>Ga0172369_10000035_pt1 | contig 176539 bp, 152 predicted proteins | sample LakKiv25m_FD_114539 | JGI IMG/M metagenome (GOLD analysis project Ga0172369, IMG submission 114539) | Freshwater microbial communities from Kabuno Bay, South-Kivu, Congo - kab_022012_11.25m | ecosystem: Environmental > Aquatic > Freshwater > Lake | place: Democratic Republic of the Congo... | reverse complement strand
CGAATATTCCCACCCATAATTTATCTGAAATTATTGACGGTTTGGTTGCACTGATTGTTAACCCTAATCTGACCGTTGATGAACTAATGAAATATGTCCCTGCACCTGATTTCCCGACAGGAGGAATCATTTACGGTTACAGCGGTGTCAGAGAAGCATATCAGACAGGCAGAGGAAGAGTTATTCTACGTGCCAGGGCAGGCATTGAAGAAGATAAAAAAGGCAAGACATCAATCATTATAACTGAAGTACCTTATCAGGTAAACAAGGCAAATTTGATAGAGAAAATTGCAGAACTTGTTAGACAAAAACATCTTGAGGGTATATCTGATATCAGAGATGAATCCGACAGGGACGGTATTCGTGTCGTAATAGAAATCAAGAGAGATGCCATACCAAATGTTGTTATGAATAATCTCTTCAAACATACACAAATGCAGGTTACTTTTGGCTGTAATATGCTTGCTCTTGTTGATGGCAGACCAAAAACACTGACTTTATTGGAGATGATGCAGCATTTCATTAAGCACAGAAATGTTGTACTTGTAAGGAGAACTGAGTTTGATTTGGATGCCGCAGAAAAGCGTGCTCATATATTAGAAGGTTTTATCATTGCTCTCGATAACATTGATGCAGTAATCAAGACAATCAAGGAATCTAAAGACCCGAAGATTGCTTCCGATAATTTGCAGGAAAGATTTGAGCTTTCGGAAATTCAGGCAAAGGCAATTCTCGAAATGAGATTGCAACGTCTTACAGGTCTTGAAAGAGAAAAGATTTTGAGTGAATACAAGGAAGTTATTAAAAAGATTGAGTATTTGAATTCAATTCTTTCCAGCCAGACATTGCAAATGCAGATTATTTCCGATGAATTGGTTGAGATAAAGAAAAAATATGGTGATGCAAGAAGGACTGAAATTGTTCATGATTCAACCGAATTTACAATGGAAGACATGATTGCCAATGAAGATGTAATTGTTACAATCAGCCATAAGGGATTTATCAAAAGGACACTTGTCTCGAATTACAGAAGACAGCACAAAGGAGGTCGTGGTTCAAGCGGCGCCAGTACTTATGATGATGATTTCGTAGAGCATGTATTCCAGGCATCAACGCATAATTATCTGTTGTTCTTTACGGACAAGGGCAGATGCTTCAGAGTGAAAATTTATGATTTGCCTGAAGGCGGTCGTGCCGCAAAAGGCAGGTCGCTGGCAAATGTCATTCAGAAAGAAAATGAAGAAAATGTTACGACTTATCTTCCGATAACTGAATTTGATGATAAGCGTTATATAACAATGGTAACGAAGTTTGGGACGATTAAAAAAACACAGCTGTCGAATTTTGCAAATGTGCGTTCATCAGGAATCATCGCAATTAATTTGGGTGAATCTGATGAATTAATCAAGGCAAGATTGACAGACGGCACTTGCGATATGATAATCGGTACAAGAAACGGACTTGCCTGCAGGTTCAGAGAAAGTGATGTAAGACCAATGGGCAGAACTGCCGCAGGGGTTAAGGGAATTAATCTTCAGGGAAGTGATTATGTAGTATCTATGGTTGCCGTTACAAGACCTGATGAACAAATAATTGTTATAGGCGAAAATGGCTTAGGCAAGCGTACAAGATATGAAGATTTCCGTTTGACAAAACGCGGTGCTAAAGGTGTTATCTCGATGAATATTACCGAAAAGACCGGTAAAGTAGTCAGATTGCTCTCGGCTCTTGATACTGAGGATTTAATAGTAATGACTCAAAAAGGTGTTTTGATTCGTCAGCCCGTTGTAGATATAAGAACTATCGGAAGAGTAACACAAGGAGTTAGGTTAATTCGTCTTGACGAAGGTGATACTATAGCCGATATTACTACTGTATCAAAAGATGCAGGAAACAGAGAAAACGGAAATGGTGATGATGATGATTTCATCGAGGAAAATGATGTCGAAATGGGAGTACAGGAACCGCTTATTTAGTTTATAAGTTTGAAAGTTTATAGTTTGAAAGTTAATTTATTGTTAGAGTAATTAAAGTCATTTGAGTTTTTAAGATATGATATTATTCGTAAAATGCTTTAAGTTTCATTTTTGTGATTGATGCGATTTAGGAATTTAATATTGGTTTTTATCTTGCATTGCTTTTTAACAAGTAATGCTTTTTCTGATGATACTACGAATATTCAAAATGCACTTACTCAGCCATCATCAACAGTTACTCAAACTGATTCAGCAAAAATATATTTACCATACGAAAAGCATGGAAGCGTTAATAAATTATTCGGTAGTAGTTTCAGAACTATCAACAAAGCTGATTTAGCATATAAGGAATATCATGGTTTTTCGGAAATGCTCGAGGAATTTATTCCTGCTCTCCCCTACAATTTAGGAAGTCCCGGACTATATAACAGCTTTTCATTTTTTGGTACCAATCCGAACAATATCAGCTTTTCTTTCAATGGCAGACCTGTAATGGATGCTGAGTATTCAAAAATTAATCCCGAGCAATTCAATACAGAATATTTTGAAAATATTGAAGTATTGACTGGCTCTGATGCAGTAATACTCGGAGACAATTCCTCTGGAGCATTGATAAACATACAAGAGATACGCTACAATACAAAGACACCTTATACAAAACTTTGGTACTCTCAGGGAGGAAACAGTTATTTGAGTGCTGATGGAATTTACAGCCAGAATTTCGCTCCGAATTTCAATTTTACATTTGGTTTCAGAAGGCAAACAGGAAACGGAAGATATGAAAACTCCTGGGTTGATGCCTGGAATGTAAGAAGTTCAATCCGTTGGACACCCGATGAGAAGACAAATATTTCTCTTGTCGAATATTTCACAAATCATGGAATGGGTTTAAATGGCGGGATTGATAAGGCGATATCAAAAAAAGATGGAGTTACTGAAATTTTCGATGAAAACTACACTGTACCATATTATTCCGATTATAACGAAAGAGTATTCAGGCATGACCTGACTTTGAGCATTACCAGAGAAATGGCAGATGATTCATCTTCAGTATTTAGCGGAAATATATTTGCATCAAATTCGAACTGGGAGATTGAAAATATTCCTTTTCGCAAAATGGACATGACCGATACAACAATGTTTGGCAAATACATTAGCAGATATTACGGCGCTAATTTTTCATTCGAACAAAGAATTTACAATACCTTGTTTTTAAAAGCAGGTGCCGAAACATACATGACAGACATCGAGAAATCATTTTACCATGATTCATACAATGCAACTTCAGTTTCAGGTTATGCATTAGCTAAAATTGATATTTTCAGTTTCTTATCGGTTTCAGGTGGTGCAAGAATAAGGAATAATAATAATAAGACCATTTTGTCTGAAGGTGTAAAATTAAATTTGAAAGTTAATGAATCCAACGGTTTATTTCTTGATTTTTCATTGTCAGAAAGAATGCCCTCTTTCGTCGAAGGACTTGATTTGGAAAATGAAAAGAATCTACTTTTTTTAGCTGAGTATTCATTTAAAAATGATAATATTCAAGTGAAAATAGGTACTTCATTCAGAAGCTACGAAAACAAAATTTTCTATCATAATTTATTCAACAAATTTTTAAATGCTGATGGATTTACTGGCTCAATATTTAGCTCTTATTTAACTTACGAACAAAAATTGTTTAGGAATTTCAAAATTGATTTGATGATTTTGAATAATCATGAAATTAATGACAATGTTACTTCTTATCCTCCAATATTTGCTAAATTATCAATGTACTACGAAATTGAAGCCGGCAGAAGTATTTTGCGATTAGGAGTTTCTGGGAAATATGTAACATCCTTCAATGGAGAAGCATTTTTACCTCAATATCGGGGATATATGATTTACGAAGATGACAATGAAGCAATGTTTGACGGTTTGAAAGTTTTTGCTGTTGCAAAGCTTGGGAATGCTTATGTCAAAGCATCACTGGAAAATGTTTTAGGCAAAGGATTTTATACAGTTCCCATTTATCCATATTATAACCGAAATTTCAGGTTGTCTTTTATGTGGAGTTTTTTGGATTAATTTAAGAGCAACTCATCAATCTTTTATACAGTAAAATAAAAAGTTGAACCTTTTCCAACTTCACTTTCAGCCCAAATTCTTCCACCGTGCTTTGCAACAAATTCCTTGCATAATAATAATCCTAAACCAGTTCCGGTTTCATTGTTGGTTCCTGGCATGGATTTAGCTTTGTCAATCCGGAATAAATTATCGCAAATATCATTTGTCATTCCAACTCCGTTATCGCTTACCGAGAACAGTTTCTTACCATTACCGTCAAGTGAAAGGTTCAATACTATTTTTCCACCAGGATTAGTAAATTTTATCGAATTCGATATTAAATTTCGAATTACAGAGCTTATCATCTCTGCGTCAACAAAAATATCGGCAGATGTATCTATTATATTTTCAATTGTTATTCCTTTAATCTCTGCAGAGGATTTCATTATTGAAACAGTCATTTCTGCAATGTCATAAGCTTTAAAGTTTTCCGTTTTGAATTCAATCTTATTAAGTTGTGCCCTTGACCATGTCAGCAGATTTTGAAGCAAATCAAAAGTATTCTTTGCACTTGCTTTAATGTACATCAAAGATTCTACTCGTTCATCTTCACTCATAACTTTATAATCAGAATACATCATATCTATGAGTTGGTATAAGGATGAAACGGGACTTCTCAAATCATGAGATATTATGGAAAAAAACTTGTCCTTTAAGTTATTGCTGTCTTTCAATTCTTCATTTATTTTTACCAACATTGAATTTAAATCTGAAAGTTTACAATTTTGCTCCTCAATGATATTTTTATTTAATGTCAATTCTCTGTTCACTTTACCAATCGAGCGGTTCTTCATGAATAAAAGAAAACTAAAGATAGTTATAATTATTACTCCTAAAAGAGAAAAGATTATTATATAATTTTGTCGGTCAGATTTTCTTGTAAGTTCTGAATTTGCTTTATCCTTTTTGACAATTTCATACTTGATGTTCATTTCAGCCAATGCTTTTTCTGTTTTAATTGTTCTTAAGGTATCTTTTATTGCATAATACTCGTTGCTATAATGATATGCGCTTTTATAATCCCCTGTTATTTTATAAACAGAATCCATAAGTTGGTAAGCATTCATTAATAATCCTAAAGAATTAGTCTCCTTGAAAATATTGACTGCATTGTTAAGGTTACTTTTTGACAAATGATAATCTTTGGTTGCAATAAATAATTCTCCCATTGCCAAATAAGTCGTAGCCATACCAACTTTATTCTTTTGTTTGATTTTGATTTTTAATGATTTTTCCAACCACTTCAAAGATTCTGAATAATTTCCCTTTTCATAGTAAATGGCACCTAAATTATGGTAACCTATGCCCAAAGCTGAATTTTCTTTTAATTTCTCATATATTCGTATAGCTTTTAATAAATATTCCAATGCAGTTTTCGAATCTTTTTTCGCCAAATATGTAGTAGTTAAATTGTTATAAACAGTAGATAGATTGCTTTCATCATTTTTGATTTTGAAATAATCCTCAGCAAGGTTAAGATATTTAATTGACAAATCAAATTTTCCGACATTTTTCATTAAGATTCCCATGCTGATATTTATCGAACCTAAAAGTTCTTCATTATGATTTTTCTTAGATAAATTTTCGGCTTTAGATAAATTTTCAATGGCTTTGTCAATCAATCCAATCCTTAAGAAATTCAAACCCATATTAATCAATGCTTGCGCTTCATAATTTTCATTATTAAATTCTCTTGCCCCGATAATTGCATTCGATAATATTTCATTTGATTTTTCATACTCTCCTAATCTTCCATAAGCAATACCTTTTAAAGTCTCAGAATGAACAATTGAATTTTTGTCATTTATCATTTTTGAGTAGTTTTCATATTTTTCGATTGTCTTTAAAGCACTCTCGGGATTACTTTCCAGTTTTTTATTAATAATACTTTTATATAGTTTTAATTTATCTTGTTTTGAACGAGTTTTCTCCAACATAATCTCAAGAGAATCTATATTCGTAAAAGATTTTAAAATAGTAAAAGAAAAAATTAAATAAATATATATAGAAATATTTTCATCTGTTTATCCTTATTTGATTGTATTCACTCATTGCGTAAAGCTTCTCCAATTCGATTCCCTGCCTCTCAAATCTATTGTCTTAACTTCAAAATTAAATGGTTTGTCTTTGCTTTTAGGAACTACTTTAAAAATCTGAACATTAACCAACTCATCTTCGCCGACAGGAATTTTCCCTCGCGGTTGATAAGCGACAGTACCATTGCCCCTGATATCCAATCGAACATTATTCTTTTCTCCGTTATAAAATCCCCAGCATCTTGTTACTACTTTAACCTCTTCTCTGCTGACATTTTGAAAATTATCAATTATAGGGTCAGGATAATCCTTGATTCTAATATCATACTTGTCGAAAACAATATCATCAATAAGTCGCTCCAAAGTCAGTACTTTTCCTATTAAGGTTACATCCGGTTTGAATACTTTTGGTTCACCCTGCTCGATATTTAAAATAATATTATTCTTCTCTTTATCTCTAAGGTAAACTGAAGTTTTCTGACCCTTTAGCAATGGTAAACGAGAATCAATGACATATTCTTTTTCAGGGTACATGATACTTTCAAACCTTGGTTTCTCTATCGTAAGTGGAGTTACATAAAAATCTATTTCTTTTGTTGTATTATTGCTTTTAAATTTGGTAATGACTTTTACCTTCATCTTTCCGTGCGATGGTGTCCTGCCAACTACCTGTATAAAGTTCTTACCTATTTCACCAAGTTCGGCTGTACCTTTATTATCATCAGGTTCGTTGAAGAATTTAACTTCAGGTTTTTTTGCAAGGTCCGATGTTGAACTCAAACCAAAAATATTCACTTTATTTTCCCATTTTTCGTAAGCCCTCGAGACGACTTCAGGTGTGCTGACATCAAGAGTAGCATCAGCACCAAAATATGTAATGGGTTGTCCCATATACTGATTCAAAGGAATTCCCTGATAAAGATTTTGAGTAGAACCAAATACACTCGATTCCTCGCCTAATAGATTTTGCCTTTCATCGGATATATTGCTTATAACCAAGCTGAATTGTGTTTCAACCTGTATTTCAGGACTATCAACATCAACATTTTTCTCTTTAACTTTCGCCTTGATTTTTACGAGATATGTTTTTGTTGTCAATTCATTCAATGGCGGATACCAATAAAAAATAAGTTCTTTTCTACTCAAGTTTTCGACAAATTTGAAGTATTTGGAGCTTCCCGTAAAAATTTGCTTTTGTCCATAAGTTAAATCTTCAATCTGATATTCAAAATCAAGAGAATTTACATCTCCCGAAAAAGTAATTACATTAACTGAATCCATGGAGACAATATTCACACCTGTGGTATCAACAAAATATCTGCAAGTGAGAGATGTTTTTACCGGAACCAAGCTAAATGGATTTTGAATGATGAAAGTTGAATTGTCTGATTTGGTATCCGGCTTTGGGTCTGGCAATAAAAAAATAATTGCTGCAAGATACAGTACAAAATATATTTCGACAATTCTATTTCTTCTTTTAGATTTCAAAATCAATCTATGATAACTTAGTTAATAACAAACGTTCAACTTCTTTCTTAACCGAAGATTCGATTTCTTCACGCTTTAGTTTTTCAGCTGCAACATTAAATCCTTCGACTGTGTCTTTAAAATCCTTAAGTAATTCATTTGTCGTTTTCATTGTTTCAATCATTTGAGGATTTGGCAACACTGCGTCAGAAGTATTTTTTGCAACCTGACTAACAAGACTAATCATGTTTAATTGTTGATTTATCAATTGATTGATTGAAACGGTAAATTCTTCAATTTTACCAACTGCAGCAGCCATTTCTCTTCCGATTTCACCTATTTCAACCAGCAGGTCATTAGCAGTATTTTTTTCTTCTTTATCATCATCCAATGCTTCATCATTAGGTGTAAACAACATAATCAGAAACATAAAAATAAGCATTAGAGCTTCAAAAGCTACACCACCAATCACCATATATTCGGTAACATACTGTTCGGCAAACCTTCTAATCCCTATTAAAGCCAGCAAAATAGCCGCTCCAAAATACACAAAGGAATTAACTGTTGAAAAATAAAAGCGATTAACTATTTCCTGCATCCAAAGCGTTGTTCCTGAAAATAATCCCAGAGGATGTAATACAGTAACTTCTTCCTTCATATACCTGAACAATTCTTTTTCACGGGTGCAGACTCTCCACGTTTGCAACAATATCATAAAACTCGATAACTGCTTATCATACCTCAACTCTTTGAATAATTCAATGAGGATTTTTCTCCCCTTTATCGAAGACAACGTTTCTATCTGTTTCACTTTATCTTTTCCTCATTTCTTAAATAATCATTTTGTTTAACTCAATATATTTTATAATATAGCAAATAAAATACCAAATAAAACTGTAATTTTCATTTTAACTCATCAAACTCATTGAACTTATTAAACTCAATAACTCATTAAACTCATTAAACTAAATAATTTACGTTCTGGTTTTCCAAATTGTTACCAAACCCAATATAAAGAAAATGATATTTGCACCCCAACCAGCTAATATTGGATCAATATCAGCAGCAAATCCAATAGTCTGAGATATTTTTGTAAAAACTAGATATAAAAATGAAATTACTAATGCAGCTCCGATTTGTATTGCAAGACCTCCTTTTCGTCTGACAGATGCGAAAGGTACTCCGAATAAAATAACAATAAGATTTGCAAAAGGAAATGCAAAATTCCCATAATATTCAATCATTTGCTTTCGAACATCCTTTCCACCCTGCTTTAAAATATCAATATAATCTTTAAGTTCACTAAAATTCATTTCCTCAGGCGAACGCCTTAACTGAGCTATTTTATCATGCGATATCCTAATATCGGCACTTAATGAATCAAAAGGACTCATAACGATTTTCTCGCCACTCAAATCTCTTACCAAACCTCCGTAAAGTATCCACTTTGAATTTAATGAATCCCATGTTATTTTTCTTGCTTCTGTTCTTTTCATTAGTCTGGGAGTTCTTTCTGAAGAATATGTTTCTATAAATGTTTTATTACCAGTTTTGGTTTCAGCGTCATAATACTGAATTATTACATTAGTTGTGGGATTATCCCTAAAGTATAAGTTAAAGATGGGACCACCACTGATTCGTTTATATAAATATTTCTCTTCAATTTGAAATTTGCTTTGTAGTGATTTTGGAACTATCCAGCCATTAAAATATAATTGCCCAAAACTCAGCAATATACTAAATGTTGCTAATGGAAGCATAATACGATATAAGCTAATCCCACCTGTTTTAATAGCTGTTATCTCATTTTGCGTTGATAGTCTTCCAATTGTGAATAAAGTAGAAACAAGTAAAGCGACAGGTGTGAGAATTTTCAGTATCTCAGGCAGATAATATAAGTAATAAAGTGTAATAATATCCCATGTTACATTTTTGTCGAGAAAATTATCCAAAGTTTCTAGGTAATTGACAATTAGAAATATTAAAGTCAAAGCAATCATTGAAAATAAAAAAGTTAATGTCAATTGCCTTATTATATATCTGTCGAGAATACTCATTTTCAAATTTCTAAAATATTATATATCAGATTTTACTTATTCAACTAAATTTTCTTTCTAATCACTATAGCAGTCAATATCGAAATATACAGCATCAATCCACCGGTTACGAACAGTGATGTTAACAGTCTTTTAATGCCCATTATATCTACCCAAATAACAACATCCTTCAAAAACCACCATAACACAAACAAGATTATTGATGTTAAAAATATGCTGAATAAAATAATTATTAATAAAAAAATTGTTGCTGTTGTTTTATATTTTGCCAACGTTAAGGGTTTTGTTTCATCATCTCCAAGTAGCAATCTGTCTGAAACTTTATCGGGAAGATTTAAATAATTATAGCGAATTGAAATATACTGTATGACAACAATCAATACAAAAATAATAGATGCCATAAAATACAAAAAGCTGAACATATTTTGTTTAACAGAATTAAAAGCAATCAGAAAATCCTTTTTATATTTAATTTCTTCTATAAATTCATTTGTGTCAAGTTTCTTTGTTATTTTTCTTAAATCTTTAAAATTGAAGAAATCTTCCTTCATCGTAAAATTTACAACAGGTGGAAATGGATTAACAGTTAAAAGTTCTTTTGAAAAGGATGGATGCCCTTTGAAAAACTCAAACTCTGCCTGTTGAGAGGAAATATACTCAATTGTATTGATTGTTGGAATTTGCTGAAGTTTTTTAATGATTTGCTTAATATCCGGTTTATTGGTATTGTTGTAGAAAATAACCGAGACCTTAGTTTTCTCAGACATCAGTTTTATTTCATTGTGGATATAATAATAAAACTCAGTGATTGATGCTATAAGAAACCCTGTTAAAAAAACTGACAGGAAAACTTTCCAAAAAGTTGATTTTCGCTCGGCAAAAAGTATCCTTAAAATTTCCTTCATCTTTTCCTCAAAACAATTAAGATTAAAATCACAAATTAAATAAACACAAATTTATTTAACTTTCGGCAATTAACCTTATTTTTTAGTTTAATTGGTTTCAGGACTAATAAGTTTATAGTATTTTAAGTTTGTCGAATGAAAATATATTTCACACTTCATAACATAACCAAAATAGGTGAAAATCTGGAGTGACAGCAACAGCATCCAACTTAAACACTACTTTACAATGTAAAATTGAAACAACGATTTAAATCGAGGTACAATAAGTTTTATAAATTAGTTCAAATCTTTAATAAAATATCTCAACAAGTAAAGCTGATAAAACAAATTATTTCGCCCATTACCTATGGAGAGGTTGGAGATAAAGCAAGAAGCATAATTATCGAGATTTTGTTGATTCGTTTATGAGACTTCAAAAGTAATGCACTTTTAGAAAGTTTTAAAACTCAATATTAAATTCATTTTACAACATTCAATTTTGATAATTAATTTGTAAAATAGAAATAACTTGACGAATTTGCATCTTTTTTTTAAGTAATTTAAGAATGAATGCATAAAATAATTAAATCATCTTCTCAGGAAAAAAGAAGTGTAGCTTTATTTTCAATAATTGCTGCTATCTTTATTACCCTTTTTAAGCTTATTATTGGCTTACTGACAAGAAGTCTAGGTATTCTATCTGAAGCATTACATTCAGGTTTGGACTTAATTGCAGCAATTATAACTTACTTCTCGGTTAGGGTTTCTGATAAACCGGCAGATGAAGACCATAACTTCGGACATGGAAAAGTTGAAAATCTATCTGCATTATTTGAGACATTTTTATTGCTAATTACATGTGTTTGGATAATATACGAAGCAGTATCCCGTTTGGTTACTGGTAATGTACATATACAAATAAACATTTGGAGCTATGTTGTAGTTGTATCATCCATCATAATAGATTTTTCACGTTCAAGGGCACTTTCGAAAGCTGCCAAGAAACATAACAGTCAGGCACTTGAAGCAGATGCCCTGCACTTTTCTACCGATATTTGGAGTTCGTCAGTAGTTTTGGTTGGATTAATATGCGCTAACTTTGGTTTCCATTATGCCGACTCGATTGCTGCTCTGATTGTAGCATTAATTGTTATATTTATTTCATTCAGACTCGGTAAAAGAGCAATTGATATTCTTTTGGACAAATCCCCAAAGGATACAATAAAGAAAGTCAATGATGTACTCAAAGGTTTAAACGATATTACCGATTTTCATGATGTTAAAATTAGAACTGCAGGTGCTGATATTTTCATTGAATTAAATATTCATGTCAATCCATTAATTTCTATTGAAGATGCTCATGATATCACACATAAAGTTGAGGAAGAAATTAAAAATAAAATCGGTAGATGCGAAATCCATATACACACCGAACCGGAAACAGAACAATAGTTATAAAAATTTTAGCTCTTCTTCTATATTGAACTAAATTAGAAACATTGTATTTACAAAATTTTAAGAGCTGTTCCTATCATAATTCTTTTTCTTATATTTGTTTTTAATTATTTGAAATGAATTAAAATATTTATTTTTTATGGACAACAGAAGAATTTTAATAGGCACCAGAGCCAGCGAACTCGCTATCTGGCAGGCAGAATTTGTGAAAAAGTTCATCAAAAGGCAATATCCGCAACTGGATATCAATCTGAAGTTAATTAAAACAGAAGGAGACAAAGTCCTTGACACTGCTCTTGATAAAATTGAGGGCAAAGGGTTGTTTACCAAAGAGATTGAAAATGAGTTATTATCAGGAGAAATAGACATCGCAGTTCATTCTCTTAAGGATTTGCCAACAGACTTGCCTCAGGGGTTAATTCTTGGAGCAATTACTGAGCGTCAAAGTGCAGAAGATGTTATTGTTTCCAAAGAAAAAAGAATGTCAATCAGAAAATTGCCAAAGAAAGCAACTATTGCTACCAGCTCTTTACGCAGGCAGGCACAGGTACGATATTTTCGTAAGGATATTACAATTCTCGACCTGAGAGGAAACATTCAAACCCGAATAAAAAAATACCTCGAATCTGATTGGGATGCTATCATCCTCGCGAAAGCAGGTCTTGAGCGGCTTGGAATGGAAGAATACATCTCAGGTGTCCTTGAAATAAAAGACATGCTTCCTGCTGTCGGGCAGGGTGCCTTAGGTGTTGAAATCCGCCATGACGATAGCTTAGTAAAAGAGCTACTCAAAAAAGTAAATCATCAAAATTCTGAAATTGAAATAAAAGCTGAAAGAGCTTTTCTGAAACGGCTCGGCGGTGGATGCAAAGCACCAATAGCGGCTTATGCTAAACTACATAAAAATTCTATGGGTAAAATTATTTTACTCATTGATGGTTTGGTAGCAACTGTTGATGGAAAAAATTATTTCAGAAGTACAATTTCCGGTTCACCTAATGAACCCGAAAAAGCAGGAATAACTCTTGCCGAATCTGTTCTCAAAATGGGTGCAAGAAAAATCATAAAAGAAGTTCGAAATATTGCAGGAAGAAAGTAGTATGTCACAATTAGAATTTACAAGATTCAGAAGATTAAGAAACAATCCGATTCTCAGGGATATGATGCGAGAAACCCATCTCTCAGTCAAGGATTTCATTTATCCCCTCTTCGTCGTCAATGGGGATAAGGTAAAAAATCCCATTAAATCAATGCCCGGAGTTTATCAAATGTCCGTTGATGTGCTTGTCGAAGAATGTAAGCAGGTAAGAGATTTGGGTATCCCTGCCGTCATTCTCTTTGGTATTCCTGAAAAGAAAGATGAAATCGGCTCTGATGCTCAATCCGAAGACGGCATTATCCAAAGGGCAATCCGTGCAATCAAACAAAATGTTACCGGTTTACTTGTAATCGGTGATGTCTGCATGTGCGAATATACATCACACGGACATTGCGGAATAGTTTACGGCAATGAAGTAATGAATGACGACACTTTGATTCATCTATCTAAAATTGCATTGGCTCAGGCAAAAGCTGGTGTTGATATGGTAGCTCCTTCAGATATGATGGATGGCAGAGTCGCAGCAATCAGGCAAACACTCGATGTACACAAATTCAAAAATCTGCCAATCATGAGCTATTCGGCTAAATATGCTTCAGCATTTTACGGTCCATTCCGTGAAGCCGCTGAAGGTGCTCCCAAGTTCGGCGACAGAAAATCACACCAGATGGATTTTGCTAATTCTAACGAAGCTCTCAGAGAAGTTGAAGCTGATATTCTCGAAGGTGCTGATATCGTTATGGTAAAACCTGCGGGTGCTTATTTGGATATAATCCACCGGGTAAAGACTGAATTTGCTATGCCCACAGCGGCTTATCAGGTCAGTGGCGAATATTCTATGATTAAAGCTGCTGCAGAAAAGGGCTGGCTCGACCATGATAAGATAATGCTTGAAACTCTTACAGCAATCAAAAGAGCAGGTGCTGATATGATTCTAACCTATTTCGCAAAAGAAGCGGCGTTACTAATTGATAATTGACAATTGACAATGGATATTGTAATAACTAATAGTTTAAAATTATTCGACCAAGCGAAAAAGCGAATCCCCGGCGGTGTTAACTCCCCTGTTCGTGCTTTCAAGTCCGTTGGCGGCATCCCGGTCTTTATTGAAAAAGGAAAAGGTTCCAAAATCTATGATGTTGATGGTAATGAATACATTGATTACATCGGCTCCTGGGGACCACATCTCTTGGGACATAATCCTGATTTCATCATCAATGCAGTCAAGAATGCTATGGACAATGGAACAAGTTTCGGTACTCCGACAGAACTCGAAGTAAAAATGGCTGAACTCGTCTGTGAACTCATGCCTTCAATCGAAATGGTTCGTATGGTTAACAGCGGTACCGAAGCAACCATGTCCGCTATCAGATTAGCACGTGGTTTCACAGGAAAAGACAAAATCATTAAGTTCGAAGGATGCTATCATGGTCACGCTGATTCATTCTTAATCAAAGCAGGTTCTGGTGCATTAACATTTGGTGTGCCAACAAGTCCGGGTGTTACCAAATCATCAGCAAAAGATACTTTAATCGCAACTTACAACGACATTGATTCAGTCAAGCAACTAATCAAAAATAACAAAGGAGAAATTGCAGGTCTTATAATCGAACCGATAGCCGGAAACATGGGAGTAGTTCCCTCCGAAAAAGATTTCCTTTCGAAGCTAAGAGAGATTTGCTCGCAAGAAAAAATCATTCTCATATTCGATGAAGTTATGACTGGATTTCGTGTTGCAAAAGGCGGAGCCACTGAGCTATACAGCATCAATCCTGACTTAACAACTCTCGGTAAAATCATAGGTGGAGGGTTCCCTGTCGGAGCTTTCGGTGGAAAGGCAGAAATTATGAGCCACATCTCACCTTCGGGTCCTGTTTATCAGGCCGGAACATTGAGCGGTAATCCAATCGCTATGACAGCCGGAATTGCGGCTCTCAGTCACATTAAACATCACCCGGAGATTTACTCCGAACTCGAGGAAAAATCCGCACTGCTCGAATCAGGAATGCGAAATAATCTTCAGAAGGCAGGACTTAACTACACAATCAACCGCATTGGCTCTATGCTTTGCCAGTTCTTTACGGATAAACCAGTCACGAATTTCGAAACTGCAATTCAATCCGATACTGAAAAGTATGCTAAGTACTTCCACAAAATGCTTGACTCAGGTATATATCTTGCACCTGCACAATTCGAGGCAATGTTTGTTTCGACAGCACACTGCGAAGAAGATATTCAAAGAACAATTGAAGCGCATAGATTAGCAATTAAATAAAATTTTAAAATTTTTATTTGCATAAGTTTTTTTTTTGTAAGTTACAGTCGGATTGCATTTGTTTTGAAAATAATTGATGTTGATTGTTATGAAAATAATTATTTTAACTATCGCAATATTTTTTTCTTATTGGCAGTATTCATCGTGCTTCGAAGGTATTGGAGTTAATTTAGGTGGAGGGTTATCAAAGTTCATTTCAGGACATGATGCAGGATTTGACAATTCTATCGGTATCAACAGTTTGATATCATTTAGTATTCCTCTTAATAAATCTCATTTATTTGAATTGGAATTTGGATATATTCGTTATTGGTTCTCAGATAAAAACGACAAAATCAAATCCGATGGTACTCCTTTTTATCATATAAAAATCTATTTTACTGACAAGGAACACTTTTTGAGACCTAACATTAACACAGGTGCATGTACATTGCCTTTTTTAAGCTGGAGTTTAGGAGCATCTTTGGAATTTAATATTTCAAAATCTTTCTCTCTACAGATTTCCGGAATGTATTTTATTGATTTCACAAGATTACAATTTCTTGTAGACCTTGCGGAAAATAGTTCTAATTCTAATAATGTTGTTGGATTCCATCCTGATTGTTTAGTTTACACAATGAAATATTATTTAGAATAACTATCATATATTTTGATTACAAATTTAAATGGTGAAATTATGAAAAAGACAATTTTATTACTTATCAGCTTGGTTTTTCTGTTTGCCTGCAACGAATCAACAACACCGGATAAAACAGAGAAAAATTACAAAATGGTGAAGGGTTGGATTAACTTTTACAATAATGGTTCTTATTCTGAAAAAATGCTATGGCATATCGAAGAATATAACAATGGTTTGAAAACCAAGTTTGAACAATATGTCGGCAATATCTTGATTGCCCGATGGACTTATGAATATGACGAAAATAAAAATATGATTAAATCTTCATTGGACAATGCTGACCCTGAAAGCATTGATACTTACATTATTTATTCTTATGAAAACGGTAAATTAAAGACTGAAACCGAATATGACTTTGACGGAGAACTTTCGATTGAATCTGTATATGAATATGATTCTCAGGGGAAAATCAGCAAGGTCAATCACAAGAATTATTTTCTCGATGAAGAAAGTTGCGATAAATACACTTATGACTCAAAAGGTAATCTGATTAAAAAGGAAAATTTTTTGGAATGTGATGAATTTAGGTCAGGTTTTAAAGAAGAATGGAAATATGATTCGAGTAATCGAATAATTGAGTGTAGTTACGAAGATATGGGTGAAACTATAAAAGAAGAATGGAATTACAATTCAAAAGGTTTAGTTTCAGAAAAAATCATGTATCTTGATGGAGTATTACACAGTAAATTGGTGATGGAATATATTTATTGAGAAACAAATTATACTATTTGCTATTTGCTTTTTCCTTTTTGCTTTTTGCTTTCAGCCATTAGCTTTCAGCTTTTGGCTTTCATCCATTAGCTTTTTAAACCGTTTTAAAATAAAATAAATTACATTTCGCACCAACTTTATAATTTCGTTCATTATGTTTTTTGACAATTGATTAGTTCATTATTTTTTAACGGAAAACAGATAACTGACAACGGATAACGGTAAACGAAAAATAAAAAAATCTCGTTTTTCATGAAATTTCGGAAATCGGCTTTGTAAGTAATAATTCTATCATATACTTACATACTACTAATTTCAACATTAAAATATTTTCATAATGAAATTTGATGACATAATTTAAAAATCTATTACGCTCAATTCCGTCAAATTTCATAAGTAAACATCATTGATAATTTCTTAAAACAAAATAAGTATGAAACACAAAATAAACTCTATAAATTTAATAATTACTCTTTCGATTCTGTTGAGTAATTTTGCCTTTGCAAGACCACAGTACTCGATGCTTTCAGGTAATAAGTGCATGAATTGCCATGTCCATTCACAAGGAGCAGGTTTAAGAAGCTCTTTAGGGTCTTACTCAAAAAAGGATGTTGGATTTTTCAATATCAAGGATACATGGCTCGGAAATGCGTTTGAAAATATCTCGGATTATAATTCTTTTGCTGATGAACTTATTACTTTCGGATTTGATTACAGGATGTTGTCAGCAAGACTTGGTGGTCCAGAGAATTCAAAACGGGAATATTTCACAATGCAGGCAACACCCTATCTGGCAGTGAAACCATTTGACTGGCTTGTGTTTTCAGGACAATATAATTTCAGCAACAGAGTTTATCCTGCTCAAAGCAGATGGACAGCTTTTGCTATAATCCAACCTGATTTGAAATATCCTCACTTAAAGTTTGGAATGCTTAAACCCTCGATAGGAAATTTTTATGATGACCATACATCCCTCGTCAGACAGGTTGCATCTCCAAGCAGGGCTTTGCCAATTGTGCCGCCGGATTATGCAGAATTAGGAACCGAAATTTCTTATGAGAGTTTAAAGTATTTAAGCATTACGGCAGGAATATACAAAGCAAACAATATGAGCGAAAACACGATTTTTGATGATTTCGGTAAACCTGTACCTCTTGCAGAAAAAAATTCACTGTCGAAACTTTTTAGAATAGCTTATTTGCCAAGGTTTTTTGACAATGAAATCAACACTAATATTGGTGCATCAATATATAATAACTCCGATTTTAATATAATCAATTTATTTGCTCATTTTGGCTGGACTGATAAAATTTCTCTATTGACAGAATATATGATTTCAGATAAAAAAGATTTGAGAAAAACCAATAATTATAGTGTTGAAATTCTTTATAATTTTTTAGATGCTTTGGCTTTCAGTGCCAGATACGGAAAAGCAAGTACGGATTTAATATTCGATGATTCATATACAGAGAATTATAAATCACAGCAAATAGTGTTCGGAGCGAATATATATCCTCTACCCTATATTGAGATAAGACCGGAATACAGAATATTTGACAGGGAATTTGCAAAATCTTATTCTGCACAATGGGTAGTGCAGTTACATATTTATTATTGATTAAAAATAATTTTAGGTTACACTAATATTAATTTGATTCGTTATAATTAGAAATTTTTAATAATCAATAATTTCAATATATGATTTGGAAAAGGATAGGGATATTATCGCTTCTTCTTTTATTGCCTTTATTGGCAAAATGGGTTTGCGACAGTAAAGATTACGGAAAGTTACTGATGTTCAGTCAGGACGAGAAGATAATCGAGAAAAAAAGCTATGATGAAATTTTTGGAACTGAAACAGTACAGCAAGAATCAAAAGAGGGTTTTTGGTTGGGTTTGTTGCCGGCTGAAGACCGTGTTTCATTCAAAGCGATGTTGTCTGTTTTGCCACTATCAGGAATTTTAATATTCGTGAGTATATTAAGTTTTTATATTTACAGAAAAAAGAAAATAAATTCGGAGAATAAATAAATGAGAACAATTTTAGCATTAATAATTTTAGTGGCTTTGACAGTAACAATTAAAGCTACAGATTTTGGACTCGATGATTCGGGTACAAAGAATTTTAAATTAAATCCTGAGGTAAATCAACCGGTATTGAAGTTTTACAGTACCACACCTGTTGAAGACATCGAGGGAACAGTAATGTACGATAAAGATGTCATTAGTAACGTTACTCTTGACCCGGCAAATATCGAAGAGTTGAAAGGCAGTATTTCATTCAATGTAAAAAGTCTGAAGACGGGTATAAAAATGAGAGATGAACATTTATGTTCACCTGATTGGTTGAATGCAGACAAAAACCCGAAAATATCTTTTGAAGTACTTTCTGTTAAAAATGTAAAACCATCACCAAAGGGTGAATTAAAAGGTAAAGCCGATGTCAGTACAAAAGTAGTCGGTAATTTTTCAGTAAACGGAAAATCAAAGCAGATTGAAGTACCTGTAACTTTGAGCTACATCAAAGCAACAGAACAGACAGCCAAAAGGGCTCCCGGTGATTTCATCATGGTTGATGGTGAGTTTGAGATTGCTTTAAAAGATTTTGATGTAAAAGGAAGCAAGGGAATTATTGGTAAAAAAGTCGGTGAGACAATTAAAATAACTTTCAAATTATTTTATAATTCGGGCAAGTAGTGGGTAAATCAAATCATTTAGGAAGAAGGGAATTTCTACAAAAATCAATAGGATTATCCGGCTTAGCTTTAGGTATTACAACTATCGGAATATCACTGACAGGATGTGAGCAAGATGAATTGCCGTTTAATCCATCAGGAATACAGACAATCAGATTGAGCGACTATCCACAGCTTTCAGCAGTAGGCGGCTCTGCGACAATTAAATTTAAAAAGTTTAGTTTTTTTGTGATTGTTATTCGAAAAGCAAATGATGAATTTCTTGTTGTCAATTCAACGTGCACACATCAGGGTTGTACGGTTGATGCACCCAGAAGTGAATTTGATAATTTATTATGCCCTTGTCATGGTTCTGAGTTTTCCCGTGAAGATGCATCTGTTGTTTGGTTTGCCGAAGGTGGAACTCCGAGACCTCTGAAAAGATATCAAAATACATTTGACACAACTTCTCAAACTTTGCAGATAGATTTTTCTCAGACTATTTAGAATTTAGTCAACCATGATACATTCAATCCAATTGAATAATTATTACCCAGCTGATGCCCATAATAATATTGAAAAATCGGATAATCGAATAAAACAGAAAAATTGAACTGTCCAATGGTATAATTTAACTGTGGGGCAAAATGAAAGAAATAACCTCCTGTAAACATCCCGGCATCTTCCTGATATTCACTTTTGAATTTATCCTTCATTCTGATTTCATTCCTGATTTCCAGTATTCCTGTAAGACTTTTCAAGATTCCTTTTGTTATGTAAAACGAAGTATTGATTGTTGAGCCGTATTGATATTCATTTTTATTTTCAAAATTATAATCTGTTCGATTAATTAGAAACAAATGTATGTCATTAGCTTTGAATCCTTTGTGCAGGAATGCCTGAAATGACACTCCATAAGCTCCTGTTGATGCTTTTACATGTTGCGGTATGTTTTCTTTTTGAATATCAAGAGGTAGTTTCAAACCTGCACCAATTGTAAATTCCAATTCGTTAACAATACTGTTATATAGATTATATTTTCCATAAAAGGAGGCATGAGATAATCCTGAACCAGTTTCATCCTTAGTTCCATAATCCTGAAGCTTTTGCGGGAAATATCCGAGTTCGACTTCCAAAGTTAAATTTTCTGTAATACCATAACCTAACAGAAGTGAAGAAAAATGAGTCGAGTAATGAGAGACATTTCTATACTGTTGCTCAATGTCTTTTGTAGCTGGTTCATCACCGCTGAAAAATTTATCACCATAAGCATAACTATAAAACAAGCTAGCACGAAAATAATCTTCTCTGAGTAACCCAACATTTGCTGTTCCACCGATTGGAGTTAGACCTCCGACAGCCGCTCCTCCGAGGCATCCGCACTGGCTGTAAGCAAGTTCTGATGAGAGAAATGCTATTATTATGAAAAGATAAAACAGCTTAAAAAGTTTCATGAGTTTTATAAGTTTTATAAGTGGTTCAATGTCTGTTTATTGTTTGATAAATTTATTTTTAATATCAAGTTTGTCGTTAGAAACTCTGACGAAATAAGTGCCTGAAGGATAATTCCTGATATTAATTTTTATGTTGAAATTTTCATCTATCAGAACTTGTTTTTTGCTTAGTAATTCTCCTAAAGCATTATAAACTTCTAACTGGGCATCACCAAAGTTATAATCAACTGATATGTTTAATAAATCATTTGCAGGATTTGGATAAAGGTGTATTAGATTTTCCAAACCGGAATCTTCAACTTTAAGTGTTTTTCCCAAATCAAAGGAATAATATATCCCATATCCGAAATCAGGATTGAATGACTTGAGCAATTGGTCGTTTTCACCGTAAATTCTTATATAACCCTGTCCCTGACCCTGATATGCCCAATACGATAGACCTGTTTCACGCATTGAAAGGAATTCGAGTGAGTAACATCCGGGGTCAAGAGTAATTTCATCTTTATATAGAGTATTCGCCGCTAAATTAGTCTTACTGAATACCACCTGTCCACTTGTGTTTCTTATGTTATAAATATAGTATTGCGGCTCATTGTTTGTTTTGTACCAAATATACATTTTTTGTGTATAATAATCAGGTAAATTAAAATTAGTAGTAAATTTATCATTTTCGGAATACTCGTCCTGTAAACCGTTAGGTTCACTTATTTCGGCTGTAAACTGACGAGAAGTATCACCTAATAAATATTCAAGGTTGTTAACGGGAATCAATATTGTATCAACATTGTTAGGTTTAATATTTCCTTGCCATGAATATTCCTGTTGAACTCCACCTGAAACCTGATATTTAATTTTCAAAGTAGTCAAAGGATTTTTTCCGTTATTTCTAATAATTACAGCTGGGGGGTAGCATTCTGTGATGTATCTTGATAAATACCTGTCATTATTTGGAGAAATAACATTCATAATTTCAGCATCAACTTCATGGGAAGCATCTGAGTATTCAATTAATTCCATATTTGCTACATAGTTTCCACCACCCATTCCCTGATTGTCTGTCGGGACAGATGTAATATCGTAATCGAGAACTACAGAATCTGAATTAATCAAGTCTGTAATATCATAATCATAGTCATAAACCATATCACCCGGACACCAGCCCTCTCTTTGCCCGGGCCAAGTACCACCTTGCGGAAATATAGGATTCAAACCGCATTGAGTATATCTCCAGATATGCTGGTCAGCAATCTGTGTACCGTTTGCAAAAAGAAAATGAGTATTATCCTTCCATTCACAGCAGTGGGGATAATTACCGTCATTACTATTATGCCCGTGCCCAGTTAATCTTGCCCTGTATTTAAATTGCTTTGCAGTTGGTAATAGTTTTAATGTTTTTGGAGGAAAGCTTATATCATCATCAAGATTTCTGTAGGAAAATGAGCCCATTGGTCCCCAAATCTGACTAATTTTTAAAACATCTCTTACCGGTGTTCCTTTGTAAAACTCGAACTTAACATCAATCAACTCCTGCTGATTACCTGCTTCAAAATCAACATCACCAGTTAGCAGAGGTCTGTAATCCGTTACATCGTAAATCCATGTAAAACCATCCTGACCTAAATCCAAACCTTTACCATAAGGAGTAATATACCTTCCAATTTCATAAGGCTGTGTCTTCTCATAAGGATTTCCATAATAACTTAATGTATCTTGTAACAAAATATCTGTTGCTGGAAAACTTACTGAATCAATCTTATTGCCATTCTTATCATAAGTATAAAATGTTCCGGGTTCCCAAACATAGTCGATATCTTTAATCTTCGTTGCTTTGTTGTCAAGTTCATAAGTTATTATTGTCATTGGTGAATTGGACACATCGTAGCTGACAGTCCCCTCATCAATCTGATTATCGTATTCTCCTTCAATTAATGATAAACTTGGAGATTGTGTTTGTGTCCTTTGATTCTTAATATTCTTACTTAACGGGAATTCCCTTTGAACAGGTGCACCAATCAAAACTCCATCATGTCCTTTACCGGATTCATCTTTTAAAACATAATCTTCTACCCTATCCATAGTATAATTGACGACCAAATTATCAAAGTTCGGGTGATTTCTATTAATGGAACTGTTCATCCAATTTACAATTGTAGTCCCTTCCAAAGCATCAGTCCATATACGAAATTCATCTATATCACAATCAAAGGTGCTGTTTTCAGACACCAACTTCAAAATTTTATCAGCAGTTGGAAATTTATCGGGAAATCTACCTCTGATATTACCTTGTAATTCATTTCCGTTCAGATAAAACTTAATCCTGCCATTATATTGTTCTTTCGTTGCATCATATACAATAGCAAAATGATTCCATATTCCATTGTAATCAACACTTCCGGCTACCATGATACCATATCCCGAACTGTCCCCGGATTGGATATAATACCTTTTTGGCTGCTGATATTCTTCGGCTGTTTTGAATTGTAAAGCATCATCAATCTTGAAAAAGAAACTGTGATTTCTCCAAGCATCCAGTTTCAACCACATTTCAACAGTGTATTTTTGTACACCTTTCAATTCATCAAGCACTCCACAATTAACATGGTCATACCTGCCGTCGAATTCCAAATAAGAATCCTTTGTTTCGGATTTTATACAATCGGCAAAATCCCCTCCTGCAAGTACTATACTATCGGTATTTTCTATTGATTCATAACAAATCTGTAAGACAAATCCCTGAAACGATGTTGACTTGAAATCTTCTAAAAAATTAATAAATAATTCTCCAATATTTGCTATCGTCAAGTCACCTTCGTAAAGCGTCTTGAATTCTCCTGTTTCAAATTTATCCAAAGAAGATTTAGCGGAAATCTTAGCACCTAAACTGAAATCTTTCAATGTTCCACCTGCACTTTTCGCAATAAATTTCAACCTTCTGAATGTCTTACTTAAAAGTTCCTTGCTTTTTAGGAAATCCTTAGAAAAAAGAATCTGGATTTTTGTCGGACTGTTCTCCAATACAAAATCATCATTGCCATTTATAATCTCATTTTGTTTTTCAGAATTTACATTAAGAATCGTAACATTTCTGATTGCTTTATGATATGTATTTTTTGTTGGCGATGTTACAAACTTCAATGTGTCGGGGAAACCGCTTCCCCAGTTATATTTCGGGACTCTATTCAACGTTGAATCATAGACACCTAAATGCTTATGAACCATCAAATGTGCAAGGTAATCCCATTCACCGCAATCGTAAATATCATGGGCAGTCTGTCTGTCACATTTCAAGGTAACATACATCAGAATTTTCCTGAATTTATCATTTTCTTCAGGAAATTTCCAAATATAACGACGGTTATTAATATCCGAGAATTTAAGTGTCTGAACAACAACTTTTTCCTGAGCATTGTTATTGACAGTAATAAAAAATAAAGATAAAGTAATCAGACAAAATATCTTATTGTAATCATGCAATTTCATTTTTGTATCCTGAATTATATTAAAATATTAAAAATACTAAAAATTTTATTATATAAATAAATTAAAGTTTAAATTAATTGAAAAATGATTATAAATTTAATGATTTAGCTTAAGTGTTCTACAATAAGCTAAAAACTGATTGCTACATCCAATAACTATAGATTAGGTAAAAACCGATTAAAATGAAAAGAATACCTGTAATTCTTTGAGCCCACCATTCAAATTTCTGTAATTTGTTATAGACGATACCCACGTAATTTGCACTGAAACTAATGACAATTGCAAAAACCAAAACCGGTAGGGCTGTTCCTATACCATAAACAAATGGTATAATAATTAATGAATTGAATTGAATGGATAAGGGCAACAAACTTCCGAAGAAAATACCAGCAGAAACAGGACATAATGATAAAGCAAAAATAAATCCCAAAATAATTCCACCCCAAACGCCCGAGTTCACTGCTATTTTTCCAATTTTATCAGTAAGTTTTCCCCCAACATTAAAGCTGAACTTAATGATATTAATCAAAATCAAACCTACTATTATTAACAATGGTCCTAAAATGATATTGATATATTTTTGAAGGAATCTGGCAATTTCAGGAACGGATATAATGCTGAAGATTATTACCATTGCTAGTAAGGTATAGGCAATGATTCTGCCAAGAGTATATAGCAGTCCTGTTAATAGTATAGCAGGGACACTCCCAATCCTCTTGCTGATAAATGATATGGCAGCGATATTAGTTGCAAGAGGACAAGGGCTGATTGAAGTCAAAATCCCGAGCCACAAGGCAACTAAGACACCTGTGTTAATAAAATCCATTATTTCTTTTTGAGGTATTTATTAATTTCTTTTTTAACATAAGAAAAGAATTTTCCTCTGTCAGAAACATTTTCCCAGATTTTTTGGCAGTCTTTCCACTCTACCTCCTTGTCATTAACATATCTTACCATAATCAATGCCTGGTTATAAAGCTTGTATTTACCAATAAACTCTTGATTCTTTTTCTTATCGAAGTTAACAACATTAAATATAACTTTTCCATCATCAACTTCGTTTTCAAAATATTGCTTGATAGCATCTGTGGTGTACTCCTCAATTGTCAGACACGTCTGGCATCTGTTATCACCATGGAAATAATAAACCTTTACATAATTTTTCGGTTTGTTCGCAGATGTTAATATTGAATTAATCAAACCTGCTGCAGAAGCAAGAATAATTAAAGCTACTATAAATACTTTTTTATTCATTATTTTCTCTTTAAAGTTAAACATATCTATTCAATTTTTAATAAAATTATTCCAAAAGATTAATAATATCCTTCACAGGTAGAACCCTGCCTGATGATACTACTTTACCATCCAAAACAAGTCCGGGAGTCATCAATATGCCATATCCAATAATTCTTTGAATATCTTTCACATACTCAAAATCGAATTCTCCACCTGCCTCAGAGATTGCCGTTTTTACATTTTCGGCAAGTTTTTCACATTTCGCACATCCTGTACCTAAGACTTTAATTTCCCTCATTTTCAATAACTCCTAAAATAAATAATTAAATATATATCCTACAATAATAATTCCCATTCCGACAACTCCAATAAATACAAAAATAAGAGGTAATTTTAATACTTTTTTTAAAATTATTGTTTCGGGTAATGATAAACCTATTACAGCCATCATAAAAGCTAATGAAGTACCAAGAGAAGCACCTTTTTCAAGTAAAACCTGAACTACAGGAATAATACCTGCGGCATTAGAATAAAGGGGTATGCCAATGAGTACTGATAAAGGCACTGAGTACCAAACATCCTTACCCATGAGTGATGCCATGAAATCCTCAGGCACGTAACCGTGTGCTACTGCTCCAACTCCAATACCCAATACAATGTATATCCATACTTTCGAAACAATTTCCCTTACTGCTGTTAAACCTGCATCTATTCTTTCATTTATCGAAATTTTCTCGACCTCAGTTTCAATTTTACCTACCTGAATTTGATAAACCCATTCTTCAACCCATTTTTCCAATCTCAGTTTTCCTATTACCAAACCAGAAATGATTGCAATGAATAATCCGGTTGACATATAAATTAAAGCTGTCTTCCAACCGAACAAACCAAAAAGAAGCACAACTGCAACTTCGTTTATCAATGGTGCTGCTATAAGAAATGAGAATGTTACTCCAAGTGGTATTCCCGATTCAACGAATCCCAGAAATAATGGTACTGCCGAACATGAACAGAATGGAGTGACAATACCTAAACCTGAAGCCATAATGTTTCCAATAAATAGGGGCTTACCTTCAAGTGTTTTTCTTGTTTTCTCAGCAGAAAAGTAACTTCTTATTATACCAACTACAAAAACTATTAAGGTTAGAAGCAGCAAGACTTTAGGAACTTCATATATAAAAAACCTGATTGATTCAGTTAAATGAGAGGTTCTATCAAGACCAAGGAGGGAATAAACTATCCAATTGGATGTACTTTCCAGATAAATATATATTATTATCCCTATGGGTGTTAGAAAAAATAAAAATATTTTATTTGGTTTTATATTCATAGGTTTAATTCTCTATAATTTCCAAATATGAGGTAATTTTTTTATTGACAATTTTTTCAGCAATATCGAGTATGCCAAAAATTCCTTTGTCGGTAACTTTGTAATTAACTCGCAATCCATCTTTCCAGGAAACAATAATACCTGCATTTTCTAAAATCTTCAAATGACGGGACAGGTTTGATTGCTCCAATCCTAATAAAGGCATTAACTCGCAGTTGCATAAAATTTCCTTTCGCAAGGATTTAATAATCCTTATCCTGTTAGGATGACTCAGTGCCGAAAGAATTTCCGATTGCATATCTTCTTTTGATTTTTTCATATATTATTTATTTATTTTACAATATGAGCATATACTCATATACAAATTTAAATAAAATTTCTGAAATTTACTTAGATTTTTTTAAATCAAATTATTTGACCAACCATGTTGTATTCTTTTGCGTCAATTACTTTAACTTTTTGGAAACTTCCAATTGGCAAATCATGCTTTGCTTTCACATTAACGATATTATCAACATCGGGAGCATCATGCTGAGTCCTACCAATATAATTCTTTTTTTTGTCGATTCCATCAATAATTACTTTCAGTTCTTTGCCAATCATTATCTTATTATTCTCCAAGGAAATATTCATTTGAGTTTCCATTAATTTATTCCGTCTTTCTTCTTTAATAATATTCGTTATGGTATCTCCTAGCTCAAATGCTGAAGTGTCCCCTTCAGGTGAATAGACAAAACATCCAACCCTATCCAATTTTTTTTCTTCTAAGAAGTTCAATAACATTTGATAATCATCTTCGGTTTCGCCCGGGAAACCGACAATGAATGTACTTCTTATGGCAACATCTCTGACTTCACTGCGAATCAAATCAATTAAATCTGATGTTTGGCGATGGTTCATCTTCCGTTTCATTGATTTTAATATTTTTGAAGATACATGTTGCAAAGGGATATCAACATATTTACAAATATTATCTCTGTCATTGATAACCTTCAATATTTTAAAAGGAAAATTTAAAGGATAAGCGTAAAGTAAACGGATCCATTCAAATTCATGAATATCACTAAGTCTTTTCAATAAATCAGCTAACATAGATTTCCCATAAGTATCAACTCCGTAATAAGTTGTATCCTGAGCTATTATATTTAATTCTTTAACTCCCTTTTTAGCAAGAAGTTTAGCTTCGTCAATCAAATCTGTTTCAGGTCTTGAAACATATTTCCCCCTAATTAATGGTATAGCACAGAATGAACATTTGTGATTGCAACCTTCTGAAATTTTTAAGTAAGCATAGTGCTTTGGTGTCAGTAAAAAACGTTCACCTGTTAGCTCTTTTTTATAATCAGGTTTTAAGTAATTCAAAATTTCCTCAGTGGAATTTAAACCTGTAAATAAATCAACATCAATGAGTTGTTCCTTAAGTTCCTCCAAGTAACGTTCAGATAAGCAACCAGTTACAATAACTTTTTTTAGTTTCCCTTTTCTTTTATAATCCAAAGCATCAACAATTACCTGAATACTTTCTTCCTTTGCCGGTTGAATGAATCCACATGTATTTATTATAAGATAATCTGTCTTATTATAATCATTTGAAATTTTGAATCCAGATGCTTCGAAGTTGCCAATCATATTTTCCGAATCAACCAAATTTTTACTGCATCCAAGAGTTAATACACTTATTTTTTCGATTTTTTTACTCATATTCTCTAATTAATTTAATCTGATTTTACAGTATATTAAATAAATTTATTATTTTTGTCAGTTCACAAATACAATATAATTAGGAATTTATTGTTTTAACAAGAAAAATTTATTGAGATAAGTATGACAGCGAAGAAAACGAAAAAAGTACAAATTGATAAAAGTACAAAAGAAACTCAGGTTGCACGTCAACCTCAAAAACACTCGGCAAAAATCGGTAGGAAGAAATCTGTAGTTTGGTTATTCCCATTGGAAAGAAAAAACCTAATATGGGCGGCTATTGGATTAGTAGTAATAGTTTTGGGCTATGTACTAATGGCAACTGGCATTACAGATGAACCTGCTTTACCTGACGGCACATGGAATAATCCTTTGGCAATTTCCGTAGCACCAATATTACTTGTAATTGGATATTGCATATTGATTCCGTTGGCAATTTTAAAGCTTTTCAAAAAAGAGAATTCAGCTCAGGATAATCAAAATTTTTAAAAAAATACAAACACTATTTGAATACTATTACCTGAAACATGAAAAAAAAATCAGGATTTGTAGCTATTGTTGGTAAGCCGAACTCCGGTAAATCAACTTTGCTCAATACGATTATCGGTTCTAAGCTCTCGATAGTAACTCCTAAAATTCAAACAACCAGAAAAAGAATTTTAGGAATTTATTCGAAAGATGATGTACAAATTGTCTTCCTGGATAATCCTGGGATACTGAAACCAAAGCATAATTTGCATAAGGTAATGTTAAATTATATAGATATTTCGTTGAAAGAGTCAGATGTTGTATTACTACTTGTAGATTTGTCTGAATTTAAGGATTTCAATGAGTATTTTAATCCATTTATCCGCAGACAATTAGAAGAACTGAGGAAACCTATAATTGTTGCATTGAATAAAACTGACTTATTGCATGATAAAAAATTATTATTGCCATTTATTCAGGAAATTTCTGCTTATAATTATGTAACAACAGTACTACCTATATCCGCTACAAAGAATGATGGAATAAATGAATTGTTGCAGTGCCTGGAGAAATATTTACCAGAAGGCGAATTTTATTTCGATACGGACCTGCTAAGTACTCAACCTGTACGTTTCTTTGTGTCCGAAATTATTCGTGAAGTTATTTTTACAAGTTACCAGAAGGAAATTCCATACTCAAGCGAAGTTTTGATAACCGAATTTAAAGAAAATGAAGCAGGAAAATGGTTTATATCTGCTGATATTATTGTTGAGAAACAATCCCAGAAAGGAATAATAATTGGTGCCGGCGGCAAGAAAATAAAAGAGGTCGGTGAAAAATCCCGCAAGCAAATCGAGGAATATCTGCAAAGAGAAATATATCTCGAGCTATTCGTCAAGGTACGCGATAACTGGAGAAAAAAACCTGTGTTTCTGAGGTCTTTCGGTTATTGAATTTGAATTACAGACTCACAAAAAGTTATAAAACTATTTCAAATAAAAAGTAGTATAGCATGTTTTACTATTTTTACTTGTAGAAATTGTTTCTGACGACTTCAAATTTCCATATTCAACTAATATAGTAATTGTCTTGTTTCTCGGCAACCAAAGCTCGATAAATCCATTATTCATGGATGTAAAATTCTCGTTGATTATGGAACTATTATCAATTGTAGCGAGTACATTGAAAGTCTTATTTTTTAGTTCCGCATCACATGTTGAAATGTAGTGATTTGAACATGTATGAGTGGTGTTGATATAAGGAGCAACTGCGATATACATTTCATTATCGGGAAGTTTTTTAGTAACTTCCCTCCCATCAGGAAATTCAATAGTAAGCTGTTCAGTAGTAATATAACTTGTAATTTTTGAATGTGAACTTCTCCATTCATTAGCTTGATTAATTGCATCTTTGATATTCATATTTTCAATGATACTGATCTCATCATCATAATTTACATCGGTAGATTCACTACACGATAAAAGTAAAAATAATAATGCGATTAATGTCAAATAGATTTTCATTTTTTAAACTCCATAGTTAATTTTTATTTTCTGTATTTACAACAAGAATTCAAACGATTATAATCTTCATCTTTTGCGGTATATGTTTCGTTATCGTGACCTGCTTTGGCAATTGCTTTTTTAATTGCATCAAAATCAGGTTCCTTTTCATATCCAATTTTTAATATTTTTGTTTCAACATTCCAATCAGCTGACTGAACATTCTCAAATTCCTTTGCTACCTTTTCAATTCTATCCTTGCACATATCACAAAGACCACTGACTTTAATTTCCTTAAAATTCAAATTTTGATTTGGAATTTCCTCATCTGATGATAATAGAAAATTTTGCTCAAACGTAAAATTCTTGTTTATTCTCAAACCAAAGGCATAATTGTTAGTTAATTGAATTCCGTTCATGTTTTTTAAAACTGGTAATTCATATTGTATATTAATAGACAAATCATGCAAAATATTATAGGATAATTGCGGGACAACAAAAAGCACGAAACCACCTGTAGATGCGATCAGTTTCATATCTCTGTCGCTTGATTTATCCCTGTACTGAGCCCGCACCTGCATGATGACAGATAAGTCCTGGATTAACTTATAAATTCCAATTAATGAGGAGTTATATAAATTTCCATATTTATAATTTGTTCTTTCTGTTTCTATCCGTTGGGATATTTCAAATGTATTTGCAGATATTACTGATAAATTATCTGTAATACCCTTAATAAATGACAAACCAAGTTCATATTTGAAACTACCTGAAGAAGGTTGAATGTCTATTGGCAGAATTACTGCTCCATCTTTTTGGTCGAATTGCCCAACAGGTAATGTTGTTTTAAATCCGGGAATAATTGAAAAAGAATTGACATCGCTAACATTAAGAAAATACTGCAAGCTAATTGCGGCATCACCTATCCCCTGTGCTTTCCTGTCAAATTTTGCATCCTGACCAAAATCGAAATATTGAGTTTTATCAAAGAAGAAACCTACATCTGCAGAGATGTTGATATGCTCAGTTATACCATAATTCAACATCAACGAGGTAAAGTCATAGTAAGAATTATCTATATATCTGAAGTCAGATTTTTGATTTTCTTTGTAGTATTTATCTGAAAAGGAATACTGATAAAATAAGGATACAGCTAAAACATTTTCATTACACACACCTGAATGAAAACCAGTTACTGATGGATTCCCTGCAGCACAGCATTGTGAAGTAGCATTGTTAACTGCGCAAAGAAATATTATTGCAAATACGATTATTGGCAATTTCATTTTTATTAAATTTTATATTTCTAAGGTTCTTTAATAAAAATTTCTATGGTTTTAGTATCGCTGCCTTTATCGTTTGTAACGGTGCATTTAATATACTTTTTACCGATGCAACAAGGAGAACCGGAAAATCTGATAACAGAATTGTCGTTATTCATTGGAAAGATGTCACCTAAGTCCACTTCCCAAGTATATTCAATCTCTCCACCAGAAGCGTTGCATGTGATGATTGCAGGGTCCTTACCACCGAATTCAATTTCTGTTTTGTCAGCAGATAAACTGATAATCTCAGGATGAGTAGTTTTATCGGAGTTGTTAATCGTATTTTCCGAACAGCTTAATAAAACTATTACAGAAAAAATTAGTAATATATATTTCATTGTATAATTATCCTCTTGTTAAAAACTTGATTTTTGTTGTCAGAAATAGTAACGAAGTAATTTCCGGCTGAAAGTCCTGAACAATTTTTTCTGTTTGCATTATTAGGAGATAATGCTGATGAATAAACTTGCAAACCTGTTATATCATAAATATTCATATTCAAATTAATTCCCGAAGGTATGTTCTCAATATTGATTAGACCATCATTAACCAAAGAAGGATAGAGTTTAATATGGGCTAATGGATTATCTTCAACAGACAGCCATATTTTTTCCAAGCTCAAATATCCGATTTGAACTTTAGAATAATCAATTTCACGAGCATATTCACAGCAGGAACCAATCAGAAAAGCATAAGCGGCTGAGTCCGCTTTATACCATTCAGTATCATGCCCTACCAGAGCAATAGCTTTCATAATGGTATTAATATCCGTAATCCTGTCATCGTATATAACCGTAGTAACATCATAATTATAATCCCAATTTACGGATTCAACTCCTTCAATCTTATTAACTGCTTCTTCAATGCGTACTTTGCAAACATAGCAGTTTCCTGAAGTAGTAAATTTATGTGTAACGGTATCGGCAATACCTGAATTTATCGCTAAAAAAAATGCTATAAGGGTAATTAATGTTTTCATATATTTTCCCAAAAAATTTTAATTTATTTATTTTTAGTGTCTCATTTTAAAGAGTTTATATAAAATAACTATATGACACTTAAGCAATATAGTAAAAAATAAATTAAAATAAAAATGAATTTTAAGGCAATGGAATTTTTTTTATCATTGAGACTTAAAGCAATCATTAGTTACTGAAGAAATTTTACAATTTTACAAAAATCAATTGTTAACAGAAAATTAACAATTATCTAAGAATTTAATTTAATTTGACTTACTGTCTTAACACAATCTTAACAAAATATTTATTATGTATTAACATAACCATAATAATTTTGTAGTAGGTTTAAATTAACATTTTTAAATTATAAAAGGTGGCTTATGAAAAGGAATGAAACATGGACTTTGAGAATAATATTTTTATTAGCATTAGTTCTCGTATTAATCGGATTGCTCTCAGCAAATGCTCAATCAGCAGAAAATGAAAAAAGTGATTTGTCAATAGGTACTTTAAGTTATCTGTCTTATGAGACAGAAATAACTGATGGTGATGGTTTACAGGGTGGTACATTCAAAGTTAGTCGTTCTTATCTGACGGTTAAGAAATCATTATATAAGAATTTGGGATTCAGAATTACACTCGATGGGACTCAGGATGCAACGGGTGATATGAAAGTCATATTGAAGTACGCTTATGCTCACTTTCTTTTTGACGATATATCATTCATCACAAAGCCTAACATTGAATTTGGGCAAGTACACATGCCCTGGCTTGATTTTGAGGAGCATGTGAATTATTATAGAATGCAAGGTAAAATGTTCATGGAACGTTCAGAATTATTCAATTCAGCAGACTTTGGTATAACAGCCGCAGGATACTTGGGTGGTGAACTCGATGAAAATTACAAGAAAACAGTCAACAGTAAATATGCGGGAAGATATGGAAGTTTTGCATTTGGCGTTTATAATGGTGGAGGATACCATGCAATTGAATCAACACAAAATAAAACAATTGAAGGAAGGTTGACAATCAGACCATTACCTGATGTTTTACCGGGATTACAGGTTTCGTACTTCGGTATCACGGGTAAGGGAAATTCTGATTTCACAAATGATTCAATACCGGACTGGAACTTGAATTCAGCTATGTTGTCATTCGAACATGAATATTTTACATTAACAGGTCAGTATGTCATGGGAGAAGGCAATCAAAAGGGAAAATTTGCCGATGTTTTACATAAAAGTAATACTGTTTCAGGTTATTCTGTTTTTGCAGAAGGTAAAATCACCGAGAACTGGAGAGTGATTGCAAGATATGATGCTTTTGACAGTAATACTGACATTGATAACAATGGAGAAACAAGGTTAATTGCCGGAGTTGGTTACGACTTTGGACAAAGAAACATTCTGATACTTGATTTTGATAAAACCATGTACGAGAATGAGACATTGAATGATAAAAATCTAATAAAACTAACAATGCAAATAAGTTTTTAATTAATTAAAGAGGAAATTTAATATGAAAACAATTATATTATCAATGATGTCTGTGATTATGATTTTCAGTCAGACAATAAGTATTAAAGCAGTAGAATTGGTAGGAGCAGGTGCTACTTTTCCATATCCGCTATATTCAAAAATGTTCGATACATATTATCAATTAAAGAAAGTTAAAGTGAATTATCAATCAATAGGTTCAGGTGGAGGTATCAAACAGTTACTTAGCAAGACAGTTAATTTTGGAGCATCAGATGCAGTGATGGAAGATGCGGAAAAAGCGAAAGCCCCGGCAAAAGTTCATCATATTCCAACTTGCTTGGGTGCAGATGTTATAGCATATAATTTGCCTGGTAATCCAAAATTAAAACTAACACCGGACATAATCGCAGAAATATTTTTAGGAAAAATCACAAAATGGAATGATAAGAAAATTAAAAAAATAAATCCCAAAGTCAAGTTACCTGACCAGATTATTGTAGTTGTTCATCGCTCGGATGGTAGTGGTACAACATATATTTTTAGTGATTATCTTAGCAAGGTTTCTACTGAATGGGTGAAAAAAGTCGGCAGGGGTAAGTCTTTGAATTGGCCTGTAGGACTTGGTGGCAAAGGTAACGAAGGTGTTTCCGGTTTGATCAAACAAACTCCCGGCTCTGTTGGATATACAGAATTGATATACGCAACAGGAAACAATATGCCGGTGGCAAGTATTCAAAATTCATCAGGTAACTATATTTACCCATCGATACAATCAGTCAGTGAGTCTGCTAATATTAATTTGCCTGATGACACAGAAGTATCAATAACAAATACTGATGCTAAAAATGGTTATCCAATAAGTAGTTTCACATGGTTGCTTGTTTATGACGAATTAAATGTCTTGAAGATGAAAGATGACGAGGCAAAAGCAATGATGAACATGATTTGGTGGATGATTCATGATGCACAGAAACTTGTAAAACCTCTTCATTATTCACCTTTAAGTACTGCGGCTGTTAAAAAAGCTGAAAATTTATTGAAATCTGTTAAGTTTAACGGAAAACCTGTTTTGAAGTAATTAATCAAAAAGAAATTGATGATAATGAAACTCGGAGAATTTATATCTTAATCAGATATAAATTCTTCGTAAATTAAGTTTTTGAGGAACAAATCTGACTCTGTGAAAATCAGCCGGTAATAAAGCAAACAAAAAAATTATGAAAATGAAAATTAATGGTGACAAAATATTTAAATGGGCAATAAGTTCGTCTGTTATCTTATTATCTTTGCTTATCATTGGAATTTTTATATCTCTTCTGATATTTTCGTATCCTACAATTACTGAATTTGGATTTAAATTTGTTACGGGAAAAACATGGAACCCTGTAATGAATGAATTTGGGGCATATCCTTTTTTAATTGGCACGCTATTGACATCATTTATTGCATTGGTATTGTCTTTTCCTTTGTCAATTACAATTTCGATATTATTGAGTGAATATATTCAATCAGGAGTTCTGCATAATTATATAAAATCTTCAGTTGAATTACTGGCAGGAATTCCATCAATCATATATGGTTTTTGGGGATTGTTTATCTTTGTACCAATAGTCAGAGAAATGCAGATACAATTCAATATTGTTCCTTATGGTGTCGGAATAATGACTTCTGCCATTATATTATCAGTTATGATTATACCATATTCAGCAACGATAGCGTATGAAGTTATATCATTAACACCTTCAGATATCAAAGAAGCGGCATATTCTTTAGGAGCTACACATTTTGAAGTAATCAAAAAGGTTATTTTACCATATTCAAGTTCAGGAATAGTTGCAGGTGTTCTTTTATCATTAGGACGGGCTTTGGGTGAAACAATGGCGGTAACTATGGTAATTGGTAATGCTCACATTTTACCAGACAGCTTATTTGCACCAGGGAATACTATGGCAAGCGTGATTGCGAATGAATTTTCGGAAGCTACAAGTGATGTTTACCTGTCAGCACTTATTGAAATAGGGTTACTATTGATGATAGTTACAGCAGTTATTAATGTTGTAGGAAAATATATTATCAGGAAATTATCTTTCAGATAAATATTCTTGTATTGATTAGATTTTAACTGAACCGTAAAAAATGAAAATAAAAAACACAAATATTGAAGATAAAAGTAAGAAAATGAAGAGTCTTTCTTTCAGACTGATTCAGGATAGAGTTTTTAAAATTCTTGTGTTTATTTTATCTGGTTTAGCAACCTTACCCTTGATATTGATACTTTATTATATTGTAAAAATGGGTATTGCGTCAATAAACTGGGATTTTTTCATCAATCTACCAAGACCTCCCGGGGAAGTTGGAGGCGGTGTTGCAAATGCTCTTGTAGGGACAATTATTTTAATCTTAACTTCTTCTATTATTTCATTGCCACCGGCAATTGCTTTGGGAATATATATGTCAGAAAACAGTACAAAAAAATTTACGACATGGATTGGTAGTGGTGTTGAGATTTTGCAGGGTATTCCGTCTGTCGTCATTGGCATTATTGCTTACGTCTGGGTAGTAAGACCAATGGGTGGATTTAGTGCTTTGTCGGGAAGTGTGGCATTGGCTATCATGATGATTCCATTTGTGGCAAAATCAACAGAAGAAACACTTAAGATGATACCAATGTCTTTGAAAGAGGCATCAATGGCACTTGGAGTTCCATACTACAAAACGATTTTAAAGGTTGTAGTTCCTGCTGGATTAAGCGGAATCGTTACCGGAGTTATCATAGCTATAGCAAGAGTCGCAGGTGAAACAGCACCATTGCTTTTTACAGCATTCGGAAATCATTTTATGGCTTATAATATATTTGGTCCGATGAATTCTTTACCGTTATTGATTTTCAATTATGCAGGCAGTCCATATGAAGAATGGCACACACTGGCATGGGGAGCTTCATTTGTTTTGGTATCAATGATTTTATTGTTAAATATTGTTTCAAAGTTATTATCAAAGAGATGGAAAATAAAATTTTAAAGATTAAGGATTTTAATGCCTATTATGATGAAACTCAGGTTTTAAAGGATATTAATTTGAGTTTTCTGAAGAATAATGTAACTGCAATTATGGGACCATCCGGATGTGGTAAAACGACACTTATCAGAGCAATAAACAGAATGCATGATTTTACTCCTAATGCAAGAATGGAAGGAGAAATACTGCTCAATGACGAGAATCTTTATAATATGGAGCCAATCATGGTTAGACGAAAAATCGGGATGGTTTTTCAGAGACCAAACCCATTCCCAACTATGAGTATATACGACAATGTGATTGCAGGTTATAAATTAAATGGATTCAAACTTGGGAAGGAAGACAAAAATAACATAGTTGAAGATTCTTTAAGAAAAGCGGCAATGTGGGATGAAGTCAAGGATAATTTACATAAGAAAGGAACTTTTCTTTCGGGAGGGCAACAGCAAAGATTATGTATAGCAAGAGCATTGGCTATGAAACCAGAAATATTGCTACTGGACGAACCGACATCTGCCTTAGACCCAAAAGCTACCGCTCATATCGAAGAATTAATAACTGAACTGAAAAATTATGTTACAATGATTTTGGTTACTCATAATATAGCTCAGGCAGCAAGAATTTCTAATTACACAGTTTTTTTGTATCTTGGTGAACTTATTGAGTACGACAAGACAAATAAGATGATGACAACACCAAAGGATAAACGAACAGAAGAATATTTAACAGGGAAATTCGGGTAAAATTGTATAATTTGAAGATTGAATCAATGATACCAGTAATTTGAAAAATAATATTAATTTTGAAAAAAGGAAAAAATGATAGAAGAGCACATAAATAATTTAAAGGGCAGGATAGTAAGCTTTACTTATCACGTTGAGAATATGCTGAATAAGAGCATACAAGGTTTATTGGAACTCAATAAAAAGAATTTATCAGATGTTATTGAACTTGACGAAACTGAAGCAAATAAACTTGACAATAGTATCGAGAAACAATGTATTGCGGCTATAGCACAATTTTCACCAAAAGCAATGAACCTTAGAACTTTGCTGATGATTATGAAAATGAACAAAGATATAGAAAGAATGGCAGACCATTGTTCAAATATTTCATATAATGGACGTGATATAGTAAAAATGGGTATTACTAAACAAAAATATTTTAATCTTATTGAGCAAATGGCAAAAGAAGTAAAATTGATGTTGAAAAACAGTATTGAATCATTTGTTAACGAAGATATTGATTTGGCAAAAAGTGTCAAGAAAAGAGATGAAAAGGTAGATAAATATCAATCTGACCTTACGACTTATTTTATTAAAAAGATGAAGAAGAAGCCGGAAAATGTAGAAATTTCATTGTATTTTATTAAGATAGTTAATAACCTTGAAAGGATAGCAGATTTATCAACGAATATTGCTGAAGATGTTGTTTTTGCTTTGGAAGGTAAAGTATTAAAGCATTAATTAAAAATATAAGCTAGGAAGATTTATTTTTGTGAATTAGGATTGTATGAAAGTTATGAAAAAGATTTTTAATAAAATATTTGGGGTATATCTCGCTGTGATAATACCTTTAACAGCGATAATATTATTTATCATATTTAATATAGTACATGAACATTACCTTTCGACAATAACTAATGACTTGAAAATGCTGAATTATTCAGTGCAGGAACAATTGAAACCAATTATTTCCGATAACAATTATTCTGAATTACAGAAAAAAGTTAAAATAATCAACAAGAAGACAAATGCAAGATTGACCGTAATTGATATGGAAGGAAATGTTCTTGCAGATTCGGATGAAGACCCTTCAAGGATGGAAAATCATGCAGGAAGGATTGAAATTGCTAAGGCAATGACAGGAAAAGTCGGAAGTTCAATAAGGTTTAGCAGAACTGTGAATAAAAAGATGCTTTATGTAGCGATGCCTGTTTACATATCAAACAAGATTGCAGCAGTAATAAGGGTTAGTTTATATATTGACCACATTGACGAATTGTATTCGGAATTAAGAAATAACATCTTGATATTAACATCAATTATGATACTAATTTCAATAATAGTTCTTTATTTCTTTTCAAAAAATCTTACAGGACCGATTAAAGAATTAGCTTTAGCATCTCAAAAATTTGCTTCAGGTGATTTGAACGCCAAAGTATTCATTAATAATAATGATGAATTGAAGGAACTGGCAAATAGTTTCAACAGAATGACAGAAAAGATTAAGGAGCTATTTGAAAGCCAGTCAATGCAGCAGGAGGAATTAAAGAGGATAATTAGTGCCATGCAGGAAGGTTTGATAGTTCTTGACAAGGATAATAAAATTGTATTACATAACAAAAGTTTCAGGAAGACTGTCAATGCAAATGATATTAACGATAAATTTTACTGGGAAGTACTGAAGGATGCAACTGTCCAAAAACTTGTTGATAAAGTAAGAAAGAAAAAGTCACGCAAAACAGCAGAAATAAAACTTGATAATATCTTTTATTTATGCAGTGCGAATTATATTCAGACAAAGGATGAGATAGTTCTTGTGATATTTGATATTTCAGAAAGAAAACAACTGGATGAGGTGAAAAGAGATTTTATCGTTAATGCATCACACGAACTGAGAACCCCATTAACTGCCATTCATGGGTTTGTTGAAACTATGGAACATGAAGATACTGAAAAGCAGTTTAGTAAATATTTAGAAATAATTAATAGGCATACAAGCCGATTAATTTCTATTGTTGAAGATATGTTAACTATTTCAAAGATGGAAGATGACAGAGTTGAAATGATTATGTCAGAAATTAATTTCAAGACATTAATTGATGATATTTCAACGCTTTTTGTAAATAGGTTTAACGATAAGAAGCTAAAAATAAATTATTATGTATCTAAGAATTTGGAAGTTTTTCGTGGCGATTTCTTCAAAATTGAACAGTTAATGATAAATCTAATTGATAATGCTATAAAATATACGAAATCAGGTGAAATTAAGTTGCTTATTGAAGATGATAAAGACAACAATCTATTAATACAGCTAAGTGATACGGGTATTGGAATACCACAACAGGATTTAAACAGGATTTTTGAAAGATTTTTTACAGTTGATAAGTCACGTTCGAGAAAGAATGGTGGTACAGGACTTGGTTTGTCAATAGTTAAGCATATAGTTAATTTACACAAAGGGCAAATTGATGTAAAGAGTAGTGAAGACAAGGGTACTACTTTCTCAATCCGACTTCCAAGAGATATTGCTTAAAAAAGAAAAAGTTAACCAAATTCTCAGTTAAAAAAAGTAATAAATCTTTATACACTACAACAGTTCGATAACTCTTTTCAATTTCGATTGTACTTCCGCAGCTATCGGTTCAAGTTCCTTGTTTTGTATTGCTTGCATAGAAGATACAGGGTCAACAGCACTTACCTCCACCCTGCCATCCAAATGTTCTTGTACAATAACATTGCAAGGAAGCATTGTTCCAATCTTATCTTCAGCAGATATTGCCTTAAAGGCATATTTGGGATTGCAAGCTCCAAGTATTTTATAATTGCGGAAATCAATATCCAGCTTATTTTTGAAAGTTTGCCTGACGTCAATCTCAGTTATAATTCCAAATCCTTCAGACTTTAGAATTTGAGTTACTTTTTCAATAGTATCATTGAAACCGGAGTTTAATAATTTTGTAAAATAATATTCATTTAATGCCATTTCTAATTATCCTTTATATTTAATTCTTCTTCAAAATCAACAAATTCAAGAACTTTGCCAATGCCTGCACCATGCCTTTTTATTGTAAATTCATCAGTAGTCATATCAATTACAGTGGATTCTCCAACAAAATTGTATTTATCAAGACGAACTGCCAAATCTACCTTCGGAGCAAAAAAATCCACCAGTTCATTTTGGTCTTCAAAGTAATCCTCTCCCTCCAATCTGGCTGAAATTGATATTATTGGCTGACCGATATTTTTCAAAAGCAACTGGGATAAATCATTTTCAGGTACCCTAATACCTGATGTCTTTCGTTTTGGGTTTTGAGCAAATTTAGGTACATGCTTTGAAGCAGGTAAAATGAAAGTATAAGGTCCTGGTATCAATGCTTTGATTGTTTTGTAAGCTTTATTCGTAACCTTGGCGAATTCAGCAATATTTGACAATGAATCACAAAGAAAGGTCAATGACTTATTTTCCGGTAACTTACGAATAGCTCTCAACTTACTAATTGCCATTTTATTTGATAACTCACACCCTAAAGAAAATCCGGTATCTGTGGGATAGAGTATAACACAACCGTCTCTTAATGCATCTGCAACCATTTTTATTTTCCTTATCTCAGGTGTTTCTGAGTGAATACTTAAAATCTTTTGTGCCATTTAATAAAATTCCTATTCATTATTTCACAAAACCTTTATTGCATTATAATAAAAAAAATTCAACAAATCAAGAAAAAAAATATTTTAGAATCTGTGAAAAATTAATCTCATGCAGTATTGTTCAGCTAAATCATTTATTTTAAAATAAAGTTGTTAAAATTAAAACATAATTCTTAAATTGTAATTTTTAAATATTCAGGGCTGAACGTGAAAATTAAAAAAGTAGAAATAAGAAATTTTAAAAGCTACAAAAAGCTAAATATTGATTTCGAGATGTTCAATGTGCTTATTGGTCCTAACGCCGCAGGAAAATCAAATTGTATTCAGGGAATAAAGTTTTTCAGGGATATTGTCAACGATGGCTTGGATAATGCAATATCAATGCAGGGCGGTATTGGGTATCTCAAAAATCTGAATTCCAATATCAGTGAAGATGATATAATATTCTCAATTGTTTTCGTACCCGATAAACCTTTTAAATTTACGAATAACAAGAAGGGTGTTGATTACGAATTTCGTATTACTGAATTTGAATATCGCTTCATTCTCGAAGTTCTTGGCAGTGATAGACAATATAAAATAAAAAGCGATAAGTTGACACAATCTTATGAGTTATTCAAGGTATATGGAAAGAGGAAAGAATCATTATTGAAGAGCAAATTCACAATATCGAAAAAAAGTGACAAATTCACTTTCAGTTTTCATAAGAAATCGAATCATCCTTTTACACAAATTGAGTTGAAAGAACTGCTGTTCATCGGCTTCCACGACTTTACTATCGAAAAGAGATTATTGAGAAGCAATGAACTTAAGAAAAGTTTATTGCTCGAAACCCCTCTTTATTTCATGCCTCATGTGGAAACATTAAAAAGGGATTTTTCGAAAATATGTATTTATGATTTCAATCCGAAACAACCAAAGATTGCTACATCGGTCGCAGGTAAAGCTCATTTAGAAGAAAATGGCGAGAACATCGCTCTTGTCCTTAAAAGAATATTAGCCGATGAAGGACAAAAACGCAAATTTATGAATCTTTTAACTTACCTGTTACCATTCGTCGAAACATTGGATGTGGAAAATTTACTCGACAAATACCTGCAAATAGTTATCAGGGAAAAATATTCCGGAAAAAAGCAGATTCCGGGATTTCTTTTGTCAGACGGTACAGTTTTTTTACTTGCTATTATTATTGCAATGTATTTTGAAGAAAAGCCGATTGTAATTTTCGAAGAACCGGAAAGAAGAATTCACCCATACCTAATTTCAAAAGTTATTGATATGATGAAGGATGCTTCTACCAACAAACAAATAATTTTGAGTACGCACAATCCTGAGATAGTGAAATACGCAGGGACAGAATATCTGAATTTTGTATCACGGGATTCGGATGGTTTCTCAAAAATAATTAAAGCACATGAAATTGACGAAATTCGAACTTTTCTCGAAAATGAAATTGGAATCGAAGAGCTTTATGTTCAGAATTTACTTAGTTGAAAATAAGTAAAATGATTTGTGCTAATTGCAAATTTTTTTTATCATTATTTTAATAGCCCGGATGAAGAAAATGGAATAGTCTGAACCGTAAATTTTAGCTGATTTAACCGAATTAGCTGGTTTTTTTCGTTTTATAAGGTGAAAATCAGGAAAAGGCGGTGAAAAACAGGAATTTTGTAACTTTATTATTCATTTAAGCTTAGAAATATTCTCAAATATTTTTTCCGCTTTTTCATGTTGTTTTTTATGATTTTTTTGAAGCTAAAAGCAAAAAGATGAAGGCAGAATTTTTTGCACTTTTGCATTTTCCGGAATGTAATCTTTCATTTTGTGATGAATGGTTAAGTTGTTGATTTGAAATTAGTTTCCGATGGTTTGCATCAATTTCATCGTTTTTTAAGGTTTGCTTTTTTCTGTTGTCAGAACTCGGATTTTTGTGATTTATTTGATTTTTATGATTTTTTTTGTCAAGCGTTAACCGATGAACGAGGACTAAAATCAATATGCCAAAGAACAAGCTGGACGAAATTAGTGTATTTGAAATGAACCACAAGAAAAGGGTTTTAAAAGGAAATAAAAATGGTTTTTATTTTATTTTAACTACGTTTCGCAGACGGGAGATGGGAGACGGCAGACAGAAGTCTGGAGTCAGAAGTCAGAATATTTCGTGAACTGTGAACCGTGAACCGAGAACCGAAGGAAGAATTTAAACGCTAAGATTCGCCAAGTTTTCGCAAAGTTTCGCGAAGAACATGGTCTGAACCACTGATTGAAACTGATTAAAATGATTTCAATGATTTTTTTTTTTCTTAACTTTGATTTTTGAGATTTTTTTTGATTTTTTTAAAATAAATTTGTTATTTAAATTATTATTTGGTAAATTTGAAGTGTTAAAGTATAAAATAATCTTTTTCATATCAAGTTTCCTTTTAGAAATTTGGCAGGAAAGTTACCGGGGGTGGGGGCTTTCCTGTTTTTTTTTCTGAACAGAGATTTTTATGATTAATTTGATTTCTGTGATTTGAGCGATGTTGGTGTGAGAAGTGTTTGTAGAAAAAAATGTCATTTTCGGTTTGAACAGTGTAGCTGTGGTATGTAACATGTCGCCACAACTTGGATTTAACCGTTGTTTTATTTCATTTTATATATATCGCACCACTACGTGGTTAAGGAGTTTTAGCTTTCGGGTGGAATGATTGATAGAACGGAAAAAAAAACCACGACTTTTTTGCCGTGGTTTACTATTTTACATTTTTATCTTCTTCTGTCTCTTGAACCGCCGTCTCGCGAACCTCTTCGGTCGCCCCCACCACGGTTACTGTCAGGTCTTCTACCACGATCGGAAGATCTTCTTGGTGCTGAGTTTTCGGGTTCTACCCAACCCTCGGGTTGTGGCATAGTTGCTCTTCGGCTTAAACGGAATTTTCCATCGGGTGTTATTTCGAGTAATTTTACATCAACTTTATCGCCGACTTTCATAACATCGCTAATGTTGTTGACTCTTTCGTAAGCTATTTGAGATATGTGAAGAAGCCCTTGTTTTTTTGGTAAAATTTCGATGAAAGCACCCATGCCTTCACGAATTTCTTTTACAACACCGGTATAAATTTCACCTTCTTCCGGAACCCTGATTAATCCGTTAATTTCTTCTAAAGCAATATCAGTAGATTCTTTTGATGTTGAAGCGATTGTTAAAGTACCGTCATCATCAATTTTTATTTCAACGCCTGCTTTTTGAGTTATTCCTCTTATTGTTTCTCCGCCTGTACCAATGATGGCACCGATTTTATCTGTTGGAACTGTAAGCACAGTGAATCTTGGAGCATAAGCTGATATTTCTTCCCTTGGCTGACTGATAGTATCGTTCATGATTCCGAGAATGTGCATTCTGCCTTGTCTTGCCTGTTCCAATGCTTTTCTCATAATTTCAATCGGAAGTCCTTCGATTTTAATATCCATCTGACAAGCTGTGATACCATCTGCTGTTCCGCATACCTTAAAGTCCATATCGCCTAAGAAGTCTTCATCACCAAGTATATCGCTTAAAACAGCAACATCGTCTTCTTCCTTGATTAATCCCATAGCAATACCTGCTACCGGCTTTTTAATCGGGACACCGGCATCAAACAGAGCTAAAGTACCTGAACATACAGTAGCCATTGATGAAGAGCCATTGGATTCGAGAATTTCCGAAACAACACGAATTGTATAAGGGAAGGAATTATCATCCGGCATCATGTTTTTCAAAGCTCTTTCGGCTAAATGTCCATGACCAATTTCTCTTCTTCCTGTTCCTAAACGTTTAACTTCACCTGTTGAGTATGGTGGGAAGTTGTAATGCAGATAAAACCTGTTTGTATAGGTTGGCAGTAATCCGTCTATCATTTGGTCATCTCTTGTAGTACCTAATGTAACCATTCCAAGACTTTGAGTTTCTCCACGAGTAAACAAAGCAGAACCGTGAGAACGAGGTAAAACGCCAACCTCACAGCTAATAGGTCTAATATCTGACAAACCTCTGCCGTCAAGTCGTTTTTTATCCTTCAAAATCATAGCTCTCATTTCTTTCTTTTCGAGTTTGCTGAAAATTTCTTCGGCTAATGTTTCGAGATTTAATTCGGCAAATTCTTCTTTATCGGCAGTAAATTCAGTTAATTTTTCAAGGGCTAAATCTTTTAATCTTTTTCTGTGTTCTTTCCGCTCGTTCTTGGAAGTAACAGAATAAACATAATCGTGAAGTTCGGATTTAACAGCATCAATAACAGTTTCGGTAATATCTTCAGGTATTTCTTTTTCGGTAAATTCTCTTTTAACGACTTCACATTTTGCAACAAGTTGTCTTTGGAGGTCATTAAGCTGTCTAATTCTTGAATGGGCAAATTCCAAAGTATCCAAGAAATCCTGTTCAGAGATTTCCTTGCTTTCACCTTCTACCATAACAATTGATGTATCGGTTCCTGCTATAGTCATATCAATATCGGAATCTTTGAGTTGAGTGTGAGACGGATTAATAATAAATTCGCCATTTATCCTACCCACTCTGACTTCAGAGATAGGACCTTCGAAAGGAATATCCGAGAGCATCAAAGCGGCAGAAGCTCCTACCATGCCTAAGGTATCAGGGTCAATATCCGGGTCAAAAGAGAAAACTGTTGCCAGAACCTGAGTTTCGTGGGACCAAGTTTTAGGAATCATCGGTCTGATAGGTCGGTCAATTAATCTCGAGCAAAGTACTTCGTGGTCGCTTGGTCTTCCTTCGCGTTTTAGAAAGCCACCGGGGAATTTACCTGCGGCACCGCTTTTTTCACGATATTCGACTTGCAAGGGTAAGTAATCAATTTCCGGGCTCGCTTTTTCGTCTGCCACAGCTGTAACTAATACCATTGTGTCGGCACATCTTACCATAACAGAACCGGATGCAAATCTTGCTACATGACCAGTTTGAAGAGAATACTCTTTTCCGTCAAAGTTAATTGATACTTCTTTTTTTGCCATTATTTTTCTTTCTTAATTATTTATTTTTTATTCAAAAAAAAGCGGTTTAATTCAGACATAAATTAACCGCTTCAATCATCTACTTCAAACTGCTAACTTCTAAATGCTAACTTCAAAATGTTAACTTCTAATTGCTTACTATTATTTTCTTAAGGACAAATCAGTAAGAATCTGACGGTATCTTGTTATATCTTTCTTCATCAGATAATTCAAAAGTTTGCGTCTTTTGCTTACCATTTTAATCAAACCTCTGCGGCTGTGGTTGTCTTTTTTAAAATTCGTAAGATGTTGTGTAAGGTCGTTAATTCTTGCTGTAAGAACTGCTACCTGTACTTCCGGTTTACCGGAATCACTCTCTGTTGTTCCAAACTTTTTAACCAAATCCGCTTTTTGTGCTGATGTAATCATTTATTTTACTCCATTCAAACAAAATATCTATTTTTAACGAATTACAAAAATACGAATAAGTTAGCTAATATTAAAATTTATTTATTAGTTGCATTGCTTTTTCCTTATCAAGTGCTATTTGCAATAAAAATGAGTCCAAGTCTTTAAATTTTTGCTCATACCTAATGAAATCAAGAAATTCAATAGTCAGGCAACTACCGTACAAATCATCTTGGAAATCAAGGAAATACACTTCCAAAATCGTGTTTCTGCTGTTTGTAAAAGTAGGACGTGTTCCAATGTTTGCTAAGCCATACTTAGACATACCATTTATTACTGATTTAACAAGATAAACACCATTAGTTGGGATGTGCTTATGCTCCGGATAATTAATATTAGCTGTTGGAAGTCCAATAGTTCTTCCTCTGCCGTCTCCCGGAACTACATCACCTGAGACTGAATAATTATGTCCCAACATATCATTTACATCTTTTATCGCATTAGTTTCCAGGGATTCGCGAATTTTCGAACTTGAAACTTTTTCTCCTTCTTTTTGCAATGCATCTATTCTTTCGATTGCAAAGTGAAATACTTTACTCATTGAGTTCAACAAGGTTTCATTGCCTCCTCTATTTTTACCAAACATGTGGTCAAAACCGATTAAAATCTTGCTCAAGCCAATTTTTTCGATTAAATAATTTTCAACGAAGTCTTCAGGTGTTGTTTTGGCAAATTCCTTGCTGAACGGGATTATTAAAATGTCAGTTAATCCAAATTTTTCAAATAATTCGAGTCTTTCTTCGATAGTTGTTAATAATTTAACGGGCTTTAAATTGTCTCTTTGCAATACAATCTGGGGATGTGGGTCGAATGTTAATAATACAGGTCTCCAATTGTTTTTCAGGGCATTGTCAAGTAGTCTTGATATAATCAATTGATGTCCTTTATGTACTCCGTCAAAAGTACCGACAGTAAGCACGGTCTCTTTTTTGTAATCTATTTCGTCAAAGTTTCTATATATATTCATTTTTATTATTTTCTTTTTTTAATTAATTCCAATTGCCTTTGTAATTTCATATTTCTGGACAATTTCTTCTATGCTCAAAGCATCATTAACAGAATAATCACCGATATTAGTCCTTTTCAAATTATACAAATATGCTCCACATCGAAGCTCTTTTCCAATATCTCTTGCTAATGAACGGATATAAGTCCCCTTTGAACATATTACTTCAATTGTTATTAACGGTAAACTTACTTTTTTAATTTCTATTGAAAATATTTCTACCTGTTTGGGTCTAAGTAGAATTTCTTTGTTTTTCCTTGCTGATTTGTAAGCAGGTGTTCCATTGATTTTTTGAGCCGAAAAAATTGGTGGAATTTGTTCAATATTTCCAATGAATTTTTTTATCACATTTTTTATTTGCAATTCAGAAATTTCTGAAATATCTTTTATATTCTCCTCATTTGCTTCGGAATCATCTGTAATGGTTGTAGCACCTAATTTGATTTCAGCCAAATATGTTTTGTTCAAATCTCTGAACATTTCTATTTCTTTAGTAGCTTTTTTGCCTAATGCTACAATTAACAAACCAACGGCAAGTGGGTCTAAAGTACCGGCATGACCTATTTTTTTAATTTTTGTTAAACTTCTGATTTTGGCAACCACGTCGAAGGATGTCCAGTTCAAAGATTTGTTGACTAGAATAAAAGCACCAGTTTCAATGCTCGTATTAATTAAATCATCAAAGCTAAATTCATTTTTTTTTGTGAAAATAACCATAGCGAGAACTAATCCTTTGGGAAACTCTTTGGGTCATAATCGTCAGGATTGACAACAACTTCTTTTTTATTTTGCTTGACCGAATCGAGTAATTCCTGAATTTTATCCATTTTGTCAAGTGTATCATCGAGGAAGAATCTTAGGTCCGGAGTATATCTCAATCTGATTTCCCTACCCACCTGAGTTCTTAAACTGCCTTTTTTATCTTCGAGAATAGCAAGGAATTTTCCCGGAGATATTTTATCTCCAAAAATACTGATAAATATTTTTGCAATTTGAAGGTCTTCAGATAAGCGTACGGAAGTGATTGTAACCAAACCTGCTTTATATTCGGAAGCAATAGCATTAATGGGTTCAGCGAGAACTCTTTTCATTACACTGCTAACTTTTTCTGCTCTTATTGACATAAAATATTGACTTGGACTATAATTTACCTGGGAAAAAAAGTTAATAATGACTTAAGTCAGAGTTCGTTTAATTTCAAGTAGTTTATATGCCTGCAGTATGTCTCCAACTTCAACATCATTGAATCCGTCTAACATTATACCACACTCATAACCGTTTTCGACTTCCCGAACATCATCTTTTTCTCTTTTCAAAGAATGAATAGTTCCGTTATAAACAGGTAAACCTTCTCTCAATAGTCTAACCCTGTTATTTCGATTTATTTTTCCTTCCTTAACATAACAGCCGGCTATGAAGCCAAGTTTACTTATCCTGAATACTTTACGAACTTCTATCGAGGCAGTTATTTCTTCTCTCAACTCAGGTGACAACAGACCTTCCAGGGCAAGCCGAACTTCGTTAATAGCATCATAAATGATATTATATAATCTAATATCAACGGATTCTTTTTCAGCAAGTTTCCTGGCATTAGCAGTAGGAGAAACCTGAAATCCGATTATAACTGCTTTGGAAGCAATTGCAAGCATTACATCTGATTCGGTTATGGAGCCAACGCCTTTATGAAGAATAATAACTCTGACTTCATCGGTTGATTGTTTCTGTAATGAATCACTTAAAGCTTCGACAGAACCTGATACGTCACCTTTGATAATTAGGTATAAATCTTTAACTCCGCCAATTTGAATTTGATGTGAAATATCGTCGAGCGTCATTAAGTGCATTTGTCTGAATTCCTGTTCACGACGCAATTGCTGTCTTTGATTTGATATAGAACGTGCTTCGACATCTGTTTCGACACCAATTAATATATCGCCTGCTTCAGGGAGCCCGTTAAATCCAATTGCTCTCACAGGAATTGACGGACGGGCTTCTCTAACCATTTTATCTCTTTCGTCAAACAATGCTCTTATTCTGCCACCCCAAACCCCGGCAACAAAAGGGTCACCAACGTTAAGTGTTCCGTGCTGAACAATCACAGTAGCAACAGCCCCAAAGCCCTTATCCATATTTGCTTCTATAACAGTCGCCCTTGCTTTCCTGTTTGGATTAGCTTTTAAATCGAGCATTTCAGCTTCAAGTAATATTTTATCTAAAAGCACATCAACATTATTTCCTTTTTTAGCAGAAATTTCAACACACTGATATTTACCACCCCACTCTTCGATTAAAATATTCTGTTCCGAAAGTTGTTGCTTTATTCTTTCAGGATTAGCATCAGGTTTATCAATTTTATTAATAGCAACAATAATTGGAACATTTGCCGCCTGAGCATGGCTTATTGCTTCAAGGGTTTGAGGCATAACACTATCGTCAGCCGCAACAACCAGAACAACAATATCAGTAACCTGAGCTCCTCTTGCTCTCATTGCAGTAAAAGCTTCATGGCCTGGAGTATCGAGGAAAGTTATGGCTTTTTCATTTTCCAAGATAACCCTATAAGCACCAATATGTTGAGTAATGCCACCAGCTTCACCGGCGACTACTTTTGTTTTGCGGATGTAATCGAGTAGGGATGTCTTTCCGTGGTCAACATGTCCCATAACTGTAACAATCGGCGAGCGTGATTCGAGATTAATTTCTTCTTCAATATCTTCATTCTCAATTATAAGCTGAGCTGTTTTGTCATCCAAAAATTCTACTTCGTACTCATAATCGTCAGCAATAACAGTTATTGTATCCTTATCAAGTCTTTGGTTCAATGTAACCATCAAACCTAATTCCATACATTTAATAATGATTTCATTAGGACTTACATTCATTAAATCAGCCAAAGCCGCAGTAGTTACATATTCGGTTAATTGAAGTTTTCTGGATTCAAGTTCTTTTTCCTCTTGTTTTTTCAGTTCTTTTTCTTCTCTTTCAATTTTTCTACGATGTCTCATCTTTGAGCGATGACTTACGGAAGTAGTCTCACTCATTTCAGAAAGAGTTTCCTTAATTGCCTTGTCAACATCCTCATCTTTAATTTGTTCTCTAATTCCGAATTTCTTTTTCTTACGTTTATCCTTGTCTTTCTTTCGTTTACTTTTATCCTTCTTCCCCTTGAAAGAGATTCTGTTGTCTTCTTCAAAGTCAGGTTCACCTCTATCCTTTTTGGATTTGATTTTATCTTTACCTATATCAATTTTTCCAACTATTTTCAGACCTCTCAACTGAGGAACTTCACCTTCTTCGTATTCGACTTCAATGACTTTTTTTCTTTTTTTGCGTTTTCTGCTTTTTTTCTTTTTATCAGTTGTTTCAGTTTCTGAAGTTAATTCGCCATCAGGTTTTTCCTTGGGTTCAGGAATTTCTTCTTTTGTTTCTTCTGATGGAATGATTGTTTTTTGAACTTCGGGTTCCTGCTTTTTGGCAGTAACTTTTTTGTCAGTTTTTTTATCGTCTTGCTTTGTAATATCTACACTGACTTTATCTGTTTTCGCAACTTTTTTTGCGGGGACTGCTTTTTCTTGAATTTCGACATTAGGTGTAACTTTTTCTTTTTTTGCTTTTGGTTCTTCTTTCTTTTGCTTTTGTTCTAAAGCTAATTGTTCTTCTTTTGTTTTCTTTGTTTCAACTTTAGCTTCAGCAAGTTTTTCTTCAGTCTTATCTTCAGTAACTTTTTTTGTGGTTTTTGGACTTATCTCTTTAGGAGTTTTTTTGGCTTCGAGCTTTTCGGCATCATCTTCAGTTGTAGCTATATCCTTCTCAGGTTTTTTCTCGATGACATCTTCAGTTTTTTTAGTTTTAGTTTGTTCGGGAACTAATTCTTCAGGTTTTAATTTTTTATCTTCTTCCTTTGGTTTTGGAACTTTTTTATGCTTTTCAAGTTTATCTCTCTGGATTTCAGCAGCTCGTTTTTCCCGTTTGAATTTGTCATAAACAAATTCAACCATTTCGGGAGTTAAATTAGCAGTCGGTTTATTTTGAACATCGAATCCTTTGCCCTGTAGAAATTCTACAATAGCATCCTTTCCGATGTTTATTTCGGATGCAAGTTTAAATAATCTTATGTTGCTACCTGCCATTTTTTTTAACTCAAAAATTCAAATCTTAAATAATTAATTAATCATCTACGGAATTATTATCCCCATCTGTAGTTGATACCTTCGCATTATCATCATTGTCTTGCGATTTAACAGTTGCTTGTTTAATTTTATCGAGTACTTCCTCAGACTCCGGCTCTTCAAATTCACCTAAAATTATCGAACGTAACTCGATTAACAAATCCTTAGACATACCTTCAACAGATAATAGCATATCAATATCTGCTTCGAGAAGATCCCTGGCTGTTTCAACACCGAGGTCGAATAATTCTTCATATAAATCTATACCTAATTCTTCACGGAATTCTGTCAAATCAATGTCTTCTCCACCTTCTTTTATCAGTGTGATTGAATAACCTGATAATTTTGACGCAAGACGAACGTTCTGACCATTTTTACCGATTGCCAATGAAACCTGGTCATCGGGAACTATAACGGTAGCACTTCTAATATCCGGTTCGATGTTTATTTCTTTAACTCTTGCCGGTAATAATGCTCTTGTTATGTATGTTTTAATGTCATCGGAGTATTCAATTAAATCTATATTTTCGTTATTCAGTTCTCTTACAATTGAGTGAATTCTGATACCTTTCATTCCGACACAAGCACCGACAGGGTCAACCCTATCGTCATAGGAAATGACTGCAACTTTGCTTCTTTCACCGGCATCTCTTGCAATGGCTTTAATTTGAATTATACCATCGTAAATTTCGGGTATTTCAATTTCAAATAATCTTGCCAGGAATTCATCGGAAGCTCTTGATAAAATCACTTCCGGTTGGCCTGAGGCACCGGAACGTCTGACTTCCTTAATAATGGTTTTAATTGATTGGTTCTTTTTAAATCTGTAAGGTTCATTTGGTATTTGTTCTTCGCGGGGTAAAATCATTTCGATTTTGTTGTGCATAATCAGGATTTGATTTCTGCGTATCTGATAGATTTCACCGATTAGAATTTCACCAACCTTAGTGCTGTATTCATTATAAATGTTATCTTTTTCAATTTCTCTTATTCTCTGATTGAGGTTTTGTGATGCCAAAGAAATTAATCTTCTTCCGAAGTTGGCAGCAATGTTTTCTAAAGTAATTTCCTCGATATACTCGTCACCTACGGAATATTCTTCGTCTGGATTTAATTCATTAGCTTCTTCGACAGAAATTTCGGTTTCAGGATTTTCGACGTCCTCAACGACATCTTTCATAAGATAGATTTCAATATCACCTTTATCGAAATTCACAATAATTTCGAAGTTCGAATCCATGCCATATTTCTTTTTAACAAGCAAAGACATAGTTTCTTCGACGATACCTTGCAAAAGGTCTCTGTCAATATTCTTCTCTTTAGCCATTTCGGCAAAAGCTTCTATAATGGCTTTCTTCTCAATTTTTTTCTGTTTAACTCTTTGTCGAGCCATGACTTATCGATCTTTATGTTAATAATATTTTCTTCAAACTTATTTGTATATACAATTTTAATTCATGTATTTACTAATAAAAAATGGGCTTTAGAAGCCCACCCCTTTATAAGCTATTACAAAATTACGAACTTTTAACGATTTTAAAAAATAAAAAATTAAGTATTTTCAATATTTTTAAGTTGTTTGAAAATTTCTTGTAAGAGTAATGTTATAAAATTAATCATGCAACACTAATATTTTTTTGGAGAAATAAGTTGTCCCGGAATTGAGAGTTAATATATAAAATCCATCAGGAAGATTTGATGTATTCAAAGTTATTGAACCGAGAGAATTGAATTCTTTTTCGTTAAGCTCAATCAATTTTCTACCATACAAATTGCAGAGTTCAATTTTCATCTTTTTAAAATTTGATACTTCGGAATTAATTGACAAAGATGTATTTGCAGGTTGAGGATAGATTGAAAAGAATTTATCGGAACTCAATACATCAACGTAACCTGAGGATTTAATAGTAAAACTGAAAACTTTACTCCATTGGCTTTCTTTTTGAGGATTATTGGCTTTAACTTTCCAATAGTAAGTTGAGTCGTATTCGAAATTTTTATAGGAATATTCATTTTGAGTTAAATTTGAATCGATGATAGATTCAACAAATGCAGTGTTTTTTGATATCCAAATAATATATCTTTCTGCATTATTGACTGTTTTCCATGACAAAGTTCCGTCTTTTTCATTTTCTTTTGATTTATCTGGTGGTGTTAATAATATAGGAGTTGAAAGGTAAAGTCCTGTTTCAGTCGTGAATGCCCAAACATCTGACCAATCACTTTCATAGGGTCCTGCATAAGCTTTGACTCTCCAAAATACCTTTTCATTTTTTTGAAATTCACTTGCTGAGTTTTCGTTTGTGGATATGCTATCAAGTTCTGTGATTATTTGAGAAAAAGAGCTATCCTTTGATATTTGTAAAGTAAAAAACTCTGAGTTAGCTATTGGCTCCCATGAAAATAATGGTATGAGTTCAACTTCATCTTTATTGTTAAAGGGGCTTAGTAATGTAGGTTTTGTCAACTTAGTCATGAAATTAACCGGTTGACTCCAATCGCTTGAATCCTTGGGGTTTGACGCTTTTATTCGTACATAATACATTGTGAAGTATTTCAAATCCTTGTATAAATATTCCAAATTAGAAATATTGATTTCATCAATAATCAAATTGCTAAAATCTGTAGTATCAGAAATTTGAATATGATAAATAGTTGCACCATTGACTTGGTCCCAAGTAATTTTTCCATTAATTGGTAAGTTAATATCATTATTTGTAATATTTAAAATATTAGGAGTTCTCATTCGGGTTACAAAATTTCTGATTTCAGACCATTGGCTTGTGTCAGAGCCCTCAATGGAACAAACTCTCCAATAATAAATTCTATAGAAATCATTTACTGAAAAGCTTATTACAGTATCATTAATATTTTTGTTTTCATAAATTAAATCTGAAAAGTCATCTTCACCAGAAACCTGAATCCAAAATCTGCATGAATCTGAAATAAATCTCCAATTAGCTTTTATGGTTGTATCAAGCCCTTCCGATTCGTGAGCCGGTAACAGTAATTGAGGAGGACCTATTTTGGTTGTGAACGAGAAAATATCAGACCAGTCAGAAGTATCCTTGTTGTTGAGAGCAGAAACACGCCAATAATATTTTGTTTTGATATCCAGTTTCTTATACATAAATAAATCAATATCCGGTAGCAGGGTATCCAAATATAGATTTGTAAAATTAACATCTGATGCTAACTGCATTTTATATCCTATTGCTCCTTTTGTTTTCTGCCATCTGAGATTGCCATCATTAACAGGAGCAGAGGAGCTATCCAAGGGAGATAATAAAATTGGCTTGCTTATAATGTTTGAGCCGATAACGAATTCACCAAGGTTTACGAAATTTGCTTTTAGTTCATTATTAATAGCGTCATATTGAGTTTGAAGCTCATCGAAAGTGCCCATTGATTCACTGACTCTGTTGTATATTGTCAGTTTGTTTTTATCGTTTGAAAAATCAATTCCTGAAAGACTGATTCTTACTTCACCGGTGATGCTTGTAATCCCTCTTTTTGAAAAAACCCAACGATATGGAAGAATAGAGGAAAAATTATTATTACTAAAGTTCATTCGCGATGGTGAATAGTAATGTTTTTCAACCATAGCATAGCTTTGTCCGTTTAAAGAATTTACTGTGATTGAAATATCCGTCTTGTTGGTAGTTGAATCAAAGCTATAAGAACCTAATGAGGCAATATTTTTTCCAACTGCATTCATTCTTGTAATGTATCTGAAGGCACGATAAACCGGTGAATAGACGGAAGACCGCATTTCGAAAGCAATACTTTTATCCGGTCTTACTTCGGTAATTTTATCCTCTCCCCAATTGATAAAAGTATTACCGTTCTCCAAACGTTGAACACTGCCTTTTGAAGCGTAGTATCCATCGGGAGAATCCCTATACTCCCAAACTTTTAAAACAGTTTTGTTGCTAACATCCATTTTATATTCCACTGCTCTTGAATATTGAAAATCCTTCATGTTACCATTGTCATATAATAAATAATTCCCGTTTGGTAAAACCACCAAAGAATGTTGATGAGAAAAGCCAAAGAAACCATCTACAGTGTCATTTGTAAAAGTAAATTGGTTATTTTTACAAGCACTTCCACCCCATCTCCAAATTATATTTCCTGTATTCTTATCAATTTTTGTGATTTCATCAAGATTCCTGCAAGAAAGCAAAATGTTGCCGTCCAAGTCTGATGTAACTGAATTAGCATGAGTAAAAGGTACAATTGGCTGTGTCAAATCAATTTCCGGTGTTACATCCAATATACTGTAATGTTCGTATGAACTCCATGTCCAATAAACTGTTCCGTCTTTATCAACTTCATATAAGTGTGCTCCGATAACAGTTGCATTTTCTTGACCACCTTCAACCAATCCACTCAAATCCATCGTTCGGTTTTCAACACAAATTAAAATATAATGTCCGTTTGGCAAAATATTCATATCGTGAACATCAACAAAATAATTTCCCGTAAAATTTATAGATTCCACAAAATTCATGTTTTGGTCGTAAATATGATAAGTGGAATCTTTATAGACACTCCAGTAGCCGTTTGATAAAAGTTTGCAATAATTGCTGTTAAAGAGAGCAGAAGTTGAGTCAATATAAATTTTATCGCCATAGTTATCAAAAAGATAAAAATTCTCGTTTCCGTTATTATCAAATTTGATATAGCCCGCAGAAGGTTGCACCAGGGTTGTAACCTGCCAAGGATTTTGCTGAGCAAAAGAAGTAATTAGGCACAAAAAATAAGCAATAACTAACAAAGAAAATTTTTTAAAATTATTTCTTAAGTAATTGATTTTCATTTTAATTTTTTTCTATTTTAAATCATATTTCATTGATAAAAACAATTCAATGATTTGACGATATATTCACCGTTTAAATGTATAATTATGAATATTATTATTTTCTTATAAAATAACAACCGGCATATATAGAGTAATAGTTGGAAATAGAGTAATATTTAAAGGAACAATTATAAGTGTAACATTTGAATTTACAATACGTTATATTTACTAAAGAGTAAAATTGAAAAAGTAAAAAAAAATGAAAAATGGCAGAGAAATATTAAAAACAAAAATTGAAGAAGTCAAAGGATTGATTGAAAGATTAATTTTGTTTTCAGTACTCGGAGAGGGACTTGAACCCTCACGAACCGAAGTTCACAGGATTTTAAGTCCTGTGCGTCTACCTATTCCGCCATCCGAGCAAGAATACAAAATTAGTCAAAATTTTAATTTTTTTAAAATAATTTTTCTAAATATTTTTTGCTTTAATCATTTATATAATAATGGAAATAATAATTTAAACTATTTATCAACGGAAAATGTCTATTAATAAAAAACATATAGTTACACTAATTGCCAAAAAGGGGGAAAGAACAATGAAAAAGCACTATACTTCACTGATTGGGTTATTATTTGCAACTTTATTCATCACAAGTTGCACAACCTATAATACCCGTCATGAATATTTCGGATATAATAATAATCCTGAAATATCAGATAATCAACAAAAAGTTGTAAAATTAGGTAAAGCTGAGTCATCATGGAAGAATCCTTTGGCTGAGGAAAATGCGGTTGTGGAAAATTCTCAAAATACAGATGTTGTATATTATAATGCAAATTCTGTGGTTTATGTCCCTGTGATTGTTCCTTGGTGGAACAGATACTATGATTGGGTAGGATATTATGACCCTATTTTTTCATATAATTGGAGATGTGGTTACTATTGGGGTTGGGATTGGTATTCGCCATGGTATTATTATCATCCCTATTATGGATATTCTTGGGGTCCCTACTACGACTGGAATTACTACCATCACAACAATTGGGGATATTGGGGCTGGTACAGACAACCTTATTATTCATATTATTGGAACGACAGGAATGTTGACAGAAATACAAGAAGGTTTGGACCAGGTAGGAGCGATTCATATCAACCATACGGAAGAAATGCAGTTTACGGTTCGAGAACAAATTCCAGAAGTTCAAGGGATTATTATGCTTCAAACAGCAGTAGTCGCGACGGCAGTGTAATCAATAGTTCCGGAAGAAATTATATGAGAAATATTGGTTCGGGAAGAAATGAAACATCAGTCGAAAAGGCAGGAACGAGAACATATACAAGAAATGTTTATGATAATACCGGAAGAATAACGAGTAATAATACTTCTTCGAGAAGTGATTCGAGAACAAGTACAAACATAAATAATTGGAATAGTAAGCCATCAATAGATAGCAGAACAAGCATAAGGAGTTCTGAACAAACGAATAGTTCTGTCCTCAGATTCACTGCTCCAAAGGAAAATGTTCGAAGTAGTTCGGAAACAACCGGCAATAATTCAAATAGTAATAGCGGTTACAGGAGTAGCTATCCTTCAGGTTCGGGAAGTTCGTCGAGTCCTTCGATAAGGTCATCGGGTTCAAGCTCACCTTCTTCGGGTTCGAGTGGCGGTAGTTACAGGTCTTCAGGTTCAGGTGGAGGTTCACGTAGCTCAGGGTCAGGTAGCTCCGGTGGAGGAGGAGGTTCACGCGGAGGTGGCGGTGGCTCAAGCTCCGGTGGTCGTTCCGGCGGTGGTGGAAGAGGACGTTAATAATGGAAAATGGATAATGAGGGAATAAGATGAAAAAGTTGGTTATTGTGATATGGTTAATGATTTGTGCAGACTTTGCTTTTGGACAAAATATTGAAGACGCTTTAAGGTTTTCAAGTTCAAATGCTATAATATCAGCAAGAGCAGGAGGTCTCGGAACTTCATTTCACGGCATAGCCGATGACTACTCTGCTCTTGCTTTTAATCCTGCCGGTCTTGCGTTGATAGATAAGGGTGAACTGACTTTTGGATTTGGTTTTATGGCTAACGCAACAGAATCCAACTTTATAAGTACGGTAAATTCGGTAAGCTCAAACGATGCTTATATGAGTAATTTTGGAATTGTAGCTCCATTTAAAACTGGTGCGGGCAATGCGGCAATTGGTATAGGACATTATATGGAAAGTAATTTCGAGAATTCTATGGATTTTAATGCTTTCAATCCGTATTCAACTTATACAAGATATATTGCTGAAGATGCAAAAGCCCGAGGTTATGCTCTTAATGATAACCTTTCAACAGAGCTATGGCTTGCTGACGATGATTATTATACTCCTCTTCAAAATAGGTTACATCAACAAGCTGTAATTTCCGAAAGCGGTGGATTACATAATTTGACGGGAGGCATTGCTTTTGAGTTAACCACATTTTTATCTGCCGGATTTTCAATTACTGGTAAATGGGGAAATTATGAATATATCAGAGATTTTAAGGAAACTGATGTTGATAATGTTTATCAAAACTATAGTTATGACAGTACAGGTGGTCATTATAAGTTCTTTGACCTTGATTTTAAGGAATTACGGGTTCAGGAATTAATTAAACAAGATATTTCGGGGGTTACAGGATCATTTGGGATTCAGGGTAAAGTAGCAAACTTTATGAGATTTGGTTTTACAATTCATTTCCCGACATCATACGATATAACTGAAAGGTACACTCAAAAAGGGAACTCATATTTTGATAATGGCGATAACTATGAAAAGAGATTTGATTTCGATAATTATTATTCATTCTTAACACCATGGGTTTATTCAGGAGGATTATCATTTCATTTTGCAGATGCAACAATAACAGGAGGAGTTGAGTATTCGGACCTATCGCAAATGGAATTCACCGATGCAGATTTTGATTTGAGAGATGTGAACCTGGATATAAACAGATTGATGAATAATCGCTTGAAATGGGGAATCGGACTGGAATATGAATTACCATTTTTACCAATGTCAATCAGAGGAAGTTTCAATTCGACAAGCGCTCCATATAAAGAAGATATTGACGGAGCAGAAATTATCTCTGCAGCTTTTGGGACGGGAATTTACCTTGCACCTAATGTAAGATTGGATGCTTTGGGGAGATGGTCGCAATATTCAAATATGTGGAATATTTATCCGGGTGATTGGGAAACTGAACTTGTCTTCAAACGTTCAATAATGGATTTTGCATTACAGCTTACATACAGGTATTAATTATAAATGCAGTATGTAGGTTGCAATGTTGAAATAAATAAACAGACCAGTAATATCCGTTAAAGTTGAAATAAACGGGCTAGAAATCACAGCTGGGTCAAGTCCGAATTTTGATAAAATTAATGGTAATAATGCTCCTATCAAATTAGCCCAAAGAACAACAGCTATCATTGAAAGACAAATAACTAAAGCAAAATGGAAATCTCCGTTACCGACATAATAACCTCTTGCGTAGGCAACTAACCCAAGCAACAAACCGATGCAAAAACCGACAACAATTTCCTTGCTGAGGATTTTAAACCAATCATGGAAATCAATGTCGCCTGTTGCTAATGAACGTATGACTAATGTTGCAGATTGAGTCCCTGTATTTCCACCGGTTCCAATTAATAAAGGAATGAAAAATGCAAGAGTAACCATTGCGGATAAGGTATCGGAATAAAGGGAAATCACACCAGCTGTGAAGAAGTTAGCGACAAGCAATACCAATAGCCATGGGAATCTTTTACCGACTAAACGAAAAACCGAAGCATTCATATACGTTTGCTCGACAGGACTCATACCACCTAATTTATGGAAGTCTTCTGTTGCTTCCTCTTGCGAAATATCCATAACATCATCGAAAGTAACAATGCCGACAAGCTGTCCCGATGAATCAACCACAGGTAAGGCGGCGATATCATATTTTTCCATTGTTTTTACGGCTTCTTCCTGGTCATCGAAAGCAGAAACACTAACAACCGTATAGTCCATTAAATCTTCAATTTTTTCATCTTCTTTAGCCAAAATGAAATTCCGGAGTAATATGTCATCGAGCAATTTACCTTTTTCATCAATAACGTAAAGTCTATTTATTGTTTCACTGTTTTTACCGAAGATTCTAATATGACTTAACGCTTGCTTTACAGTCCAGTTAGATTTGACAGCGACAAAATCCGGGGTCATCTGCCTTCCGATAGAATCATCGGGATATCCCAATAAAAATCTTGCTTCAATCAAGTCTTCATGAGTCAACAGATTCATCAACCTTCTTGTAACTTTTGCAGGTAATTCTTCCAGAAGTTCTGTTCTGTCATCAGGAGATAAGTCAGCTAAAAGGTTTCGTGTTTCGTGGTCTGTCAAATCACGCAATAAGTCATCCTGTTGCTCGGGTTCGAGGTGAGAAAAAACCTCAGAAGCAGTATCACGCGGTAAGGTACGATAGAGCAATACTCTGTCCGACTTGTCTATATCGAGCAATAATTCAGCAATTTCCGGTTCGGGCCAAGAATCGAGTCCACTTTTTAAATCGGTCCATTTCCGTTTTTCTATTAGCTCAATTATTTCGGGTTTTAAGAGTTCTTTAAGCATATTACCCTCACTAAATAAATACCTTATTAAATGATTGCCAGAATTTAGCAAAATTGACTTACAAAAATACTTGTTTTTACTAAATCAGCATCAATAAATAGGAAAATTTAAAAATTTTTTGGTTAAGTTATTAAAAAATCATAATTTTGTTGTTCTAAAAATTATTATAAATAAAAATATAGGGATTGATGGCACATCATAAATCGGCGTTAAAGAGAATAAGACAGTCTCGCAAAACAAGACTGTACAACAGAACAAATAAGAAAACATTAAAAGAAGCTATTAAGAGCGTAAGAACAGCCGAAACTTACGAAGTTGCTTCTGAAAATTTGAAAAAAGCATCGAAACTTCTTGACAGAGTTTCAGCTAAGAATATTATACATAAAAACAACGCAGCTAATAAGAAGTCAAAACTGACAAAATTTGTTAAAACGCTTAAAGTCAGTGCAGAATAAGGTTTGCGCCTGTAGCTCAATTGGATAGAGCATCTGACTACGGATCAGAAGGTTAGGAGTTCGACTCTCTTCAGGCGTACAGGTTTTATCAATTCTTGGGCAAATATCTACTACCATTCTTAAATTTCCATTTTTCAAATTCAATTTAACAATTTTGGATAAGAAAATGCTTCTCCTTTTTTTTATATCTAAATATGCTTATATTGATTATTATATATTTTTCAATTATAATAATTTTTATGGAACTAATTATTAATAATCAGAAATTTCAGGTTGATGTCGAACCGGATATGCCTTTGCTTTGGGTATTGAGAGATATTTTAGGTTTCACCGGAACAAAGTACTCATGCGGAGTTGGTCTCTGTGGCTCATGTGTCGTTCTCGCTGATGGTGAGCCAGTCAGGTCTTGTGTGACAGAAGTGACATTCTTTGAAGGAAAATCAATAACTACCATTGAAGGATTGTCTTCTGATAGGACTCACGCTTTGCAAAGAGCATGGGATGAAGTTGATGTAACGCAATGCGGCTATTGTCAACCCGGGCAAATATTGACTGCATCTGCTCTTTTAAAAACAAATCCTAATCCAAGTGATGAGGATATTGATGAAGCTATGAAAAATAATCTTTGCAGGTGTGGAACTTATCGAAGAATTAAGGAAGCCATTCATATTGCGGCGGGGTATTAATATGAAAGCAATTGATAAAACAAGACGACAGTTCGTTTTTGGAATAGCTTTGACAAGTGCTGGAGCTGTTTTTGGAGTAATACCATCACTTGCCAAATTAACTGAGATGAAGGTTCCGGATGATGATGGAAAAATTCAAAATCTAACAGCAAATATTTGGGTCAGCATTGATGAAACTAATAAAGTAACAATTGTTATTTCCCGTTCTGAAATGGGACAGGGTACGAGAACTTCTCTTGCCATGATTTTAGCAGATGAACTGGATGCAGATTGGAATGATGTCAAAGTCGAGCAGGCGTTGGCTGATGCAAAGTACGGTTCGCAGGCAACCGGTGGAAGCCAAAGTACGATGTACCTTTATACAACTTTGAGAAATGCAGGTGCATCAATTCGACAGATGTTCAAGAATGCAGCAGCACAGAAATGGGGTATTTCTGCTACTCAATGCAGTACTTCAAATGGAGAAGTCATCGAAACAGCCGGTAGTAGAAAAAGTACTTATGGAGAGTTGGTTGACTTAGCTTCAACGTTGCAGGTGCCAAAGGAAGGGCAATACTCATTAAAGAATTTTGAAGAATTCACTATTATTGGTAAAGGAAAAACACATATTGATAATTCTGATATTGTTACCGGAAAAGCAATTTTCGGAATGGATGTTAGAATTGAAGGGATGAAATACTGTGTTATAAAAAGGAAACCTGCTTTTTCTGCGACTGTATCTTCTTTTGATGACAAAGAATGTCTGAAAGTTACAGGAGTTATCAGAACTTTGAGATTAAGTTATGGTGTTGCCGTTATTGCCGATAATACATGGGCGGCATTGAAAGGTAGGGAGCTTTTATCGGTTAACTGGAATATGGGTAGCGGTGCTAATTTGAATTCGGATAATATTCATAATCAAATGGATAGTGCTATACCAGCATTGGGAAATTTACCTCAAAATACAACAAAATTTATCGAAGCAACTTATGAATTTCCTTATCTTGCTCATGCAACGATGGAACCGATGAATTGTACAGCATATTATCAGACAAATAAATGTGAAGTGTGGGCACCTAACCAAAATGCACAGGCAGCTTTGCAATCAGCACGTTCTGCTTCAGGATTGACAGATTCACAAATAACAATTCATACAACTTTATGTGGAGGTGGTTTTGGGAGAAGATTAGGAACAGATTATGTTTCTGAAGCAGTTTCTATATCAAAATCAATTGGAATGCCTGTGAAAGTTATGATTACACGTGATGATGATATGAAAAATGATTATTACCGACCTGCAAGTTTGCATAAACTGAAAGGTGGTATTGATTCGAATGGGAATATTTCAGGTTGGCTACACAATTGTTCTTTTGCAGGAAGCAGTTCGAACTTTGCTCCACCCTATAACATTCCATCCCCTGTTGTATATAAAGCAGATTTAAATGTTGGAATACCAACAGGTGCATGGCGTTCAGTTGCCAATACACAAATAATTTTTGTAAACGAGTCGTTCATTGATGAACTGGCATTTCTTGCAGGAGAGGACCCATATCAGTTCAGGTTGAAACACATGGGAAACAGCAGATTGAAAACTGTTCTAATGGATGCGGCTGAAAAAGCGGGATGGGGAACTCCGCTACCTTCGGGACAAGGCAGAGGAATTGCTTGTTTTCAGGGATACAACGGTTATATTGCTCATGTCATAGAAGTATCAGTTTCTAAAGAAGGGAAGGTTAAAGTTGAAAAAGCTGTTGCATCAATTGACCCACGTCTTGCAATTAATCCAAAAAATATTGAAGGGCAAGTTAAAGGAGGTTTGATTGACGGTCTTGCTACGACATTGAAATCTGAGATTACTATTAATAATGGTGGAACTGTTCAGTCGAACTTTGATGACTTTGGTTGGCTTTGGATGGACGAAGCACCGCCGACGGATGTTTATATCAAAACTGAAGATACAAGTCCTTCGGGGATGGGTGAGGTAGTTTTTCCAAGTGTTGGTCCGGCTCTATGCAATGCAATCTTTAATGCTACCGGAATCAGGGTCAGGAAATTACCTGTCAAACATACTAACTTAACTTCAATTGATAACTTTAAAAAAAAAGATGAAATAATTAAATTGAATTTCTCACCTATTCCTGTGAAAGAAGTATTGCGAATTCAGGGAGAAATAAATTATCCTACATCATTTTTTGAGTTGCATATTTTGAATATTCTCGGTCAGGTAATAATCTCAGAAAAAAATAATTTGAATAGTTCGAGAACATTTGATAAGGTTTTTAATTTATCAAAATTATCATCGGGAATTTATTTTGGTGAAATTATTGTTGAAGATAAAAGAGTCGTTGAAAAATTCATAAAAGAATAATTAATTATATAAATTTTTTTAATATCAATACATATTTTTCATATTTTCATAAGTAATTTATTCTTATATATTTATTAGATAAAATAAGAATAATAATTTTATAAATTTTATCACTTCAATAATCAATTATCCACAGAATTTTTTTAATTTTAAAATTTAAGCGGCGTCAATTACAAGTGAGACTAACTTGCTAAAACGAATTCCCTTTTTTATAAGGGAGGTTCCACAAACGTTTTTTTAAGAAAGTCAATCGGACCGCATCCCCGATACTTATAGATTGACGCCGTATTAATTTAATCAGCAGTTTTTCCAAACCGGTTTTCTTTTTTCAATAAATGAGTATATTCCCTCATTAGCATCATCAGTTTCCATCAACTCGTTTACATAAATATTCTCAAGTTCAGGCAATCTGGTTAATACTATTTCATTGAACTCAGTCCGGGCAACAGAAACAGCAAACCTCAAAGAAGAAGCACTTTTTTTCAAAATGTTTTTCTTAATCCATTCATCGAGTGATGAATCCATTGTTGCTCTGTCCTTAAAAACATCATTCAATATCCCAATCTCTTTGGCTCTGTCAGCATCTATTGAATATCCTGTCAATAAAAGTTCTTCTGCTCTTGCATTACCAATCTTCAAAGGCAATAGAATAGATGCAGGAGGAGCATAAACGCCAAGCATGATTTCCGGTTGTCCAAGCATCGCAGTTTTATCGGCGAAAAGGAAATTACATACAAGAGCTAATTCCATTCCTCCACCGAGACATTGACCGGAAATTTTTGCCATTGTAGGAATTGACATCCCAATTATCTCATAAAACAGACGATGAAAAGATTTGAGCATTTCTTCGCAATTGTACTTTGTATGCTCTTCAACGCTAGCACCGAAAGAAAAGTTTTTACCTGCACCTTCAAAAGTTATCAGCTTTAGGTCTTTATTTTCTTTGAACTTTGCAAATGCTGCCAATAAATCTTTCATCATGACATTATCAAGAACATTTCCTTTCCCATCATTAAGAATTATTCTTGCTACAGCACCATCGTGAGTATATTCTAATTGAATTTTTTCCATTTTACAAATCCTTAATTAAATCAAAATATCATTAATTAATTAAAACTACTTTTTATATTGAGGAGAAATTTCTCTGATTAATTCATCATCCCAGGGATGTCCCTGTGCAAGAAGTTGTCTTAACCTTATGAAATCACATTCTTGTTGACCTTTTGGTCCATCATTGAAGGCACGAAATCCGGCTTTGGCTTCAGTCATCATATTAAGTGCAAGCCAGTCTCTATTGCTTTCCTTGTTTTTGTCCCAATGCTCGAGCTTGTGTTTCCTTACAGAATTTAATGTCTTGCTTAAACAATTTGGCATAAGCATCATAAGTTTTGTGGCAAATTTTTCAACAGTATCATCAAGCATGGATAAATCAACAACTCCAGCTTTCAAAATTTCTTTTGCTTTTGTCAAATCATCACCGGTTTTTGGTTTGCCGAAAATAATTTTTCCAAAATCATCAAACATTCTGTCAGTATAAACCAAGGGATTTGGAACGAATTTGCCGTCAACTTTCAAAGCAGGTACGATTTCGGTAATCAATCCATGGAACATTGCTTCATGAGCAGACCATGGGTCACATACCGTACATGAAAACATTGCTCTTTCAACTCCAACATATATTGGAAGAAAATCAGTAGAACCACCATCGGGAGCACTGCCGTGTTTAGGACCTGCTTGTCCGAAACGAGCCATATCCTGTGCAATCGTAAAGTCACAAGCCATTCCGATTTCCTGACCTCCAGCTATACGCATTCCATTTACTCTGCAAATCACGGGTTTGTCATTCATCAGAATTGCAGAAACCATATCATTGAATAAACGCATGTATTGTTTGTATTCCTGTGGATTGCTTGAGTAATATTCTGCATATTCTTTTGTATTGCCACCGGTACAGAACGCTTTATCGCCAACAGCAGTAAAAATAATTGAAGATACTGTTCTGTCATTGGATGCCTGTCGCATACCCAGTATGACTTTCTTTACCATATCAGTAGTATATGAATTATATTGCTTTGGATTATTAAGTGTTATCCACGCATTATTTACACCTTCTACGGGATTACCATCTGGTCCGATGCAGGGTTTTAATTCGTAAAGAACATCTTCATACACAATATCGTCAACTAAATTGTGAGAGTTTAACATTTTTTTCCTTTCTGAATATATTTAAAATATCTTTTAATTTTCAATTTAAAATTTAAAATTTAAAATCAATTTAAAATTCATAAATTCAAATTTTCAAGTACTTTTATCTATAGAGCTAGATATTTTGTTGAATATCATTGCTAATTCTTTTGCTTCTTGTAATAATTCAGAAGCATTTATTTTCAAGTCCGGAACAGCTGCAACAATCATTCTAAGCCAGTGTCTTGTTTCTTGAGATTCCTTTTTACAAATAAAAAATTTTGTTTCTGAAATCTCTTTTCGAACTAGCTCCATTAGCTTCTAAATAATTAGCACCGATACTTGTCCCAGACCTAACAAGTTGATTTATCAAAGAACCAGTAATTGTATCGTTCTTCACATTTCTGCAAAATTGAATAATTAATTCACCAAATAATGCAGTTCTTTCTTCTAAGTCATATATTTTTTCTTTGTTACTCAATATGTTTTTATTTTTAATTATTGAAAATTGATTTTAAATTTTAAATTGGAAATTTTAAATTTTAAAAATCCGGTACAAGCAGAGACCTCTTTGTATATTTATGTGCTAATGTATTTGCAAATACATCATTTATCTGTGACATTGGAAATGTTTCGACAAATGGAGAAATATTCAATTTACCATTAGCTACCAATTCGACTACTTCAGGATAAAGTTCCGGTTTGCAACCCCATGTACCGATTATCTTAGCATCAAAAGCCATTAAATTACTTAATCTCACTTGAAGTTTGTCGAGTGTAAATCCAACTATAGATAAAGTACCTGCAAAATTCAGTAAAGCAAAACCCAGTTCCTGACCCGGCTTGGTGCCTGATAATTCAATTATTTTCCACATATATCTTGGTGCATTAATTTCTTTGGCAATACCTTTGATGTTATCCTTTATTGTTTTGATATCCAAACCTTTTATATTGAGAATAGCATCAATACCATTATCCTTAGCAATTTTCAGTTTAACATCATCAACATCGAGGGCAAGGACTTTTGCACCCATAATTTTTGCAAGCAATGCAGCATAAATACCTACTCCGCCTACTCCAATGCAGATAACGAAATCGCCCGGTTCTATCTCGGCTTTTTGAAGAACCTGATATGGAGTTGTAACAGCATCAGCTATAACTGCCAATTGCTGTAATGAAAATTTGCTGAGAACAGTTTCGGGAACCACACAGAAATTTTTATAAGGAGCAACAATATGCGATGCAAAACCACCATGAAAATCATTACCTGGCATTAGCTGCTTCTGACACATATTTCCTCTCCCTCGTTTACATAGCTCACATTCTCCACAAGGAAGTACGGCAGGAATAATTACATTCTTGCCCAACAATTCTGCAGGACCTGCAACAACTTCACCGGCAATTTCGTGTCCCAATGTTAATGGCAAAGGATGTTTTGTAGGAACTCCGAAATACCAAAAACTTAAATCAGTATGACAAACACCACAACCTGCAATTTTAACGAGTGCTTCTCCTTCTTTTAATTCAGGGATGGATGATTCGACAACTTCAAATGGTTTTTTGAGTTCTGTCATTTGCCATTGATATATTTTTTCAGACATAGTTCCTCCAATTAATTATTTAACATTATTTTTTTCTTTAATCGCTTTCAATATTTTTTCAGGAGTGATTGGCAACTCTTTTATCCTTACTCCTACGGCATCTTCGATAGCATTGGCTACTGCACCTAATATTGGTAGAGTTGCACCTTCTCCCACCTCCTTTGCACCAAAAGGACCTGCAGGTTCGTAACTATCAACAATAGTTGAGTGCATATCGGGAACATCCGCAGATGTTGCAATAAGGTAATTATGCAGATCAGGATTAATCATTTTACCTTTAAAGTCGAATACTTCATTTTCAAAAAGAGTTTCGCTCATACCCATTACAACTGCCCCTTCAATTTGCCCTTCGACAGCCATTGGATTAACTGCAGTACCGCAATCGTGAGCATCCCAAAAATTCAGAACTTTAACTTTCCCTGTTTCAGTATCAACTTCGACTTCGCAGACAGTAGCACCGTAAGAATAAGCCGGTGAAGTGCCAACTGCAGCTCCTTTGTATTTACCACCTAATCCTTCGGGAGGTGAGTAATGACCTTCTCCGACCAGAGGTCCGTATTTTGAGAAATAATGAAAACCTGCCTGATGCCAGGGAATATTTTGTTCAGGAGAATCCTTGACAAATATCATATTTTCCTTTGCTTCGAGTTTTTCTTTTTCAATTCCCATAATTTCAGAAGCAGCAAATAATATTTTCTCCTTCACTCTTTCACCAGCCATTTTACAGGCGTTACCTCCCATCAAAGTAACGCGGCTTGAGTATGCACCAAAGCCGATTGGCGTTAAATCACTATCGGCTGATACTACCGATATTTTATCTAAAGTTATTCCCATCGCTTCAGCAGCAGCTTGAGCAAGAACCGTATCGGAACCTTGTCCAATATCAGCATCCCCAATGAGCAGCACTGCTTTTGAGCCATCTTCTGCCACTTTTATAATTGCATTTGAATGGGGAAATTGAGAGCGATAAATAGGATATCCAGCACCGGAAACGAATCCACCGCAGCCGATACCAATACCTCTGCCAAAAGGTAATTTCCCTTTCTTTTCATCCCACCCGGATTTTTTTCTAACAGTTTCAAGACATGCCTTAAATTCGCAGGAATGTATATCCAAATCATTGCATGTATGATATTCAGGTGTCATTGCGTTTTTTAACCGTATATCAATGTGGTCCATTCTAATATCATCAGCTATCATTGAAAGCAATGACTCAAATGCAAATCGTGGATGAGGGCAGCCATGTCCACGAAAAGCACCGCATGGAGGAAGATTTGTGTTTACTCGAAAACCGTCGTATTTGTAATTGTCAAATTTGTATTGAGTGGCATGCATTGAACCTGCATAATATGTTGTTACAACACCAAAACTTGAATATGCTCCACCTTCGAGTACAACTTTTTGTTTTAAAGCAGTAATTGTTCCATCCTTTTTTACACCCATTTTCAAGTCAATATATTGCTTGTGCCTGCCCCTGCCATAAAGATACATCTCTTCCCTGCTGAACTTCATTTTAACAGGTTGACCGGCTCTTTTTGCAAGAAATATTGATAGCACTTCAAGAATATTAGTAGCTGCCTTTGCCCCGAATCCCCCACCAACATTTGTCATGATTACACGGATATCCCCCATTGGTATTCCAAGTATCCTGGTTAGTTGATGATGAACGTAATGGACGACCTGTGTTGATGTATAAAGTGTAACTCTTCCATGCCTATCCCATTCAGCAATGGCACAGTGTGGTTCTAACGGATTTTGGTAGGTTCTGTTTCCTACGAATCTTTCTTCCCTGATGAAATCAGCTTCTTCAAATCCTTTATCAATGTTACCGAAATGATGGTCAACATGCGTATTGATATTGTTTTCATATTTATCATCGAACAATCTTGGTGCATTTTCTTTCATTGCTTCGAAGGGGTCGAATACAGCAGGAAGAATTTCATATTCTATTTCGATTAATTCCATCGCCCGGTAGCAGGTTTCTTCGTCAACTGCGGCAATAGCAGCGACAACATCACCGACATATCTGACCTTATCCTTTGCTAAAATGTTTTCATCGTATCTCGGCGGTGAAGTTCCATAAGTCAAATCCGGAACATCAGCACCGGTTAAGATTACTTTCACTCCTTTTAATTTTTTAGCTTTGACAGTATTTATTGACTTAATCTTTGCATGTGTATGAGGGCTCAGAAGCGCTTTACCGTATAACATATTTGGTAGAGAAATATCATCAGTGTATAAAGCTCTGCCTGTTGCTTTGTCGGGTGCATCAATCTTTGGAAGCCGCTTTCCGACAACTGATAAATTCATAGCCGATTTTTGGGGTTGATACTCAATCACTTGTGGCACTCTGCCATTCAAGTAGTCAACAGCTGTTTCTACAGCTTCAAATATTTTCTGGTAACCTGTACATCTGCACAAATTTCCACTCAATTCTTTTTTAATTTCATCTTTTGAGGGATTAGGATTTTCATCTAAGAATGACTTGACTCTCATCACCATACCGGGAGTACAAAAGCCACATTGAATTGCGCCTTTTTCTACAAAAGCTCTCTGTATTGGATGCAATTTGTCATCATAAGCCAGTCCTTCTATTGTTTCGACTTTGCAACCATCTGCTTCGAGAGCTAAAACAAGACATGAGTTAACTGCTTTTCCATCGAGTATTACAGTGCAGGCACCGCAATCACCAGAATCACATCCACGTTTAGTACCTGTCAGCTTCAATTCATCACGAAGTAAATCGAGTAATGTTTCATTTGGCTTTACAGCTATTTCGTATTCATTACCATTGACATTAATATTTATTATTTGCTTCATATCCCTTTTATCTTCATTTATTAACTTTTGATATAGCTTTTAAAATCACTCTTTGAGTTATTACATTCACAATTTCTTTTCTATATGCTGCCGATGCCCGAATATCATCAATAGGATGAATCTCAGATGCTGCTGCCTCACCTATTTTCCCGAGTAATTCTGAATCTTTAAATAATTCTTCAATATTTGAATTATTTAATAATGAAATTGCTTTTTCGCTTATTATGGGTGTTGGAGCACATGCTCCGATTACGATATTCGCGTTAATAATTTTGTTATTTTCAATTCTGAAACCTGCTGCAACTGATGCGACCGAAATTGAAGCTGATTCCCTCAGTCCAAATTTTTCAAAATATGCACCAAAGTCTTTATTATGTTTAGGAATGATAATATTCAATAATAATTCTCCTTTTTGAAGAGCATTTACATGATGACCTAAAAAGAATTCATAAGCCGGAATTAACCTGTTACCGCTTTCAGAGCCGATTTCAAGGGTAGCATTATATATTATCAGAATAGGGGCACTGTCGGCACAAGATGCACATGTACACAGATTTCCTCCAATCGTTGCAGTGTTTCTTATCTGATGAGTACCGATTGTCAAACAAGTGTCAGCCAAAGCAGGAATATAATTTCTGACTATCTCAGAATCGGCTATTTGATTATGTGTTGCACAAGAGCCAATGATAACTTCATCGTTATTTTCTGTGATTTTTGTTAGTGAAGTGATGTTCTTCAATGATATTAAGCTATCAAATGAGCGAATGCCCTGTTTTAATTCAACCAACAAATCTGTTCCACCAGCCAATAATGCAGTTTTGTCGTTAGTTTTCAGCACATGATAAACTTCATTTAACGTTCTAGGTCTATGATATTTTAATCCAGGTATATACATATTTTCGACATATATTTTTTTCTAAATACCCATCAATTTATTTTTTTCCATAATCAACTTTGCTGCAATGCTTACTGCAATTTCTTTTGCAGATAGTGAGTTTATTTCCAAGCCAATTGGCATATCAACTTTATTTATTAATTCTTCATTTATACCAAATTCAACGAGTTTTCTTTTAATGCCGCGGATTTTATTTTTACTTCCCATTAATCCGAGATATGCCCACTTTTTAGAAATACAATTTGAAATAATTTCCCAATCCTGTGAATGTTCATAAGTCATGATCGTTATAAAGGATTTTTCATTAAACTGCATGTTGTTGATTAAGACGAGAAAATCAGAATGAATCGCAGTGCATCCTCTGACATTCCATTCATCAATAATTTCTTTGCGGTCATCAACAACGATAATATTGAAACCTATATCTCGTGCAACCTCGACCAATGCTTTTGCAACATGTCCCCCTCCAAATATATACAGTTTACAATTTTGATTAACCGGCTCGAAAAATATCTCGACAATACCACCACAGCTTGTATTTTCCTTGCTAATTAATTCAATTTCAATTTTTTTACTTTTTGTTGAATGCATCAATTCTTTTGCGACAGTTATTGTTTTATTTTCAGTCAGACCACCCCCTACAGTACCGTAAGTAGTGTCGGGAGTAACAATCATTTTAGCAGATTCTTTCAACGGAGTTGAACCCTTTGCGCCAATAACAGTGCAGAGAACAAAATCAATTCCTTTATCATTTAATTCAATTATTTTCTTATATACCTCTATCATTGTTTTATGCGATATATTTTTTATAATCTTGTTTTGTATTAATGTCAATTAGAACCGAAGGGTCACTAACGTTGCAATCAATTCTTTGACAATCGAGTAAAACTTCCTTCAATTGAGAATTGTTATTTTCAACGGATAAAATTGAATTCATAACTTCATCTCCCAATAGAATCGGATGCCCGCCTTTACCTGAATAATTTGGAACAACATAAGCATTTCCTTTTCTTCTGGACAATAATGATGTTAAAATTGTTTTTGAAATAAATGGATTATCGGTATTTTGCAAAAAGCAATAATTAACATCAAACATTTCCAGCAAACCTATTTTTATCGAATAAAATCTTTCAAATTCCGGATGCATGTTTTGAACGAATATAACCGAATCATTTTCATCAAATTTCAATTGGATATCATGCCATTTTTTCAGGTTTTTATCTATTGTTATCACTATTTTATCACATCCTAATTCTAAATATGTATCAATAATTTTTTCGATAAAAACATAGTTTTCATCAAACTTCAGGAATGGTTTTGGGGTTCCCATTCTGGAGGAATAACCTGCGGCAAGTATTAATGCTCCAACTTTAATTAAGCTATTTTGATTCACTGTCTATTAAAATTATATATTTTACATTTACATTTTATATTATTTAAATTGTCTTCCAAAATTTTTATCAGTTATTGCCCGTACTAAATTAGTAAATGTTAAGTTTAATGGTGTTCTGATATAATGTTTTCTACCATACTCTACAATTTTTCCATTCATATAATCAATTTCAGTTTCTCTCTTATTGATTAAATCTACAGCAAGAGATGGAAAATGGTTTCCTGCATTATTCAGATATCTTAAACACAACTTAACAAAATTTCTTCCAAAAGTAATATCTTCGGCTTTTGCTACAGCAACAGCTTCCAAAATAATTCTCTCAACAATTTCTTTTGTATCAGGAATTACCATTGCTTCGTGCATTGTGAGCTTTGAAATTGCACAAAGCGGGCTTAAAGCGGCATTCAGAATTGTCTTTTCCCAAATCTTGTTTGTCAAATCAAAAGAGTCTGTACTGTGGGTTAACAAGTCAACAGAAGTTAATATTTCCGAATACCAATCAGCAATGTCTTTTCTGGAATCATCCCTAGAAGCGATATAGTTCGGCGGATTAAAAAAAGTAACATTCACGACATTTGGAGCAGAAAGATTTCCTGCAAAGTTGACAACCATTCGGAATATTTTCGATTCCGGAAAATGACTCATGTACTTGCTTGCAACTCCTATTCCGTTTTGGGCGCTTAGTATTAACAGATTCTTATTATTATTTTCCTTCTCGATTTCAGTTAGAATGTAATCAACATGATACGCTTTGGAAGCACAAATAAGTATATCAATATCCGAATGTAATACATCTTTTAGTTTTACGAATACATTATCATATCCTGATTGTTTGTTCATGAAACCGGTAAGGATAATACCTTCTTTCTTAATTAAATCAACTTTCTCTTTGATAACATCGCAAAGGACCAAATCACATCCTGCTTCATGAAGATGATGAGTCAGAATTAACCCAACGGGACCTAAGCCAACAATTCCTATTTTATATTTTTTTGCATCCATACATTACCTTCATAATTTTCAATTTTCAATTTAAAATTTAAAATCAATTTAAAATATCCAATTTTTAAAACTTATTTCATACATAATTTTTATATTCAAAATCAATTTAAAATATCCAATATTTAAAACTTATTTCATACATAATTTTCAAAATAAATAATCACACACAAATAATTTAGAATCAATTTAAAATTTTCAATTCTAAAAGTGTTTCTTTCAATTTCTCAGCAAAGATTACATTTTCTTCCTGCAATCCAATTGTAACTCTAATACACTTAGGAAGTCCAAAAGCAGATAATCCTCTTATTATTACACCTTTTTCGAGCATCCTGTTACATATTTTATCAACTGATTCTTTGGATTCGTGAATGCTCATTATGAAATTTGCATCTGATTGGATATAAGCAATTCCTAAGTCATCATAAAGATGATAAATGAATTCCTTGCCTCTGCGATTTAATTCCAGATAATAATCGAGGAATTGATAATCGGTCAAAGCCGCTACACCAGCCATTTGCGAGGGTACTCCCGGTTCGAATGGCAACCTGACCTTATATAAATTTTTTATCAATTCTTCATGTGCAAATCCGTAACCAAGTCTTATTCCTGCCAAGCCATAAGCTTTTGAAAATGTCCTCAAAGTGATAACATTATCAAATCGGTAGTCCAAAGAATCCGGATAATCGGAATGTCCTTTGACAAATTCAAAATATGCTTCATCTAAAATTATCAAAGTATCAGGAGAAACTTTTTTATGAAATTCTTCGAACTCTTGTTTTGTAAAAATATTACCTGTGGGATTATTCGGATTAACAAGATAAATTATTTTTGTCTTTGGTGTTATTGCATTAGCTATGGCTTCCAGGTCAAAACGATAATTTTTTAATGGCACCAAAATCATATTAACACCGCGAGCTTTGACAATTACGTAAAATCCAACGAAGGTTCCTTCAGAAGTTAGAACATCATCATCATCATGGAGAAAAGTTCTGATAATAACACTCATTATAGCTTCAGAACCATGCCCCGTGATAATATTTTCTGGTTTAATGTTATTAATTTCCGACAGTTTTGCCCTTAATATCTTTCCGGCGATATCAGGATATCTGTGAATTTGATTAATAGAACCAATCATCGCTTGAATAGACTGTGGCGAAACTCCAAGAGGATTTTCATTTGAAGCAAGTTTAATGACCCGTTTTAAACCGAATTCCTGCATAACATCCTCAATAGGTCTGCCGGGATTGTACGGTTGTAATTCCTCGATATGTTTTGGCACCAAAGCCATTTTTATTCCCTGATTTATTTCTAATTTAATTATTAATTTTTTTGCTAAATGTTTAATGTTTATTATTATTGTTAACAAGAACACCCAGATTTTTCTTTGAGACTGCATTTACGAGGTTTGTGAAAGTTAGGTTCAGAGGAGTTTGAATATAATATTTTCTACCATATTCAACAATCTTTCCATTGTTGTAATCAATCTCAGTTTCCCCACCCCTAAGTATATCAACACCAAGCGATGGAAAATGGTCTCCCGCATTCTTATAACTGCGAAGACATAACTTAACAAAATTATCCTCAAACTTTACACCTTCCGCCTGAGCAACCTGCATTGCTTCGAGAATTGTTTGTTCGATAACTTCGATTGTGTCACTCGATTGCATTGCTTCGTTTACAGTTAACTTCGATAAACCGCAAATCGGACTTATTGCTGAAGACAAAATAGTTTTTTTCCAAGTCTCTATGAACATTTTGAAAGAATCAACCGTAATGGTTTCTTCTCCCATGAAAGTTAAAATTGAAGATAACCAAATTGCTATATCAGTACAAGTGTCATTTATCGAAGCTATATAATGTGGAGGAGTACTGAAAGTTACCTTGACAGTATTAGGAGTAACCATATTCCCGGCAAAGTTTACAATCATTCTTAATATTTTTGATTCATCAATGCACGCAGTATATTTATGACCGACATCAATCCCATTTTGAGCACTTAGAATATACAAATTGTTATCGTACTTTTTTATTATTTTTATCAAATCATCTAGACGGTATGTCTTTACACAGCTAATTAAAATATCAATACCTGAATCCAGTAATTTATCACAGGAATTGTAAATTTCTTCAAAATAAGTAGTCTTTGACATAATACCGGTGAGATTAATTCCGTTTTTCCTGATTGCTTCATTTTTTTCGAAATCATTATCGCACAAAGCCACTTGACATCCGGCATGTTTCAAAAGAATAGACAAAATCATTCCGACGGGTCCTAAACCTACGATTCCAATTTTATATTGTTGTGTATCCATAATTTCTAAATATTAAATTTAACATCAAATTCCAATGTCTTACTACAAAGATATCCTTGCATCAATTACAAAACAGCTATTTTCAAAACATGCTATCGGATTCAAATCCATTTCCGATATTTCCGGATTATCCGTAACTAATTGTGAAATTCTTTGAATTATTTCAATTAATTGAGAAACATTTACTCCCTTATCACCTCTGAAACCTTTTAAGATTTTTGATGATTTTATTGATTCAATCATTTCGTAAGTTTCGGAAGTTGTAACAGGAGTCAGTTCAAAAGCAACATCTTTCAACAATTCAACAAAGATACCTCCCAAGCCAAACATAATCATGTGCCCAAGCCCTTGGACTTTTGTTGCTCCCAAAATAACTTCCTTGCCACCAGGAAGAAATTTTTGTATAAAATACTTCATATCATCAACATTGAATTTTCTTTGCATGGCATCGAGACTTTTTTTCAAGTCATCAGAATTTTTAATATTCAGTACGACGGCTCCTTCATCACTTTTATGAATTATTTTTGAGGAATCAGCTTTTAATACAACAGGGTAACCCATACTATCTGCGGATTGCACAGCAGACTTAATATCAGAACTCAATGACCAGGGAGCAACCGGAATTTTATATGACTGAAGAATCGTATAAACTTCAGATGCATTCAATATCTTTCTCTTCTCATTTTGAACAGATAATAGAATGTCATTAACTTTATGGCGTTCAACATCATCAAATAATTTAAATTTCTCTTTAGTCCGATTTTTGATATTATGGTAATTAACAAGAGCTGACAAAGCTTTAGCAGCCATTTCAGGAAAATCATAAGTAGGAATATTTCCCGATTTTAGTATAGCTGTAGTTGGAGTCCATTGTTCTTTGTCTGTCATATAATTACAAACGACCGGTTTCTTTTTCATATTGCTGATTTCAGCCATTTCCTTCGCAACCGCTTCGCAATCTACAAATGGAGGAGTAACAAAATTAATGTAAATACTGTCAATCTGTTCCTCAGTAATTAAAGCATCCATTGCGGCTCTCCAGTGAGGAGCCATAGCTGTTGCCAAAACATCAATCGGATTTGCAATTGAAGCTTCTGCATAAAGTCTATCTTTTAAAAAGTCCTTGGATTTGTCGGTTAAATCGGGCATTACCAAACCACCTTCCACCAGTCCATCTGTTGCGATGATAGCAGGACCACCTGTATCTGTGATTACCCCTACCCTGTTTCCTTTTGGTATCGGTTGCATGGCAAAGGCAATAGCGGATTGGCACATTTCCTCTTCATCTCTGAAAGTCAGAATTCCTGTTTTCCTAAATATAAGTTCAGTAGATAATCCTGCACCGGCTAGTCCTCCAGTGTGTGAAACTGCAGCTTTTGCACCCTGTTCAGTTCTTCCTGCTCTCATAGCAAGAATTGGTTTTTCAGCGGCAACTTTTTCTGCAATTTTCATAAATTCAAACGGGTCGGTAAATGCTTCCACGTAAAGAACAATTACCTTTGTTTCTTCGTCTTCACCATAATATTCGATAATTTCTGGTATTGAAACATCACAGGCATTTCCGTTGGATGCATAAAATCTCATACCGACATCAAGGTCATAAAATCTTTGCATTAAAACAGCCCCTACTCCGCCACTTTGTGCAACAATTGATATATGCCCCGGTTTCGGATATGTAAATGTGAAATCGCAATATGCTTTAAAATCAGGGTGTGTATTGATTATTCCCTGACAATTGGGTCCAAATATTCTCATACCGTATTTGTGAGCAATCTCGACTGATTCTCTTTCAAGTGCAACACCAACTTCACCTATTTCCTTGAAACCTGCACTATTGATAATAATATTCTTAACCCCTTTTCTTCCACATTCATCAATCGCTTGCGGGACGAACTTGCTTGGAATTGAAATATGAACTGTGTCAACTTCTCCCGGGCAGTCAAGTACTGATGAATATGCCTTTAATCCTCTTACTTCAGGGGCTGATGGATTAATCGGATAAATAGGACCTTTGAATTTGTAATGAATCAAATTCTTAGTAATAACGTTACCTATTGACAAATCTTTTGTTGAAGCTCCGATAATAGCAACAGACCTTGGGTGAAACAATGAATATAAAGAGCCATTATTTTTATTCAAATCCTTCATTCTTGTTAATTCTCCTCCAATTGTTCAATAAATGCTTCAATTTTTGTTTTTGTTTGTTCATCGGAAACTAACCTCATATCATTCAAATCTCCATTGATAATCAAACTTGGAATACCCGTATTTTTCTCAAGCCGGAGATGCATTCCGTATCTGCAATTTGAATTTGCAGGACAGGTTTTTGCATCATGATATATTATCCCATCAATTTTGTAAAGGTCAATCATATCCTTAATATATTTCTCCTTGTATTCCTCTGAACGAACAATGAAAATTTCAGCATAAGCTTTTGCCATGCTCCTGAACGGGTCTTTTTCATCGAATGAAGAGAATATCCAACTATTGCAATATGTAGAAGCAAGAACACAAGCTTTTAAATCCGAGAAAAGTTCTGAATGTGCTCTCAATCTTCCCCAAATTGGCATTCCTTCCCAGTATAATCTGTATTTCTCTCCTTCGACTGCCGCTTCTCCATTAGCAATTCGTTCTTCCAACTCCGCCAAAAGTATTTTATAATAATTGACTGCCTGAGGAGTGCCACGTAAAACCACAGCAGGTCCCATGTGAATAGTCCCGTCAAAAAAAGTAAATGGTGATGGTTTGGCTGATGCTGTTTTGAGAACCTGTCCCCAAAGTTCAGTACATTCTCTGGACAACTTCAAAATTTCCCTAAACTTATCAATATCAAATTTATTTCCAGATATTTCTTCAAGGGGGCTGACTAAAGCTTCAGTTTGTTTAGCCATCGAATCAATATGAACATCTGTGATTTCGATTGGATATTTAGGTGCATATACTCCCATTATCGGAACATTCAGTTCCCTTGCATACCATGCCATCCAATCTTGAACATCTCTGCATTGATTTGTATCAAAAACCAATACATCAGGTTTCGGGATTTTTTCAATTCCATAAGCTTTTGTCAATGGAGTATTATTCGTAACATAAGACCCTATATCAGAAGTAAGATAAGAGCAAATATCCGGTGAAAATCCCAGAGTATTGGCATGAGGAATTAGGTCTGCAGCCATTCTTGTCGTACCAAGCATAGCACCATGATTTTCGGGATAGTGAACCACAAAACCCAAGGAATGAAGCAATTCTGCGGGACCTACACTCGTACACCATGCAACTTTTTTCTCAGCTGTCCTCGCACAATGGTCAAGTTCAAGGAAATAATCTTTCATGTATTGTGCCATCAATCCTGTTGATTTGATTTTCTTTCTGACAACTTTTTCTTCAGCCATCATTACTCCATCTAAAAATTAAAATATTAAACATTTTATATTCTACATTTTTCATTCATCATTTTTAAGACTCCATCGCATACAATGCCGCACCAACTGCACCTGTTAACTGCGGATAATCTGTTACAAAAATATTCATTCCAAGTTCTTCACCTGTCATTTTCACAATCAAGGGATTAAAAGCCACCACTCCACCTGTCATTATTACTTTACCGCTAAGAGAGTCCATCTCGAGTATCCTTTTAATTACCGAATAAAACAACCCTTTAGCAAGGTCTTCAACTTTTTTCCCTTTTCTTATATTTTCAAGAACTTCAGTTGCTGAAAATACAGTGCAGAAACTTCCAATCTTTATCATTTCAACAGCATTTTCTGCAAGATGATTCATATCTTCAATTTTAACATCAAGCCGTAAAGCCATTTCTTCAAGAAATGCTCCAGTACCGGCAGCACATTTTCTGTTCATCATGAAACTTTTTCTTTTTCCGTCTGCATCCAGTTTTATTATTTTATTATCCTGACCGCCAATATCAATGATAGTTATTTCTTCGGGAAAATAATGATAACATCCTTTTGCATGACAACCAATCTCAGTTTTGTTGAAATCTGCGAAATCTACATTTCGTTTTCCGTAACCCGTTGAAACGGTTTTCATAATGTTAGATTTATTTAAACCACTCATTTCCAGAGCGTCATTAATACATTGTTTTGCTGTATCTGCAAAATCATATCCTGACTTCTTTACAGAATATCCCCTGATGTTTTTCTTCTCATCTAAAAGAACGACCTTGGTTCTTGAAGAACCTATATCTATACCGGAATATACCCAATCACTCATCGAATAAATCTCCGTCTTCTATTCCAATTTGCCTCGTAAAAATAACTTTAAATTTTTCCGGAGTTGCATGCATACATTCATTACATTCCGAAGGATATTTCATAGGGTCAAAATCTTCAATTTTTACTTCGAAGCCAAATGATTGATACGCTTCGACAGTGTCTTTAACCCTGTTTTCATCTGTAATATTTCGCATTATCCAGTCTGACATGTCTAATAATTTTCAATTTTCTTTTACCATAATTTAATCCCTTTGGGATAAATAATCTTTTTAACACTTAACATCTAACTGCTAATTGCTATTATCTAACATCTAAAAGCTAACATCTAACTGCTTAAAATAAATCATCAAGGTTATCTCCGCTATCTGGCATTTCGCCATGCTTTCTCAAGTATTGTCCTACCAGTTCACTTTCTCTTTTTGAGAACAATTTATCAAGTTCATAGGAAAAGTATTTAGCACTTTTTCCTTCTTCAAAAAAACCAATTAAAGTCTTTCTGATATTTTCTGCTCCCTTGATTAAAAATGCTTCTTTATTATCATCAAGTAGCTGAACCACTCCATCTTCATTGGGAACTTTTTCAATATTCTCGATAGTGAAATTGTAGCAATCTTCCGGTGGATAAGGATTTTGCCTGATTGTCATTCTCAAATTGCATTGCAAACATCTTGATGTTTCTAAACTTGCCTCCTCATCGGAATATCCTAATTCAACAGCATCGAATGAATTTTTTCTTTCCTCAGTGTCAAGCAATCTTGATGGGACTCTTTCATACCGGCAAAAACCTTCAATCTTTCCAATTTTTGGTTCAAGTTTTACATCAGGTCTGTCATCACCGGAAATAATTCCATCACCACCGAGAAACGAATCAATTTCTCTTGCAGCTTGTTTTGATGATCCAATTGCATCAATAACAGATTTCGGACCTGATACAATATCACCAGCTGCAAATATTCCTTTAATAGCTGTTTGGTAAGAGCCATTGATTGTCTTAATCAAACCTCTATCATAAATTATTTGCTTTTCTTCATCCGTTAAAACCGTCGAATCGCTTTCCTGCCCGATACACATAATAAGAGCATCACTTGCTATTGAATCTGTAATGCTTTCATCATACTTTGGGGAGAAACGACCGTTATCATCAAAAACGCTAATACATTTCAGCAAAGCAATTTCGATTTTATCATTAACAGAAATCCCTCCAATGCCCCAACCATTCTTAATTTCAATGCCTTCTTCGATAGATTCGATAATTTCCTGTTCGTAAGCCGGCATTTCGTCGCGTTGCTCAAGACAAATCATCTTTACTTTATTCGCTGAAAGTCTCAAAGCAGTTCTTGCAACATCAGTAGCTACATTACCACCACCAATCACAACAACAGATTTGTTGTGAAAGAAATCATCGGAGATTATTTTCTTCTCAACTTTATTCAAAAACTCGATACCAAAATGAATGTTTTCATTTTCCGGGATTTCTATTGGCAATCGTTTGCTTTTTGACAAACCGGCTGAAATAAAAACAGCATCTGAGTTCGTTAACAAATCTGTAATTGATAAATCTTGACCAATGCTCACTCCTGTTTTTAAAGTCATACCGGATTCCATTAACCAATTGATATCCCTGTCAAGAGTTGCTTCAGGTAGTCTATATCGTGGTATTCCGTACCTCATCATACCGCCGGCTCTTGTTTCCTTCTCATAAACCGTTACCTCATGACCTTTAAGCGAAAGGTAAAAACCGGCAGTCAAACCAGCAGGACCGGCACCTATGATTGAAACTTTTTTTCCGGTAGTTGAAGATTTTACCTTTGGTTTCATATCCGCATTACTCATAGCATAATCTTTTGCAAGCCGTATGCTTAGTGAACCCGGTTTTTCATTCAAAGACCGTGATAAGGCGTCTCTGCGACATTCCGTTTCACAAGGATGAAAACATATCTTGCCCAGAGAATTAGGAAATGACAGTTTTGCCTGAATAACATCCGCAGAACTTTGGTTGTCTCCATCTGCAATAAATTTCAGATAGGCAGGGATGTCAGTATCACCCGGACAATTTGCCCTGCATGGTAGGTAATCCCTGAATTCTTTCAATCTCGGTTTGCGAACATCCTGTATAGCACCTGTCGGACAAACTTCAACGCAAGCACCACAAAATCTGCAGTCAGCATCAGACAAATTAGGTCCGTTAACAGTACCGATAACTAACTTCCCATCATGAATAACTGCACCAAGTGCAAAAACATTTCTTAATTGTTGGCAAGCCCTGACACAGCGACCGCATGAGATACAGAGATTATAATCTCTGATAAATAAGTCACCGTCATAGATTCTCGGAATTCCTTTGTGATGGAATTTCGGTGTTTCTGGAGCTATTCCAACATAATCAACTAATCTTTGCAACTCACAATTGCCATTTATCTCGCAACATCTTTCATTCAATACGACACTATTTGAGCAATCAGCAGATAAAGTCAAGCATCCTTGTCTTTGAGAACAGGTTAAACAAGAATGCGGATGTTTTTCCAAGACAGGAATTAGTTTTTTCTGACGCTTAGTTTTTAAAGTATCAGAATTTGTTTTAATGACCCAGCCATCTTCAGAAATTGTTTTACATGATGGAACCGGATCTGTTTTTCCTTCAACTTCAACAATGCAAATACCACAACCGGTGATGGATTCCATTGTTGCTCCATCGTCATTTTCATAAACCTGAACACCCTGATATATTCTATCAGATAAAATCAATGACCTGAAAGGTAACAAATCAGGATGCTTGCAAAGCACAGGAATATAAATTCCTGCCTTCGCTGCTGCTTCGAGGATAGAAGTACCTGATGGCACTTCTACCGAATGACCGTCAATTGTTATCTTCACCATTCTCTTAAATTACTTGAAAATTGCAAAATTGAAAATTGATAATTATCAAATCTACCATGAATGAGCAATTGCATTCAATTCACAGGCAGCTATACATGGAAGTAACCTACCTTCACCTTTACATGGAGCACATGAATATTTAATTTTCTTCCTGTGTTCATCTTTAACTGCTGCCATCAGGTCTTCAGCCATTGGGTCAAATTCATTTTCCCTGATTTCCAGAACATTGGCAGGGCAAACCGGTAAACAATCTCCGCAGCCATTGCATTTTTCTGTATCAATGCTAATAAAGAAATCACCTGAACCATCTTTATAACCATAGTTTGCTATCATATCTTACTTTCGTTCCTTTTCAACAAGAGCTTTTGCAAAAAGTGCCGCACCAAAAGCACCTGCAATTTGTGTGTCGTATGTAGTCTTTAGTGCTTTTATACCCAACTCTTTTTCAAGACGTTTAACAACTCCGCTGTTTTTAGCGATTCCACCTGTTATTGCAAAATCTTCTTTGATTTCAATTCTTTCTAACAATGAAACAACTCTGTGAGCCATAGCAGAACTGTAAGCGGCAAGCACTTTGTTTTTAGGCCAGCCGGCTCTCAACAATCCGGTCGCTTCAGACTTTGCAAAAATTACACATGTGCTGCTGACAGGTTCCGGTTCAACCTCTATCTGAAAAGATAAATCACCAATTTCCTCGATTGGCAAAGAAAGTAAATCTGCAAAAACTTCCATGCCTCTACCAGTTCCTGCGGCACATTTATCATTCATCAGGAAATTCGTTACCTTTCCTTTTTCATCACAGCTTATTGCTTTACAATCCTGCCCACCCATATCGAGCAATGTTCTGATTGAGCTACCATACATCTTATTCGCTCCACGGGCATGACAGGCGATTTCCGTTATTGTCTTATTTGCGAACGGTACATTAACCCTGCCATATCCTGTACCTACTGTGTAGTGAATATTTTGGAGTGTCATACCAGTATTCTCCAAAGCCCAGTTCATAGCATTTTGGGCACTCATCGGAGAATTTGAACCTGTTCGCATATTCGAAAACGCAAACAGTTCTCCATCTACTAGCACTACCGCTTGTGAGCTTACAGAACCGACATCAACACCTGCTGTAATTATTGAACCATTCTGCCAGTTAATACTATCATCCTTCCAATTATATTCTTTCCAACGCCAAAATTCTTTTGCCATTTAAAATTCCTTTCAATTTTTTATTCAGTTATTAAAGCTGCACCGTATGCAGTAACAAATTCAGGGAACTCGGGAACCAAAACTTCAGATTCGAGATTGGACCTGATTGACCGTAAAAATCCGACATTATATGCCACTCCTCCAATCACTGCAATGTCTTTTTCGAATCCGACTTTCCTAACCATAGAAGAAATCCTTGCCGCAATTGCATCACATATAGCTTTTGCAATATCCTTTTTATCTGTTTTTGCATGTAGCAATGAAACAACTTCGGATTCGGCAAATACTGCACATTGTGCATTCATCGGTATTTCCTTGTCGGATTGTAAAGACATTGGACCAAATTCTTCAATTGGAATCTCCAATGCTCTTGACATTGCCTCAACAAATGCCCCTGAACCGGCAGCACATTTTTCATTTATCGAAAAATCAACTACTTTTCCTTTGTCGTCACAGCGGATACCACGACCTTCTTCAGCTCCAACATCAATGACAGTTTTCGCACTTGGAAACTTGGTTGTAACTCCTTTTGAAGCGGCTGTTACATCTGTTACTGAAACAGTAGCAAAATCAACTGCCTTTCTTCCGCTTCCGGTGGATGTTATTGAGGATATATCCTCTTTTTTTAATCCATTATCAGTTAGTATTTTCTCGAACAAACTATTTGTATTCTCTTTGGCTTCAAAGCCGGATAATACCTTGTCCTTTGCAATAATCCGGTTATCCCGAACTAATACAATTTTAATATTTTTTGCACCAACATCTATTCCTGCTGATATCATTTTTACTCCGTATTAAATATTAATGATTATTTAGTTTCATATTTTTAGTTGTTTGAAACCTAAAGTCTCCATGAAAGAATCCATTCTCGACTTTGCCTGAGCTTCATCGAATTCCCTCTCATCACCCATATTACCTTCAAAAGTCATTACCGGAAAACCGGCTTCGATTAAAGCTAATCTATTCTCGGCAATACCAAGAGAAAGCCCCTCGCATCCACGATTATAATGAAGCATAATACCATCCAGTTTCCATTGCTTAGCAATTTTTATCATCATTTCACTTTTCAAATGTGGTGAATAAAAATGCTGCCATTCAGGTTTGCTCAAATTCCAGTCTGCCAAAAGTCTTAATGCCTGCTCTCTTGTTTTGATTTCAATTCCTTTTTCCATGGGAGTAGTTCTTGCTCCCCAGCTTCCGTCAGGTTTATCCTCCCAAACACCTATAAGACCGAAGGTATATAATGAGCCAACTGAAACTGCTCCAAAACTTTCAAGATACCTGAATATTTTCAAAAATCCCCATGGTGGTTGTGTATCGGACATTAAGCGACAAACTTCATGAGGTGTCGCAGCAATTTGATTTTCAACTCTATATTTTACCTCATCGTAAAGCTCATCGTAAAAATCAGCGAACTCTCCGCTATGTTTAGCTAAAGTGCCAAATACATAAAATGAATACATAGATTTTTCATCCAAAGGTGCTGGCTGAGTCATATTCAATTCACAAATTTTAGCCCATTTCGATGTAGAACGGAATTCGTTCTTGCATGCTTCGATTAAAAGTTCATCATTGTATTTTCTGCCGGTCGTTTTTTCAAGCCACTCGATACCGTCAAGCATTTGATTGACCAGATAATCAATCTTATGTTCCTTAACGGTATTGTATGGACCTACTGTTACATCTATTGAAAAAGTAGGGACACCACCTTCTAATTCTGAAGCTACCTGATACCATTTCGAATGGCTGCAACAGATATGGTCCTGCCACATAAAGTCAGGTTTTTGGAATTTACCTCCGAAAGCCCATTCATCGAGAATTATCGAACCCCAGTAATTTCTCATGTATGAGCAAAGGTCTCTTGCATATCCTTTTTTTTCAACTGCTTCCATGCACCTGATTGAGAATTCCTTATTAAAAGCAATACTTGCCGCATAAGGTTCACCTGTTAGTGGAAATACATCTCTGCCCAAACCAGCAGGAATCGCACCAAAGCTCCATGCACCACCAGCCCAGCGAATACCTCCTTTTTCATGTGCAGATGCATAATTCTTATAAAAGTTGTTCCTTAATTCCTTAGCTTTGTTCCAGCATTTAAGCTGTTCTGTTTTATATGTTGGTATATTCATATCGCTCCTTTAAAATAAATCATCTTCATTTAACATTTCAAGAAATGCTTCAACCCTGATTTTAAACTGCCCGATTGGTACAGTAACATCGAATTCGAGGAAGAGAGTTGGTATCCCTGCTTCATTAAATGCTTTCTTAATAGCAGGTATATCCAATTCATGAGGGTCACAGAATTTTTGCTGAATTAAAATTGCTCCTTTTGCGTTGAAATCCTTAGCAAGTTTCAACAAATGAGTAACTCTCGTTCTGTCCATCCAATCCTTGCTCGGACATGCAGGCCGCTCAACATATCGCTTAGCAATCGCCTGAATCGGGTCACCGCCATTATAATTAACACTGTTCCAAAAATATCTTGTCCCGACACAATGGTCATCAATCACGATAGTCGCACCACATCCCTCAACCATGTTGACGAATGGAATATCATCGTTTTCACTTCCAAGTATCATCAATCTTGTACCTGATTTTTTCCCGTTAGATTGGATTTTGGATAGCAAATCTTTCAATGCTTCGCTATGTTCTTCTTTCCTGACCATTTGCTGTGTAATAGCAATCTGCATAGTTTCTTCACCCGAAATCGGAGGATTTTCCATTGCTTTGAATTCATAAAGTTTTCTCATCAAGTTACGGCTTTCATCCATCAACTGAATCCCTCTGATAATGTCATCATCGGATAATTCCCTACCAATCCACTTTTCCACAGCTTTCTTAAAGTCGCGAATTTCTTCGGCAAGATATGGTATTGCATGTGGTGATTGAACATTGTTCGGCATCGGTAGATAGTAGGTGAATTGTGTAGGTAAATGCTTTTCCCAACTTGTGTATGCCTGTCGGATATGAAGACATGAATGAGCTATCATAATTCCATCAAGATAATTATATTTCCCTTTCAGCCCTTGTGCCAGACAGTCCCTACAAAAAGGGCAAAACATTCCAAAAATATGTGGCTCAGTCAAATCCTGTGGTTCGTGTCCACCTAAAATTCTTACGGGAAGTATATCAGCAGCATATAGAATTTCTTCAGGAACATAAGTGCAAAAGTATCCAACAACTTTTCCACCAGTTTTCTTTTTCCATTCTTGAGCATAGGCATGCCTGTTTGCATTCCACTCACGAAATTTACTTATCATGTAAACTCCTGTATTGTTAATTAAAAAATTACTTTACTAATAATTTATATACTTATCAATATGAAATGTTCAACAGGATAAAATATCCTGAACCAAACGGAGGATAAATAAATTTTTTTATTACAGCCGAATTGATACGGCTAAATTAACAATCAGCAACAATGCCAAACACATAAAAGCTGGCATAGAATGCTAATCAGCATAGCACGAATATCACACTGAAATCATTGACTTAAAGTTCCCGCTTGATTACTGTAGCCATGGTAACACCACCGCCACCACAGATACTTGCCACACCAAACGTTTTATCCAATCGTTTCAGTGCATAATAAAGCGTAACAATAATGCGGGCGCCACTGATTCCCGTAGGATGCCCAAGTGCTATTGCACCTCCGTGAACATTTAGTTTACTCCTATCCCAGTTTAACACTTTTTCATTTGCAAGAACTTGAATGGCAAATGCTTCATTGACTTCAATCAAGTCCATGTCGCCAAGAGTCATACCTGCATTCTTTAGTGCTGCCGGAATAGATAAGCCAGGACCTTCACCCATCGTTTGTGGTGATACTGCTGCCTGACCAAATGAAACAATCGAGAATAACGGCTTAACACCAAGTTGTTCAGCCATTTGTCTCGTAGTAATGACAAGAGCTGTGGAACCGTCGCTCAAGCCGCATGCGTTCCCGGCTGTTACGACCCCGTCTTTACGGAAAGCCGGCTTTAATTTAGCCATCTTCTCTTTGTCAATTGTATGTCGAATAGTCTCGTCAAGTTCAAAAAGTTTTGCAGGTTCTTTTCCTTTAGCAGGAATTTCAACAGGAACAATTTCTTCTTTGAACCAACCGTTCTTTTGTGCCTGAGAAGCTTTCAAATGGCTTTCCACTGCAAATTCGTCCTGCTCTTCACGAGTAATCTTAAATTTTTCATATAAATTTTCAGCCGTATCACCCATACCTTGCCCAATAAGCGGGTCAATACTGTCGCTCCAACCGTCTTCAAGGGTTTTATTTCCCATACGGAAGCCATCCCAACGAACATTTTTCATTAAATATGGAATTGTACTCATGCTGTCAAAACCACCAATGAGAACAATTTTTCCTTCGCCGCATCTGATAACTTGTGAAGCCAAACTTAGGGCTTTCATACCGGATGGGCAAGCCATATTGATAGTCATTACTGGAACTGACAATGGAACACCTCCTTTGACAGCGGCAGTCCTTGCAGGATTTGGTCCATTTCCGGCTTGACGGCAACTTCCTAATAGAACTTCATCAATTTCTTCAGGATTGATTTTCGCTCTTTTAATTGCCTCTTTTATTGATACTGCCCCAAGGTCATAGGAAGGAATATCTTTCAAGGTTCCTCCAAAATTTCCCATAGGAGTACGACAAGCCGAGATGGCTACTACATCATTTAATTCCATATTAAACTATTTAAATTATAAATTCTATTTATTCAAAAAACTATCTAACGAGGCAAAATTATTGTTAAATATATTGACCACCATCAACCTTAATGACTTCTCCAGTAACGTGTCTTGAAAGGTCACTGCAGAAGAAAGCGACAACTTCGGCGACTTCTTCAGGTAACCCTATTCTACCTAAAACAATTTCCTGCAATGCCATTTCCTTAACGTTATCAGGAGCTTTTTCCATCATTTCGGTCAGAATAAGTCCAGGAGCAACTGCATTGACATTAACTGATGACTTACCTAATTCCTTAGCGACAGCTTTAGTCAAACCGATTATTCCTGCTTTTGATGCGGAATAATTCGATTGACCAAACTTTCCGCGTAATCCGTTGATTGATGTTACATTAACAATTTTACCATGTTTTTGTTCTTTAAATATTGGAGCAACGTGTCGGATATAATTAAAATATCCTTTGAGGTTTATATCGAGTACAGTATCCCATTGTTCTTCGGTCATCTTCCAGATAACTCCATCCCAGTTGATACCGGCATTATTAACCAAGATATCAAGCCCACCGAATTCTGCAACAACTTTTTCCACCATCTTGCCGGCATCTTCAAATTTGGATATATCTGCTTGAACCACCAGCGATTTTCTTCCGAAAGCTCTGACCTTATCTGCAATCATATTTGCTTCATCAGCATGTTTGCGATAATTGATTGCTACATTTGCTCCGTACTCAGCGAGTTTTAAAGCAATAGCAGAGCCAATTCCCAAGCTTGCACCTGTTACTATCGCAGACTTATTTTGTAGGTTCATTTACTATACTTTTAGAAAATGGTAAAAAAAATACTTTTACATAATAGCTAAAATTTTTTTTTAAATCAAGTAAATTTACTTTAATAAAAATATTTTAATGAAAAATTTAATGTTTTGTCTTAACTAATTTTTTCATGTTTTGTAAGTTAATTTGTGTTATTTCAATTTTTCAAAAAAAAATATTGAAAAGAGCGATATAATAATATTTGTATGACAATCAAATTAAAATCTAAAACAGAAATAAATTTGACTTTTTTTCTAATTTTTTTTTTTTTATCTTTCATTTTTATAGATTTTAAATTTTCAAATAAACTTAAACCATTTTTAATTATTTGAAAAAATTGAATTAGAAATTTATAACATCAAAAAAAAATTATCAAAATTTCTTAGGTGCTTTATGAAAAATTGTGAATCAATCTTTCCAAATGTAAGAATTCCTTATGGTACATGGGGTGCGAGTTATTTCCCTATATGGCAAATGTCTCCTTTAGCAGAAGTAAATATCGGACAGTTCGCCGGAGAAGCAATGAGCTTCATCCTTAGCAAGAGAAGAGTCAAACAACATCATATTGATTACCTTGTTACAGGTTCTACCATACCATGGCATTGGAAATTCTGGAACTCACCTTTTGTTGCAAGTTGTTCAGGTCATCGTGTACCGGGTCATCACGTCGAGCAAGCTTGTGCGACAGGATTACAGTCAATAATTGTTGCTGCATCAAACGTTCAAATTAGAGCAAGTGAAGTTGCCGCAGTTTTAACTTTCGATAGAACGAGTGACTCTCCGGTAGGGGTATTTCCGGAAAGAAGGACCTACGAAAGAACTCAAGCCCTATCTGATGTCTGGGACAATTTTGGATTTGATCCGGCAACAGGTGGAGCCATGCTTGCAACTGCCGGAGAAACAGCAAGAAAATATAAGATTGAGAAAGCAGAAGTTGATGATGTTGCCTTCTTTCGCCACCAGCAATACTTCAATGCACTCGATTCCGGCTTTTTAAATCGTGTACTTCTCCCTCTCGAAGTACTCAATGTTCAGGGAAAAGTCATCGGTTGTGTTAATTCTGATTTAGGAGTTAGGAAATTAACAATCGAAGCACTCAATGCAATGCGAGAACTCGATACCTGTGTTACAGGAGGCACTCAGACACACGCTTCAGATGGTATGGCTACGATGATTATTACTAATAAAGACAGAGTAAATGAATTTTCTTTAAGACCAGAAATTGATATTCAAATAATTGGAAAGGTTGAATTCAGAACTTTGAACGGATTAATGCCTGAAGCTCCAGTTTTTGCCGTTCAGAAACTATTTTCTCAAACAGGATTAACTATGGATGATATGGTTGTCGTTAAAAATCACAATCCTTTTGCTGTCAATGATGCAATTTTTGGAAAAATATTCAACTATGACTGGCATAGAATGAATAATACAGGATGTCCGTTAGTTTGGGGACATCCACAAGGACCGACATTAACCAGAGTTACTATGGAAGCACTTGAGGAGGCAGTTGATAAAGGCGGAGGATATGTTCTAATTTTCGGCTGTGCTGCAGGTGATGTTGGGATTGCCGGAATTTTTAAAGTTTCTGACGGAGGTGCATTATGAATAAGTCAATGAGACAATCAACTTTGGAGACACTTGGTCTCGGTTCGGTACTCGATATTTTTCAACGGGGTTCCCTGCCTGTTGACACAGACATTTTGATTGATAAAATTTTCGGAGACAAAAACAATCGTGGTGCTATTATTATTTCAGGTGCCAAAGGAATAGTAGGCGCCGGAAAAATGATGCAACTCGGTGTGCGATTGATGGACTTTGGCATTCCTCTCGTAGGATTGGATATGGGAGGAGCGGCTGATGGACTAAGCTTTCAGTATCAGGGATTGATGACAGCTTTCGGGAAAACACAAGCAGACAAAATCATGTCGAATATAGTTCTTTTTAATTACGACGGAAAAAGTTTACCTAATCATTTAGCTGCATTCAAACCGAAATTTTTATTAGAGGCAATTCCTGAAAATCTGAAGTTAAAAAAAGTACATTACAAAATTTTCAAAGATAATTTTCCGGATATCCAAATCAAATCCGTTACATCAGGATTCCCAATGTCTGAATTAGGTGTTGGTATCGCACACCCTGCTTTTCCACATCAAATCAATAAAGTATGGGAGATGGTTGAAGAAAAACCATCTGACATAACAAAACTTTTCTGGTCTATGGGTATGCTCCCGATGGAAATGACTGACAACTGGTCATTTGTCCTCGATGTATTGTTCTGCGGATTAACTTTGTCGGCTACCAAATATCATGAAGCAAGCAATATGCCTTACTGGAAAATTGATAAATTAGTTAGAAAACTTGTGGGTCCCAATCCTTTCAGAGCTCATGATGTGATTGGTGCAAAGGGTGCTAACTACCTTACATGGTCCTGTCTGAACGACTTGAGTAAGCATTACGGCGATTTATATAAACCGACAGATTCACTTGAAGAACATAAAAACACCGGTTCAAATTGGTACCCTCTCAACCACTTGAGACCAATGGTAAACTGGTCGTTGAGTCCCGAGGAAATGACTGAATTTGAAACATGGATTTTAGGTTCGATATTCCAGATGACCTCTTTGCTTTTACATGAGAAACGCTCACACCTGTCAACAATGAATGCAATTGGCGAGCTATGTGCCCAGTTCAGGCATGGAATTCTTTCAACAATAAGAACCTTTGACCTTCAATCTGCCATAAATGTAGTTGAATCATACCATAAACTACATCCTGAAGCAAAAAATGCCGCTTGGTATCCAAAAACATTCGAGCAAATGGATTCAGTAGAATGGCAACAGCTCTATGTCAATGCAGAACATGACGGACATATTGGAGTAATAACAATATCGCGTGAAAGTTATAATCACGATGTTAATGAAGAATTAAACAGAGCTATTGATTGGCTAAAAAATGATAATATTGAAAGTGTTATTCTTACAAGTGATTTCCATTTATCAACTCAAATGCTAGGAGCTGACACAAGTGAATTTTATCCTGCATTGAATGATGAGGAGGAAGGATTTCAAATTGCATATAAATGGTCGAAAACAGCGAGAAGATTTCACGAGGAATTCAGAACATCTGTCGGATTTATCAATGGCAAACGAGCACTTGGGGGTATGCTTGAACTGATGCTACATTGCCATTATTTGGTCGCTCTTGATAATACTGAAGTTGGAGCTCCTGAAGTTACTTTGCCGGTAGTTCCGGGAATGGAACTTTGCCATTTGCCATTCAGAAAAGCAAAACCTGAAGACAGACCTAAAATTGCATCTCTGCTGTTGCAAGGCAATTACATTAAAGCAAAAAATACGGTAGGATGGTTGGTTGATTATACGGGTTATATTAACGATTGCATTAAAATGACATGGAAACTTGCAAACGAAGATGAACTTGCTTTGCCAAAGCGAAAAGTTGACGAAAATCCCTTAAAGGAAATTCCTGGCGACATGAACGAAATTGCACAAACAAATAATAAAGTTTTACTTAATGCACGTATTGCGATTCTCGATAATATTCGTAAAAGCTGTAGTGCAACTTTATCTGAAGCCATTAAAATTCAGGCAAGAAACTCTGCTGTATTTATGCTCAGTAAGGAATGCCGGCAAGGATTTGTAGGTAGCGATTATGCTAAGACAATGGAGGTGTAAGAGTAGAATTGCAAAATTTTTTATTATTCTTAAATTTTTTTAAATTAAGCTAATTTAATTAACTATCCCGAATGATTTAGAAAACTTCTATACATTCGGGATTTTGTTAAAAAGTCAGTACTAATATTTTTATTTTACTTATAATGAAATAAAAAGGAATTAGTCAATTTTCATAAATTTTGCATTGCCAATCTTTTCACCAAAACGATAATTCAAATAATAAAGTCCTGATTTCAATCCTAAAATGTTTATTCTGAAAATATCCTGATTGATGTTAAATGTTTGTATTTTTTCTCCAAGTAAATTATAAATTTCAATTATTCCATAATTCTTGTATGCATCTGTACCTGAAATATTAACATTAATCACTTCATTAGCTAAAGTAGGATAGATAATAATAGAATTGTAGTAGATTTTCGATTTAAACGAACTTGTAGAATAATAAGGAAAACATCCAATATCAGACCTGCTGCCGTCAAAGTCATTGTAAAAAGAATCAGGATTTCCTTTGTCAATACATGGCGAGTTTTCCTGTAAATAATAGTTCGCAGTATCCGGAAATACAAACAATGGGTCTTCTGCAATTGCATTCTGTCCACCTATTCCGGGAGGTCCGTTATATCCCTGATTGCTAAAAGTACAGTTATAATCAATTTCAGGATTTCCCTGTTTGAAGATTCCCAACTGATAGCCGACGACAATATTGTTCATGATTTTGGTATCGTTCGAACCTGCAAAAATCCCTCTGCCATCAGTTACACCTTCAGCATAAATTGTATTGTTATAAATATGAGCAGATGAAGTATCGTCAACAGAAATAGCACCGTTATTGTTAAACTCAAGTAAATTTCTATCAATATTCGCAACACTTCCATTAAGCATTATTCCCAAAGAGCCGTTAGCAAAGATATTATTACCGGAAATATTTATTGTTCGTTTATTATCAATTATTCTTATACCGGATTGTTTATTAGTGTAAACATAATTAGCAAATATATTTGCTATACTACCATCTGAAATAATGATTCCTGCAATATTTGAATTTGAAATATTATTTTTAATGATAACAGCTTGACTACCTCTGTTCACAACAATGCCCCCACCGTTATAATTACTTTCTGCAGTATTATAAACCATGTTTGAATCTATCTGTGCATTTGACGAATCATTTATCGCAATCTGAAAATTATTATTATCATAAGTTACGTTCAATTCAATATTCACTTGTGCTTTATTCCTACACATGATACCACCGGACGGATTATCAAAAACTTTGTTTCCCCTGATAATCATTTTACCGAATCCCTGTCCTTCCTTTACAGTCCACCCTGTTGAATCAGCACCAATGCCCACACCTGCACCTTCAGGTACTCCTTCACCTGTCGGGTCAATTCCATTTGAGTATATTTCATTATTACGAACTATTGGAAAAGCACCTTCACGAGAAGCAATACCATCCCATCCATTTCTGTAAACTATATTATTGTCAATAACAGGAGTAGCCCCATTTTGAATTCCAATTCCAGTTTCACGATTTTCATAAACAATATTATCTTTAGCAATGCCACTTGCAAAATGATTAAAACCTATACCGATTCCAAAATTCCGATAAACTATATTATGGATAATTGTTGGAATAGCCGGCTTGCCGTCTTTCTCATGTGAGCCAATACCGGTGGAACCGTTGTCATGAACAATACAATTCATAACAGTTCCCGATGTTCCTCTGTTTTGAACCGCATGACTATGACCTGCTAAATGATGATTAACAGTGTCCATTCCTGTTATTTCAAATCCGTCAAGGACAGCTCCATCCGCCATATTAACAACAGGTGGAATATTATTTTCACTATCCCTCAATCCTTCGGAATGTATCTTTGTTCCTAATGCCCTTATAAATCCTCCATCGTCATTCCCAACGGACATGACAACGATTGAATCCTTCATAGCGAGAAATTCATGGTAATCACCCGGTGAAACTAAGACTGTATCACCCTTTTGAGATGCATCAATTGCAGATTGAATTGTTGAATAATCCGTAGGAACCATTAAGACTTTACCGAATGAAAACTGAAATAATATTTGAATAAATATTAACGTGAGAATTATGTTAATTTTCATAAAACCTCTGTATTAAAAGCAAATTTTAACAAACAATAAATTTCTAATTCTTTAGTTCAAGCCCTTTACGAAAAGCTAAAATATTCTTCTCGATATGCTTCTCGGGAACATATTTTGATATGCTCTTTTCCATTGATTCTACAGATACAATATTTGTTTTAGAAGTAATATAACCAAGCATTACGATATTTGCCATAATTTTTTGTTCGAACTCCTTAAAAGCAATATCTGTCGAAGGAATACCATATTTAGTAGCTGAATCATCTGTTTCCAAAACGAGGTCGCTATCATAAAATAAAATTCCATCTTTTTTTAGTGATTTTTTGTATTTGTCATAAGCAGGTTGTGAAAAAGAAATCAAAATATCAATAGAAACCGGTTCCAGTTCATGAATCTCAGTATCCTGAATAATCACGTCACATTTACACGAGCCACCTCTTGCAGAACTGCCATAAGATTGAGTCTGAATTGCATTTTTCCCTTCGAGTATTGCTGCCCATCCGAGAATTACACCCGACAAAATCACACCCTGACCTCCAAATCCTGAAAACCTAATATTCATTTTACTCCTATTTTTACTAACATTACCACAAAGATACTAAGTTCACTAAGTTACACTAAGACATTATTACCTGCAAACTTCAAATTAGTCTTTCTCAAACCTTCGACAAATTCAGGTCTGTTTCTTTCGACAAATTTTCCGACAACAATTTTATTTTCTAATCCTTCTTCCGAATATTTATCTTTGTTTTTGACATCAATTGTGTTTTGTTTAAAGTGCATTAATTGGTCAATACCTTCCTTTTGTCCAATTCTTCTACCATAGCTTGTCGGACATTGTGAAATAATTTCAATGAATGAAAAACCTTTCTTCTCAATCGCTTCTTTCATCGCTTTTTTCAATTTAAAAATATGATAAGTAGTCCATCTTGCTGCATAATTGGCTCCTGCAGCGGCTACAAGCTCAGTTATTTTGAAAGGTTGTTCACTATTACCATAAGGAGTAGTTGTCGTTTCGGTATCCTTTGGGGTTGTAGGACTGACCTGACCACCCGTCATACCATAAATGAAATTATTCACTAAGAACACTTTCAAATCAATATTTCTTCTTGCGGCGTGAATCAAATGATTTCCTCCTATTCCTGACAAATCTCCATCTCCTGCAATCACCACAACATGCTTTTCGGGTTTCATAACTTTTACTCCGGTAGCAAAGGCAATTGCTCTTCCATGTGTAGTATGCAAAGTATCAACGGCAAGATACGGAGATGGTATCCATGATGAACAACCTATTCCTGTAACTGCTATTAAATCGTTTGGGTCAATCCCCATCTCATCAATAACATTAACAAAAATATTAAGTATAGTGCCACAGCCACAACCAGGACAAAAAGCTGTTGGCAGTATCTCAGTTCTGAGATATTTCAAGTGCCTGTGTTTATGTATTTCAATTTGATTTGTCATAAATATTTTTCATTATACAACATTCTTTTTAATTTCGTTAACAATCTCATCAATTGTATGCGATACACCACCAATCTTAGAAATCTTAACAACGGGATTAGAAGTAAACCGCTCTATTTCCCTCGACATTTGCCCAAGATTCATTTCCGGAACAAAAACTTTTTTTACTTTGCTACATAATTCCTTTGTAATCTTATTTGCAAAGGGCCAAATTGTAATTAATCTTAGCATACCTATTTTTATACCTTGATTTCTTAAATTGTGGACAGCACCCAAGGCAGGTCTCGATGATGCACCATAGGAAATTACAAGATAATCCATATCATCAGTAAAATTAGTTCCATACTTGACTATATCGTCCCTGTTCAAATCAATCTTCTCGTATATTCTTCTTATCAATGTGTCGTGTACACTTTGTGTCGAAACATCTCTCATACCATTGCTTTTGTGAGTTGAACCGGTAACATGAATTTTATGCCCCTGACCAAACTCAATCATTGGAGGAATTCTTTCACCACCAAAAATATCAACCTTATTTTCAGAAATTCTTCTCTGTTGAATAAAAACTTTATCAGGTTCAGGAAATACAAGTTTTTCTCTGATGTGTCCTATTTCACCGTCAGTCAAAAAAATTACGGGTGTACGATACTTTTCTGACAGGTTAAACGATTCAATCATTAATTCAAAAGATTCCTGAGTCGAATTTGGACTCAAAGCAATAATTTCATGGTCTCCATGTGTACCCCATCTTGCCTGTATCATATCTCCCTGAGCACCTTTTGTTGCTTGCCCCGTTGATGGTCCAGACCTTTGGACATTCACAATAACGCAAGGAGTTTCAGTCATGCAGGCATACCCAATATTTTCCTGCATAAGTGAGAAACCGGGACCTGATGTAGCTGTCATGGATTTTGCTCCTGACCAAGCAGCACCAACAATAGCCCCCATACTTGCAATTTCATCTTCCATTTGAATGTAATAACCACCATTTTTTGGAAGTTCCCTTGCCATAAGTTCTGCTACTTCTGAAGCTGGAGTTATAGGATAACCGGCAAAAAAATTACAACCGGCAAATAATGCTCCATAAGCAGCGGCTTCGTCACCCTGAACAAAAAGCGTTTTACCACTAAGACTGTTTAAATAATCACTACTCATATTCTTCTTCAATTAAAATCAAGGAAAGTTCCGGACAACTCAACTCACAAATCTGGCAACCGTTGCAGTCCTGAATCCTCACAGGTATTGGAACATAAAAACCTTTATTGTTAATTTTTGGGGAGTTGTCAAATACATTCAAATTACATAGCTTAACACATATATTGCAACCCTTACAGAAATCTTCATCAATGTATATTTTAAAATGTTTCTTCGATTTAGTCATAGAAATAATACAAATTTATAGGATAACAAATATCATTCTTGGCAATATATTAAAAACTTAATATTTGTCAAAATAATAAATCTTAATATATTTAAACATAAGCCGATAATTCAAAGAAATTGTATTTATATATAATTAATACAATGGATTTGAAAATTTTTGTAATAATATCAATTATTTTTATTAATTTATTTTTTTAACAAAAAATTAATGAGGGATAGTTATGAAAAAAATATTATTATTGATGTTTTTATACTTTGGAATATCGTTGTCTGCACAGGAGAATGTTAAATCAGTCAATGTAACGGTATATAACAACAACCTTGGAGTAGTCCGTGAAATCCGTGAGCTGGATATGGTCAAAGGACTCAGCGATATTAAAATTATCGGTATAGCAGAACAAATAGACCCAACAAGTGTTAATATAAAATTGGATGGTACTGTGCTTGAGCAGAACTATCAGTATGACCTTGTGAATCTTCAGAAAATATTGCAGAAATATATTGATAATGATGTTGACCTGATAGGTGAAAAAGAGTTGGTTTCCGGAACACTGCTTTCAGTCAGTAACAATTCCGTTGTGATAAAGAAAAAAGATGGTGGATTGACCCTCCTTCCGGATTTGAATAAGTTTCAGATTTCAGTTAAATCCTTACCCGAAGGTTTGATAACAAGACCGACTTTAATTTGGAAAGTGTATGCCAACAAACAAGGCAAACAAAATGCGGAACTATCCTACCAGACCGGTGGTATGAACTGGCATGCCGAATATGTAGCTGTTCTTGACAAAGACGACAAAACGATGGACTTAAAAGCTTGGGTTAGTGTCGAAAACAATTCAGGTGCAACGTTCAAAGATGCAAACCTTAAGCTGGTATCTGGGGATGTTAACTTGGTTACAACTATGAATAACATGGATTTTGACTTAATAATGTCTAAAACTGAAGCATTAAGCCCAGAACCAATGTTCCAGGAAAAGCAATTCTTCGAATATCATATTTATAACTTACAAAAGCCATCTACAATTAGTAATAATGAGATAAAACAGATTTCACTTTTTGAAGCCGAGAATATTAATATTACTAAAAAATATTTATTTAAAAGCAACAACTATGGTTCAGACAAAAAAGTATCTGTCCTTATTGAATTTCAAAATAGCAAGGAAAATCAGCTCGGGATGCCCTTCCCTGCCGGTAAAGTACGATTGAATAAAAGCGATGGAAATTCTCTTGAATTCATAGGTGAAGACATGATAGAGCATACAACGAAAGATGAAAAAATTATTTTAAAGACAGGGGATGCATTCGATTTAACAGCAGAGGAAATAGTTAAAGAACATAAAAGAATTACCGACAGAGTGCAGGAGAAAACATTTGAGATAAAACTCAGGAACCACAAAACTGAAGATGTAGTCATCGAAGTTGAAAGAAACCTTGGAACTAATTGGGAAATTCTCGAAAGTAACTTCAAATATGAGAAAAAAGATGCTATGAATGTTACATTTAAAATTCCGGTTAAAAAGGATAAAGAAGAAACTTTAACTATGAAAGTTAGATATGTATATTAAACTGTGAAAATAATTACTCACTTTTTAATTAAATAGCATTTTAATATATAATTATCTTATAATTTTTAACAAATATGTAGGTTATTTCTTTCTCAGGAATATCATATTTGCTTATCTTTGTATCTGATAATTAATTAACAGTTTTAATGAGAAAAATAATGTCAGTCAGAGTTAGATTTGCACCATCACCAACGGGTTTTCTTCATGTAGGGGGTTTGCGGACAGCCCTTTATAATTATCTTTTCGCTAAACATAATAACGGAAAGCTGATACTTCGAATTGAGGATACTGACCGAACAAGGTATGTAGAAAATGCTACCGAAAATTTAATAAAATCATTAAACTGGGCTGGAGTAATTTTCGATGAAGGTCCGGTTCAGGGTGGAGATTTTGGACCATATTTTCAATCCGAAAGGTTAGAGATATATAAGAAATTTGCAGATGATTTAATAGCTAATGTGAATGCCTATTATGCTTTCGATTCTTCTGAAGAACTTGAAGAAATGAGAGGAAGATTATCCTCAGAAAAGAAAGACCCGAAGTATGACAGATATGCGATGAAGAACAGTCTGACACTTAGTTCTGATGATACTCAAAGTAAATTAAATTCAGGTCAGCAATACGTAATAAGATTGAAGGTACCTGATAATGGCTTTGTTATATTTAATGACATTATCAGAGGCGAAGTATCAGTTCCCTGCAAAGATATTGATGACCAGGTATTACTCAAATCAGATGGATTCCCAACTTATCATTTGGCAAATGTAGTTGATGACCATTTAATGCAGATAACACATGTTATTCGAGGTGAAGAATGGCTACCGTCAACACCCAAGCATATACTCCTATACGATGCTTTTGGCTGGAATAAGCCGGAATTTGCACATTTACCATTACTTTTAAACAAAGACAAAACTAAGCTGAGCAAACGTCAGGGAAGCGTAGCTGTAGAAGATTTTATTGCAAAAGGTTATTTGAAAGAAGCTTTTATTAATTTCATAGCATTGTTGGGTTGGAATCCAACAGCAGACAGAGAAGTCTATTCAATAGATGAGCTAATTGAATTTTTCAATCTGGAAAAAGTAAACAAAGGGGGAGCAGTTTTCGATACTCAAAAACTCGATTGGATGAATGCACAGTACTTACGTAAACTTCCTATGGATAGTCTGACTGAAATGCTTGAAATAGAATTAAAGCAAAAAGGGTTTGAGGAAACCTGCAAGGAATATAATGAACAGATAATTAAGTTATTTATAGAAAGAGTGAACTTCATCCATGAAATTCCAAAGATTGCTAACTATATGTTTGAGGAACCAAAAGAGTATGATGAGAATCTGATTAAAAAAGAATGGAAAGAAGATTCAAATAATATAATATCAGACTATCTTTCTGTATTGAGTTCTCATGAAGACTTTTCTCACAACTCTCTTTATGAAATGACAAAAGTTTTCTGTGAATCGAGAAATCTGAAATTGAAGAATATTGCTCAGCTTATGCGGTTAATTGTAACCGGAAAATCGGCTGGTGCGGGTATGTTTGAAACAATAGAAGTTTTAGGTAAGGAATTTGTTGTTAATAGAATAGAGAATTTTCTTAAAAATATCCCTTTCCATGTACCAAATAATTGAAAATTGTTTAAATTGTAATTTGTAATTTTTTAAAACGGATAAAATTAAATGTATAATAAATTAATCATATTGCTAACAACGATTATATTTTTAGTTGGCTGTGGCACTGTTTCTCAGTCAACAAAAAATAATTGCATAAGTGATAATACTAAAGACATCACATTACGCTGGGGTGGGCATAACTATCAGACAAATGCTTTGTCCGGTTGGCAAATTGATGGAAATTTGAATTTATATACTTTTTTAAAAGACAGCTTAAATCCAAATTTCAAGACTGTATTAATAGGTAATGTTGTGGATACTAACAAATTCTGTGAATTGCTCACTAAAACAAAAAAGTTGTTTGTGCAGATACAGGCACTTAATGCACCTGGTGACAGTTCTCATTTTGTTGAGTTCTCACAACCAAAAACAAATACAAATCTTAGAGCTGTTTGGAACATGAGATTCAAAACATACGGCAGTACTGAGTTCCGGGAATTGTTTGATTCTTTGAACTCATTAATAAATAACGATAAATATGTTTTTCAAAAAAAAGGCATTACACCGGGAAATTCCGGAAGATAATCTACAGGTGAAAAAATGAATGTTTTAATTAGTGATGACAACAGAGATTATTGTACAACAATTGCAGATATTGTCCAATCATTTGGTTATTCAACTGATATAATACTTGACCCTCAGGAAACCATTAATTTTTTAAACAAAAAACATTTAAATACAGGAGTTGTTTTACTTGACATTGAATTTGGTCCAGATACAAAATTAACAGGATTAGATGTTCTCGAGCATTGCCGGCATAACTACCCTGAACTGCCTGTAGTCATGATTTCAGGAAAAGGTTCAATTGAAACAGCAGTAAGAGCTACTAAACTTGGTGCTGTCAATTTTATCGAAAAAAGTATAATAAATAAGAATAAAATAAAAGAAGTCCTCGATAGTGCTGTTAACCGTTACGGTGCCGGAAGTCAGGCAAAGGAATTAAAAATGTTTCTCGAATCACAAGGTATTTTTGGTAATAGTAAGACTATTCTTGACCTTGGCGATTCAATCGTTCGTTACGGAAGAACTGATCTAAATGTTTTAATTACCGGCGACACAGGTACCGGAAAAAAACTGGTAGCAAATGCTATTCATACTGCTTCGAGAAGAGCTAAATATCCTGTCGTTACTGTTGATATTCCGAATATTCCAAGAGAACTTTTTCAGAGTGAACTTTTCGGTCATTCCAAAGGTTCGTTCACAGGTGCTATGGATACCAAAAAAGGGTTGTTTCATCAGGCAAACCGGGGTACTCTTTTCCTCGATGAAATCGGTGACTTGTCGTTGGAATTGCAGTCTAATCTTTTAATTCCAATTGAAGAAAAGAAAATCCGTAAGGTTGGTTCTACTGAAGGTGAAGAAATTGATGTAAGATTTATTTCAGCAACTGACAGAAACCTTCTTCAGGCAATGCAGGAAGGCAGATTCAGAGAGCAACTTTATCATCGTTTGCGTGAATGTGAAATTCACATACCTACACTAAGGGATAGAAAAGATGATATTCCTGAATTGATTGAATATTACACAAGAAAAAACAATCTTGAATATGACCAAACCAAGTACTTTGCACCTTCAACAATAGAATATATGCAGGAACAGGATTGGCATGGCAATGTTAGGGAGCTTGCCAGTGTAGTTCGTGTAGCTTTGCAAACATCACAAAACGAAGAAATTGAAATTACTGATGTTCACAAATTATTATTATCATCAAAGACATCAATGAACGTTAAAAAAATTGATGAGACAGTTATTTCATCTGATAAAACTTTGAAAGAAGATATCGAAACTGTGGACAAAAAGAAAATTGAAGCAACATTGGAAATATGTAACGGCAATGTCAGTAAGTCTGCTGTTATGCTCGATGTCAGTCGAGAAACTTTGCACAATAAAATCAGGAAATACGGCATAAATGTTTCAATGTTTCGGGTAAAGAAGAACCATTAGTAGTTTTATTTTAATTCAAATATTTTACTTTTTTCGTTATCTTATAGATAAGTTTAAATATTGATTTATTCACTTTCAATAATTCTATGGAAAAGCTATATCTTGTGGATGGAATGTCCCTTGTCTTCAGGGCATACCATGCAATGGCGACTTCGGGTTTGAGTTCCCCTTCAGGCGAACCGACAGGTGCAGTTTTCGGATTTGTTAACATTCTGACTGCGCTTCTCGAAAAAGAAAAACCTGAAAAGATAATTGTCGTCTTCGACAGGAAGGAGCCGACCTTCCGCCATGTCAAATATCCGCTTTACAAAGCAAACAGGGAAGAATTTCCTGTGGAGCTTGTTCCCCAGTTAACCAGAATAAAAGAATTTCTCGATTTTGCAGACATTCCCCAAACGGAGTTAGCTGGATACGAAGCCGACGACATTATCGGCACTTTATCCAAAATGGCAAGTGAAAAAGGTATCGAGGTTATTTGCGTAACATCCGACAAAGATTTTTATCAACTCGTCAATGACAAGGTTAAATTATACAAGCCATCGAGAACAAAACGGGATGACTTTGATATTGTTGGCATTCCTGAAGTAAAAGACAAATTCGGTGTAACTCCTGCTCAAGTAATTGATGTTTTGGCAATACTTGGTGATACTTCAGATAATGTCCCGGGTGTAAAAGGAATCGGAGAAAAAACTGCAATACCATTAATTCAGGAATTTGGGACTGTCGAGAATTTATATGATAGAATTGATGAGATAAAGAAACAAGCAGTCAAAGATAAGCTTCTTGCACACAGAGAGTCTGCATATTTATCTAAAGATTTGGTAACAATAATTACCGATGCACCAATAGACAGAGATTTACTCGTAGCCAAAATACACGAACCAGATTACAGAAAACTTGATAACTTGTTTGCACAATTGGGTTTCAGAACTATAAGAGAAAAATGGTTAAAAAAAGCACAAAATAATGAAGTGCTGATTGGAAATGGTCAAAAGTCTTCAGTCATCAGTCGTCAGTTTTCAGTTGCAGGAAATCAATTAACAATTAGCAATTCACATTTATCAATTGATGAAAACAGAAGTCTTAAGTCTGAAGAAGGAACATTACCAATTACGAATTACGATTTACGGATTTCAAATGATTTTACTGATAACGGACAACTGAAAACAGATAGCAAATTAACAATTAATGATATTCAGAAAAAATATTTATTAGTTGACGACGAAGAAAAGTTCCAAAAAATGATAATGGAAATTGGCTTACCAAAAATTCTATCAGTTGATATTGAAACAAGTTCTCTTGACAGGTTAACCTGCGAAATTGTCGGTATATCGCTTTCAGTCAAGGAAAATGAAGCTTTCTATGTAGCTGTTAGCGATGATTTGCCAAAAAAAATCGCTCAACCGTTATTTAATGAAAATGGTCAGGGTGATTTATTCCAGATTTCATTTGAATCAAAAACTGAATTGACAAAGGAAAATAATTTTAAAGCATTACCATTTTCAAAGATACAAAAAGATTTGAAAAACTTACTCGGCAATAAGAGCATTGGAAAATGTGGACAAAACATTAAGTTCGATGCATTTATACTTAGCAGGTATGGTATATATGTATCACCAATTGTATTTGATTCAATGATTGCGTCTTATCTTCTTAATCCTGACGAACAGCATAATCTCGATGCTTTATCACAAAAATGGTTGAATTATTCTCCAATACCCATTTCAATCCTGATAGGTGATAAAAAAAGCAAACAACTTTCAATGAAGGATATTGACCCTATAGAAATTTCTGATTATGCCTGTGAAGATGCTGACCTTGCATTGAAACTCTGCAACATTTTATCTAATGAATTGCAGAAGGAAAAACTTGAAAAGCTGGCTTACGAGATAGAGATACCGTTAATCGAGGTATTAATTAGAATGGAGCAAAATGGAGTAGCTATTGATAAGTATTTCCTTAGAGAATTAGCTCATCAAATAAAAGATGATATTCGTGAACTGACAAAAAAGATATATGATGAAGCGGGAACTGAGTTTAATATAGATTCTCCAAAACAATTAGGTCATATCCTCTTTGAAAAACTGATGATACCTACTGCAAAAAAGACTAAGACCGGCTTTAGTACTGATGTACAGGTGCTTTCTGAGCTTGCTGATACATATCCAATTGCAAATTTAATTTTGGAGTACAGGCAACTTCAGAAACTAATATCAACTTACGTAGAAGCATTACCGAAAATGATTAATCCTGATACCGGAAGAATCCATACAACATACAATCAAACTATAGCTTCAACCGGAAGGTTGTCATCAATTGAACCTAATCTTCAAAATATTCCAATAAGGACAGAAACCGGTAGTAAAGTCAGAATGGCATTTATTCCTGAGAATGAGGACAGTGTTATTTTATCTGCGGATTATTCACAAATTGAATTAAGAATAATGGCGTATTATTGTCAGGATGATTATTTAATTTCTGCATTTAAAAAGGGATTGGATATTCACGCAACAACTGCTGCAAATCTATTCGACAAACGGCTGGACGAAGTTGACAGTAATATGAGACGGGTAGCCAAAACCGTGAATTTCGGAATAATGTATGGTCTCGGTAGTTTCGGGTTGGCACAGCGGTTAGGTATCAGCCGAGCAGAGGGCAAAGATATCATTGACAATTATTTCAAGAAATATCCGGGAATTAAAAAATATATGGAAGAAACAATCAATGCTACGAGGAATAAAGGATATGCTGAAACGTTGCTTGGCAGGAGAAGATATTTTCCCGATATAAAAAGTCCGAATCACAATATAAGAGCTGCAGCTGAAAGAGCCGCTATAAACATGCCTATACAGGGAACAGCTTCAGATATTTTAAAAATAGCTATGATTAAACTTGATAAGACAATCAGAGATAAGCAGTTTGAGTCGCTAATGATGTTGCAGGTGCATGATGAGTTGGTATTTGAGGTTCCTAAAAATGAGATTGACCAAATGATTGAAATTGTTAAAAAAGAAATGGAATCAGCTTTTTCGTTGGGTGAAGTTCCACTGATAGCCGAAGTCGGAACAGGAAATAACTGGTTTGAGGCACATTAAAAGTTCTTTAAATGAAACCTTTGGAATTTGATTAACTTTAGTTGAAAATAATTATTTTTTTATAAATTTGAAATAACTTATTTTTACAATAAAAGATATAGATTAATTAAATTAAATTTGTTATATGGAATATAAATTTAAAGAAGAAGATATTAAAACGATAAGTAAAGTGTTAAATGCTTCCTGTTCGGTTCATGAAAAAAGCTGGACTTTGCAATTATCCAATCCAGAAGCCAAGCAATCATTGGTATTATCCATTTATAATGAAGTTCAGCTTGGTCATAAATTTATCGGTTCTTTGATATCTGTCCAGACATTGCACGGGTATTTTGAACTTCACGATTGCATAGGTTATGTTACATTTGAACCCGATGAAATAATATTTGTGCAATCATCCGGAGAAAATGTTTCCTGTATGATTATCGGAAAACAATGTACCTGCTCATTATTTACCAATATCAGGAAGGAAATACTAAAAACTGATTTTAATTCATTAGACCCAGCTGTATTATTGTCAGCTATGCAATTATCACTGACTGAAAGTATACTATCTGAAACTTAAACTATTCATTTTAATTTTTCGTCACAATGAATATAGAAATACAAATTTTTAATGATAGTTCTTTTAAATATCTGCCTAAAAAAAAGGTTATAAACCTTGTTCAACAGGTCTTCAATAGCGAGAAGTTGAAAAAGTTGATAAGTAGTGTTTTAGTTAATATTATTTATGTTGACAATAAGGAAATTTTGAAATTGAATCGTAAATTTTTGAAGCATAACAGAACAACTGATGTTATATCTTTTTTATTTGGGGATGAAATAAATATATTGGAGGGGGAAATATATATCAGTATTGATACAGCAATAATTCAAGCAAAGGATTACAAAGTTTCCCTTAACGAAGAGATTAAAAGATTAGCAGTTCATGGTGCTTTACATTTGGTTGGTTATAAAGATGATACTGATGTGAAGCGTGAATTAATGCATAGATTGGAAAACAAATATTTGGAGATGATTTGAATAAATATGTACGAAAGAATAGTTGAAATAATTGCTTTTGTTATGTCTGAGTTGAAGCATAACAAGCAAATTAGCGAAATAAATATTGATGAATTACAAAAGAAAGGATACTCTAAGTCAGAGATATCAACTGCTTTTAGTTGGGTTGCAGACAGATTTGAATTATCCGATAAGTTTACAACTCATGCAGAATTTGTCAATAAAGATTCATTTCGTGTTTTGCACGATGGTGAAAAGGAGTTATTTACAAAAGATGCTTTAGGCGATTTATTAAATTATCATTCATTGGGTTTACTTAGCAATGAACAAGTAGAGACATTGATAGAGAATTCGATGCTCACTGGATTTCAGCTTATTGATAGTGTTAATTTAAAATATTTCGTCGCAAATATTATATTTAATATGCAAAACAAATACTATCCCGGATATAGGTTCATGTTGAGTGGTATTGAAGATGTTAATTAATTTTTGAGTTTTAAGTTTTGAGTTTTATAATATGTTTAAATTTTATTAAGTATAATAGTAATATTTCCTTTTCAAACTTTAAAAACATTTTAAAATTTAAACTGATTTGGTCCAGTAGCTCAGTTGGATAGAGCACAAGTTTCCTAAACTTGGGGCCACAGGTTCGAATCCTGTCTGGATCACCAATCACCAACACACTGGTGAACAAGTATGAACATCGGTGAACTGATGTTGACTCACAAACATACACTACAAGAAAAGAGTTTTAAAAGTGTATAGAAAACGTTCAGTTAGAAGTTATAATTATTCAGATGAACACTTAAGAATTCGACTTGCAATAAAAAATCCGTGTAAATTAATTATTTTACAAGGATTCATGAATTTAACTCGTGAGTCTGACTGGAGTCGAACCAGCGACCTCTTCCGTGTCAGGGAAGCGCTCTAGACCAACTGAGCTACAGACTCGGTCATAGAAAATAGAATATAGAAAATAGAAAATAGAATATAGAATATAGAATATAGAATATAGAATATAGAAATTTGGAAAAAGAAGAGGTTAGTCTTCTAATAGTTCTTTTTCTTTTTTGGTCTGAAGTTCGTCAATTTTTCTGATGTAATCATCAGTGAATTTTTGAACTTCTTCTTCACCATAAACTTTGTCATCTTCTGAAAATACTTTGTCTTTTTCACCTTTTTTCAAAGATTCCATGTGGTCACGTCTAATGTTGCGTACAGCAATTTTTCCTTCCTCCGCAATTTTTTTGCTGACTTTCACAAATTCCTTACGCCTTTCTTCAGTCAGAGGCGGAACAGGTATCCTGATAACGTTCCCGTCATTTTGAGGATTGAATCCAAGGTCAGCCGATTGTATTGCTTTTTCGATGACTGATAATGTGCTTCTGTCCCATGGCTGAATGACAATTATTCTGGCATCAGGTACAGAAATGCTTGCTATCTGTGATAAAGGTGATAATGACCCATAGTAATCAACTTTAACGCTATCTACCAAAGAAGCAGAAGCTCGTCCTGTACGGACTTTGTCCAACTGCTTTCTGGTGAAATCGAGTGATTTCTCCATAGCTTCTTCGGTCTTCATCAAAATCTCGTCTACATCCATATCAAATCTCAAATTTTCTGCTAAAATAATTCAAATCATTACAAAATTAAAATTATTTTACTACAGTTCCTAACTTTTCACCATTTAAAAGTCGTTTTAGATTTCCTTTTTTATTTATATTGATGACATTTATCGGGAGTTTGTTTTCTTTGCAAAGAGTAATTGCTGTTTGGTCCATTACCCTCAGATTTTGCTCTAATACATCAAGATAAGAAATCTCCTCGAAAAACTTTGCATCAGGATTTACTTCGGGGTCAGAGTCGTAAACACCATCAACCCTAGTACCTTTAATAATAACGTCTGCTTCAATTTCAATTGCTCTCAAAACAGCGGCAGTGTCTGTAGTGAAGTAAGGATTACCTGTGCCAGCACCGAACAGAACTACCCTGCTTTTTTCAAGATGCCTGATTGCACGCCTTCGAATCATCGGTTCAGCAATTTGTTCCATTTTGATAGCAGTTTGTAATCTCGTGGGAACACCTTCTTTTTCCAAAGCATTTTGAAATGCAATGCAGTTGATGACGGTTGCAAGCATACCCATGTAATCTCCTGAAACTTTGTGAATTCCATGAGCCGCAGCTTCAATACCACGAAAGATATTTCCGCCACCAATTACAATACCGATTTCAACACCCATATCATAAATTCCTTTTACTTCGAGTGCAAATGCTCTGAGTGTATCCGGGTCAATCCCGAACTGATGTTGCCCCATCAGGGCTTCGCCGCTCAGCTTTAACAAAATTCTTTTATGTATTGGCATAGCTTATTAATTTTCAATTTTCAATTTTCAAATGTCAAAAAATGCATTAATTCTCTTTTCTTTTAGCTTTTTGCTATTAGCATTAAGCTGTTTACTCGATTGTTTCGCCAAGGAAATACCTTACGAAGCTATTAATTTTAACATCGCTACCGCTGTCAGCAGAGATTTCTTTAACTACATCTTTTATAAACTTTGTAGAGTCTTTAACAAACTGCTGTTCAACAAGGCACTGTTCCTGATAGAATTTATTCAATTTACCCATAGCAATTTTGCCGGCGATTTCCGGATTTTTACCTTCCGTAACTGCTGCTTCCTGATAAATTTCCAATTCTTTATCAATAACTGATTGAGGAACATCTTTCCTGTCAACAAATAAAGGATTCATAGCGGCTATCTGCATCGCAATATCCCTGATGAGACTGAAAGATTTCTCTGAGGGATTCTGAATAGACATATCCAGTAATACAGCTAATCTGCTTCCTGCATGTATATAGTTAGCTAAAAATCCATTTGAATTAATTCTTGCAAACCTGCGGATTTCAATTTTTTCGCTAAATTTTGCTAACAATTCATTATAAAGTCCATTAATTGTGTCATTGCCAACTTTAATTGACATAACATCTTCAATAGTTTTTGGATTATTTGCCAATATTGCTTCACAAACCTGTTTAGCAAAAACTTCGAATCCTTCGTTTTTAGCAACAAAATCAGTTTCACTGTTAACTTCGACAATAGCGGCATTTTTACCATCTTTGGATGTCATTGCAACAACAAGTCCTTCATTTGCAGAACGGTCCTGTCTTTTAGCCAAAGCGGCAGCACCTTTTTTTCTTAAATATTCAATAGCATCATTTATATTACCGTCAGTTTCAGTAAGTGCGGTTTTGCAATCACCCATACCTGCACCTGTTTTTTCCCTGAGGTCTTTAACCATTTGTGGTGTTATCTGTCCCATATTATTTTCTTTCTATATTATATTTTCAAGTTTCAATTATTCATTAGTTTCCGGTTCTTGTGCAATTGCTGGCTCAATAGAATCAACCTGTGCAGATTCAGTCTGAGCTTTTGGTCTGTCATCGTCCCTGCGACCTTTTCTTGGACCTTTCTTTGCAGCACCACCGGCTGGTTTTCTTGCTCTCATTTTTCTCTTTATTTTCGGGTCATCTTCGGTAAGGTCAGCTTCTTTTGAACTTCTTTCTCCACTTGCTTCAAGTTCAGCTCTTCTTGCGTTTGCTATTGCTGAACCATCAATTATACTCTTAGCAAAAACTTCACAAATTATTTCGACTGCTTTAACCGAATCATCATTGCATGGTATCGGGAAATCAACATCTTCAGGGTCGCAGTTTGTATCAACAAGAGCAATAACCGGAATTCCAAGAATTTTTGCTTCCTTAACTGCTATATGTTCTTTTTTGATATCAACAACAAATAATGCACCGGGGAGACGAGACATCTCTTCAATACCACCAAAAACTGTACGCAGACGGTCTCTTTCTCTGGTAAGAAGAAGTCTTTCTTTTTTGGTTATCTTATCGAAAGTACCGTCAACTTCCATTTTATCAATACCGTTTAGTCTTTTAATACTTTTTCGGATAGTTGCAAAGTTAGTTAGCATACCACCAAGCCATCTTTCGGTAACGTATGGCTGGTTGCAGCTTTGGGCTTTCTCTTCAACAATTTTTCTTGATTGATTCTTTGTACCTACAAACATGATAATTCTGCCGGAAGAAGCTATGTCATTGATAGCCTGTCTTGCAACATCAATTAATACTTGTGTTTTTCTTAAATCAATTATATGAATGCCATTTCTTTCATTGAAAATGAAGGGAGCCATTTTAGGGTTCCAACGGCGAGTAAGGTGTCCGAAATGAGCACCAGATTCGAGCAATTGCTCGATAGATACGTAATGTGACATATTGTCTCCTATATTTATTGTGTTTAACTTCTGTTTCAATCAACTTGCCTGCGAAGTTCTGAAAAGAGCCACACACAGGCAATCCTGAAACATGCTTATTGTAAAAATCTTAATTTTCTTTTTCACACTGTGCCGGCAGTTAGCAACGACTAACTACCTAACAACCTATTTGCCTAATCTTAACGTTTAGAGAACTGGAATCTCTTACGAGCTTTCTTTTGACCGTATTTTTTACGTTCAACCATTCTCGGGTCTCTTGTGAGCAAACCGGCATCACGTAAAGAGCCATGCAATGTATCGTCAAATTTAGCTAAAGCCCTGCTAATACTCAAAGATACAGCACCTGTCTGACCGCTTTTGCCACCGCCACGTACACTGAGGAACATATCGAATTTTGCTTCCTGTTTGGTTATAAGGAAAGGCAACAAGACTTTTTCTCTGTGAACCTCTATTGGGAAATATTCTTCAAAAGCTTTTTTATTTATAGAAATTTTCCCGGTTCCTGGTAATAATCTACATTGCGATACGGCTGTTTTTCTTCTTCCGGTTGCAGTTACAACTTTCATCAAATCTCCAATTTATCTTATTAATTATATTTCAATTCAAATTTTTCTGGTTTTTGTGCAGAATGCGGATGTTCAGAGCCGGAATAAATCTTAAGGTGTTTAAGTATCACTCTGCCAAGTCTGTTTTTCGGCAACATACCTTTAACTGCATGCTCAATGATGAACTCAGGTTTTCTTTTCAGTAAATCACCGAATGCCTGATATTTTGCCGCACCCGGATAACCAGAGTGGCTAAAATATTCTTTCATTTCGACTCTTTTGCCCTTAACCTGAATTTTGTCTGCATTAACAACAACAACAACATCACCACAATCCACATGGGGTGTAAATGATGGTTTATGTTTACCACGTAAAAGGAAGGCAACTTGAGTAGAAAGTCTTCCTAAAGTCATATTCTCTGCGTCAACAATCCACCAGTGCTTGTCAACGTCTTCTTTTCTCAACGATTTTGTAATTTTTGCCGAAGTTTCCACTTCAAGACTCCTATATTTTAAATTTCATAATTACCAAAGAATACAAAAATATAGAAGTTTTTTGAAATAATCAAATAAATTTTGTTATGAAGATATGAAATATAGTGATAATATAATTTAAAAATTCAATTTTATAATTTAACTATCATCATTATAATCAGTTATTTAGGGCGTTTTTTAGTGTTTTATTGTTTTGCTTCGTGATACAATCAATTATATAACACAATACTTTTAGTAATGGATTTATTTCTGTCAAATATTTTCACAAAATAAATTCCACTTGAGAAACCACTTAAATCAATTTTTCCATTCCAAGTTGTTTGTGAATTATTTATTTTCTCTTTGTAAATTTCATTACCTAAAACATCTATTATTGAAATTTCAAATGTTGGAGATTCTGAACTTAGTGAAATATTTATTAATCCATCGCTTGGATTAGGGAAAATATTTAAATTATTTATTAATGAAGCATCATCTACAGCAAGATGCTGGGCGATTTTTCCTGCTTCGGGTGCTTCAGAATAATCGAATTCGAGGTCATCGCAGATTAATTCATAAGTTTCATCAGCGTACCAATTGTCAATAAAGTTTATACTAATGCCATTGCTATGAACAATTGGAAATGTCAGATATTCAGGAACTATAATACATGCACCTGGCTTAGCATAAATTGCTTTCGCTGTTTTTGGAAATGAACGATCATAGACTAAAGTACCACCTGGTTCAATGAAGAAATTACGATAATCTGAAAACACAGCATTGCATTTTCCACTCGAACAGATCCAAACATCTGAATTACCATAAGTAATTGATGTATCGTTAGTGATAACAACAGCATTCGAATCAATTTTTGGTTTACATGAGTATAAGCATAAAACATTGTCTGGGTCTTTACTATTACCTAAGGTATATGTTTTCAAACATCCCCCATCATTTTTGGCAGATAAAGTAACAGATTTTAAACCTTCATTCGAATATATAACATGAGGAGGTGTTCTGCCATTAAAAGTTGATGGTGAAGCTCCCACACCAAAATCCCAATCAAAATTAGTAGCATTTGATGATTTGTTTAAGAAAATCACTTCGTCTCCAATAAGATATCCACGTTTTTCAGGTTCAAAGTAAGGATTAACTTGAGCATATATTGATAAATAATTATCATAAATTGTTCCAACAATATATGGCTTACTACTAATTATCCTAATTTTGTAATTAAAATTTGTTGATAAATCATTAGGTGTCTTGCAACTAATTGTACCTGAATTAGTCGTTTTTAAGTTTCCGATATTATAGAAATTATTAAAATTACCATCAGGATATGACAACTGCACAACAAAAACATTGTCATCATTGAATGTACCAGTTGCAGTATAATCAACTGTAAACTCATCACCAACACAGAATTGTGTCTTAGATACGGAAGTTACAGTAATAGACTGAGAAAAAATATTGCAGGTTACAAACAAATTGATTGTAAAAACGAGTAGAATACATTTTATTTTCATAGCTACACCTTTTTATTTTTTGGATTCCAATATAATATATATTAACACATTAAACTCAATTTTGTTTCATTTATACAAAAATATTATTTATAATCACGAATTACTTTTTCGATTTTCTCGAGCATCAATTCTGCAGATTTGTCCCATGAAAATGTTTTTGCCCAAAGGACTGCACCTTCTGATAATTGCGATTTCAGTTGCATATTCGAAAGAACCTCAATTATTACATTTGCAAGTTGCTCAATATTTCCATATTCGTATAATAAACCGGATTCTCCGTTATTCACAGAATCCCTTAAACCGGGAACATCTGCCGAGATTACAGGAGTTCCGCATGCATTTGCCTCAATATTGGTTATCCCCCAACCCTCTTTCATCGAAGTATTCACGACACAATGAGCAAGGGACAAATACTTGACTTTATCTTCTTCAGAAATAAAACCAAAGAATTTTGTGCTGTCTTCCAATCCTAATTCTCTTGTTAGTTTCTCAAGATAAGGTCTAAAATCTCCTCTTCCGAGAAAGTGCAACTGAGCATTTGGAACTGATTTTTTAACAATTGCAAATGCTTTGACGAGGTGGTCAACACTTTTATATTTTTTCAGTCTACCAAAATAAGTTACTGTTGGTTGAGGATACTTTTCACCGACTTTCATCGGAAATAATTCCTGAGTTATCGCATTCGGTACAATGAAAAATAAATCAGGGTTGAAGCCCCTTTCGACAAATTCATCTAAAGTACTTTGCGAAACCACAGCAAAGGGGGTTTTTTTGTAAACATAGTCAACCAGCTTTTCAGAAAAGTAAACATAAGTACCACTTATTATATTGGTCTCCCGATAAATACTTTTTCCAAAGAAATGATGGCTGATAGCAAGCAAAGGTTCTTTTACAAATCTTGGAGTGTAAAATGGAATTTTGTTAATATCATCAATTATTATATTATAATTTTGATATCTGAAATTATTTTTATACTCCCTTTTTACATAAAAATTAAATAAACTTCTGCTACCTTTTCTGATGATTTTTATACCATCAATTATTTCTTCATTCTTAGCCCCTTCGAATTTAGAGCAAAAGAGCGTTACTTCATGACCTTTAGCCGCAATTCGTTTGAATATCTCATGGAAATGCACTTCTGCTCCACCACCCGATGGGTTCTTAATACATTGCCAGTTGATAACAAGAATTTTCATAACGACAATTCTATCAACAATTCATTTTTTGAAACCAATTGATTTTCCTTAACTGCGATTCTTTTTACAATACCTGAATTTTCTGCTTTTATTTCATTCTTCATTTTCATTGCTTCAAGAATCAGCAGGGATTCACCTTTGCTTATTTTCTGACCTTCTCTCACAAAAATTTGTCTGATTGTTCCCGGTATATATGCACAAACAAGAGAATCATCCTTAGGGGTATATTTTTTTCTGTTAAGAAATTTTTTTGTAAGATTTGTTTCGTAAACAGAATCATCAATAACAATTTTATTTTTATTAATATCTATCATTTTTTTTCTTTAATTTATTAAAAAGGTGGTATTCCGTGTTTTTTCTTTGGCAAATTATCAACCTTATTTTGGGATAAATACATCGAATGGATGATATAATCCCTGGTTTCTTCAGGATTGATTACTGCATCAATATAACCGTTAGCGGCAGCTTTGTATGGATTAGCAAACTTTTGAGTATATTCCTGAACTTTTTCCTTCCTCACTTCATCGGGATTTGATGCATTGGCAATTTCACTTTTGAAGATTATATTTGCCGCTCCTTCAGGACCCATAACTGCTATCTCAGCGGTGGGCCATGCGAAAACAAAGTCTGCCCCCAGATGTCTCGAGCACATTGCAATATATCCTCCTCCATAAGCTTTACGCAAAATAACAGTAATCTTCAAAACAGATGCTTCACTATAAGCATATAAAATTTTTGCACCATGCCGGATAACACCTGCATGTTCCTGGTCAACTCCCGGCAGATAACCCGGCAAGTCAACTAGTGTTAATAGTGGAATATTAAAAGCATCACAAAAGCGTATGAATCTGGCGGCTTTATCTGATGAATCCACATCAAGTACTCCGGCTAATACTAATGGTTGGTTTCCAATTACTCCGACAGTTTCCCCATTTATTCTAACAAAACCAATAACAATATTCTGAGCCCAATGTTCCTGAACTTCAAGGAAATCGGAATCATCACACAATGCTCTGATAACATCACGGATATCGTATGGCTGTTTTGCATCTTTGGGCATGATTTTATCTATCAAGTTATTTATTCTCGGACTTTTCGGAGGGAATTTATCAGCCCTTTTCTGATTATTCCAAGGAATAAATGTAACTAATTTCTTTATTTGCTCAAAACATTCTTTTTCTGACTCAGCATAAAAGTGAGCATTACCGGAAACTTCTGCCTGAACCTTAGCACCACCAAGGTCTTCCATTGAAATTTCTTCACCAAGGACTGTCTTGATTACTTCGGGACCGGTAATAAACATTTTTGATATTTTATCAACAACAAAAACGAAATCTGTTAACGCAGGAGAATATACAGCTCCACCGGCACATGGTCCTAATACAACAGAGATTTGCGGAATTACTCCTGATGCTCTTGTATTGCGGAAAAATATCTCCCCGTAACCAGCAAGTGAATTAACACCTTCTTGTATTCTGGCACCACCGGAATCGTTTATTCCAATTAAAGGTAAACCTAATCTGAGTGCATGGTCCATAATCTTTGTAATTTTCCTAGCGTGGGCTATTCCTAAGGAGCCGCCTGCCACAGTGAAATCCTGTGCATAAATACAAACTGGAAAACCCATAATACTTCCAGTACCGGTAATAACTCCATCTCCGGCAAGAAATTTTTTATCCATACCAAAGTCTTCAGCTTTATGTTCGACGAATAAATCATATTCGTGAAATGAACCATTATCCAAAAGCTCATTAATTCTCTGCCGAGCGGTCATTTTACCCATAGCCATCTGTTTTTGTATGGCTTGCTCGCCACCACCTTCAGTAACTTTGGATTTAAGTTTGAAAAACTCTAAAATTCTTTGTTTAAATGACATTTAATTCTCTCCATTATATTCATATTTTTAATTTTCTCACATTTAGAGAATGCAAATATAAACAATAGCAAATATACCCAAAAGTTCAAAGTAAAAATAAATTATTCTTGAAAAAATCCCCATGAATTATTGAAAACTAAAAAGTTTGACATTATCACATTAATCTATTTGTTTGTTATTTTGGACATTTCATTTTTATATTGATTCAATCTTTGAATAATTTAGAAATAAATATTTTTTACATTTAAATTTTCTAACTTAATTTTTCAGATGAAGTGCAAATGAAAGTATTGACTTTTTGAAAAGTTAATTAATTTTTGTTTATTTCATGAATTAATTTTGTTCCTTTGAATTTATTTATTTAATTTTTTGCATGTTTGTTTACGATTGTTAATAAAAATGAAAAATTAGATGAAAGATAAACTACATATTATTATTGTTTTTTCTATTATTGTCGTTCTTATAATTTTTGCCTTCATTATAGATGGCATTTTACAACCGAAAAGTTTTAACGAACATGGACATTACCGTTGGGATGCAGTAAACGAGAGTATAGACCATAGCGTTGTCAACCAAAATATTAACACTTGCAGCGAATGCCATCAGGAAATATACCAACTTCATCAAAAAGATGCTCATTATAATGTACCTTGCGTGGATTGTCATAGTGCAGGAAATTTGCATGTAAGTTTCCATAGAAAAGATGCGAACTCAAAAAATATAAGCAAAAAACAAGCTGAATTGAAAAAGGAATTTAACTTTGAAGGATGCCTTTATTGTCACAGAAAACTGGCTGCAAGACCTTCAGACTTCCCGCAAGTTGACCAGAAAGAACATTACAAATTCTTGCACATAACCGATACGGCTACAAAATGTATTGAGTGCCACAGTCCGCATGAGCCAATATTTCTTTTAACCGATTCGAGAAAATCACGATTACATCCTATGGTTTACAAATGCACCGACTGCCATAAAACAAAACCAAAAAAAAGTTTTTATGATGTAGCAGACCACCCGAAAATATTCGAGTGTAAGGATTGCCATCCAGACGTTGTGAAGGATTTCGAAAGCAAACCTCATTTTAACTATGTTGAATGCAGAACTTGCCATTTGTTTCACAAAGAAAATGAAAATATGGGCAGAATGTATAAAAATGGAAATGCTAAGTTCTGCTTGCTTTGCCATGAGAGTAAACCATTCAAAGATCCGAAATATCCTCCTAAGGTAGAGTGGCCCTCACATATTAAGGGATTGAAGAATATTGATAAAAAGGATACAAAGATTTGTCTGGATTGTCATTCAAAACAAATCCACACAATGGAATTGAAGTTAAGAGGAAATCCTCATCCGGGTAACTGGAGAACCGAACACAAAAAGTTTGCTAAAACAGAAATTCTTTCCAAGGGTAAAATCTCTTGCATGAACTGCCATACAAAAGAAACTTGTTTTAACTGTCATAAATTAGAAATGCCACATTCGGAAACTTTTTTAGAAAATCACAAAGAAACAATAGATAAAAAAGGCAAGAAATTATGTCTTAGTTGTCATAGTCAAAGATTTTGCAATGATTGTCATTAACAATAATTTATATGGAGTGTTAATATTTAACAAATAAAAAAAATGGTTAAGAGATGAAAAAAAATGATGATATAGATAGAAGAAAATTTATTAAGCTCGGACTATGCAGCAGTGCAGGTCTGCTCCTAGGTTCTTTGTATGCTTTTAGCGACAAACCCGTTAATTCTGAATTCAAATCATACAAGGATTTGTACAAATATAACTGGGGTTATATTGTAGATACGACAAGATGTATTGGCTGCGGAGCATGTGTAAGGGCTTGTTCAGTTGAAAACGAAGTTCCTGATTCTTATTTCCGGACATGGGTCGAAAGATACGAAATAAACAGCAAGGAAGAAGTAAGAGTGGATTCGCCAAACGGTGCAATGCAAAGTTTTAAGGAAAATAATTTCAAGGATGAAATCGTAAAAGCATTTTTTGTTCCTAAAATATGTAATCACTGCCGCAATTCGGCATGTACTCAGGTTTGTCCAGTGGGTGCATCTTACCATACACCCGACGGAGTAGTTTTAATAGACAAGGAACATTGCATTGGCTGCGGGTATTGCGTTCAGGCATGTCCTTACGGCTGTAGGTATATTGACCATAAAAAAGGAACTGCGGATAAATGCACTTTGTGCTATCACAGAATTCACAAAGGAGAATTGCCCGCCTGTGTAAACGCTTGTCCAAGAAACGCAAGAATATTCGGTAATCTGAAAGACCCTAAAAGCAATATCAATAAAATCCTTCATCAAAGAAGGTACGGAATACTTAAACCTGACTTGGGGACCAACCCAAAATGTTTTTACTTAGGACTTGATTTGGAGGTCAAATAATGGAAGCTATACAAAATTTTCTTTTCCCGAATGAGCTACATATTACATGGACTGTAATGATTGTACTCTATCCGTATATCACGGGAATGGTAGCAGGTGCTTTTATAGTGTCCTCATTCTATCATGTGTTCGGCATGGAAAAACTCAAGCCAATAGCAAAATACGCTCTTGTTTCCTCAATGGCATTTCTGCTATTTGCATCTGTTCCTCTTCTGAACCATTTAGGGAGACCAGAACGTGCATTCAATATTATGATAACTCCTAATTTTAGTTCTGCCATGAGTGGCTTTGGCTTTGTGTATATGACATATATGATAATAGTTGCCTTGGAAATTTGGTTTAGCTACCGCTCGGAATTTATCAGAAGATTTAATAATGCAAAAGGTTTACCGAGAAAGATTTATTATATTCTCATTTTGGGTCAGACAAACGACAATGAAATGACTAAAAAATATGACAAAAAACTTGTCGTGATTTTAGGTGGTATCGGCATACCGATAGCATGTATTTTACATGGATATGTCGGCTTTCTCTTTGGTTCGATTAAAGCAAATCTTTGGTGGTCTACCCCATTGATGTTCATCATTTTTATTTTTTCTGCTATTGTTTCAGGTTTGGCTGTGTTAATCTTCCTTTATCTTTTTGTACATTGGAAAAGGAAAATCCGAATCAACCAGGATTCCATAGATTTAATGGCAAAATGGCTTTGGGGATTTATGATTGTCGCAGTTACACTCGAACTGATGGAAGTTTTATCAATATCTTATGAACGGACAGAGAAGTGGGCAATATTGGAACACTTGATATCCGGTAAACTAAAAATCTCTTATGTTTACTTGCAAATAGGACTGTTCTCAATTGTCCCATTTATTTTACTAAGCATCACATCAATATTTCAATTCAATAATAAATACAGAAATTTTTTAATTTGGTCTTCATCAGGTCTGCTGTTACTTCAAGTTTTGTTCATGAGATGGAACGTAGTAATTGGAGGGCAGTTGGTTTCCAAAAGTATGAGGGGATTTACAGAATATTTCCCTGGAATATTCGAAAAAGAAGGACTTATTGTTTCCTTTTTGTTGATTATAACACCATTTATTTTATTAAGGGCATTTGACAAATTGTTTCCCTTTTTCGAAAAAAAAAATAGTTGAAATTTATTGCTATTTAGATTTTTATAATTATATTGCTAATCAGTAATATAAGCATGGATTTCATTTACAATAAAAATATATTGTAAATATTTAATCGTTAAACTTAAATTAAAATTTAATAAAAATTGATGGAGGTAGAATTTGGCGGAATCTACAGAAAAAAAGTTGACGCGTCGCGAATTTTTGAATTGGGTATTAGGAATTGGTACGATTGGATGGATTGCAGCAATATTGTACCCTGTATATAAATATATTGTTCCCCCAAAGTCCAGAGAAGCAGTCGTCAAATCAGTATCAGTGGGAAAAGTTAAAGATTTCAAACCTAATTCAGGACTAAATTTCAAATTCGGCAACAAACCGGGTATACTGATTTTAACCGAAGACGGAACGTTTAAGGCATTTTCAGCTACATGCACACATTTGGAATGTACCGTACAATATAAGGACGAGATGAAACTTATTTGGTGTGCATGTCATAACGGAAAATATGACCTGAGCGGTAAAAATATCTCGGGACCTCCACCTAATCCTTTGGAAGAATTTAAGGTAATTATTAAAAATAATGAAGTCTTTGTAACGAAGGACGCTTGAGTAATGCTTGAGCCGGCAGACTCACTATCCAGCCGGCAATTAACTATCATTAGTAATCACTTGTTGGAAAGGTCGGATGAAATATGAAAATGTTGAATCAAATGAATAATTGGATGGAAGAGAGATACCAACTGTCACGTATCAAGGAATTTCTTTCGCATAAAACGGTTCCCATTAGCAGACACTCTGTTTGGTATTATTTTGGGGGTGTCAGTTTATTCTTATTTATCATTCAGGTTGTTACAGGAATTTTACTGTTGCTATATTACAAGGTTGGCGAAGATTCATCTTATGAGAGTATCAAATTCATAATGTCAAAAGTTTCATTCGGATGGCTTATCCGTTCAATACATAGCTGGTCTGCAAACCTAATGATACTTGCTATATTTATACACATGTTTAGTGTTTTCTTTACGAAATCATACAGAAAGCCAAGGGAATTTACATGGGTAACCGGCTTTGTACTACTGATTTTATCAATAACTTTTGGCTTTAGCGGTTATCTTTTACCATGGAATGAACTTGCTTTTTTTGCAACTAAAGTCGGTACGGATATTATCGGTTCAATACCCGGCATAGGCCATTGGATGCTAATAATTATAAGAGGAGGGGAAGAAGTAACAAGTGCAACTCTAACAAGATTTTTCGGTTTACACGCTGCAATTTTACCCGGTATTTTAGTCGTAATATTATCGATTCATTTGATATTTGTTCAGGTGCAAGGGATGAGTGAACCGCATGAATGGAAAAAAATGAGTGGAGATAAGAAAAAGACAATGCCTTTTTTCCCAAATTTTATTTTAAGGGATTTTTTACTTTGGCTAATAGTTTTAAATATTCTTGCAATTCTTTCGGTATTCTTCCCGATGGAATTAGGATTGAAAGCTGACGCTTTTGCTCCTGCACCGGAAGGAATTAAACCGGAATGGTATTTTCTGTTTATGTTCCAAACACTTAAATATATACCTGCTAATGTCATGTTCCTTGAAGGAGAGTTTTTTGGTGTTTTGATGTTTGGATTAGCAGGGTTGTTATGGTTGCTAATTCCATTTTGGGACGTTAAATCAAAAAATGGAAAACGTAATAAAATTGTTAACATATACGGTCTGCTTGTGGTTATGTTTATTATTGTGATGACTCTCGTTAGTCATTTTCTATCATAATTGATTAAGGAAATTTATGAAAAATATTATTTTATATCTTATATTGTTTGTATTGATTCCTTATGCTATGGCGGCATCAGCAAAGGATGAATGTTATAATTGTCATTTTTCAAATCTCGAAGACAAACCCGGAAAAATGTATTCAGGTGATATTCATTTTGTAAAAGGAATAACCTGTTCGGGATGCCATGGAGGTAATAGTTCAAGCGATGACCAGGATATTGCAATGAGTAAGAATGAGGGATTTACCGGTGTACCTAATAAAAAAAATATCGTTGACCTTTGTCTGAATTGTCATTTGAATGAAAACACAATGAAAAAATTCGGCTCAATAAAAAGCGTTTCACATTTAAAGCATTTTAAACAAAGTGCCCATTCAAAAAATGATATAGCAACATGTATTACTTGTCACGGTGTTCATAATATTAAAAAAGTTTCCGACCCTTCATCACCGGTTTATGCATTGAACGAAGTTAAGTTGTGTTCAAAATGCCATAGCGATGCCAATTACATGAAAACATTCAATCCAGGAATGGCGACTGACCAATTCGACAAATACAAAACAAGTATCCATGGAATAAAAAATTTAAAGGGTGACCCAAAAACAGCGACGTGTTCTGATTGCCACTCTGCACATAATATATTCAATGCAAAGGACCCGAGGGCATCTACTTATGCTTTCAATGTACCGTCAACTTGCGGAAAATGCCACAGTGACAAAGATTATATGAAGTCGTATAATATTCCGGTTGACCAATTAGAAAATTACACAAAAAGCGTTCACGGAAAAGCACTATTGAAAAAGCACGATGCCGCTGCACCAGCTTGTAACGATTGCCACGGCAACCATGGAGCTATCCCTGTGGGAGTCGAATCCATATCTCATGTTTGCGGTACTTGTCATGCTTTGAATGCAGAGATGTTTAATGAAAGCCCCCACGCTAATGCATTTAAACAGCGGAATATCCCCCAATGTGAAGTTTGCCACAGCAATCACCTGATAGAGTCACCCACTGATGCGTTGATAAGCAGGAGCAACCAATCCAAGTGTATTTCTTGCCATCGCGAAAACAATGACAAAGGATTTTTGGCTTTAATTGCAATTGAAGACGGTCTGGATTCATTACTGAAAAAACAAAAATATGCTTCGAAATTACTCGAGAAAGCGGAAAACCTGGGAATGGATATTTCTGATTACCGATACGAACTTAATGAACTCAAGAAAGTTTTGATAGAAGCAAGAACTATCACGCACAAAGCTAGTTTACCGGAATTCATGACAGTAATGAAGTCGGGATTTGCTATTGTCAACCAAGCGATAAATGACGGTAACAATGCTTTGGACGATTATTATATGAGACGTTGGGGACTGGGATGGGCTACACTCATTATTACTTTATTAGCAGTTGCTCTGTATTTAAAAATTAAAAAAATCGAGAAAAAGCAAAAAAGTTGACAGACATTCGTTGTTATATCATTTCCTATTTGAAACAAACTCGACAAAAATTTAAGAATTATTTATTATTTTTGTTAATAATGATGATTAAATGAAATGAAAACAACTGATTACTTCAAAAAAAAGTGTTGATAAAACGTCCATATCTGAAGATGGAATGGACAAAAAACGTATTGAAAAATCCCATTAAAACAGAATATCAAATTGAGGATAAAAGAATTCGGTTTTGGGGATATATTGATGAGATTGATAAGTATTTGCGAGTTGTAACATTAATTGATGGCATTACAGTTCACAATGCCTTTCCTGACAGAGATTTTGAATTATAAGAGAATAAAATGAAATTTGAATATTATCCCGAAACTGATACTTTGTATATTGATATAAAGGAAACTTCAAGAGTCGAAACCAAAGAAATTGCGAAACGCATTTTTTGATTTTTACATAAAATGAAAATAAACTTTTAGAAAGTCCCCAACTTTCAGAAAAAACAAGACAATAGGACTTTTTTTTTCAGAAAATTCTAAATATATTTTGTATATTTTTTTGAAATTTTGTAGATTTACTTATATTGAATATGTTCAATTTTAATTAAAATCATGTTAGAATTTGAATGGAACGAAGAAAAAGCTGAATCGAATATATTGAAACACAGTATATCATTCGAAAATTGTGTTTCAGCATTTGATGATGAGAAAGCATTATATATATTCGACGAAAAACATTCTTTACTGGAAAATAGATTTATTCTGATTGGTAAAAATAATAGCAAAGATTCTTTGTCAATTTCGTTTACAATAAGATATAAAAAAATTCGTATAATTAGTTGTAGATTGGCAAGTAAAAATGAGAGAAAAAGATATGAAGAAAAGAACAAAAATAATTGATGGTCATAGTGTAACTATTACTGATGACAATTTATATTTATCGGAAGATTTACCAGATGATTTGGATTTTTCTTCATTAAAAATTATAGATAATCCCTTAAAAAAAATAGTCATGCTTGACAACGATGTTGCACAATACTTCAAATCTGCTAAGCAAGTCAACGACTATCTCCGCAAGCAAATAAAGCTGTTTAAAAGTGCTGTGTTGTAATAATCTAAACTTTCAGAAAGTTCCAAACATTCGGAAAGTTGAAACAATAGAACCTTTTTTTCCAGAAAATTCAAAATTTATTTTGCTAAGTTCTGAAATATGGTTAATTTTATTAATCAATATTCAACTTTTTCAAATTTTTGTAGGGTTTTAATATGGCACTATTTGATTTTTTAAAGAAAAAAGAATTTGAAGAAATTCAAAATCTCAAATCACAACTCGAAAAATACAAACCTATAATTGATGTTGACGCTGAAACAGCAAAAAGAAAACAGGAACTAGAACTTTTAATAAATCAGAAAAATTTAGAAATTAAGAGTATCGAAGATAACATCAAAGATTTAAAATTTAATTACCAAGTTGCTTTAGATACTTATACAAAACTACGTAAAGAAGTAAGTATTTTTGAATCAAAATTAGATTTAATTGAATTTGGTATTTACGAGCCAGTATATGATTTCGAAAAATCTGATGACTATCGCATTGCTCAAAAAAAAGTAATCGATCTCCAAAAGGATATGATAAGTTCAGAAAAAGCAGCAATTTGTAGAACAAACTGGACAATTGATGGAAGTGAAGCAAAGGGAAGAGCGAGTACAAAACGTTATATAAAATTAACTTTAAGGGCTTTTAATGGGGAATGTGACTCCTTAATATCCAAAACAAAATGGAACAACGTTAACCAGATGCGTGAAAGAATAAAAAAATCCTTTGAAACTATTAATAAAATTGGAGAAAGTCAAACTGTTAGTATTCATACCGACTACCTTGAACTGAAACTAATGGAACTTAATCTCGAGTATGAATACCAACAAAAAAGGCAGAAAGAGAAAGAAGAACTACGTGCAGCTCAAGAAGAAATGAGAGAAGAAGAAAAAGCAAGAAAGGAATTTGAGCAAGCACAACGTGAAGCTGAAAAGGAAGAAGCAAATTACGAGAAAGCATTGGAAAAAGCACGAAAAGAATTTGAATCTGCAAAAGATGAAAAACAAGAAAAATTGCGATTACAAATTGAAAAATTAGAACAAGAATTGAAAGAAGCTCATGAAAACAAAGAAAGAGCATTATCAATGGCACAACAAACCAAAAGAGGGCATGTTTATGTAATATCTAATATCGGTTCGTTTGGAGAAAATGTTTACAAAATTGGAATGACAAGACGTTTAGAACCTGAAGATAGAGTTAAAGAATTGGGAGATGCATCCGTACCATTTCAATTTGATATCCATGCGATGATTTATTCAGATGAAGCACCTACTCTAGAAACTGAATTACATAAAACATTCACAAATAAAAAAGTGAATATGTTAAACTATCGAAAAGAGTTTTTCAATGTTACATTAGACGAAATTGAAAATAAGGTTAAAGAGATTGGGATTGATGCTGAATTTATAAAAGTCCCTGAAGCTATGGAATACAGAGAAACATTAGCCATACTTGCGAAATTAAATTCTCAGACTGAACAGAAATCTGTCGAGGAACTAATAGCTGAAGAATTTCCAAGTAGTTTAGCGATATGAGATATTAAGAAAATTATGTTATTTCAAAGATAATGATGTTTTCTGATAATAACAAAATAATATTGTTGTGTAAAGAAAATTGTTTTAATTAATAAGAGAGGATAATATGTCAATATGTATTGCAATTGCAGTTTCAGACGGTATAGCTTTAGCAGCAGATAGTCAAACAACATGGAATCAGACTATTAATCAAGTTATTCAACGTGATACTAATAATACAATAGATTTAGCACAACCGATCAATATTCCGATTGGCTGGTCAAAGATGGCTCGAAAACTATTTAGTATAAAAATGTATGATTCATTATATTCAGTTTGTATTGCCGGTCAAGCTAGATTAAATCATAAGACAATATATGCTATATTTAAAACATTTGAAAAAAGCTATAAAGGAGACGGAAGTTACGATTCTGTTGTAAGATATTTTATTGATGAAATAAAAGTCGAATTTAGAAAACAATTAAACATTGAAAACATTGCTGATACTCCAAAAGTCTTAAATGTTGAATTTATTATCAGCGGTTATGTAGATAAAGATGTTTCAAAACCAAGAATTGAAAGTTGGCTTGTTTTTTCAGGTAAAATTAAAAATCAATCGGGCGAATCTGTAGATAATGGTGAATTTAAAAAATGGACAAATATTATCAACGGTCAACATACATTTGGAGGTTGTTGGATAGGACGTACTGAGTTTATTTCTCATATTGTAACTCATAATAATCCTCAAATGCCACCTATCCAAGGACAATATGAACTTTTAACATTAGCAGATGCAGTTGATTACACAAAATTTTTAGTTGACTTCACTTGTGAGTATCAGCGATTTGCAATTATGGTTCCGGACTGTGGAAAACCGATTATTAGTGCTACTTTAACTCCTGATAATTATGAAGAACAAATTGTAAAATAGAAATTCATTATTTACTTAAAAGTTCATACAATTCTAAAGTGTTTTTGAATGCAATTTTGTCAATCTCAGTTAACGTATATGTATCTAAATAACCTTTATCTGTAACAACTCTAAATTGAATTTTTTCATCTATATTTTTAATTATTAAATCCAAAGCTTCTAATGATATTTGGTGACCGTAATTACAATTATCAGACCATCTTGTTTTACCATCGTAGGTAAAATAATCCTTTTTACAGTCCTGTGGATTTTTGAAATCTGTTATATTATCTCCTATTTTAATTTGGATATAATTAAAATCAGTTAAAGTTGAACAATAAATTGTTAAACCAAAACTTAATATAACAGCAGTTTTAATTTTATAAACATTAAATCGATAAAACTGTGAAGACCCAAATAATGGATTAGAATATGTTTCTCTAAAATTTACATGTTGATAAGTTGTCTTATCATAAAATTCATCATAACTTGTAAGGAATAATTTTGATTTGTTTGAATCAGTTACCTTCATATATTCTGTTATGGTTGGCATACAAGATGTTGAGCATATTAGAAAAATCATCAATAAATATTTCATTTTGAACTCCATTTTTTATCGAAAAATATCATTTTATCTCATTTGTTTTATTTAATTCCCCCGCCCTCTTCACAAGAGCGGGGCTATTTTTCAGTGAACAACGAAAAGTGAATAGTGAACAACTTAAAATTTAGAATTCACTCAACACTTAACACTTAGCACTCAACACAGTACTTGCTCCCATGTTATAGTTCTATTCCGGTTCGCTTCAATTCGTAAGCAAAAGGGTTTAACTCGTTAAAATCTTCAACGGAAATCGGATGCGGTTCAATACGCAAATCTATAGTTCTTCTCAACCGCATAAGTTGCATTTGTGTTTCGTTAAAATTTCCCATGTTCCCTATTATCAACGCTATATCAATATCGCTGTCTTGACGGGCAGTACCTGTTGAGTATGAACCGAACAAATATGCCTTTTTCAATAGCATATCATTTGGAATTAACGATGTATATTTTCTCGCAGTTTCTATAATTGAGTTATCAACCATTCTCTTAACTCCTGAATATTTTTCACCCATTTATTTGCATAATCCTTAGTACAAATCTTCGCAAAATTATCCTTATAATTATCATATCGGGCATTGATATTAAAAGTAGTAATTTCATCTAACCATTCTGCCTGTTGTTCAGAAACATCTAAACTTGAAAGCTTTGCCAATCTCAGTAAATCATGGGATAAAATTGCATGTTGCCCAAATTTTTTCACATAAATTGCTTTCAACAATTTTTCGATTACGAGATGTCCGATAAATAATGCCCAACTATATTCTTTTAATTTGAATAAATTCAGCATTGAGGAAAAATTATCATCTGATGAATTTTTCCAACTTTGAAATACTTCTTCAATATTTTCCAGCTTACTGTTCATTTTACAAAATTACAATAAAAATATTATAACAAGTTGATTTTTTATCAAAAAATACTCAAAATGAATATTTCAGATATGAATACAATTGTGAAAATAATAACTAAAAATCCCCGCCCTTAATCACAAGAGCGGGGCTATTTTTCAGTGAACAACGAAAAGTGAATAGTGAACAACTTAAAATTTAGAATTCACTCAACACTTAACACTTATCACTCAACACTACAAAAGAACCGCTTTATAGCAATAATTGATTATTCCCGATTCTCCTTCTTCACCCATTTTGCGGAAAACGAATTCGACTTTGCCTCCGATTTTCACATCGGATATCTTGCAATCAACAATCTGTGTCGTAAGTCTTGCTCCTTCGTCTGTTTCGATTATTGCAACAGGGAAGGGTGTCTGCTTTGCAAAAGCATCTGCCGCAATGTGAATCACTGTGTAAGCAACGATTGTTCCCGTTCCTTTCAAAGTGATTTTCTCGGATTTCTTTGTGTTCGATTCAGGGCTGATGTATCTTGTTGAGAAGGATACATAGCCATCGCTGAACTTTTGAGCTTCCAATCTGTATCTGTGGGGAATCTCACGTGTATATCTTTGACTGTTTGCCATTATACTGCCTCCAAAATATGTACAACAGAACTACCACCCGAACCACCCATGTTTTGAGTCATTCCGAGCTTAATATTGGGAACCTGTCTTTTTCCTGCTTCACCTCTAAGCTGTTCTACAGCTTCGATAACCTGAGCTACACCAGTCGCACCAACGGGATGACCTTTTGCCTTCAAACCACCGCTTGAGTTCAAAACGACTTTTCCTCCATAAGTTGCCTGTCCTTCTGCTATCGCTTTACCAGCTTTGCCATAATCGAAGAAACCTAATTCTTCGGCAACGATGATTTCCGCAATCGAAAAGCAATCGTGAACTTCGCAAAATGAAATATCCTGTGGTTTAGCACCAGCCATTTTGTAAGCACGGTCTGCGGCTAACTTAACAGCTTCAAGTTTTGTTACATCCTTATGGTCATGCAATGCAATCGGACCTGTAGAAGCACCGATACCTTTTATTTTAATTGGCTTGTCTGTAAATTCCTTGGCTCTGTCGAGAGGACAAAGAATTACAGCTGCGGCACCATCTGTAATAGGTGAGCAGTCCATCAATCTCAACGGGTCTGCAACCATAGCTGAATTCATAATAGTCTTAAAGTCAATTTCAAAAGCATACTGAGCATTTTTGTTTCCAACCGAATGTTTGTGATTCTTAATCGGAACCTGAGCAAGTTCTTCACGAGTTAATCCATATTGGTACATATAACGATTAGCCATCATAGCATAAAGTCCCGGGAAAGTAACACCGTGGAAAGCTTCAAATTCCTGGTCAGATGCGGTAGCAAGGATGAATGAACCATCGTCTGCATCCCACATTTTTTCTACACCACCTGCAAGAACTATATCACTCATTCCCGAAGCAACTTCCAGATAAGCTGATTTGACGGATAAACCACCCGATGCACAAGCCGATTCAACTCTCGTAGCCGGAATACCTCTTTGACCAATGTAATCAGCCATTACCGAAGCAATATGTTCCTGATAAACATACAAACCGGGAGACATGGCACCAACATAAAGAGCGTCAAGCTTCTCGACGTGTGCATTTTCCATGGCTTTCAATGCGGCTTCTGCGAATATATCACGTAGTGATTGATTCCAAAGCTCACCGAACCTGGTCATGCCAACGCCTATTATAGCAACGTCACGCATAAATTTTTTCCTCCATTTAAATATATATTAAAATTATTTTCTTATTAAACATTAAATCTGATTTTCTTTCTGAAAGCAACGTATTTGCCATAATCAAGATAAATCTTTTTGCCGTCGAGCATTTCGCGTATTTTCGGAGCTTTGTCCTGTACTTTCGGTAACAAATCAGTTGCCTGAAAGATGAAACCATCACTGCCTGCACCTGAACCGAATGAAATCATAAATGCTTTTTCTCCTGGTTTGAGCACATCAAGTATTGCAGACAAACCAGTTGGAGAGGAACCAGAATAAGTGTTACCCATAGTATTAACCACCCATCCCTGTTTCATTTGATCATTTGTGAATCCAAGTGTTTTGCCTGCTTTCAACGGAAACTTGCCGTTTGGCATGTGGAAAACAGCATGTGCAAAATCCGATGGCTTATGTCCTGATTTCTCGAGTAATGCCTTTGCACAACCTAAAACGTGTTTGAAATATGCCGGTTCACCTGTGAAACGTCCTCCATGTCTCGGATAATGCTGATATTCACGTCTCCAAAAGTCTGCTGTGTCGCTCGTGAAAGAATAAGTATCAATTACTTCGGCAACAACTTTTTCCCTGCCGAAGATGAATGCGGAACCACCTGCAGATGCCGAGTATTCCAAAGCATCGCCGGGAGCACCCTGCGATGTATCTGCACCGATGCCCATCGAGTATTCCATATTACCTGATTTAACGTGGCTGTACGAAACGAACATTGCTTCAGCACCTGCTTTGCATGCAAATTCGAAATCTGCTACGTGAACATCGGGACCAATTCCCAATGCATCTATTAAAATTGTCCCCGATGGCTTTACTGCATAAGGATGTGATTCAGAACCGATATAAACTGCACCGATTTTTTTCGGGTCAATTTCAGCCCTTTTCAAAGCATTTTTTGCCGCCGCAACTGATATGGTGATGGTATCTTCATCCATTCCAGGTACCGTTTTTTCTTTCATTAGCAAGCCGTTTTCGATTGTGTTGCAATCATCTCCCCATTGGTCTGCAATAGTGCTTGCCTTTATCCGGTACGCAGGAACGTAAGAGCCATAACCTACTATTCCTATCATATTTACTCCATTTATTTATTAAACATTATTGTAATTTATTTTAAATATTTTCTATATTCTATATTCTATTTTCTTTTTTCTATTTTCTTTGACCGTCATTCTGAACGAAGTGAAGAATCCAGACAAAATGTGAAATTTGGATTCTTCGCTTCACTAAGTTTCACTCAAAATGACAATATTGATATAATTCAATATGATGAATTATTAAATTTCTTTTTTACAAAACTATAAGATACAAAAAAAATCAGAAATCATAGCAACCAATCATTCTCGAAATAACCAGTCTTTGAATTTCTGAAGTACCTTCGCCAATTTCCAATAGCTTTTGGTCCCTGTAATATTTCTCTGCATCATATTCCTTCATTAGACCGTATCCACCGTGAATCTGAACACAATGGTTTGCCGCCATGTGAGCCAATTCAGAACAATAAAGCTTACAAATCGCCCCTTCCTTTGTAATCTTTTCATTCCTGTCCAGCATTCTGCAAACGTCATAAAGATAAGTTCGGGCAAGTTCAATTCCCATATCAACATCAGCTAATTTAAATGCTGTTGCCTGAAAAGTTGAAATCGGTTGCTTAAATTGTTTCCTTTGCTTTGAATATTTCATGGCAGAATCAAAAGCACCCTGAGCACAACCTAAACCCATTGCAGCTATAGAAAGACGTCCATTGTCCAAAGTTCCGAGCATTTGGTGGAAACCGTCACCTCTTTTGCCAAGCATATTCTCTTTTGGAACACGGCAATCTTCAAAGTAAAGTTCACTAGTATTCGAAGCTCGCCACATCAATTTACCGTGCATTTGTTTTGCAGTAAAACCCGGTGTCCCATTTTCGACAAGGAAGCAGGAAAGTTCTTTTCTTCCACCAGGTTTTTCACCTGTCACCGCAAGAACTGTCGAGCCGAGAGTTATGTCTGTTGATGCATTTGTAATGAATATTTTCGAACCATTAATCACCCAATCATTACCATCTTCAACCGCTGTTGTTTGTGTATTCCCTGCATCAGAGCCGGCTTCCGGCTCAGTCAGACCAAACCCCCAAAGATGTCCACTTGTGATTTTCGGTAAGTACTTTTTCTTCTGTTCAGCATTACCATAATAATAAATCGGACCGACTCCCAACGAATTATGTGCCGCAACTGTTGCCCCTTGAGAACCGTCAATTCGGGAAATCTCCTCGACAACCATGATATATGAAACATAATCAAGACCGGACCCTCCGTATTCTTCAGGAACGAATGCACCGAGAAAACCCATCTCAGCCATCTGCTTAGTTAGCTCTGTGGAAAATTGCTCTTTGTCCTCAAGTTCTTTTGCAACAGGATAAATAATTTCCTCTGCAAATTTTCTTACTGTGTCCCTTAACAATATTTGTTCTTCTGTTAGTGTTCTGTTCAATGACATTTGAAACTCCTCTTTCAATATTTATTTTTAATTTCAATATTCGACTTTATAATCATTTAATTTTATGCTTTTTAACTAAATTTCAAAATAATTATAATATTTTGTAACCACATTTTTTGTAGTAAATGTAATTTTGTATAAATTACATTCTTTGCAATTTTGAAAATTAGTATAATTTAAAGATAAAGAATAGAATAGTATTAACCAAAACAAATTTAGGAGGAAAAAATGGATTTTTTATTAACAGAAGAACAAATGATGCTTAAGGATATGGTCGCAAAATTTGCTCAGGAGAAGATTGCACCTGTTGCATCTAAGATTGACCATGAACACATGTATCCCGCCGAAATCGTTAGGGAATTAGGCGAGTTAGGCATTTTGGGTATTGCCTACCCGACTGAATACGAGGGTGCCGGTATGGACTATGTTTCCTATTTCCTTGCTGTTGAGGAGATTTCGAGATGGTGTGCTTCTACAGGTGTTATCGTCTCAGCACACTCTTCCTTGGTCTGTGACCCTATTTACAGATTCGGCACTGATGAGCAAAAGAAGAAATATTTACCTGATTTGCTTTCAGGAAGGAAAATTGGCAGTTTTACTTTGACTGAAGCAGGTGCAGGTTCCGATGCAGGTGCTACAAAGACAACAGCAAAGCTTGTTGGAGACAAATGGATTTTAAACGGTTCCAAAATGTTTGCAACAAATGGCAACGAAGCTGGAACTTATGTTTTGATTGCCTCGACCGAACCAACACAAAAAACACGTGGAGTTTCCGCATTTATCGTTGAAAGGAACTATCCAGGTGTTTCAATTGGCAAGCTTGAAAAGAAACTGGGTATTCACGGTTCATCTACTGCCGAAATTATCCTTCAAGATGCAGAAGTTCCAAAGGAAAACTTATTAGGTGATTTGAATAAGGGCTTTAAACTTGCTATGGTTACGCTTGACGGTGGCCGCCTTGGTATTGCCTCTCAGGCATTAGGAATTGCCCGTGCTTCACTCGAAGATGCAATCAAATATTCAAAAGAAAGATTCCAGTTTGACCAGCCGATTTGCAATAACCAGGCGATTCAATGGATGATTGCAGATATGAAAACAGAGTATGATGCCGCATGGATGCTGGTTTGGAAAGCTTCGAAGATGAAAGATTTGGGAATACCTTTTTCAACTGAATCAGCAATAGCAAAATTGAAAGCATCGGAAGTCGCTTCATTCTGTGCAAACAAATGCGTCCAAATCCACGGTGGCTACGGCTATACAGAAGATTTCAATGCAGAAAGATACCTGCGTGATGCAAAGATTACAGAGATTTACGAAGGAACAAGTGAGATTCAAAGGTTGGTGATATCAAGGGCGATGATTAGCTAATTAACAATTAACAATTAACAATTGACAATTACTCTTTGCGGACTTTGCCTCTTTGGGGCTTTGCGTGAAATGAAAGTTTGAAGTATTTTAATAAGAGGGCATAAAGTTTTTAAAAATTGTAATAACATAACTAAATGGGCAAGAAACGACCATATTGGATTAAGAATATTCGTCAGTTGATTCATTGGCATTATGCAAAATTGATTACTGAATCAATATATGGTACCCGTGATGATTATCCACTTGTAATGAATGAATATAAGAAACTTGAATCAGGTGAAAAAAACATGTCATCCTTATTGCGACAAAATAAGCAAATGTTGGATATGGAAAAAAAATGTGATTATTGTGGTTCAATGACGAATATTCAACTTGACCATATTATTCCTATAAGCAAAGGTGGACCTGATTCATTAGATAACTTGGTATATTCTTGTAGAAAATGTAATATATCAAAAGGCAACAAGAGTTTGGTTCAATGGTATGGAGAAGATTTTTCTTATAAAATTCCAAAATTTGTCTTTGCAAAGTTTTTAAAATTAATTTATTTAGCTTATGAGCAAAGCGGAAATTTGAATAGTGATGAGTATTTTAAGACTGTAAATCCTGATACAAAGGATTTAGAAATAATATTTCAATTAAATATCAGATAAAAATCAATGTTGAAAATTTTATCCCCGGTATTTATTTTGTCAGAGTCGGGGACAATGTAAAAATGTTTGTGAAAGAGTAGTTTTTAAAATGAAGTCAGAAGACAGAAGTCAGGAGTCAGAATGGAAGGAATAGAATTGATGGAGAAAACAAAATCATTTATGGAATTGATTGTTTGGCAAAAAGCACATAAACTTGTGCTTGAAGTCTATAAATTAACCAAGTCCTTTCCAAAGGAAGAATTATTCTGTTTAACTTCCCAGTTGCGAAGAGCAGTTGTATCTATTCCAGCAAATATCGCTGAAGGATACCGAAAAAGAGGTAAACTGGACAAAGCTAAGTACTTAAATATAGCTGAAGGTTCTCTCGAAGAAGTAAAATATTATTTTATACTGACTAAAGACTTGAATTATAGTAAAACAGACTTACTAATGAAAGAAGCTGAAGATATTAGCCGTATGTTAGACAGTTACAGAAAAAAAATTCTGACTTCAGACTCCTGACTTCAGACTTCTTGCTATATAAATTGAAAAAAGAGAAAAAGTTTTTTTATGAATATGGTTTTAAAAAAAGGAAAAAAATGAGCAACATAAGAGTTTTGACGGCAACTGCCCTTTTTGACGGGCATGATGTTTCAGTTAATTTATACAGACGGCTTCTACAAAAGCGGGGTGCTGAGGTAATTCACCTCGGGCATAACCGCTCTGTAAATGAAGTTATTCGGGTGGCTATTCAGGAAGATGTGGATGCCTTGCTGATAAGTTCCTATCAGGGTGGACATAACGAATACTTCCGCTTCCTCGTTGATGAACTGAAACGACTAAATGCTTCAGATAAAATGATTTTCGGTGGTGGCGGTGGTGTTATACTTCCTTCAGAAATAAAGGCACTTGAAGATTATGGAGTAGCACGGCTTTACCATGCAGTTGACGGACAAAAGATTGGGATTGACGGTATCGCCGATGATATTATTAAAAGAATTGGAGAAGGGAAAAGGGAAAAAGGAGTAGGGAAATTAGCCGAAAGTCTTCAGTCTTCGGTCGAAAGTATTAAGTCAAATAATGTTTTGAAGCATTTCGATATTGCCAAGCAAATTTCTTTCTTTGAAAATTTAAATGATAATTCGGAGGATATTGCGAAGATTAGAAAAGTATATGCTGAAGCCGATAAAGGAAAATCTTTGGTACTGGGAGTTACAGGTACAGGTGGTAGCGGTAAAAGCTCTATGATTGATGAGATTATCGGTAGGTTCATTGCATACTCTGAAAATATAAATATCGGTGTTCTTGCAATTGACCCGTCGAAAACAAAAACTGGTGGTGCTTTGCTTGGTGACAGAATTCGTTACAATCAAATATACAATGACAGAGTTTATTTCCGTAGCTTTGCAACACGCAACAGCATGAATGAACTCAGTACTGCTATCAAAGACTCTATCGCTGTTCTTAAAACCTGTGGCTTTGATATTATAATCATCGAAACAAGCGGTATAGGTCAGGGTGATAGCTCGATATCGGATGTCAGTGACTTCTCGATGTATGTAATGACCGCTGAATATGGCGCTCCTTCCCAACTTGAAAAAATTGATATGCTCGATATGGCAAACTTTGTTGTTATCAATAAATTCGAGAAAATGGGTTCTGATGATGCTTTGAGAGAAGTGAAAATCCATTGGTTGCGGAATCATCCTGGAGAAGTTGACAAAACCATTCCTCTGGATAAACTTGAATTACCTGTTTATGCTGTATGCAGCAATCAATTCAACAATGCAGGAGTAAATCGTATTTTCAAAGACTTACTCAATTTACTTAAACAAGAAAAACATGGCGATTATGCAGATAAAGAACAACTTATCAAAATTTTACCTACCGAACATACCGACGATTTCGGTTTGATTAGCAATAAAAGAATTAATTACCTTTCTGACATTGCTGAAACTGTTCGAAGTTATCATTCAAAAGCTGAGAAACAGGCACAGATTGCATCTAATGCTTATTCCATAAGGGAAACAATAAAGCAGGTTGAAGATTCCGATGTTATGAAATCACTCAAGGATAAATTCATTAATAATTGGATAAGTTTATCTGAAGAAGTCAAAACATTTCTTTCAAATTGGGATGAAACAAAAAAATGCTTCATGGATGACAAATTGACCTATGAAATCCAGGGGAAGAAGTTTGAAATGGATTTATTTAATAAGAGCTTATCAGGTTCAAAAATCCCTAAGGTTGCAATGCCTAAGTACAAATCTTGGTATGAGTTAGTCAAGTTCTTTTACAAAGAAAATCTTCCCGGTTCGTTCCCTTACACTATGGGTGTATTTCCTTTCAAGCGAACAACAGAAGACCCCAAAAGACAATTTGCCGGTGAAGGTGGACCTTCGCGAACAAATAAAAGATTTCATTACCTTTGCAAAGGAGATGATGCAAAAAGATTATCCGTTGCATTCGACGGAATCACACTTTACGGTGAAGACCCCTCGACAGAGTTGGATATTTACGGCAAAATTGGTGAGAGCGGTGTTTCGATTTGTACTATTGAAGATATGGATGCTTTGCTCAAAGGATTTGACCAGCTTGACCCATTGACTTCGGTATCAATGACAATCAATGCTCCTGCACCAATAATGGTGGCTTTCTATTTCATTCTTGCTTACCGCAGGGAACTTGAAAAACTTGAAGCTACAGGTAAAAAACTCAATGACGAAGAAAAAGAGAAATTCAAAGTTGAAGTTTTCCGTAAGCTCAGAGGTACTGTACAGGCAGACATGCTCAAGGAAGATCAGGGGCAAAATACCTGCATTTTTTCGATCAACTTTGCAATGAAATTAATCGGCGATTTACAGGAATATCTTTCAAAAAATAATATAAGAAACTATTATTCTATTTCTATTAGTGGCTATCACATTGCAGAAGCAGGTGCAAATCCCATTACTCAGCTTGCATTCACTCTTGCAAACGGGTTTACTTATGTCGAGTATTTCCTTAAACGTGGTCTGAAAGTTGATGACTTTGCACCAAATCTCTCGTACTTCTTCTCGAATGGAATGGATCCTGAGTATTCCGTCATAGGCAGGGTAGCACGCAGGATTTGGGCTGTTGCCATGCGTGATAAATACGGTGCTAACGACAAATCGCAGAAATTGAAATATCACATTCAGACATCAGGACGTTCGCTACATGCACAGGAAATTGATTTCAACGACATCCGCACCACATTGCAGGGTTTAATTGCATTCTACGACAATTGTAATTCATTGCACACTAATTCCTACGACGAAGCCGTTACAACGCCCACAGAGGAATCCGTAAGGCGTTCTATGGCTATTCAGCTAATCCTTGCACGTGAATTCGGTATGCTGAAAAACGAAAATCCAAGTCAGGGAGCATTTATAAATGAAGAACTGACCGATTTGGTCGAGGAAGCCGTACTTCAGGAATTCGAAAGGATTTCCCGTCGCGGCGGTGTTATGGGTGCTATGGAAACACAGTACCAGCGTTCCAAGATTCAGGAAGAATCCATGTATTACGAATACATGAAGCAATCCGGCGAATATCCAATAATCGGAGTTAATACATATTTGAATGAAGGAGCCGAAAGCCCTTATGACAATATGCTGATAACAAGGGCAAGCGAAGAAGAAAAGCAGGACAGATTGAAAGAACTTGGCGATTTCCATACAAAACACTTAAACGAAATCGAAGAAGCACTTCATAAAGTCCGCGAAGTCGCCCTTACAAACGGCAATGTCTTTGAAGAACTGCTTAACACAGTCGAGCATGCTTCAATGGGACAGATAACTAAAGTGCTTTATGAGATTGGAGGGAAGTATCGCAGAGGAATGTAGCTTCGCCAATGTAAAATGTAGAATGTAAAATGTAAAATGAGGAAAAAGGAAAAGGGAGAAAGGAGAAGGGAAAATATTAATTACGAATTACGAATTAATAATTACGAATTTTAGGAACAATCCCAACGGGATTGAATGTTTGTAGAAACGAATGAATCCCAAGGTTAAACAATCGCAGAGCGATTGAATGTTTGTAGAAACGAGTGAATCACAAGGTTCAACAATCACAGCGGGATTGAATATTTGTAGAAAAGAATGTTCAAAAAGGTTAACAATCCCATCGGGATTGAATGTTTGTAGAAACGAGTGAATCACAAGGTTCAACAATCCTAGTGGGATTGAATTTTTGAAAATGAAAGAAATTAATTAATTTTATAAATTTTTATAAAAGGTGCGGTCATGAAAAAGTTTTTACTAATTCTATCAATTTGTCTTTTCTGCGTTATCTCATCTACTCAAATGATTCAAGCACAGTGGGAAGAGTGTAACAATGAATTGTATGGTAGCGATGTTCAATCATTAGCCATAAGCGGCAATAACATATTTGCTGGAACAAATGGCGGCGGCATATTTTTATCCACGGATAACGGCGATAGCTGGACTCAAAAAAATCTTGGATTACCTTATAGAGAGTTCGCTTCATTAGCGATAAGCGACAATAACATATTTGCTGGAACTTATTATAGTGGAGGTGTATTTTTATCCACGGATAACGGCGATAGCTGGACTAAAAAAAACTCCGGGTTAACAAATACTATGATCAAATCATTAGCCATAAGCGGCAATAACATATTTGCAGGAACTGCTGACGGCGTATTTAAATCCGCAGATAACGGCGATAGCTGGACTCAAAAAAATTCAGGACTACCGAATACTTATGTCTGGTCATTAGCGATAAGCGGCAATAACATATTTGCTGGAACTGGTGGTGGCGTATTTTTATCAACAGATAACGGCGACAGCTGGGCTCAAATAAATTCAGGTCTAACAAATACTGATGTCAGATCATTAGCCATAAGCGGAAATAACATATTTGCTGGAACTAATGACAGTGGCGTATTTTTATCCACAGATAATGGCGATAGTTGGACTCAAAAAAATTCCGGGATAACGAATACTGATGTCAGATCATTAGCCATATGTGGCAATGATTTATTTGCAGGAACTGCTGACGGCGTATTTATATCCACAGATAACGGCGATAGCTGGACTCAAATAAATTCAGGACTACTGAATACTTATGTCTGGTCATTAGCGATAAGCGGAAATAACATATTTGCTGGAACTTTTGGTGGTGTATTTTTATCAGCAGATAACGGTTTTAGCTGGACTAAAAAAAATACGGGGCTAACGGATAATATTGTCAATTCTTTGGTCATAAGCGGCAATAACATATTTGCTGGAACTAATGACAGTGGCGTATTTTTATCCACAGATAACGGTTTTAGCTGGACTAAAAAAAATTCAGGGCTAACGGATACTTATATCAGTTCATTAGCCATAAGCGGCAATAATATTTTTGCAGGAACTGTTTATGGTGTATTTATATCCACAGATAACGGCGATAGCTGGACTCAAAAAAAGTCCGGTCTAACGAATACTAATGTCTTATCTTTTGCTATTAGCGATATTAACATCTTTGCTGGAACTTATGGCGGTGGCGTATTTTTATCCACAGATAACGGCGAAATCTGGACTCAAAAAAATTCTGGGCTACCAACTACTCCTATCTATTCATTAGCCATAAGCGGCAATAATATATTTGCAGGTACTTCTAGCGGTTGCGTAATTTTATCCACGAATAACGGTGATAGCTGGACTCTAAAAAAGTCAGGGGCAAAGAATACTTCTGTCTTGTCATTAGCTATAAGTGGCAACAACATATTTGCAGGAACTTTTGGCGGCGGTGTATTTTTATCTGGAGATAACGGCGAAAGTTGGACAGAAAAAAATTCAGGTCTAACGAGTACTAGGGTCTATTCATTAGCCACAAGCGGCATTAACATTTTTACTGGAAATTATGGCGGTGGCGTATTTTTAACAACAGATAACGGCGAACTCTGGACTCAAAAAAATTCCGGGTTAAAAAATACTTATATCCGATCATTAGCCATAAGCGGCAATAACATTTATGCTGGAACTATAGGATACGGTGTTTTCAGAGCCAAAATCTCCGATTTAATCACCGATGTTGAAACTGAAAAAAAAGGTAATCAACAATTTCAAATCTTCCCAAACCCCACATCAAACACATTAAACATACAATTTGAAAATGATATTTCTCAAATAAAAATTTATTCCGGGCTTGGGAATGAAATCACTTTGCCAAAACCTGTTGCAAATGGAAACAACATTCAACTCGATGTTTCCTCGCTTCCGCAGGGAATTTATTATGTTTGTGTTTATAGTGGCGGAAAGGTGGAACGGTCGAGATTCGTTAAATTAATTGATAATTGACAATGGAAAAGGGATAATTACAGGAGAAGGAAGAAGGGAGAGGAAGTACAGAAAGACGTAATAACAGAATAACAGAAGGAATCAATATCCATGAGTTTTAACTCGTGAATAAGGGATGCACCCGCTTTCCGGACTTTAGTCCAAAACAATAAAATTGTAATATTCTTTTTAAAAAACGAAAATGATAATTAAATGAAAAATCGAAATTTAACAGTTAAGGGACTAAGTATAACTATCATAAAAATAAATGAAATTGATTATATCTCATTGACCGATATTGCACGAAATAAAAATGCCGAAGAACCAAAGGATGTTGTTAAAAATTGGATGCGTTCAAGAACTACAATTGAATTTTTAGGACTATGGGAACAATTATTTAATCCTGATTTCAAAGGGGTCGAATTCGATTCCTTTATGTATGAAGCAGGTAGCAATTCATTCACAATGTCACCTTCTAAATGGATAGAATCAACAAATGCAAAAGGTATTATATCAAAAGCCGGAAACCAGGGTGGAACTTTCGCCCAAAAAGATATAGCTTTTGAATTTGCCTCTTGGGTTAGCTCAGAATTTAAACTCTACCTTATCAAAGAATTTCAAAGGTTAAAAGAAGAAGAAAGCAAGCATTTACAGCTTGAATGGAACTTATCCAGAACGCTAGCCAAAGTTAATTATCATATCCATACTGATGCTATTAAAGAAAATTTAATACCACCGGATTTGTCAAAAACAAAGCAAAATTTCATTTATGCCAATGAAGCTGATTTGTTGAATCTCGCTTTATTCGGCAAAACAGCAAAGGAATGGAGAGATACAAATTCGGAATTGGAAGGCAACATCAGGGATTATGCATCTTTGGAACAACTTATTGTGCTTTCAAATCTTGAAAGTTTAAATTCTGTTCTTATTAAACAAAACCTTCCTGCCGAAAAAAGATTACTATTATTAAATAAAACAGCAATAGAACAATTGAAGATATTAATTGATAAAAATGTTTCAAATAAATTATTACTGAATAATAAAAAGGTGTCGCCATGAAAAAAAATATTTTGCTGGCTTTAATATGCTTTACATGTTTGTTGATATCCGCTCAATTAGTTCACACTCAGTGGGAAGAATGTAATAATGGAATTGCAAATAACTATTACATAACCTTTATCAAATTTAGAGGTGATTCAATATTTGCTGGAACATGGGGTAATGGTGTATATATTTCAACGGATAATGGTGAAAGTTGGATTGCAAGAAATTCTGGTCTAAATCACTTATATATTTACTGTTTAGAAATTTCTGATAATAATTTGTTTGTTGGTACAAAAAATGGAGGGATTTATTATTCATCAGATTTGGGGAGTAATTGGATTCAAGTTAATAATGGTTTAACGAATTTAAATGTTCGTTCATTATGCTATCATGATGAGACCTTATATGTTGCTACTGAAGATGGATTTTTCATTTCAAAAGATTTAGGAAATAAATGGGATAGGAAAGACTCAGGGATTTCAAATAAGTGTATCTATACTGTAGCAATGAGTAGTAATAAAATCTTTGTGGGTACAACTATAGGTATTTATATGTCATCAGACAATGGTGAATCGTGGACAAAAACAACATCAGGCTTAATAGAAACAACACCCATAGTAACACTAGCATTAAGAAATAATACTATTTTTGCTGGTGTATATGGTGGAATATTCCGTTCCACAAATGATGGTATAAATTGGGAATTGAAAAATGATGGTTTGTCAGAATTGTCTGTCAATAACTTAGCAGTTTTTGGTAAAAATATTTTTGCTGCGACCTGGAACGGTATCTGCCTATCAAAAAATAACGGAGATATGTGGTATGATATAGGATTAAGGTATAACTTAATTTCATCAATATTTTTAGATAGTAATAAGATTTTTATAGGAACTCAAAATAGAGGAGTTTATCGTTCAAAATTATCAAACTTTAATTTAACTTATGTAGAGGAGTCAATAAAACTAGTAAATTCATTTCAAATCTTCCCAAACCCCACATCAAACACTTTAAACATTCAATTTGAAAATGAAATTTTAACCGATTTATCTCTAATAAAAATATATTCAGGGCTTGGAAATGAAATTGAAATACTAAATCCGGTCGCAAATGGAAACAACATTCAATTGGACGTTTCCTCGCTTCCGCAAGGGATTTATTATGCTTGTGTCTATAGTGGCGGTAAGGTAGAACGGTCGAGATTCGTTAAATTAATTGATAATTGACAATGGAAAATGAAAAATGGAAAAGGGGAGTAAGGAAAAGGGAGAAGGGAAAAAGGATCAGTGACGTCCCCGTAGAAGAAATTTGATTAAAAATTGGAAATTGAAAATTCTTCTGTCTCCTGACTTCTGTCTCCTGACTTCTGTCTCCTGACTTCTGACTTCAGCTTTTAGCTTTCATCCATTAGCTTTTAAAATCCTTTTAAAATAAAATAAATTACATTTCGCACCAACTTTGTAATTTCGTCCAGCTTGTTCTTTGAAAAATACATTACGGTTCACGGTTATCGGCTCTCGGTTCCCGAAATTTTGTCTTTTGATTTCTGACTTCTTCGTTTTACTTTTTCATGTTTCACGTTTTATCGGAATCAATCAAATCACAAAAATCAAATTTCAGACAACGGATAACCGATAACCGATAACGGATAACGAAAATCATCAAAAATCGGTGCAAATGAAGCAAATAACACTGATGAATTTGACAAGTCTATCTAAACCAAAATATTACAGAATGCACCTTTTGCACCTCCAATTTCGAAATTGCACTCCTCTTAATGCAAAAGTGTAAAATTAGAAAATTCTTTTTGCTTTCTGCTTTGAGCTATTAGCTATTAGGTTATTGTTGAATTAGTATATCCTAAATTAAAATATAGTTTGAACTAAGCCGTATTAAAATGCTAAATTGTTTTCAAATATTTTAACTACAAAGCAAAAGGAAAAAAATATGTCAGATAAAAAAATTATTGCCGTTGTTGGTGCAACGGGTGCTCAGGGCGGAAGTCTTGCAAGAGCAATATTGAATGATAAAAACAGCGAATATAAAGTTCGTGCTATAACACGTGATATAAATTCGGAAAAAGCAAAAGCATTGGCTTCTATGGGTGCCGAACTTTTTCAGGCGGATGTAAATGATACTGAAAGCATCAGTAAAGCATTTGAAGGTGCCTACGGTGCATTTTGCGTAACCTTCTTTTGGGAACATTTCTCTCCTGAACAGGAAACAACTCAGGCAAAAAATATGGCTGATGCGGCAAAGACAGCAGGAGTTAAGCATGTAATTTGGTCAACTTTGGAAGATACTCGTGAGTGGGTGCCACTTCATGATGAAAGCATGCCGACACTTGCAGGACAGTATAAAGTACCTCATTTCGATTCGAAAGGTGTAGCCGATAAATACTATAAAGAATTAGGACTTAATGTAACTATTTTGAGGACTTCATTCTACTGGGACAATCTGATTCATTTTGGATTAGGTCCGCAGAAAGTATCCGACGACAAATATGCGATAACTTTTCCCATGGGAGATAAAAAATTACCGGGAATTGCGGCAGAGGATATTGGAAAATGTGCTTATGGCATTTTTAAAAATGGAAATGAATTTGCAGGAAAGACATTGGGAATAGCAGGTGAATTTCTGACAGGTGAGCAATTAGCATCAGGTCTTTCAAAATCGCTTGGTATTGACGTAGCGTTCAATGATGTGCCGGCAAATGTTTACCGTGCTTTTGGATTTCCGGGTGCTGAGGATATGGGTAACATGTTCCAGTTCAAAAGGGATTTTGAAAATGTTTTTTGTGGGAACAGGAATATTGATGTTTCAATGCAATTAAATCCTTCTTTGATGAACTTTGAAAGCTGGCTTGCGAAGTATTCGTCTCAGATACCGGTGCAAAAGTAGAAATCTATAAATAATTTTAAATTGTTTCTAAATGAAGAATGTCAGATTCTACGCTTCGCTCAGAATGACTCCTTTGGTCACTCTGAACGAAGTGAAGAGTCTATCAATTAATTTTTCAAGATTCTTCGCTTAGCTCAGAATGACGAAATGATTTTCACTCTTGATTCTTCACTTCGTCTGAATGACTAATTGCAAATTATGAATTTCTTAAAATTTGCTATAATTTATCAGCAATTGCCTGTCCCATTTCATAAGTTTTGTTTGAACCACCCATATCGTAAGTTCTAACCTTACCTTCACTGATGACATCAGCAGTTGCTTTCTCCAGACGTTCAGCCATCTCCGTTTCACCGAGCCAATCGAGCATCATCTTAGCGGCAAGAATTGTTGCAATAGGATTTACTTTGTATTGACCAAAATATTTAGGAGCAGAGCCATGAGTTGGTTCGAATACTGCGAGCTTCTCCCCTATATTTCCTGAACAACCGAAACCAAGACCACCTACCATTTGGGCACATAAATCGGATATAATATCGCCATAAAGATTCGGAGCAACAAGCACATCATAGTTCATTGGATTTTTAATCAGCCACATTGTCATTGCATCAATATTTGCATCATCCGTTTGGATTGAAGGATAATCCTTTGCTACTTCTTTGTATGTTTCAAAGAAAAGACCATCTGTGGCTCTTACAACATTTGCCTTGTGGACAACAGTAACTTTTTTCCGATTGTGCTTAATTGCGAAATCAAAAGCCGCTCTTATAATTCGCTCACACCCTTCTTTTGTATTTATTTTGCAGGAAATGGCATAGTCTTCACCTTTTAAATCTTTAAATTTTGAAAATGGTTTAGATAATTTCGTCAGAACATCGGATAATTCCTTTGGAACAGTATTGAATTCGACTCCCGAATAAAGGTCTTCCGTATTTTCACGTAACATAACAATATCAATATCATTTCTGAAATTCAGGGGGTTACCCGGATATGCTTTGGTCGGTCTCAGACATATATATAAATCGAACAACTGCCGCATTCTCACAATAGGAGAACGGTAAACAAGACCTGTTCCCTTCAGTTCCGGTATAAGCTCAGCTTCAGCTGCTTTAACGGGTTTGGAAGTTATCGCACCGAACATCGCCGCATCAACGCTATTAAGCAGGTCAATTGTCCTTTGAGGCAGGGCATCACCTTCCTTACACCAGAAATCCCAACCAATATCGCCATGAATATATTCAGCATTCAAATTCAATTTATCGAGTACTATTTTAACTGCTTCAAGTACTTCAATACCTATTCCGTCGCCGGGTAACCAAGCGATTTTGTGTCTTTTGTTATTTGACATAAAAAACAACTCCCTTTAATTTTTAAACTGACCTGATAATTATTAAAATTGCAATATAGCAAAATTTAATAATTTCTTAATTGAATTTGTGAATTGTGAAAACTAAATAATTTTGTTTGTTTTGTTTTTAATAAGAATGGTTTAAGCCCTCACCAGTCCCTCTCCATAAGAGAGAGACTGATGATGAGGATTTTATTTATTAACTCTGACAACCCTGAACCCCAATGCACTGCTTTGCATATCAATTGCATCTATCCAGCCCCTCATTGATGAGCGACACTTATCAGCACCCTGATGCCATGAGCCGCCTCTTGCTACTTTCCATGTTCCTGAGGGAGGTCCGGTAGGGTCAGTTTGAGAGCCACTGCTATATGTCCCAATCCAATCCCAGCATAGCTCAGATTGATTTCCGAGCATGTCATATAAACCGAAAGAATTCGGAACTTTCTGCCCGACAGGATGGGATACTTCGCCTGAATTTCCACTGTACCATCCGGTATTTGCAAGATTGGATTCCGAACTCCCATTATAATAATCTGAACTTGTACCTGCTTTGCATGCATATTCCCATTCAGCTTCTGTTGGTAACCGCCAGCCATCGGCATTCCAATTACACGATACGCTATTACCATTGATAGTATAGCATTTTGTCAGTCCTTCCCTTTGAGATAATTTATTGCAAAAATCACATGCCATAACAAATGAAACCCTGTCAACAGGATAATTGTCTCCACCTTTATTCTGGCTTGGATTTGAACCCATGATTATGGTGTATAAATCCTGTTGAATTTCATATTTACTCATATAAAAACTATTTCTGATTGTTACCTGATGTACCGGTGTTTCGGGCTGCATACTGCTGGGCATAGAGCCGGTATTCCCCATTTGAAAACTACCTGAAGGAATTAGAACGGCTTCAAGGAATTCTTTGATAGTATAATCAACTTCATTGCTTTTTTCTGAATTTGTAGTAACTGAAACTTTTCCTGAAACAGCACCGTGAGGAACTGTGCATATTATTTGAGTGTTGCTCCAGTTCTTGTAATCAGAAGTTTCAATGTTATTGAATTTAACAATGCTGTTATTTTGGTCCGAGCCAAATCCAGAACCGTAAATGGTAACATCTGAGCCGATATACAAATCAGTTGGGTTGATGCTTATTATTACAGGAGTTTCGATTACTTCAAAATCAACTTCATTGCTGGAAAGAGATTTTATCCTAACATAAACAGTTCCCGAAACAGCTTCCGCAGGCACTTTAACTTTAATTTCATTATCAACCCACGAAACATACTCAGTTGATTTGACATCATTGAAGTAAACATTACCTGAACCCTGAACAATGCCAAATCCGGTTCCTGTTAAAGTAATTTCTGTTCCAACTTTTCCGGAAGCGGGATTAATCGCATCTATTTGAGGAATTACTTTAAAGTACTTTTCATTGCTGTGAACTCCTTTGACGATAACTGATAGTCCACCGGTTTGAGCCCCAGCAGGAACTTTGACAATTATTTCGGTATCTGTCCACTTAGAATAATTTATTGCAGTAGCACCACTAAATGTTACAGAACTTGTTCCCTGAGTACCACCAAAATTTGTACCTGTCAATGTAATATTATCACCAATAAAAGCAGATGTTGGGTCAATATCCTCAATGAATGGTGTTGGTGGCGGCGGTAATGAGAAAATAATGCTGTCAATATCGAATAATAAAAACCTTTGAACAGGTGCAGAAGTTGAATAAATCAACAGATTCCTCATTATATTTTCAACATATTCAAAGGTCAGCGAATCAATACTAGAAACCTCCAAAGAAGTGGGATTGCCCGAACCATTGAGATAAATTTTCATCTGATAAGCTGATTGTTTGTTATTTAACAACATCTTATCAATATCAGCGATGTTATATGATTTTGAGTCATTGCTGTTCAGATAAAATTTAACAACCTCATTCTGACAGAACAGGGAATTAACCCATATAAAAACAAATAAAATCAGTAAAATATTTTTCATGTCAATGCCTTTCTATATTGTTACTTTATAAACTTTCTACTTTACAAACTTTATAAACTTTACAAACTTTAATAACTTTATACTGAATTAATCCTTCACACAAGGTACTGAATAATCCTCAAAAGCTTGCTTTGCATTTGTTGACCTATTATTGCAAATTGTTGAATAGTTTCCATAAAATATTTGCTTAATCTTTAACACATCGAACCGAAAACCCAACTCCCTTAGGCCAAATGTCCCTGCCGAAATAGGCATCATTATAGTACACTTCACAGAACCAAGCATCCTCGGCCCCATACATCGAAGAAGACCACCAATCGCTGTAGCGACCTATGCCGTCGAATGAAAAATCGCCAAAACCGCCATAGATATAGCCACCCGGAAGAGCCGAAAATCCGCTTTCATTTGTAGCTGCAGAATTTGGACTAAACCAATGAGTTGTTCCTGTTTCCTTCATTTTTCCACCTGCAACACTTTCACCTCCCAAATAATTAGTTAGCGTTGTCCATTCATCATTACTCGGCACATGCCATCCAGACGGAGCCAAACCACGAGAATCGTTCACAGCATACCAATTATACAGTTTGCCATATGTTGCATTATTTGATGAATTATTATCGTAATAACACCAAGCACCAGTAGTAAGACTTTCCCATTCTTCTGTATCAGTAACTTGAGGAATTGGGTCGCCGTTACGATAATGGTCAACATCAAGATTTTTTGTCATCCAAACTTGTGTTCCGATAGCAACTTCATTTGGATTTGAACTGTTGACAGTAAAGTCTTTTTCATTACTTTTATTGCTACCTACGGTTACCGATAGCTTTCCCGAACTTGCTCCTGTGGGAACTTTAACAACGATTTGAGTAGATGACCAGCTTGTATAATCGCTTGAGATTGCTTGTGTCGTATTGAATTTCACATAGTTTGTTCCCCTCGAAACACCAAAACCAGTTCCGGCAATAGTAACAGTTGAGCCAATTTGTCCGGATGTTGGACTTATACTTAGAATATATGGTAGAACTGTAAAATCCAACTCATTGCTTTTTAAATTTTTAACTGTTACAGATAATTTAGATGTTATGGTACCGGATGGAACTTTCACTTTAATCTGAATATCAGACCAATTGATATAATCAACAACTTTTGTGCTGCCAAAGGAAACGAAATTTGTTCCTCTCGCAGAGCCAAAGTCAGTACCCGTAATCGTAATTGTATCACCGATTTTAGCAGAAACTGGATTAATACTTGTTATTGTTGGACTACCTATAATTGTAAAATCGGTTTCATTACTTTTATGCCCCTTAACAAAGACGGATATTTTACCGCTGTTTGCTGTTTGTGGAACCAAAACTTTTATTGTATTATCGTTCCAGTTATCTTTCGTTGAGGTTACTGTTGCACTATTGAATGCAATATAGCTTTTAACATCATTAGTCCCGAAATTTGTGCCGGAAATTGTAATTTCATCGCCTCTGTAAGACGCTTGCGGAGTTATACTCGAAATAACCGGGAGCAAGTAATAAGCATAACCATTGCTTTTATTTCCTGAAACATTCACATACAAAGAACCTTTCTTTACTCCAACAGGTGCTTTGACTTTTATTTCATTATTACTCCAATTAATGTAATCCTGTGGTTGTGGCTTTACTTTTTCAAATTCAACATAAGAACTATTCGGAGTTGAACCGAAGTTTGAACCGGAGATTGTTATTTCATCTCCTGTTTTGAGCCAATCCGGTGAAATACTCTCTATGTGAGGTAAAACAGTAAAGTCAAATTCATTGCTTTTTTGACCATTGACAACAACGAATATTTTACCTGTCTTTGCTCCTGATGGAACAATAATTTTAATTCCTGTATCGGTCCAGTCGTTATAAGTAGTAGCAGTAGCACTATTAAAAGAAACATAACTTGTACCACGATGACTGCTAAAATTTGTACCTGTAATTATTATTTCCTGACCTATAGCAGCGGATAATGGTGAGATGTTTTCGATGACCGGTTTAGGCAATTCTTTAATTATAAAATCTTCCGGATTACAATAAAATCCATTTATATTAACAAATAATTCAGCATCACCAAAAGATAATCCATAAGGGATAATTGCCTGTATCTCCTTATCCTTCCAATTTGGATATACTGTTGATTTACTAACATCAAGCAAAGACTCACTTTGCTTAAAGCCAATAAAACTCTTATCTTGAAAATTACCAAAACCATCTCCCGTAATTGTAATCATTTCACCGGGAATACCCTCATTAGGTTCAATATTATCAATTAAATTTTTTGATTGAGACAACAATTTTCGATATTCCAAAACAATTGGTAATTCCTTATGCAAATCGAACCATTCGGATTCGATTCCAGCATTGCCTTCAACTCCTGCCCATAACTGCCACAACGGTTTATTCAATACATCAATTTCTAATTCGGCAAAACCAAAAACATTGGCATAAGCATTAAAAGCATTTTGCAAACCATAGAAATTAACATTTAATTGAGGTCCGACAAATGGTTTTAGTTTTCCCCCTAAACTTAATTCAGGAGGATTGAAAGTGAATTGTGCATTACCTGATTTAATTGAACTCCATTTTCCATTATTGTACTCAATACCCGCAGTTGTTTTACCCTCCAGGGTAATTCCACTCTTTACTTCAGCACCAATGGATAAATCACAACCAACTTGAACATCAATATTTGAAGTAACGACAACAGGAAAACAAAAGGGTGGTATTGGAATTGGGATACAAATTTTTATAGATGGCAACTTAACTTTAGGGATATTGAGTATCTCGTTTAATGATTCCTTGTATTTAATCACTTCATATTCCAAATCAGCATGAGCTTCTAAGGACAAGTTATTTTCGGTTATTAATTGAACAATTACTTGTTTAACTTTCTTTTTCTCAATAACAAGATTAAAACCAAGTTCAGGTTTGTAGGTAATACTTCCATCTATCTTGATTTGGTCATATTTAGTCTGCTTATTCTTGTCATGGTCATAAATAACGACATCCTTAAAACCAAGAGTAAATCCTTCATCTGATAATATTTTTTCATCCGGCTTGACAGTAATTTTCCCCGTATCAGCAGGTGTAAACTTCCTATTAAATGAAATAATTCCATTCTCAATTACATCAGTTAGAACAGCATCTTCTGTTTCAACAACTATACTATCACCTACTTGCTTAATTGAAGTTATCCTTTTTAAATAGCCGTCGGGAGCTAATTCTGTTGGTTCGCTGGCTATGATGTCCCCAACTTTTAAATTATTGCCAACTGAAGAACCTTGATCAAATACAATTTTATTACTATCCAAAGTAGTAATATATTCGCTTTCTGAAGAATCAACCACAACAGCATCATCGGCAATTTTTGTTTCGAGTATTGCAAAGTTTATGCTGTCAATGTCAGAAATTAAATGAGATTTTGGAATACCAAAAATAAATATACTTAAATATCTGACATTGTTAGAGTCATATTCAATTTTCATTGAGTCTATGCTTTTTGTCGAGTAAAATTCCACCAGCGAATCTTTATGACATAGGTTTAGTACAAAATTTTCTTCACTATAGACAAATTTAAAATTTTCAATATCATCAATTTTAAATTGTTTGAAGTTCCCATCTTCAAGATAGAATTTTATTGTTGGCTCATCTGCAAAAAGTGATAATGCAAAGAAGAACAGCGACAAAAATATTATTGACTTTTTCATATTCTTATCCTGTTATTTCACCAAAATCATTTTCTTTGCCTGTACCTCTGACCCAAATCGCACTTCGTAATAATACACACCGCTCTGAACGCGGTTATTGTTAAAGTCCAGACAGTTCCATGGTAAAGAATTCTTCCCTGCCTGGCAATTTTCGCATTTTAAAGTTTGAATCAATGTTCCTGTATTATCATAGATAATGATTTCAACATTTCCGGAAGTCACAATTTCAAACTCAAGTGATGTCTGTTCCGAAAAAGGATTTGGATAGTTTTGCTCAACATTGAGATTGTCAATGACTGACGGGTTCTCTTTCACCGATAATATATTCTCAAATTGTATCTTTTGAATTTGTATAACAGCTATTTTCTCTGTTTGTCCATTTTTCAAATTAATAACCAGAGTATCGCCTTGAGCAAGTACGTTTATACTTGTTATTAGTATAAGAAATAATGTAGTAACCAATAGTTTCATAATTTCACCTCCAACAAAATTTATATAAATAAACATTTTGCAATTTTCATATCATATAATGACACATGAACATCAAGAACGTCTCAAAATTGACTAAAATAATTATTATTTCCAAAATTATTTGTTTGTTTTTTTTGACGAGGGTTTTGGGTATATGGTTTTTGGGATAGGATTGGTGATGAAAACTCTTAACAGAATTAATGTTTTATATAATTCAAACATACGTTTATTTATTCATTCCCACTGAGCTACTAATTGTTGAATGTCGTGTTCACATTTGTTCCAATCATGTAAGGTCAAGGGGTCAAAATCTGCACCATTGGGCCAAACAATGGTTTTAATTTCTTCATCAATTTTGACCTGATTAAAATAATTTATATCGGTTAATGTGCCAAAAAGATTACCTTTTAATACATTTTTAAAATTAATAACCGAACTTGTACCGTCATCAAATCTCAATAATAAAGTATATGGTGCTACTATTTCGAAAGATTCTACTTTATATATAGGATGCATAATAAACCTCAATCTAATGCTTTAATTTTTAATGGTAATTTTCCGGATTGCAATAATTCCCATGATTTTACTAATTCATCATGATGTAGTTCAGCCCATGCTTCAACAAGTCTTTGTTCTCTTCGTGGTAATTCGCCACCTAATTTTTCAATATTATCATTAGAAAATACTGCAGAAAATTCTTGATAATAAGCATGAAAATGCGGAACATTATGTTGCCCTGTGGGTTCCATAAACATTCGAATAATGATACCATAAAATCTTGATAATTCGGGCATATACTTTTATCCTCATACAAAAATATTAATTATTCAATAAAACGTATTATACATAATTATTGTGTAATAATTTTGAAAAATAATTTTTATTACCAAAATTATTTGTCTGTTCAGATTCAAACTGTTAACTTGCTTAGTTATATTTATTTGAATAGTGAAAAATGTTGTAATTGTGTCAAAAAAGGTAATAAATAGTGAATGGTTAATGGATAATGGTATGGAAGAACTTGCCGAAATAACTGTTCGTGGAGCAAGAGAACATAATCTCAAGGGTGTTGATTTGACAATTCCGAGGGATAAACTTGTGGTTTTTACGGGTATATCGGGTTCGGGCAAATCGTCCTTGGCATTTGATACCTTATATGCCGAAGGTCAAAGACGTTATGTTGAATGTTTATCTTCTTATGCAAGGCAATTTCTCGGGATGATGAAAAAACCTGATGTTGACAGCATCGAAGGGCTCTCCCCTGCTATTAGCATCGAGCAAAAGTCAATAAGCCATAATCCCCGTTCAACTGTTGGAACCGTAACTGAAATTTATGATTATCTCAGGTTGCTGTATGCAAAAATTGGTATTCAATACTGTGTTGATTGCAAAATTCCCGTTCAGAAGAAATCAACTGAGCAGATTGTTGATGATATAATGCTGAATTTTGACAAGAAGAAAATACAAATACTTGCACCCTTGATTAAGGGCAGGAAGGGACATTATAAGGAACTATTCGAAAGATTACAGAAACAGGGTTTTACAAAAGTGAGGGTTGATGGTGAAATCAGGGAAATTAAGGATGGAATGCAACTTGACAGGTACAAGATTCATAATATCGAACTGATTGTTGACCGTTGCGTCCCGGAAAAAGGCCAGGACCACAGAATAGCTGAATCTGTTGAACTTGCTTTGAAAGTTGGTGAGGAGTCGCTGATGGTTCTTTATGAAGGAGATGGGAAAATGGAGAATGGAGAACGGATGAATGGAGAATTAAAAATTGACAATTCACAATTAACAATTAATTCGGAAAAAGGAAAAGGGAAAAAGGAGAAAGGAGAAGGGAATTTAATTACTAATGACCAATTACTAATTACTAATGAAGAATTTGCAGACAGCAGACAGCAGACAGCAAACATGAGTAAATTAACAATTGACAATTCACAATTAACAATTAATTCGGAAAAAGGAAAAGGGAAAAAGGAGAAAGGTATTCTTCTACAAGCTCAGGATGACAGAATTCGACAAGCTCAGGATGACAGAATTCGACAAGCTCAGGATGACAGAATTCGACAAGCTCAGGATGACAGAATTCGACAAGCTCAGGATGACCGAATTCGACAAGTAAGGAATGACGGTTTATGGATGGAAAAGCTGTATAGTACACAATATACATGTCCTTCCTGCAACAAAGCGTATTTGGAACCTGCACCGAATATGTTTTCCTACAATTCACCTTACGGAGCATGTCCAAATTGTCAGGGATTGGGTGAAATTAAGGATTTCAATAAAAATCTTGTAATTCAGGACAGGACATTGTCAATTGCCGACGGTGGTATTCTAGTGATGGGTAAGCTGAGGGAGAATTGGCTATGGTCTCAGATAGAATCTTTTGCAAGAGATAATGATATTGATTTGAATGCTCCGTTAAATACGATAACTGAAGAGAAAATAAATAAACTTCTTTTTGGGAGTGAAGATGAAACAGTGAAGGTGCAGTACAAATTTGGCAATAGTAAGACAACATATTATCATAAATTCATTGGTCTATTGCCGAGTTTATTTCATCATTACGAGAATACTACTTCGGGAACAATAAGGAAGAACTACGAGAATTTCATGACAGGTCAGCCATGTCCCGTTTGCAATGGGGGGAGGTTGAAACTGGATAATCTGAATATTTTTGTGCATGGATATTCAATCAAAGATATTGTGCAAAAAGATATTAGCCAGATAATTGATACAGCAACTGAGATTAAGAGTAAGTTGTCGGATAGAGAAGAAAAAATTGCTCTGATTATAATGAATGAGATAATCTCAAGATTGAAATTTTTACAGGAAGTCGGATTGTCTTATCTGACTTTGGACAGAAACGTAATGTCGCTTTCCGGTGGTGAATCTCAGAGAATTCGCCTTGCATCGCAGATTGGTTCTGAACTTGTTGGTATTTTGTATGTACTTGATGAGCCAAGTATTGGTTTGCATCAGCACGACAACAATAAACTCATAAATTCCTTGAAGCGATTAAGGGACATCGGCAATACAGTTATTGTTGTTGAACATGATAAGGCGATGATTGAGCAATCTGATTTTGTTGTGGATATAGGTCCGGGAGCTGGTGTAAATGGCGGAGAAATAATTCTTACAAAATCACCAGAAGAAATAAAGAAACTGACAAATGGTGAAGCTTCACGGTCTTTAACAGCCAAATACCTGAAGAATGAAAAGAAAATACATTTGCCTGCTGAACGAAGAAAAGGTAATGGAGCAAGGTTAAAATTAAAAGGTGCAAAGGGAAATAATCTTAAAAATCTTGATATTGAATTTCCGTTGGGTGTGTCAATTTGCATAACAGGAATGAGCGGATCAGGGAAATCATCTTTAATCAATGATACGCTCTACCCTATCCTGGCAAGACATTTTTACCGTTCTGTTCTTGTTCCGCTCGAGTATGAAAAATTAGAAGGTTTGGAGAATATTGATAAGGTAATCGAGATTGACCAAAGTCCGATTGGCAAAACACCACGTTCAAATCCGGCGACATACACCGGACTGTTCACAATAATTCGTGACTTCTTTGCATTACTGCCGGAAGCAAAAATCAGGGGATACAAAGCCGGACGATTTTCTTTCAATGTTCCGGGCGGCAGATGCGAAGAATGTGAAGGAGGAGGTATCAAGAAAATTGAGATGAACTTTCTACCCGACGTATATGTAACATGTGATGTCTGCTATGGAAAACGGTATAACAGAGAAACACGCGAAGTGAAATACAAAGGGAAATCTATTGCAGATGTACTCGATATGACAGTAGTCGAAGCTGTGGACTTTTTCAGTGAAATTCCGAAAATAAAACGTAAGCTCAGTACGCTGAATGAAGTCGGTTTGGGATATATTACTCTCGGTCAGCAAGCACCAACGCTTTCGGGAGGTGAAGCACAAAGAGTAAAATTAGCAACGGAACTTTCTAAAATCAGTACGGGAAAAACAATTTATTTACTGGACGAACCCACGACTGGACTGCATTTTGAGGATATTCGCATTTTGTTGAAACTTCTGAATAAACTCGTTGACAAAGGTAATACCGTAATTATTATCGAGCATAATCTTGATGTTATAAAATGTGCCGACTGGCTCATTGACTTAGGTCCTGAAGGCGGTTCAAAAGGCGGACTGCTTGTAGCTCAGGGAACTCCTGAGGAGATAGTGAAAGTAAAGGAAAGTTACACAGGGCAATACCTGAAGAAGGTGTTGGAACTCAGATTGTTAAGTAAACAAGTTTAATGAGTTTAATGAGTTTAATGAGTTTAATGAGTTTTGTGCTTAATTGCGAAAATTTTGCAAGTATTGTTTATTCGGGATAGGATAAGAGTTAAAAGAAAGAAAAATTATGATAATTAAAATGGAAATGATTTTGGCGTCATGGTGGAAAAGAATCCTAATATTCAGTGGACTCTTTGTGATTTCATACCTTCTCTCAGACTATGCTTTTAGAATGTTAATTAAATCTTATTTTCTCATTTATTATTATTACGACAGTTCAATTGCAATATTCATTTCACTGTTGATTTCTTCAGTATTAATCGAAAGATTCCGTTCCCAGAATTATTATTTTACATTTGGATTGACAATAACAAGAAGTACTCTCAGGGAGATTTTATTTTCATTTCTTCTTGTTTCCTTACCGTTTGCCTTTTTGAGTGTTCTGCTTTATTTATTGAATTTTAATAATTTTACCAGCTTTGAAATTACAAGAAACTTTATTTATTTCACATCGTTTATTTTCCTTTATGCTCTAATTGAAGAATTAATATTCAGAGGTATTATCTTCCAGGCACTGATTGATAGATTTGGAATAGTTTTTACAGCAGTGTTTACAAGTCTGATATTTTCGTTGTTCCACATCTATAATGGCAATTTTAGTACTTTTGCTTTCATCAATACTTTCCTTGCCGGTATGGTTTTAGGATTAATGTATTACCAGACAAGGTCTTTGTATTTACCGATATTTTTCCATTTTTTCTGGAATTTTCTGCAAAAATTTCTGCTCAATTCAAATATCAGCGGTTATTCATTTGGTTATTCGGTCTCGAATGCAGGGTTGGAAAAACTGCCTATTTGGCTTTTTGGAGGAAATTATGGCATTGAGGGTGGTTTGGCAGGGACAATATGCTTAATAACGGCTCTGGCACTAACTACGAGCTATGTTACAGCATCGCCGTATATCAACTCAAAGCTGTTAAAAAGACATATTTTTGAAAATATTTTGTAAATTTTTGAGACGTTTTTGCTGTTAATGTGTCATTGTATATGAGCGATTGACAAAAATTAAAAAACACGCACACACTCAGGGTCAATTTGACCCTCAAAGGTCGTAGCTAAAAGTTACGACCTTTTTTTTGTCAAATAGGCAAATAAGATAGAAAACATCAATTTTCATCTTCTATTTTCTATTTTCTATTTTCTATCTTCTATTTTCTAAAACCGTGGAGATGGCGGGAGTTGAACCCGCGTCCGGAGAGCTTCTTCCGAAGCCACTACATGTTTAGTTTATCTATGATTCTTGCAATCGGGATTACCGATAAACAGGTCCCTGAAAGCAATCAACAGAATTATTTCACCTGATTCCCTGTAGAACAGAACTTCAGCTATCCTGCTTTGGACGACACTTTTAAGGAACCTAGCAGGAAAGTTCCCTTAAAAATGTGGTTGCTATTTATTAAGCAGCCAATGCGTAATTATTTTCGGCATTTCTACCTTTACCGGTTGAATTAACGAGCACAGACCGGTGGAGCTCGACATGCAGCTTGCAGAATCCATCACCCCGTCGAAGCCATTTCATCCCCAAAGAACGTTTTATTAAAAGTTAATCGTATCTGATTTAATTTTATTGTTTTTCAGTTTAAAATATAAAATTTGTTTAATTTTGAATTGAAGATTATTAATTAAAATGAAATATAAAAGGGTGAAAAATGGGATTATACCGGGAAGGTCCCCCAAGAGAATTTATTAAGAAAATAAAAAATGAATTCGCAATTGATTGCTTTATCGAAACAGGAACATATCGTGCAACAACGGCTGTCTGGGCTTCTACACTTTTTAAAAAGGTATATACAATAGAAGCATTCAAGCCGTTATATGATGAAATGTGTTTAATGCATAAAGACTATGATAATGTTTCATTTGTTTATGGGAAAAGTAATGAAAAACTCAAAGATATTTTGGATGATGCCAATCAGCCGGCAATTTTTTGGCTAGATGCTCATTACAGCGGGGATGGAACATTTGGAGAAAAAGAAAAATGTCCTTTGATTAACGAATTAAAAATTATAAATAATTTCCGGCATGATAGCATCATTCTAATTGATGACGCAAGGATTTTTCTTTCACCATATTCAATGCAATTCAAAGTTGTTGATTACCCTGATATATCAAAAATAATAAACATATTAAATGAGGTACCTCATCGTTATATAATTATTTTGGAAGATGTTATTTTCTGTATTCCCGAAAAAATGAAAGAACTTACTTCAAAATATTCACAAGAATTGAATTCTATGAATAGTTTTATCAATTCAGATAAAAAAGATATTATAATGAAATTATTAAGATTCTTAATACGAAAAATAAAGGGTATATAATCCCATCTAAATTTATAAATAAATTTAATTTTTTATTTTCATCAAAATCCTTGCCGGATGGAATAACTTAATTCTTCTCTTTTGGATAAATGCCCGGTATCTCAATTCATGATTGAAAATCGCTAACTTTTTATTTATTATGTTCTTTGAAAAGACATTAGATTTAGATGAAATCGGTTCAATATTCTCACTAAAAATCTTTTCAAATTGCTTTAATATATTTTCCTTTTTTACAAATTCATTGAGTTCATTGTTGGTAAAATTTGGCTTTATTAAATACTGAATATATAATTCATCATTATTATCTATTTCAATTATTTTTTCAATTAATTCATCATCATTATCAAAGTCATAATAATTGAGAAAACTATTTGTATTGAAATCCAGACCTACCCTCGGATTACCCCAATAGATGGGAATACTGTTTACCTTCATTGCTTCAAAAATCTTCTCGGTAGTATAGTAATCTGATTCTTCATTCTCGAATGCAATGGAAAACTTGTAAGGTTTCATGAATTCCCATTTGTCCTCTGCTTTTGGACCAATAAATCTGCCAATATTATTTAAATACCTCCCTGCAGAATCCACTTTTTTATATTTGGAAAGCTTTTTGAAAAAAATGTTTCGTTTCCTACAATTAGGATTAGAATAAATAAAATTGCAAAACTTAGTTTTCTCTTTTAAAATTTGTTCGATATCCTTTTCCTTGAGCAACTCTTCCATATTCCCGTATTGAAAATACTGAGGTAAACGGTAATTTCTGCCATTATAATTGTCCAAATCAAATGAAAAAGAATAATCGCAAACATCGAAATCCGGTTTAATATTTTCACCTGAAAAAAATATTCTTGTACAGTTGAATTTGTGAACCTGGCATCCAAATATTGAAAAGAACAAGTAGTCCGGTTTATCTGTGATTTCAATATTATAATCATCTTTAAGTAAATTAATAAAGGTATTATTTTCAATATCGAAGTTAGGCCAGAAATCCACAAAAAATATTTTAATGGTTGGTTTAGACATTTTTCTGAGTATGTTTTTTGATACTAATGTTTTTTAAAGTCAAACCTATTATATTCGAAAGTCATTAAATCAATCTCTTCGCTGAGCAAATGCTTGTTCCTTCTATCCATGACAATCTGAGCAACATCAATTGCTTTTTCAAGTTTATATTTCGTACATCCTTTTGTTCCCCGCCAGGCAAAAGAAGGTATTGAATCAGGCAGGAATCCATCTGCAACAATTATTCCGCAAATACCGGCAACAGTTCCAGTTGTCAAGGAAGTATTGATTGCTGTCTTCGTATGGTCTCCACAAAGAAATCCGAGAAACATTCTGTGGGTGTCAATATCGTAATCCCTTAAATGGACTTTAATATTACTATAGGTATTTTTCAGGTCGGATGTATTTGTATCTGCACCAATATTAACCCATTCTCCGAGATAAGAATGACCGAGAAAACCATCATGCTGTTTGTTGGAATAAGCGTGAATAACAGAATTTTCAACCTCTCCCCCAACCTTGCAGCATTCACCGATTGATGTTTTGCCATAAATCTTAGCAGAGATTTTAACCAATGAATTATCACCTATGAAGCATGGACCACATATAACAGTATTAGCCATTATCGAGACATTGTCACCTATTATTATTTTCCCTTCACTTGCATCGAGAACCACTCCGGGTGCAATTTTTGCATCCTTACCTATTTTAATATTATCAGGATTTACAAGATGAACTGCTTCTTTTTTCAATAAATCAAAATCCTGTTGATTCGTGAAATATTTAAAATCGTTATTAATTCCGGACTCTATTAAATCAAAAACTTCCCATAGATAATTTATTACTTTAGGTTCAGGGACTTCCAGAGGTGTCAATCCACCTGCAAAATCAGAAAGAAATTTTGGGAATAAATCTTTATCTTTTTCATCAGGATTAATTCTTTCACATTCCGGAACAAAAGCGGCTACAGGCACCTGATTGACATGAAAGACAACAGATTTTTCAACACCTGTTTCACTAACAAACTTGTCATAAGCAGTAGTGAGATTTTCAAAAAAGAAAGATTCAGGCAAAATGGCAGAATGCAAAATTAAAATATTATCTCTTTTCATTTCCTGAGAATCGTGGTCAAATCTTGCTAAAAATGATTTAAGATGTTTCTCTCTTCCATTGAATATTAAATTTGAATCCGGAAAATCCTTTTTAACTTTCTCAAAAATCCTTAAAGCACCTACTCTTATTTCCCATGCTGAATGCATTATAGAAAAAGGATACAAGCTATCGGCTTGAGCTGTTTCAAAAAGCAATATGGAATCAACTTTCATGGTCTTCGTGAAAGAATAATGATTATCTGATATCCAATAATTCAACTTCAAAAATCAAAGTGGCGTTTGGTGGGATCACACCGCCTGCTCCTCTTGAACCATAACCCAATTCTGGTGGAATAATGAGTTTTCTTGTACCACCAACTTTCATTCCCAACAGTCCTTCGTCCCATCCTTTGATAACTTTACCGGCTCCAAGCATAAATGAAAAAGGTTGATTTCGTTTCTTTGAGCTGTCAAACTCTTGCCCATTATCAAGTGTACCGACATAATGCACAAAGACTGTTTGACCACCCTGGGGTGAAGCACCGGTACCTTCGACAAGGTCAATATACTTTAATCCCGAAGGAGTTGTTACCATTTGAGGTTCTTTATTTTCTGTTGATTTATCAGCACTTGAACATGACATAAAAATTACTCCTGCTATAAATAAAATTATTATTGTAAATGTTTTCATTAAATCACCTCATACTTTTTTATAAATTGAAGTTTGTCTTTTTTCTTTCTGCATTTCACAGCGGCTTTGATAAAACTGATAAATAACGGATGACCTGTTATAGCTCTTGATTTCAATTCAGGATGAAATTGAGTACCAACGAACCAAGGATGTTCTTTCAATTCACCAATTTCTACTAAAGTACCATCAGGAGACAGACCACTCAATAATAATCCATTTTCTTCCAATAATTCACGAAACTGGTTATTTAATTCATATCTATGGCGATGCCTTTCAGAAATATTTATTTCCTTATATGCTTTGTATGCTTTTGTCCCTTCCTTAACAGTACAAGGATAAGCTCCGAGTCGCATCGTACCACCCTTATCCTTAATTTCCTTTTGTGTCTCCATTAAATCAATAACGGGATAGGGTGTCTGCTTATTGAATTCAGTTGAATGCGCTTCTTCCAATCCACACACATTCCTTGCAAACTCAATTACTGCACATTGCAATCCAAGACATATTCCAAAAAATGGAATCTTGTTTTCCCTGACATATTTTATTGCAGCAATCTTGCCTTCTATTCCCCTGTTACCAAAGCCAGGACCAACCAAAATACCGTCCAAATCTTTTAAATAATCGACTACATTTGTTGCATCAAGCGTTTCAGAGTTAATCAAATCGACATTGACTTTGGCATTGTTGATTGAACCTGCATGAATAAAAGCTTCAAGGATACTCTTGTAAGAATCCCTGTACTTGGTATATTTACCAACCAAAGCAATGTGAATTTCTTTCTTGGGATTTTTTATTCGCTGAACAAACTTTGTTAACTGTTCAGTATCAAGTTCCTTTTGCGGCATTTGCAGTTGTTTCAAAATAATTTCCGTAACAGAACTTTTTGCATACATCAAAGGAACTTCATAAATAGTTGTTTCAACATCAAGAGCATCAATAACTGCTTCAACATCAACATTACAAAACAGAGCAATTTTCTGTTTTTCATCCTTAGACATCTTCTGCTCGGAACGACATAGTAGGATATCTGGTTGAATACCGAATTCCATCAGTGCTTTAACCGAATGTTGTGTTGGCTTTGTTTTTAATTCTCCTGCGGCTTTTATGTAAGGAACATAAGTAAGCAGGATATTCAAACAATTATTTGCACCTCTTTCAAGTATTAATTGCCTAGTTGCCTCAAGAAAAGGCAATGATTCAATATCACCAACAGTTCCACCGATTTCAACGAGGACAAAGTCATATTGTCCATCAAATACTAGAATTCTTGACTTAATCTCATCTGTAATATGCGGAATCACCTGAACCGTTTTACCAAGATACTTACCCTGACGTTCCTTTTGAATAACTTCAAAATAAACCTGACCGGTTGTTGTATTATTCTTCTTGTTCAGAGATTGACTTATAAACCTTTCATAATGTCCCAAGTCCAAATCAGTTTCTGCACCGTCATCAGTAACATATACTTCTCCATGCTGAAACGGGTTCATTGTCCCCGGGTCAACATTGATATAAGGGTCAAGCTTCATGATAGTAACGCAAAAGCCCCTTTGCTTAAGCAAATATCCAAGCGATGCAGATGCTATTCCTTTTCCTAAGGAAGACAAGACACCACCGGTAATGAAGATATACTTTGTTTGTTTAACTTTTGTAATTTCAGCCGCCATTAAATAATCTTTTTTATTAATTTACATCTTATTTTTTTCAATTTTTACAAATTACAGAAATTTACATAATTGAGCAAAATGATTAAAAAATTAAATAATGAGATTATAGTGTTTGTCAAATGCCTGAAAGTACTGATTATTTCAGTGTTTTTAATATTTTTTTGCCTTTCATGCGATTTTTTTTCAGGAAAAAAATTATTAACATTTTATTACCATGCTGAGAATCCTTATAAAAGAGAAGTCATAATGAAGCTTATTAGTGATTTCGAAAAGACCATTGACATTAAAGTGAATGCTATAGAATACTTCCCTGATGATATTGGTAAAATCCTGAATAAAATGAAGGACAGTCTTGACGTAATCGAATTAAATTACCTTTATTTATCAGAGTTCAAACACAAGGATTTTTTACTAGATTTAACTTCCTTGCCAGAAAGAATGTTGATATTAAAGAGGATTGACTTATTAAATTATCTCACTCCTTTTTTGTCTGAAAGCTATTTGCTTTTTGCAAATCTGCCATCAAATTTGCAAGGGAGCATTGAAAAGTCCTTTGATGATGTTGAAGAACTAATCAAAATGTCAGTTTTAGTGGACTCATCAAGAAGAACTTTCGGATTAGTAGTTAATGACGGAAAATACTCAGTTCAAAATTTTTTGACTCTTTTAAACCGGAATGGTGGCAATATTATTATCGAGAGTGATTCAATATCATTAATTAATTCAGCAGTTATAAAGACACTTGACCAATATAGGAAATTAGCCCCTTATTCTTTTATCGGGACAAAGAAAGAAGTTGAGAATGAATTTTTAACTGATAGATTGAATTTTTGTCTTAGCAACTCAATTTTTCTTAGCCAATTGCAAACAAAGATCAATAGTAGGAAATATTCATTTGGCTATCTGTTGGATAATGAAAAAAAATCATTTAACAACAATTATGTCAGTTCTTATCTTGCAATCAATAAAAATTCCAAAAATATTGAACAATGTGTCGAATTTGTCAATTATATAACTCAGGACAAATGTTTGCAGAAATTTCAAAAAACTATTTTTTCATCAATAAATAAGACAAGATATAATAGTAATAACTTTTCTGATAGCGATTTACTGATAATAGATAAAAATCGGGAACTGTATTCAAACCCTTTAGTCAATGAAATTAATGCGGCATTGTACTCAACAGTTTATGGACAGGATTCGATAATATGGATAGTAGAAAAAACACAGAATAGAATTAACAAATTATTAAAACAAAAAAAACACATAAAATACAGATAATTTTCTCATTTGCACATTATATTAGTTTTATCTATTTTTGTTGTTAGTAAATCCTAAATAAATGTAAGAATTATTCGTTAATATTTAAAGTTAATTATTAGAAAATAAATAAATTATGAGTTTAACAGAAGCACCTGCTGAAATAAAATTGAAAGTAAATGCGATTCTATCCGGTAAAGATGTATTGAGAAGATTAAGTTCCATGGGAATTCACATTGATGATGAATTAATCAAATTGAATAATCCAAAATGGGGACCGGTTTTGATACAAAATATCTCAAACGGGACAAATAAATTGGCGATTGGAAGAGGTCTGGCAGAAAATATCCTAGTGGAATATGAAGACTAAGACAATAGTTCTTGCAGGTCAGCCCGGCTCAGGTTCAAGTACTCTTTTCGATGTTATGAGCGATATAAGCACTCCTTCAACGGGAGTAACTTTTGATTATCGAATTACTGAGATGGATTTAAATGGAGAAACCGTAAGAATTGTTGATATACCTGGAATTTACTCTTTAAATCCAAATGACCCATCAGAAAAATTAGCTGTAGATTATTTATTAAACAATGAGATTGATTTAATAATCAATGTTGTAAACACAACCATGCTGGCAAGAAGTCTCGAACTTACAGTCGAACTTCTTGAATTCGGAATACCTATGGTTGTTGCAATGAATATGCATGACGAAGCTGTACAGCATGGTTTAAAAATTGATACTGATAAATTAAATCAACTTATAGATGTACCTGTCCAATTTACATCAGCCAGATATGGAAAAGGTGTCAGAAGATTAGCTGATAAGTGTTATTTGAGTTTGATGTCCACCGGATTTAAGCCAAAGCTATTTAAGTATACTCATCATCTTGAAAAGCACATTTCTGGTATTGAAAATATACTTGAAAGCAAACCCAATATTATAAATGGTTCTAAGAGATTTATCGCAATCAAATCAATCGAAAACCCACAACTACTACCTGATGATATAGTTAAAGTTACAGGACATCTTGCAAAACAAATCGAGGAAGAACTTCACAGCGAACATAAGATGGATAGCTATGAAACAGTATCTTACGAAAGGCATCATATTTCAATGAAGCTATCTGAAGATATTACACAAGTGGTTAAACGAAAAGAAAGACCGATGAGTGAGAAACTCGATACCTTGCTGTTGCACCCAATTGCAGGTTATTTCTTTTTACTCCTGTTTTTCGGTTCTTATTTCTTTGCTATATTTTTAGTGGGAAATTTCCTTACATCTGTGGTTGATACACCGATCATTAAGCTCGGAGAATCATTCAGCCATCTATCCACAACACAACCATTCCTTTGGTATACATTGAACGGTGCTTATATGGGCTTATCCGGAGTTTTAGGAATTGTACTCCCTTACTTTCTGCCTTTAGTATTTTTGACATCAATATTCGAAGATACAGGATATATTACGAGAATTGCTTTTTTACTTGATGGAATAATGCATAAAATTGGCTTGCACGGTAAATCAATAGCACCCTTTGTTCTCGGATTCGGTTGTTCAGTTCCTGCACTATATGCAACAAGAATGATAGAAAACAAAAGAGACAGAATGATAACCGGTGTATTAGTGCCTTTTGTACCTTGCACAGCAAGAATAGCAGTCATTTTTGCTTTAACGGCGGCTTTTGCAGGTCCCTTATGGGCAGTTGTCGTTTTCTTTTTTGTTATACTCGTAATATCCATTAGCAGTAAAATAATGTCTAAACTTCTGACAAAACCAACTGGTTTAATAATGGATATACCAAATCTAAAATTGCCTTCTTTAACTATTTCCTTAAAAAGAACCTGGTACAAGATTAAGGAATTCACACGAGAAGCAATTTTATTCCTGATTGGTGGCAGCATAGTTCTTGGCTGGATTGAATATTTCGATGTCGGTAAATACATCAATATCATTTTCTCTCCAATACTAACATACTTCTTAGGTTTACCGGAACAGCTTGGCTCAACACTCGTTTTCGGATTCCTCAGGAAAGAGCTGATAATTGTTATGGCAAATCAGGCGATGGGAGTACCGACACTTGCACAACTGCCAATGTCGCTTGACCAAATTATGATATTTATTATCTTCGTTACGCTCTACTTCCCATGTCTGGCAACGCTTGTAGTACTTTGGAAGGAGTTCGGGAAAAAGACAGCAATTGCCGCATCAACATTTTCTGTTCTAGTAGCAACGATATCAGCATTTCTCTTTAAAATTGGTTTTATGATATTCTAAAAAAATCCCCAATAGTTTAAATAATTCAAACTAAAAAGACCTTTAAATTCTTTCTTAACTTCCGCACTTTTTGAACCATGCAATATTAATCTTTGGAAAACCGCAAAAAGTAGTATCGAATAGCCAGGTTAATGATAGTAGTTCTGGGAAATTCAAAAAATCAAGTACTGCTGTTCTTTGAATATATTGAAAAAGGAACTCCAAATGAAAATATAAAACTTAACAATTTATCTTTGTATATCCATTGTGATGCTCGTTAAACAAACTCAGTCTTTTTTCCAATTCATCAAACTGACTTGATTTGACCAACGAAACACAAATCCTTATTCCCTCGGTTTTTTCACCACCTGTTGGATATAATGGAATTGTGCTTATACCATAGTATAGAAGTCTTTCTGTCAGTTCATCTCCTTCCAATCCGGGATAGGATACTGTAAAATAAAATCCATCAGCTATTGGCTCACCATCATCACTATCGTATGCTATTTTAAATCCATTTTGAATAAAAATATTTTTTATAACTTTAGCTTTTTCTTCATATTCTTTTAACTCTTCAACAAAATTATATTTTCCATCATTAACAGCTTTTAAAATTCCTGCAAAGCCATATTGAACCGAATGAGTAACTCCTGCTGTTGTATTCAGAATTGAGCTGAATACAAGGGCTCGTCCGAAGATATCCATACCAAAATACTTACCCAGATTCTCGTATCGAGTGTCATGAAGTTTTTCAGACATTGCTAAAATCCCAATTCTTTGTCCGGCATAGCTGAAAGATTTGGAACCGGAAATCAATAAAATATAATTATCGCAATAATTTGCAACAGATGGCTGAAAGGGTGGTATACCCGGATGTGAATAATCTTTACGAAAATCCATTGCAAAATACGCAAGGTCCTCTATGACAATAACATCATACTTCATTGAAGTTTCCGCAATAATTTTTAACTCATTCTCGGTTAGACAAATCCATGACGGATTGTTTGGATTTGAAAATACTACAGCAGTTACATTTCCTTTTTCATAAACTTCGATTAACTTTTTTCTTAATTTTTCACCCCTGTAGCTATTTACATCAAATGCTTCCTGCCCAAATCCAAGCATACGATTCATTGTGTTGTGATTGGGAAAACCCGGTTCGATAAATAAAACCTTATTTTTATTTTGTAGTCTGCGACCGGCAGTTAATATAGAAACAAAACATCCGTGAATAGAACCACATGTAGGAAAACAAAATTCTGGCTTAACATCTAAATTTAGAAATAGACGAATAAATCTAGAAGACTCGTTCTTAAAATCCACAACCCCATCAATTGGCGGATAAATTCCTGCTATATTATTTTGATGAGCTTTCATTTCGGAATCAATTGCAATTTTAGAAGGTAAAATCCCCGGAACACCCATTTCCATTCGTATAAACTTTCTATCCGATTCATTTTCGATTATATTAACTATTTTTCCGATAACTCTGATATTTCCTAATCTGATATTCACTCTTCCAAAGAAGTCAATTGCTTTATTTACCAATTCAAAATTAAAAGGAGTATCTTTTCTAATTTCTTTACACATAAATCCCTACTACTCAATTTCTGATATATATTTCAATAAATTATTTTCAAAATATCTTTTCCTTATTTTAACATTTACTTATCACTTCTCATTCAAACAAAAACCTAAGACTCAACACTTCTTCAACTGTATTCTTAATTTATACACATCCCTGTTAAGGTCAATTATCAGTAAAACTTTCGGAATATTAATTGTTAACGGTGAGCCGCTTAATTTGAAGTAAACTTCCCGCATTTCGCTTTTTTGTGGAAAATTGTTCATTATATACATTTAAAATTCCAAGAAATAAGTGAACTGAAAAAATATTAAATCAATTTTATAATTTACATCATTTAAAAATAATATCCAAATTTAATAACAAATTCAAATGGTTAATTTTTTAAAACTTAAAGTGTTTGTTTTTTGCGTTTAAATTAAATTATTTGGTAATTATATCTAAAAATATCTGATTATTCGAATATTCAATATTATTTGAAATCGAATGTTAAGTACATGCTAATTAGGATTCAATATAATTTCGGGATTTATATTCCCTTTATTTCTTATATCATTTTGATTAATCAACTAACTTATATAATTTGCATTTTTTAAAATATTATGATTATACATTATTATACTTTACATCACCTTGCCAGAGAGTTGCAAACGATTATCGGTTGCCGGCTTGTGGAGTGCTTTTCACAAGAGAAGAATTCTCTTGTATTCAGTTTCAGTGATGGGAGCGGGATATTTAATCTCCAATATTTTGGAACACCTGAACGTACATCACTTTTTTTGAACAACAATTTTAAAAGAGCTAAAAAGAATACCGTAAATTTATTTGAATCTTTAATTGGTGAGATTTTGCAGGATGTCAATTTGCTCGATAATAACAGAATTATACAATTGATATTTATCAATACATCAATGTATGTCTTTCTGTTTGGTGGTTCTAACAGCAATCTGATTGCTGTTAATTCAGATGGAATAATCATTGATTCATTAAAGAACAGTACAGAATTGGTTGGAACAAAATTGAATTTGCCACTACCAAATCTTCCACATTTCTCACAATTCCCGAAAGATACAAGAATAATTGAAGCACTTTCCAAATGCAGTATCAATTTAGGGAGATATTATGCCGAAGAAGTTCTAACCAGTTTAAATTTTAACTACAAAGCTACAATTGATGATTTTGAGGATAGTGATTTAAAGCAAATAATGAATATCTCAGAAGAAATTAAGGAAGAATGTTTAAATTCCATCAAGTTCAATATACTTGGAACTGAAGAAGGTAATTTAATGTCCTTAATACCTCTTTCAAAATATCCCGAAATCATCAATAGTCATTCTTCTATTAGCGAAGCAATCATGATAAGAATGGTATCTGACATCAGAAAAAAAAGTTACAGTTCATTATTTAAAGAATTGACATCAAAACTTGAACGACAGAGAAACAGATTGCTAAAAAATATCGAAATTATCAATGACGAGATGGCTGTCAGGGAAAGAGCTGAAAAGTATAAACTCTTTGCAGAATTACTTATTGCACATCCATCTCCGAAACAGAAAGCAGGTATAGAATTAAATACTATGGATTATACAGGTTCCCATGTAAAAATTCCTCTCGATGAAAATTTAACAATTGTTGAAAATGCCAATAAATATTTCTCAAAAGTAAGAAAGTCAAAAGAAGAATTAAATATCAGGAAAAAGCGTTTGCCGGATTTGGAACTGAAATTATTGAAAATTAAAAACACCATTAAAATGCTTGGCGAAGCAGAATCATACAGGGAACTTGAATCATTAAGCAATAAGCTGAAAGAATTAACAGGTAACAAAACAATGGATACACAGGATAATACTTCAACAAAATTTCGTGAATTTGATATAGGTGACGGCTTTATAGTTTATGTCGGAAAAAATGCCTCAAACAATGATGAATTGACCATGAAATTTGCAAAACCGAATGACCTCTGGTTTCATGCACGCGGTTCAGGTGGTTCACATGTCGTTCTGCGAACTAACAAAGAACAAAAAATACCCAAGAATATACTTCACAAAGCCGCTTCAATTGCCGCTTATTATTCTCAGGCAAGAAAAGCAAAATATGTTCCTGTTGCATATACATACAAAAAATACGTGAGAAAACCTAAAGGAGCAAATGTTGGAAGCGTTATTATTTCAAAAGAAGAAGTGATAATGGTAGAACCTGGAATCCCTTCGGTAAGTGAATAGTTTCAATTTAAATTTTAAAATAATAATTTCGGACACAGGGGAGAATCAGGGTTTAGGGTTTTGGGTTTTGGGTTTTGGGTTTTGGGTTTGGGGTTTTGGGAATACTGATAAAAGTTTAAAGTTTATAAATTTAAATTTGATTGAAAATTGAAAATTTTAAATTGAAAATTCTCATTTAGCTATTCGCTTTCTGTCTTAAGCTAATAGCTAACCTCCAACATCTAAAAACAAAAAAAAACCGCACCTGCGAGGATGCGGTTTTTTTCTAAAATCATCAAACTCTTACTTAACAACTACCAAAGGTAATTGTGTTGAATATCCATTCGATTTCGCAATTACATAATATGTCCCAGAGGAAATATCGGATGAATTCAAATCGAAAGTATAAGTTCCCGGTTCAAAGGATTTATTAGATATTGTTTTGACTGTTCTGCCTGAAGCATCGAGAACAACTATTTCTACCTGCTGAGCCATATTACCGTTTAAAGTAAATTCAATTTTTGAATTCACTGTCATCGGATTAGGCACTGCATTCAACTTCAACAAATCTGAAACTGTTGAGCCATCTTCAACACCAACAATAGCATTTGCAGTAATTGGCATTTGAACAGTTCCTCCCTTATTGTTGGAAGTAATTGTCAAATTTGTTTCCAACGAAAGAACATCTGTAGGATTAAATGTAACCGTAACAGTCTGATTTGCACCTGCAGCTACAGTGAAAGCAGTTGGGTCAATCGAGAACAAAGGAGTATAGGCACCAGGAACGTTTATATTAGTTACCGTTAAGTCCTGATTACCAGTATTGTTTATTCTAAATGTTTTGCTGTCACTCGTTCCAACACCAACGTCTGTAAAGCTGAGATTGCTTACACTTAAAGATATGACCGGTCCTGCCGATGCCTGCTTGCCTGTACCAGTAAGGTTAACCTGTTTGATAGGTGCATTCTCTGCATTTGAGTAAATCCTTATCCATGAATCATATTGAATGGCATAAGACGGCTTGAATTGAAGAACCAAATCATAAGTCTGGTTTGCCGGAATAGTAAAGTTCTTTGAACCTTTTACCATGAAATTGGTGGAAAATTCGTATTCAACTTCAACATCGGTTACTGTTAATGGTGATTTACCTTTGTTTTCGATTGTTAAAGTTTTCTCGGAAGTCTGACCTGACTCGGTTGATGTGAAACCGAAATCCTCCACACAGGAAATTGCAGGACCAACACCTTGAAGCCATTGAATACATTTATTAACTAAGTTGTTTCTCTCGTAAGAATTTGTAATTGCAAAAGGATTCAAACCCATAACGATAACTTTTGTTTCGTTAATAGTCGAACGAATAGCAACTACAGTATCTACATTTTTAAATCTTAAGAATGGAGCGGCTGTCGGACCAACAGCTTTCAAAGCCGGAGCAAGGTAATTTATCAGTGTACATGACTGGTCAAATCCGTTACTGATTGGGTCATCCTGGTAACCAATAATATTTATCTTCCCGTCACCTGCTCCCTGAAATGCTTGTTTCAGAAACTGTACACCTGCATAATTAAGCATTGACTTAACAGAAGCATCAGTCGAATTTGCGAGGATTGCTCCGACCATGAACACGTTGATTCCATCGTTGATGGCTGAATTAATTCTTGTTGCTTCAGATGATGTCAAACTGCCTTTCTCACCACAGTTCCAAACTAAAATTGACAGGTTATTCAATGAACTTCCGACATCTTCGAACTCGGAATTCGACAATTCGACCGGATTTGTCAATCCTGCTGATGACATTTGGCTGAGCAATGAATATTGGCTTTCCTGATAATCGTTTATCTGACAATATTGGATTTCAGCAGAGACAGCAGTGATTTTTCCACTGCTTCTTTGACCTGTCGGGTCATATTTGTTAAATACTTCAATCGAAGCATCACCAATGCCAAGAGTGGCACCCGGAGTCAATTCCAATGTGAAATCAACAGTGGCACCTGCATCAACAGTGATTTCGGCAGCTTGTGTTTTTTCGGATTTTGTAACAATGCCATTTGTAGTAATTAATTTTGCTGTCCAATTGGAAGGAGTACGTGCCGAGACTTCTTCATTAATTCTGTAAGTAGTTCTTTCGCCGGAAACATTTTTCAAGCTGAAAACCTTTGAAAAAGGTGTACCTGTTGCTTTAACCGAAATTGTCGGACCTGTTGAAGTTAATTCGGATGATGGTGCTCCTTGAGTACCTCTTACAGAATTTAAAATCTTTTTAACATCCGCATAAGTGGAATGATACTCTTGCACAATACCAACAAATTTTAAATTGTCAATATTCCATGCTTGATTTAATGTATATTTATATGTATGTGAATAAGTCTGACCAGAACTAACAGAATTCGGGATTAACCCAGCAGTTCCCCAAGCACCCCCCAACATAGTTCTACATACATTTTGATGACTAAAATTTGATGAATTACCTGCTTGTGAATAAATAATATTATCTTCTAATACATAAACATTAAACCGTAATTCACCATTTTGTGCCGGAGCAACAGCTTGTAAAAAATTAGCTTCAATCGTTGCCGATAGTTCTCTTGTTGATGTATTTATGGAATAAAATAATTTAACTTCAACTACAGGTTGCGTAGTTGGAATTAATTGAGCAATAACACCATCCCAAGATGTTGGATAAATGAAAAATACATTCTTTTGTCCATCATTGAACATCATTCTATCAATAGAACCATAAGGAAAGCCAGTTAATCCTAAAGCACCAGCAACAGTTTGTTGCTCTGATATCGCCATAGGGTCAACTCTACCAGTAGAAGCATTATGCAACTCCACAGCTATCACCTCGTCAGGATATTTCTCGATTAACGCTTCCATAGTTGGTTTACCAACAGAACCACAGGGAGGGCACCAAGCTCCAGTATGTTCTTCAACCAAAAATCTTTTTTTTGGTGCTGAAAATATTGCCATCGTAGAGATACACAATATCATTGATATAGTTAAAAACTTTTTCATAAAAAATCTCCTATAAATGTTTATAAAATTATAATTCGTTTCTTCAATAAAAGAACCGTCTGAATAAATAATTATTCATAAACGATACACAAAAATTAAAAATGACACAACACAATATTAAGGTGGGTTCTAAAAATTCAATTATTTAATCATTTCTTGAAGGATATCAAGAACCCAATAAATATCCTTTAAATATCAAGTTCTAAAATGCAAAAAATTATTCAATTATTCAAATT
>Ga0172369_10000033_pt1 | contig 181755 bp, 133 predicted proteins | sample LakKiv25m_FD_114539 | JGI IMG/M metagenome (GOLD analysis project Ga0172369, IMG submission 114539) | Freshwater microbial communities from Kabuno Bay, South-Kivu, Congo - kab_022012_11.25m | ecosystem: Environmental > Aquatic > Freshwater > Lake | place: Democratic Republic of the Congo... | reverse complement strand
GGGCGAGTGGCACTCGCCCCGTTACGGGAGCGGTATTCGTCTTGAGGCGAAATGCCGCACCCGGCTCTCTTACGGGGCGAGTGGCACTCGCCCCGTTACGGGAGCGGTATTCGTCTTGAGGCGTAATGCCGCACCCGGCTCTCTTACAGGGCGAGTGCCACTCGCCCCGTTACGGAAGCGGTATTCGTCTTGAGGCGTAATGCCGCACCCGGCTCTCTTACGGGGCGAGTGCCACTCGCCCCTACGAAAAGCCGTATTTGAACAGTATTGGGGCTCTCGCACCCTTCCAGACTGAGAATCTGAGTTCCACCGCTTACCTTCGAGTGATGCGAAAGTCCCGAATAGTACCAATTTATTTCGCATGTCTCCCTTGACAGACTCCGAGGCTGAATGATACTTTCTCACCACAACGGGAGATGATTCCGTTGCTGAAAGCATTATGACACAGAACACATCGAAAAATCAGACGCCGTTTCAGGCCGTGAAGATCAACGAGCACGTTTATTGGGTCGGGGCCATCGACTGGGGGCTTCGTGATTTTCACGGGTATGCCACCGAGCGCGGTACGACGTATAACGCCTACCTCATCCTCGCGGATAAAGTGACGCTGATCGACACCGTGAAGGCGCCGTTCGCGGAGGAGATGCTGGCCCGCATCGCGTCGGTCATCGACCCGAAACGCATCGACTACATCATTTCCAACCACGCTGAGATGGACCACACCGGGGCGCTGCCCGCAATCATCAAGGCCGTGGAGCCCGCCGCCGTGTTCGCGTCCACTCTGGGCGTGAAGGCGCTGACCGACCATCACCTGGCGGTGGGGGCCACCGCGGTCAAGGACGGCGAGACGCTGAACCTGGGCAACCTGAATCTCACCTTCTACGAGACGCGCATGCTGCATTGGCCGGACAGCATGTTTACCTACTTGCAGGAAGAGGGGTTGCTCTTCTCCAACGATGCCTTCGGCATGCACCTGGCCAGCGCGGAGCGGTTCGACGATGAGCTCGACCCCGCCATCCTCCACCAGGAGACGGAGAAATATTACGCCAACATCCTGACACCCTACTCGCACCTGATCCTCAGGTTGCTGGAGAAGCTGCAGGGTCTTTCACTCAACATCAGCATGATCGCCCCGGATCACGGCCCGGTCTGGCGCAGTGGTATCTCCACCGTCGTAGAGGATTACACGCGCTGGGCGCGTTTGGAGCCGACGGATAAGGTGGTCATCGTGTATGACACCATGTGGGAGAGCACGGCGCGCATGGCGCGGGCCATCGCCGAAGGCGCAACGGCCGGCGGGGCGAAAGTTAAGTTGATGCCGCTCAATGCCTCCCACCGCAGCGAGATCGCCACCGAGCTGCTGGAAGCGGGCGCGCTGGTGGTCGGCTCGCCCACGCTGAACAACAACCTCTTCCCCACCGTCGCCGACGTGCTCACTTATCTGCGCGGCCTCAAGCGGCAGAACCTGGTGGGTGCGGCCTTCGGCTCCTACGGGTGGAGCGGAGAAGCGGTGAGCCACGTTACCGAAGTGCTCACCGCGATGAAAGTCGAGCTGATCAGCGACGGGGTCAAGGTCAAATACGTCCCCGGTGCGGATGCCCTCGCCCAATGTGCCGCCCTCGGGCGCCAATTGGCGGAAGCAGTCATTGCGAAAATAAGGAGCGCGTCATGAAATTCGAATGCACCCTGTGCGGTTATGTGTACGATCCCGCGATCGGCGACCCGGACACCAACATCCCCGCCGGCACCACGTTTGAGGACCTGCCGAGCGACTGGTCCTGTCCCGAATGCGGGGCCGGGAAAGAAGACTTCAACCCGGCGGAGTGATCCCCTGGATCTCGTAGAAAAGCCTGCCGATTTCACAAAGAATCGGCAGGCTTTTTGTTGCCAATAGAGAAGATATCGGTAAAGCTGCCAGGTTAGCGGGTCGGACATGTCCGACATGTCCGACAAGTCGGACTTCAGCTTCACTCAAAACGTTATCCACGGAGGCAAGGGATGATTCCATATCGTCAAGACGCAATCGACAGCGTGATCGGCCGTTCGTCCTTCGGCATCTGGGACCTGCTCAACAAGGGCTCGGATCCGTTTGGCGCCCCGGTGCGCACCGACTTCAAGGCGGAAGACGCCATCACGCTGCTGGGCAAATTGAACGTGCCGCGCATTTCGCTGCACGACATCGACGTGGGGCTCGACCCATGGGTCACCCCCGACTCCAAGGCGCTCGACGCGCGGCTGAAGGCGCTGCAGGCCAGCCTGCGCGATAACGGCGTGAAGGTGTGGATGTATACGCCGTGCCTGTTCCACCACCCGGTGGTGCGGGCGGGCAGCGTCACGAGCAATGACCAACGCGTGCGGCGCGCCAGCCTGCAGAAGATGTGCTTCGCGGCGGATATGGCCCAGGCGTTCGGCGCCAGTTGGCTCACCTTCTGGTTGGGCCGCGACGGCAGCGAGGTCGACGCGCTCATCGATTCGAAAGCCGCCTACGAGCGCATCGCCGACGCGGTGGGCATCACCGCGCGCTACATCCGGAAGCAGGGCTACGACATCAAAATCACCCTGGAGCCGAAGCCAAACGAGCCGCGCGGCGATATCTATGTCTCGACGGTGGGCACGGCGATGGGCATCATCGGCATGTTGTCGCCGGAAGACCAGGAACTGGTGAAGGTCAACCCGGAGCTGCTGCAGCACGAGAGCATGGCGGGGTTGAACAGTTACCACGCCGTCGGGCAGCTCATTGCCGCCGGCAAGCTGGGCTTCCTGCACCTTGGCGGGCAGACGCCGTTGCGCTACGACCAGGATCACCCCTTCCTGGGCGGCAACAGCGACCTCAAGCAGAGTTTCTACATCATGCTGGCCGTCGCCAAGCACGCGCCGGACTGCATCCTGGAAGTCGACTGCCATCCGTTCCGCACCGAAGCCAACCCGGGCGCCCGCGAGGAGTTCGTGTTGGGCAACCTGGAAGCCGCGGGCCTGATGCTGCAGAAAGCGAAGAGCTTCCTGGCGCTGCCGGAAGTGCAGGAGTTGCTGGCGGATACGGACAGCCGGGGCTTCGGCATCCCGTTCTGCGAGCAAAGCCAGTGGGACCAGTTCCTCGCCGCGCTCGACCACCGCACGCCCATTGACGCCGCCGCGCTGGCCGCGGAGCAAAACCCGCGCGCGCAGTATCTGGATCGGCTGGTGAACCTGCACCTGATGGGTGCGTGATCAGTCTGGTTTTCGATAGATAGTTGTTTGTAGTCAGGCACGCAGCGGAGCGAAGTGCCGTTCGTAATATGAAACCGGGTGGAAATACGAACGCTACTTCGCTTTGCTGCGTAGCTTACTACGAACAACAATCGCATGAAAGGCTGAATCGTAAGGAACCATTATGAAGAAGATCGTGCTTATCGGCGATTCCATCCGCATGGGCTACCAGTCCACCGTGTTCGAACAGTTGGCCGGCGCGGCGGAGTTCTTCTCCCCGGAAGACAACGGCGGCGACAGCCGCAACGTGCTGGCGCACCTGGACGAGTGGGCCACCAGCCTGCAGCCGGACATCGTCCACCTCAACTGCGGCCTGCATGACCTGAAGCGAGAATTCGCCACACTGGAGCAGACGCAGGTGCCGCTGGAAGAATACCGGCAAAATCTGGAGACCATCTTCCGCCGGATCACCGAGACCGGCGCCACCCTCATCTGGGCGACCATCACACCGGTGATGTACGAACGGCATCACGAGTTAAAGGGATTTGACCGCCGGGAAGAGGATGTGGACGCCTACAATGCCGTCGCGCTGGAAGTAGCTCGCCAGTTTAACCTGCCGGTGGACGATCTCAACGCGGTGGTCATGCAGACCGGGCGGGAGAAGCTGATGGGCGAAGGCGACGGCGTGCATTTCTTCCCGGACGGCTACCAGGTACTCGGCACGGCGGTGGCGGATTTCCTGCGACCGTATCTGGCTTAGGAGGAAACGGTGATCGACACACGGCCCTGGGATCTCCAGCAACTCTCAACGGCGCCTGCCCATTATCCCGCCCCGGGATTTCGCGAGGACGGGGTGAAGGCCGTTTTCTATGAAAGCCTGCCCTACCGCGGGAAGCCCACGCGTGTCTTCGCCTGGATCGGCATTCCGGAAGGAGCTGAAGACGTGCCCGGCATGGTACTGGTGCACGGCGGCGGGGGCACGGCCTTCGCCGAGTGGGTGCGGCTGTGGAATGCGCGCGGCTACGCGGCGATCGCCATGGACACCTGCGGCGGCGTGCCCGTCGATGCCGAGGGGAAGTGGGAACGCCACCCCGACAGTGGGCCGGCGGGTTGGGGAGGTTTCGAGCAGATCGACGAACCGGTCGAAGATCACTGGAGCTACCACGCGGTGGCCGACGTGCTGCTGGCTCATTCGCTGCTGCGCTCGCTGCCGGGAGTGAACGCAGAACAGACCGGCATCACCGGCATCTCCTGGGGGGCCTACCTGACCTGCATTGCCTCCGGCATCGACCCCCGCCTGCGCTGCGCGGTGCCAGTGTATGGCTGCGGGTTCCTGGGCGAAGATTCCTGCTGGCTGCCGATCTTTGCGGAGATGGGCGCGGAGCGCGCGGCGCGATGGTTATCGTTGTGGGATCCGTCGGTCTACCTGCCGCACGCAGCGCTGCCCATGCTCTGGGTGACCGGCGTGAATGACGAACCGTACGCGATCGTCTCGCAGCAGAAATCCTCTCGCCTGCCGTCCGGCCCGCGCACGCTCTGCACCCGGGTCGACATGACGCACGGTCACAACGAGGGTGGCTTGAACGGAGGCGTAGCGGAGATCCACGCCTTTGCCGATCAGATGCTGCGCGGCGATGCGCCGCTGGCTTCGGTCACCGGGCAGGGGATGACCGGCCGCGATGCATGGGCCACCTACAGCTCGGTGATACCGGTTATCAAAGCAGAACTCAATTACACCTGCGATAAGGGCGCCTGGCGGGAACGGCGGTGGATGACGGAAGACGCCTACCTTGATACCGTGCACGATTCAGCTCACGCGACGGTGCCAGCGGGAGCGACTGCCTGGTATATCAACCTGGTTGATGCCCGCGAGCTGGTGGTGAGCAGCGAGTTGACCGTCGCGTGATGCATTTATGAACCATCAATGCACCGGCCACATCCCCGTCAGCTTCGCGTGCGCGATCTTCAGCTTGCGGTCGATGTCCAGGCCAAAGGCGCACTGGCCGTTGAGGTCGGTGTAATCGGCCTCCGGGTCGATCTGGATGGCTTCCGCGGCATACGTGTCTATCGCCAGCTTGCCCTGGCCGAACCAGCCTTTCAGCCGCATGCGCAAGGCGAAATCTTCCGGGTTGATGACGATGCCGTCCCACATCTGCCTGTCGTACCAGCCTTCCAACTCGAAGATGCGGTTCAGGTGGATGCCGGAGACCACGCGGCAGGTGGTGCACTGGCGGCAGATGTAATTGCGGTATTCCGGCGCGTTGGCGTAGAGATCTTTCACATCGTTGTGGGTCATCGGGGTGAAGGCTTCGGCGGCGGCCAGGTCCTTCTCCAGCATCTCGCGGTTGTTGATGCCGGCCACCACGTGCGACACCGGCAGGCTCCAGACGTAGCGGAGCGCCTGCTCCGCGGAGCGCCACAGGTAGCCGTCGCCCAGCGCCTTCATGCCGATCAGCGCCGCCCCCTGCAGTTGCGCCATCGGGAGCACCTGGTCCTGGATGTCGGGGAAGTTGAAGGCATCGTAATAGTTGATGGTGGTCATCACCGCGTCGAATTTGTATTGCGGCAGGATGTGCAGCAGGCCCATCGGCTGGCCGTGCGCGGAAATGGCGATGAAGCGCACTTTGCCGTCCTTCTTCGCCTGCTCGGCCGCCTCCAGCGCGCCGCCCGGCGCCAGCAACTGGTCGGCGGTGGCCACATCGTTTACGGAGTGCATGAACCACACGTCCACGTGGTCCGTCTGCAGTCGCCGCAGGCTGTCTTCGAGCTGCGCCATGGCGCCGTCCCGGTCGCGCGGCAGCACCTTCGTCGCCAGCAGGTAGTCGTCTCGACGGTGCCCCACCCCGCGGCCCACCTTCAGTTCCGAGTCGCCATATTCCGCCGCCGTTTCGATATAATTGCCGCCCGCGTCCAGATACCGGTTCATCAACGCTCCGGCATCATCGTAGGTGATCTCGATCAGGTGAAAACCGCCAAAGCCGAGAATGGAAACCTGCTCGCCTGTCTGCCCGAATGGCCGCCGCTCCATATTGCCCCCTTTGTCACCGCCTATTTTGCCGTATTCCCTTCCGGCGGGTCAAGGGGACGGGAACCACAGTTTACGTAGGGGCGAAGGGTCTTCGCCCCGTGACAGGTCCGGTCGCGAATAACACCATAATTAACGCCGGTACCTGTGACGGGGCGAAGGCCCTTCGCCCCTACGATCACATTGTCATTGCAGCGCGGCTTGCCAGAGTTGCCGTCCGGCGTACCAGTCGCATTCCACGTACCCGCTACGGCGGCCGGTGGTACCGGGCACGGCTTCGGAGCGGATGTTGCGGAAATTCAGCGCCAGCGCGATGAGCTGCCGTGTGCTGAGATTGGTGTAGGTATACTTTTTGAACGCCCGATAAGTGGCGGGTCCGCGCAGCATGCCGGCCGGCGTCTTTGCCTGCTGCATAATGGCCGCGAGCAGGTAACGCTGGCGATCGCCGCGCTTGAAATCGTCACTACCCCCACGTCCATGCGAGTTCTTCCGCCAGCGCAGGTAACCGACCGCCTGCTCGCCGTTCAACCGTTGCTTCCCGGCCTTCAGGTGGATGTGCAGATTGCCCCAGTTATCATCGTAATTCATATCCACCGGCACGTTCACCGTTACCCCGCCCACCGCGTCCACCACCTCGCGCACGGTGCGGGAATCCATCACCAGGTGATACGGCAGGTTGGCGCCCATCACGTCGGGATCGGCAAGGGTTTCCTTGAGCAAATCCACCTTCCCGATGGCATACGCGGCATTGATTTTGCTGGACGAATGGCGGTGCGGCAAGCGCACGCGCGCGTCACGCGGGATGGAGATCAGCGTGGCGCCGGAACGGTCGGTGCGCACGGCGCAGAGGATGATGGTGTCCGACCGTCGCGCGCCGGCCCGGTGAAACTTCGGCGGTTCATCCAGCCCCACCAGCAACACCCGCGCGACCTTCTGCCCGCGGAAGGGAGGCGACGCGTAATACCAGAGCAAGCCGCCGATCATCAGCAGCGCAATGAAGAACAGCGACAGCACCAGCAATCGCCCCAGGCATCCGAGGCATGATCGCCTGCGCCGTACACGTTTTCTCACTGATCCTTCTCGCATCGCCACCCGCGCCGAAGCGCAATCCTTTCGTTGTTACTGTGCTGATACCCAATCGACCTTGTCTTATTGCGGTTGTTCGGTGGTATTACCCGGCGTTTCCGAGGCATGCCCATTCGCCGGCAACATCATGGTGATGGTCAGTCCGGCGCCGGGAGACGAATCCGCGCGGACTTCGCCGCCGTGGAAGTGAACGAACTGATAGGTCAGCGCCAGCCCCATGCCGTGCCGGCCGGCCTTCGTCGTATATAGCGGCTCGAAAATGCGCAGCAACTCATCCTGCACCACCCCCGGGCCGGTATCGGTGATGCGGCAGACCAGGTTATGGCCGATGGTGCCGAGTACGATCGTCAGGTCGCCGCCGTCCGGCATCGCCTGCACCGCATTGACCAGCACGTTCATCGTCGCCTGGTAGAGCTGGTTCATCACACCCTGGATGTTGGGCAGGTTGGGCGCGCAGATGAAGTGCACGCGGATGTGCTGCTTCTCGCATTCCGGCTGAATGATATCCAGCAATCGCTGCACGATCTCGCGGAAGCTCACTTCTTCGCGCTCGGTCGAGGGTTTGCGCACCATGTCGAGCATCTGCCCTACCAGCCAGTTGATGCGCTCCACTTCATGCACCACCGTCACGCTGAATTCTTTGCGGAACTCTTCGTCGTCATACTTTGACGGCAGCAGGTGGGCGAAGGTCTGGATAGGCACCAGCGGGTTCATAATCTCGTGCGCCAGGCTGGCGGCCATCGCGCCCATCGAGCTGAAGCGCTCCGCCTGCATCTTCCCCTGCTGCAGCTCCTGTACGGTGGACATGTCGCGGAAGACCAGCAGGTGGCACTGCTCGGTTTCGCCGCTGCGCGTAAACGGCGTGACCGACAGCAGCACCGGGATCTCCTCGCCCGACTGCCGCCGCATGATCGTCTCCTGCGGCTGCTCCATCGGCACCTCGAGGGGCGCATCGAAGAGTACAAATTCGCGGATCGGTCGGTTCATCACGTCGTTGGTCGCCACACCGGTGATCTGTTCCGCCGCGCGATTGAAGGTGATGACCTGCCGCTGCGGATCGATGGCGATCACGCCGTCCTGCATGATGTGCAGCAGGCGGGTGTTATACTCATACATCACCTTCACTTCGTCGAAGTGGCGCACATTGTCCAGCGCGATGGCCGCCTGCTTGCCGAGGATGCGCAGGTAGCCGATATCATCCGATTGATACATCTCGCCGGATTGTTTCTCGCGCAGCAACAGCATACCGCATAACCGCGGCCCGGCGACCATCGGGACAACGATCGCGACTTCCCAGGTAATCAGCAGCCCACCGAGGGCACGCAGCGGCTCGCGTTGCCGGATCAGCTCCTCCGCCAGGATCACTTCATCGGTCAGCAGCAATTCGCCCAGTGCGTCGGCTTCCGGCGGGAGCCGGCGCGGAATCTCCTCCCAGTTGCCGGAGTCGGCCGCTCGCGTCGGCCCGTCGTCATGCGCGGGCAGAAAGACGGCAACGCCGCGCGGGCCCATGGCCGCCGTCGTATTGACCACGATGGTGGCGATCTCGTTCTGATCGCGCGCGGAGGCCAGCGCATTGGATGCGTCGCGCAGGCTCAGGCGGAAATCATACAACGCCGTCAGGAACATCCGCCGTTCGATCAAATGCTCGATTAACCGGTGGGTCGGCTGATAAGCCAGCGCCAGCAGGAAGGCGGCGACGAAGGTACCCGAGCCGGACGGCAGATTCAGATGCCCGGACAATCCCTTCTCCAGCCAGGGGATGACCGCGACAAACAGCAGGGCCAGGACACCGAGCGACACGATGTAGGCGATGCCTTCGCGCATCACCACCTTGATGTCGATCAGGCGGTTGCGGGTAATGCTGATCGTCATCGTCGTGCTGATGAACAGGGAGGCGATGAGCGGGCCGTACAGGGAATAGCGGGTGGTGTGAAAGACGCTGGGGATGAGGGTATTGAAAATGGTCGCCGCGAGGATCAACCCGATGAAACCGAGTTGGATATAGCGGATCTGCATGCGGGCAATGCCATGCGCCGATTTCCCTTTTTGGGTCAGGTGCGCAAAAGCCGCCAGCGAAGCGATCACCACCCACGGGCCGAAGAGCAGTGCCGGCCAACCGGCGTCCGTCTCGATCCAGTGCGGACGGAAATGGATGCTTTTCATGACGAAGGGCATCCAGCCCAGTACCAGCCAGGGTGAACCGATGACGGCCAGGATGAGCGCGATTTTGCGGAAGCGTAGAGAGGGTGTGGGGAAATTCGCACAAAACCACATCCAGCAGTAGACCATGATGGTGGCGGTGAAGAAGGCGGCGCGGGCGAACCAGACCCCCACCGCCTCGCCGAAATAAGGCTGCATCAGGGCGATGCTGGCGATCCAGCCGGTGATGCTCAGCAGATACCAGGCCAGGTTCCGCCCAGGCGGATAGGCGCGCGTCCGCAGCAGGATGAGCACAACAAGTGCTGCCTGGTATAGCGTCGCCAAAATCAGTAGGCCCTGGGCAAAATACATCGTTGAACTGTGCTGTCACGAGCCGGGTGCGTATTCTACCACCCGCGCCGACTTCGACTAGACGCTCTTAGTATCGGCTGCGTTTGTAACGTTATTGATACAATCGCTGGCATCCATGTATTAAGAATCCGTAAGCTTACCACTCCCCCCTAACCCCAGCCCTTCTCCCCGATGGAGAAGGGCTGGGGTTAGGGGGGGTGAGCGAAAGCCCATACGTTTACTTTGCCACGATATTGACCATTCGCCCCGGCACGTAAATAACCTTTTGCACCGTGGCTTGACCGATGTGCCGGCGCACGTCCTCCGATTCCAGCGCCAGGCGCTCCACGGTGGCGCGGTCGGTCTCGACCGGCACCGTCAACTTGTCCCGCAGCTTGCCGTTCACCTGCACGGGGATCTCTATCGTGTCCTCCACCGCGACCGCCGCATCGTAGACGGGCCAGGGCTCCAGCGCCAGCGGCGCGTCGTTGCCCAGCGCTTCCCAGATTTCACAGGCGATGTGCGGGGCGAAGGGCGACAACAGCCGCACCATAGTTTCCACCGCCTCGCTCCACGGGACGTTGGCGTCGTCATACGCCTCTTCCGTGTTCGGCGTGAAGGCGATCATCTCGTTCAGCAGCTCCATCATCGCCGAAATGGCGGTGTTGAACTGGAAACGCTCGATGTCCACCGTCACGCGCTGGATGGTCTGGTGCGTTTTACGGCGCAGGTTGCGGCTCAGTTCGCCCAGGTCCATCACGCTGATGGTGTCGCGCCAGTTCGGACGGTAGGCACGCTGATAGGTGGCGATGTTGCGCCACAGGCGGTTGAGGAAGCGGTTGATGCCGTCGATGCCCGTCGGCACGGTATACGGCTTGCCGGTCTCCGGATCGATGCCCCATTCCGCGCGTTCGCCCGCGGGCGCCATGAAGAGGATGAACAACCGCGCGGCATCGGCGCCGTATGAATTCACCACGTCATTCGGCGGCACCGCGCCGGAGCGCTTGGACATCTTTTTCCCGCCGGCGGTGACGATGCCCTGGTTGAACAGCCGGATGAACGGCTCGTCGAAGTCCACCAGCCCCAGGTCGTGCAGCGCCATGGTGAAGAAGCGCGCGTAGATCAGGTGCATGGTGGCGTGCTCGCGCCCGCCGATATACATGTCCACCGGCATCCAGTAGCGCACCTCGTTCTCGTCGAAAGCCTGCTCGGACAGCTTCGGCGAGCAGTAGCGCAGGAAGTACCACGAGGAGTCCATGAAAGTGTCCATGGTGTCGGAATCGCGCTTCGCCGGCCCGCCGCACTTCGGACAGGTAGTGTTCATGTAGGTCGGGCTGGTGGTCAGCGGCGACTCGCCGGCGCCGGTGAACTTCACGTCCTCCGGCAGCAGCACGGGCAGCTCCTGTTCAGGCACCGGCACGATGCCGCACTTCTCGCAGTACAACATCGGGATGGGCGTGCCCCAGTAGCGCTGGCGGCTGATGCACCAGTCCCTGAGGCGGTAGTTGATCGTGCGATGACCGATGCCTTTCACGTCCATGTGGTCGGCGATGCGGTCCCAGCCGGTATCGCTCGGCAGATCGTCGAACTCGCCGGAGTTCACCATCACCCCCTCCGCCTCGAAGGCGGCGTTCATCAGGTCGGGGTTCAGGTCGGTGCCCTTGGGAGCGATGACGATGCGGACGGGAATATGATATTTACGGGCGAACTCGAAGTCGCGCTGGTCGTGCGCGGGGACGGCCATGATGGCGCCGGTGCCGTATTCCATCATCACGTAGTTCGCCACCCAGATCGGCACGCGCTCGCCGCTCATCGGGTTGACCGCATACGCGCCGGTGAAGGCGCCCTGCTTCTCCAACTCGGTGGAGGTGCGGTCGATCTCACTCATCTTCGACACCGACGCGCGCAGCTCGTCAACGGCCTTCTTCTGCTCCTTCGTGGTCAGTTGATCCACCAGCGGATGCTCCGGCGCCAGCACCATGAAGGTGACGCCGAACACGGTGTCCGGGCGCGTGGTGAAGACGGTCAGCTTGTCCGCATGGTTTTCGATCTCCCAGGAAAACTCCACCCCTTCGCTTTTGCCGATCCAGTTCCGCTGCATGGCGATGACGTCGTCCGGCCACTGCAGCGAGGCATGGCCCTCCAGCAGGCGCTCCGCGTAGCGGGTGATGCGGAAATACCACTGCTCCATCATCCGCTTCTGCACGCCGGTGCTGCAGCGCTCGCACGCGCCGCCCACTACCTGCTCGTTCGCCAGCGCCGTCTGGCACTCCGGGCACCAGTTGACCGCCGATTTTCGTTTGTAGGCCAGCCCGGCGTTAAAGAGCTGAATGAAGAACCACTGGTTCCATTTGTAATAAGCGGGCTCGCAGGTGATGATCTCGCGCGACCAGTCGTAGTTGTAGCCCATCGCGCGGAACTGGCTCTCCATGTTCTCGATATTTTTGAAGGTCCATTCGCGCGGATGCACGCCGCGCTTGATGGCGGCGTTCTCCGCGGGCAACCCGAAAGCGTCGAAGCCGGTGGGGTGCATCACGTTGAACCCCTCGTGCAGCTTGTAGCGCGCCACTACGTCGCCGATGGTGTAGTTGCGAATATGCCCCCAGTGCAGGTCGCCCGACGGATAGGCGAACATCTCGAGGAAATAATATTTCGGCCGCGCCGTCACCTGCGTCTCGAACAGGCGCGCGTCCGCCCAGCGCTGCTGCCACTTCGGCTCGATCTCCAGCGGGTTGTACCGTTCACTCATCTCAGGGGCCATCTTCCCATCCTTTCACGCACACAGTATAGGAATCAGTGCGGTGGAATGTCAACGCGGAAACCGTCAGGGACTGTCCCGAGCCCGCAGGACCGATGCCCATTTTCGAGTTTCATGCCGATAACGTGAACAACGGGACTGTCCCCCCCATGTGCGATAGACAAGCCTGGCAACGTGGGGGGGGGGGACAGTCCCGCTGGTTTTACAGACAAATTCGGAGAAGGCCACCGGCTCTGGTTACGCGGGATCGGGACAGTCCCCGACTTTTTTTACACCTTCGCCGCCCAGCGCCCCACGCCGGCCGCGCGGTAAATGTCGTTCAACAATAGCACCGCCTTGCGGCCTTCCGCGCCGTTCACCGAGGGTTCGCGGCCTTCGTTGATGGCATTGACGAACTCCTTGATGTTCGCCACGTGCCCGCCCACGCCGATGGCCGCGGGGTCGGAGGCGCCGCTCTTGCTGCCGCCGCCGCCGGTGGGATCGGCCAGGTCATCGGGCAGTTTGTCTTCCGTCTGCAGCATGGCCATCTCATTGTCTTCCAGCTTCAGGCAACCCTTCGTCCCGCAGACCAGAATCTCCGCCGAGAGGCCGGGATTGGCCAGCGTGGTGGCCTGCACCGTGCCGCCGGCGCCGTTGGGGAACTTGAGCATCGCCACGCCCAGGTCTTCCGCCTCGATGTCGCGTTCCAGCGTCGGGCAGTACGCGGAGACCACTTCCGGCTGCATGCCGGTCAGCCACACCAGCCGGTCCAGCGAATGAATGCCCTGGTTGGCCAGCGCGCCGCCGTCCAGCGCCCACGTGCCGCGCCACTCGCCGCTGTCGTAATACGATTGCATGCGATACCAGAGGCATGAAGCGCTGGCGTAGACGATGTCGCCCAGGTAGCCCTCGGCGATGATGCGCTTGGCCCGCATGCCGTTGCGCGAGAACCGGTTCTGGAAGATGCCGCCCAGCGTGACGCCGCACTCTTTGCAGACGCGCGTCATCTCGTCCACCCGCTCTACGTAGACGTCCATCGGCTTCTCCGACAGCACGTGCTTGCCCGCGCGCGCCGCCATCATGCCGTGCTCCGCGTGCCGGCCGGAGTAGGTGCACACCGCCACCGCGTCCACGTCGTCCCGCGCCAGCAAGTCCTCGATGCAGCCGTGCCAGGGCACGCCGTACTTCTCGCCGATCTTCTGCGCCCGCTCGGGAATGCAATCCGCCACCGCCACCAGCACCGCCGAGTCCACCTCTTTCAGCGCCTCCGCGTGAAACGGCCCGATGCCGCCGCAGCCGACAATACCAATCCGGATCTTCTCCGCCATCAGATTCTCCTTCGGAATATTGCGTGTTTCTTTTTCTTTCGCCCCTCACCAAGCGAGTCCTGCCGACTAAATATCATATACAACGTCGATCTGTACCCTACGAATCGATCTCTCTACCCTATTGCCCCCATCCCCCACTTGCGCTATCCTGTTCCCCGGGAGGTTCTTCTCATGCCCATCCGCACCGCCATCCTCGGCTACGGCCGCAACGGCAGCGCCATGCACGGCGAAGCGCTGGCCCGCAACGATGCGTTCCAGGTCGTCGCCGTCTGCGACATCGATCCTGACCGCCTGCGGCAGGCGAAGGAACGGTTCGACTGTGCGCTATATGACGATTATCACCGGATGCTGGCGGAAGAACGACTCGACTTCGTGGTAATCGTCACCCGCAGCAGCCAGCACTGCCGGATGACCTGCGACGCGCTGAACGCCGGCGTCAACGTGCTGGTCACCAAGCCGTGGGCGGTGAACGAGGCGGAAGCCCGGCAGATGATCGCCGCCCGGCAATCTTCCGGTAAAATGCTCCTCCCCTGGCTCCCCTCGCGCTGGGGCAGCGACACGCGGCGGCTGAAGGAGCTCATCAGCGCGGGCACTATCGGCAACGTCTTTTTCGCCCGCCACAGCGTCTGCAGCTTCGGCACCCGCAACGACTGGCAGACCGAGAAGCAATACGGCGGCGGCTACCTGCTCAACTGGGGCCCGCATATCGTCGACCCGCCGCTGCAGGTACTCGGCAGCCCGGTGCAGAGCGTGTATGGCCGCATGAAGCAAGTCATCAACCCCGGTGACGTGGAGGACGTCTTCTTCGGCCTGCTGACACTGGAAAACGGCGCCTGCGTGCAAGTGGAGTTCACCATCGCGCTGGACAACCTCCCCTCCTGGTTCATTCAGGGCGATCGCGGCACCATCACAGTTCACGGACGAAATATTAAGATCCTGAAAAACACCCCCGCCCACCCCGACGACCCGACGCAGTTCGCCACCATGCAGGCGAGCGAAACACAGGTCACCGAAGAGGAAGTCGGCCCCGACATTTACGGCAACGAGCATGAAATCTACATCGAGATCGCCCAGGCCCTCACCAGCGAGCGCCCCTACCCCATCGCCCCCGAATCCGCGCTGGAAGTGACCCGCGTGCTGGACGCCATCCGCACCGCCAGTACCGAGAATCGGGTAGTGGTTCTTTCGGAGTGCGGCGGCTAGACAATTTACCCCGATCTATCGGGGCCGCTTTCACTTCGCGTAAGGCGTTCGGAATAGCATCACGCAGAGCCTATCCACCCATCATCGTTGCCGGTGCGACAGGCTTTTCGTGATGCTATTCCGTTACCCTTACGCACAATGAAAGCGGCGTCTAGCCGTCGCACTCCAAATATTAGGCTGAATCTGTTACACTGTCGCCATGACTGAAGAAGTAAAGCGTGTGATTGTGGTAGGCGGCGGAGCGTCCGGGTTGATGGCGGCGGGGGTTGCTGCCGGCCGCGGACGGCAGGTGACCGTGTATGAGCGCAATGATAAGGTCGGCCGCAAGCTGCGCATCGCCGGCAAGGGGCGCTGCAACATCACCAATGATACCGATGTGAACGGCCTGCTGGAGCACGTCCCCGGTAATCCGAAGTTCCTGCGCACGGCGTTCTACAGCTTTGGCCCGCAGGACGTGATGGCGTTTTTCACCAACCTGGGGTTGCCGGTGAAAACCGAGCGCGGCGGGCGCGTTTTCCCCATTTCCGACAACGCCGAGGACGTGGTGCACGCGCTGCTGAGTTTCTGCCGTAAGAACGGCGCGCACTTTCATACCGAAAACACGGTGAAGCGGGTGATGTCCAGCGGCGGCCGCGTGAACGGTGTGCTGACCGAGGAAGATGAACCGATCCAATGCGATGCGGTGATCCTCGCCACCGGCGGCGCCTCCTACCCCGGTACCGGCTCGAAGGGTGATGGCTACCGCATGGCCGCGGAGTTCGGCCATACCATCGTGCCCATCCGCCCGTCGCTGGTGCCGATTGAGACGGAGGAAACCTGGCCGGCGGACGCACAGGGCCTGTCGCTGCGCAACGTCAACCTCACCACCCTCTCGCCGCAGGGGAAAAAGGTGCACAGCGAGCTGGGCGAGATGATCTTCGCTCACTTCGGCGTCTCCGGCCCGCTGGTGCTCTCCGCCAGCCGCCACGCGGAGCCGGGGGGCAAGCTGGTCATCGACCTGAAGCCCGGCTTGACCGAGGAGCAGCTCGACGCGCGCATCCTGCGCGATTTCGAGAAGTACCACCGCCGCGAGTTCGGCAACGCGCTGGTCGACCTGCTGCCGACCAGCCTCATCCCCGTCATCGTCCGCCTGTCGCATATCGGCCTGGGCACCTACGTGCACAACGTCACTCGCGAGCAGCGCCAGAACCTGGTGCGCCTGCTGAAAAACCTCACCCTCACCGTCAAGGCTCTCCGCTCCTTCACCGAAGCCGTCACCACCGCCGGCGGCGTCAGTGTCAAAGAGATCGACCCCCGCACCCTGGAATCGAAACTCATCCCCGGCCTTTACTTCACCGGAGAAGTCATCGATGTAGATGCGTATACAGGTGGTTACAACCTGCAGATCGCATGGTCAACGGGGCATCTGGCGGGAGAGAGTGTGTGAGGGATGGGATAATACAATTCTCAGGATAGTTAGGATAATAAGGATATTTAGGATAAACAATAAATTGTCATCCAATTTATCCTTAATATCCTATCTATCCTGAGAATTACTCTATTTTACTGCGGGCAAGCTTGCCGCCGCAATCGCCTGTCCCACGCGTCGGCTCTTCTCATCCGGCAGGGCGACCTGCATGCCGGCCAGCTCGGGGAATTCCTTCGCCAGCACTTCCTGCGCCACGCGGATGATGATGTCGCCGCCGTCGCCGGAGGTCACGCGGCCGAGCACCAGCGCGTGCTTGATCTCGTACAGATCGGCGTAAAAGGCCAGCGCGTAGCCGAGGTAGGCGCCGACCGTCTCGTAAATGGGCACCGCCCGCTTGTCGCCTTCAGCCATCAGCTTCTGCACGACCTTCAGCTTCTCCGGCAGGCCCAGCTTCGGGTCCACCTCGATGCCGGCCGGCTCGATCAGCCGCCCCACGCACTGCTGCGACAGGTAGAGCGCGCCGCAGCCGTAGTCGCCCGACCACTCGTCGATCGGGGCGTTCGGGCTGGCGTCGATGGGCACGAAGGCCAGCTCGTTCAGCCAGTTGGTGAGCAGTCCTTTCGGCGTCACGTAACCGCCCGCTTCGCTGGAGCCCATCGCCACGCCGATCACCGCGCCGTCTTCCAGCGACAGGGCACCGGCCAGCGCTGTCACGTCACCGTCGTTCACCACTTCCAGCGGGATGTTGTTCCACGCCTTCTTAACATTGAAGAACAGCGGCGCAATAACCTCCTCGAACTGGTCCTTGGGAATGCCGCGGAACAGCGACGCCACGCGGATGCGGTTATTGATGTAGACGCCCGCTGAGCTGACGCCGATGGCATCCACGCGCGGCATCTGCGACGCGGCGGTCTTCAGCGCGGTCATGATCTCGTCGAAATGGAAGTGCCAATCAGTCTGCGGGCGCGGGTCCCACACCACTTCTTCGCTGTAGACTTCTTCGCCTTCGATCACCGCCGCCACCTTGCGGTCGCTGGCGCCCAGGTCGAGGCCGATGCGGCAGCCTTCCAGGTGCCCGCCCACCGCCATGGTGGATTCGCTCTCCGCCGGCGCCTCTTCGTAGGCGCAGGGCGCCACGGTGAACTCGTGCTCATACACCTGGCTCATGAAGTCCACGTCGAAGGCACGATCGCCGTCGCGGGTATACATGGCTTTCACCGCGTTGCCGATCTCCAGCGGACCGCCAATATAGATCTTCCACCCGCCGCGCTCCCACAGCAGCGTCTTCACCAGCCGCTCCACATACTGCAGGTTGGCCGCGTCGGCCGTCCCGCTCGGGAACACCGCCGTGTCATACCGCGACCGCGTCCCGTCCCCGCGCTCCACCACGATCGCCAGCGGCACACCCTGTCCGGACGCCTTCACCGCCGCCCGGAACTGCCGGTTCGCCAGCACCAGCGGCGCAAACCCCGGGTCCAGCGGGGGCACAACCTTCGGAGACACCTGATTGAACTGCTGCGTCATCATTACACCTCACCGTTAAGTGGAAATTTTCCGGACAAATTGTAGACGATGCTCGGGGTTTCGGCAAGCGGTCTGCAGTGTCCTCATCAAAACCCGAATGATTCTTACTCTTGCTCTAATCTCTTGCTCTTGCTCTAAAATGCCTCACGGGTACCGGAGCGTGAACATTTTGAGCAAGAGCAAGAGATTAGAGCAATAGTAAGATTTTTCATGTTATTTGACTTCCCCCCACCCCTCCGCTACACTTTTCCCAATGCTCCACCAGATCCGAACCATTCGCAATATCGGCCAATTCAACGACGTTGCCGCCGGCCCGGCGACGGCGTTCAAGCGGCTCACCCTCATCTACGCCGACAACGGCTCCGGCAAAACGACGCTCTCCGCCATTCTGCGCTCGCTGGGCACCGGTGACGCGCTGCCCATCTGCCGGCGGGCGCGGCTGGGAGCCACCGAGCCTCCCGAGGTGCTGCTGGACGACGGCGGCGAACAACTTATCTTTCATGACGATCGCTGGTCGCGCACCCTCCCCGGCATCGTGATTTTCGACGACCAATTTATCGAGGAGAACGTCTGCACCGGGCTGGCCGTCTCCTCGGAAAATCGCCAGCATCTGCACGAGCTGATCCTTGGCGCCGAGGGGGTGACGCTGGCCAGGGAGTTCAACGAGATCGCGGCGGATATCAGCGAGTTAAATAAAGAGTTGCTCGCCCGCTCGAAAGCGGTGCCGGACAGCGCCCGCGGGCCGTTCACCATGGAGGTGTTCTGCGCGCTGCCCCCGCGCGCGAATCTGGAACAGGCCTTGCCCCAGGCCGAGCGGCAGGTGGAAGCGCTGGCGATGGCCGAAAAGGTGATGGCCACGCCGCGCTTTCCGGAGATTGCGCTGCCCCCGCTCGACCTGCAGGCGATTGAAACGCTCCTTGGACAGGGACTACCCGGCCTGGAAGCGAGCGCGGTCGCGGGCGTGCAGGCGCATTGTCAGAAGCTTGGCGAAGACGGTGAGGGCTGGATCGCCGCCGGCATGGCGAAGCTGGATGGCGACGCCTGCCCCTTCTGCGGGCAGCCGGTCACCGGATCGTCGCTCATCGATCAATACCGCGCCTATTTCCACCACGCCTACCACGACCTGAAGCGGGAGATTGCAGCGAGCATCCGTGATTTCACCGCCACTTTCAACGGCGACGCGCTGGCCGCCTTCGGGCAGACGGCGCAGCAGGTGGCGACACTCGGGCAATTCTGGGGTAAGCTGTGCGCGGTGCCGGAGATCACGCTGGATACCGCCGCCATCTCTGAAGCCTGGCGCGCCATGCGTGATGCCGTGCTGGTATTACTGCAGGCAAAAGCGCAGGCGCCGCTGGAGGAGATATCCCTCGACGAATACACGCAATCAACGATCGACTTGTATACCGTTCTTCGTCAAAATGTGGCCAATCTGGACCGTAAGCTCCGCGAGGTCAACCCACTCATTGATGGTGTCAAGACGTCTACCGGGAACGACACCGGCGCCAGCCGCGAACTGGCGCTGCTGCGCGCCACGCAGGCGCGCTACCTGCCGGAATATGCCGACCTTTGCGACGAATACCTGGAGCTGAAGCGCGCGAAAGAAAACGCGGAGGCGCGCAAAGCGGAGCTGCGCCGCGCGCTGGACGCCCACCGCGACGCCGTCTTCCCCGCCTGCCAGAAACGGATGAACAATTACCTCGCCCGCTTCGATGCCGGCTTCCGCGTTGCCGACGTGAAGCCCGTACAGCCCGGCGGCCGTCCCAGCACATCGTATTGCCTGGCCATCAACGATCGCAAAGTGCCCCTCGACACTCGCACCGCCGCCGACCCCTCCTTCAAATCCGCCCTCAGCGCCGGCGACCGCAATACCCTGGCGCTCGCCTTCTTCTTCGCCTCCCTCAACCTGGACAAAGACCTGTCCGACCGCATCGTGGTCATCGACGACCCCGTCTTCGCCCTCGACGAAGCCCGCGAGTCGCAGACCGCCGACATCATCCGCCACCTCCCCGCCCACACCGAGCAAGTCATCGTCCTCTCCCACAATGCCGCCTTCCTTCGCCGCATCTGGGAAACCGCCGACAAAGAGCAGAGCATCGCCCTGCAGATCAGGCGCATACCGGACGGATCGGTGTTTGATTTCTGGCAGGAATAACAGCATGTTATAATGAGGCTGTCGTTCGGTCAGGAGGAATACCGATGTCGTCATCTTCAAAGCAGAAACTGTCGCGTTGGCCCGTGCCGGCGATCATAGCCGTGCTCGTCACTGTGCCGATTGTCCTGTTCTGGCTGAATCGTCCCCATGCTTGCCGGTTGCTAGGACGCATTTCTGCACAACCAAATGATCTGATTTGTGTCACACGCTCCGGAATACAGGTAAGAGAATTTGATGCATTCACGGCAGACAGAATATTTTTGTATCATTGGGACGGAACCCTGGCATGGTCGGTAACTCTTCCCGACTCTACCAGTTCTGTGAATTTATACCAGGCTTATAACGCATCGCAGAATGGCCGGTTCGTCGTGTGTGCCATTTCAAACAGCCCGAAAATGCGCATACTGGTCTGGAAAGACGGCAAAGCCCAACCACCAGTGCTTTTCCCACGTCCCCAACTCGAGCCATTCGATAACACACAATTGTATATCACTAACAGCGGTCGAATTTATTTCTGGCTGGGAAAACGCCTGATCGTGATCGATCATAATCGCATCATTGCGGAGAATAGCAACCTTCCGCAAAGTTATGAATTGCCTGCGAAGTCATTTCGTGGCATATTGAAAGGTATACAACTCCCGACTGGAGCATTCATTAGAATAGACCGGTACTTGATTGGTGATTGCGATTTGATCGGCAGTCTATTTAGCATCAGTACAAAAGATAGATATAGTTTTACTGTTCACAGCACTTTACCAGGTTTCGAGATGTCATCACTCACAATTGATGGACAAAAAGTTGATCTGATGCAGATTCAATCCGTATTGTGTCAATATAAAGGTTCCATCTCAAACCTTGTCACACCAAATGAATGGAATCCATATTTACCGATTGGAGGAGAATTTATTATCCTCGGCACCGGCGAAATATACGGAAGGCAAGGTCTATTGTATCCCCCAAAAGGAAGCAAACCTGCATGGTTTCCGCAGTTACAGGATCGATCGACTTCTTTACAGACTTACCAGTTGGATTTTATTCCTCAGCAAGGCACCAAGTATTTTTATAGTCTGCCTACCCGCATCTTCTACCCACACACCGGCGATGCCTGGCTGCTGCCGCACAATAGACCGGTAAGCATGACACGCATCGCCGAAGATGGAAACCTTGTCGCGCAACAAGCGTGCTTATATTCGGACAACAGCCTGCACCTGATCCGCAAGGTGCCGCTTGCCGGTAAGTCGCTGTCAGACCGGCTGGGAAGAAGGGATGCCATCATCATCTTCGAGCGGCCAAACCGTATGAAGGCAGTGCTGAACAACCTTATTGTCGGGGGAGAGAAACCACAGCTCAAACAGGGTTCTACCTATTACCGCTTGCAAGACTTTGCCCTTTCGCCAGATGGAAGCTATCTACTGGTGAATGTCAGCTCTGATAAACAAATGAATGAAACGCTGGTATATGCCTGGAAGTAGCCTCTCCCCGGGAAGGACCGCACGGATTCCCAGCGAAACAACATGCCAGGAGAAAGCTGATGACAACCTTCACCGGTGACGAGCGTTCCTATATCCGCGAGCTGGCGCGGGAGCTGGCGGCGATTGCGGAAAGCGCGGAGAATGCCGCGGTGATCAAGCGCTGGTGCGACGTGAACGCGCTGCGCAAGCCGGACCGGGCGCCGGTGTGGTGCCGGCCGGTGGATTGCTGGGCGGAGATGCTGCCGGAGGAGACGCTGCATTGCCGGACGCCGTGGTACCGGGACATCGAGCGAGCGTTTCGCCAGGACCTGATCAAGCACAAGATCGGCGATGACACGCCCTTCTTCAACGAATTCCCGGTGCCGGCGGTCTTCCACTGGGACCCGCCCAACCTGTGGGGCGTGGAGATCGCCAAGCATACTTCGGCGATGGCCGGCGGCTCCTGGTCGTATGACCCGCCGCTGAAGACGGAAGCCGATTTCGACCGGCTGCAGATTCCCCGTTACGTCTACGATCGTGAGGCCACGCAGAGCGCGCTGGCGCGGGCAGACGAACTGCTGGGCGACATTCTCCCGGTGAGACTGACCTGCACACCGCCGATGGTAGGCACGCTGGGCTGGTACGCCGCCGACCTGCGCGGGCTGAACGAGATGATGCTCGACATGGTGGACGCGCCGGAACTGCTGCATCGCTTAATGGCCTATATCCGCGACTGCGTGCTGCAATCGATGGCCGACGTGGAAGCCACCGGCCTGCTGACGGAGAACAACAACATCGCCATGATCCTCAGCGATCCGGTCGGCCAGCCGCAGCCCGACGGCCGCCTCACCCATTGCAACCTGTGGGGCATGATGAACAGCCAGGAGTTCGACCAGGTCTCCCCCGCCATGTGGGACGAATTTTGCCTGGCGTATCAGCGGCCCATCCTCGCGAAATACGGCCTGACCGCCTACGGCTGCTGCGAGAACCTGACACAGAAGATTGACGGCGTACTCACCATCCCCAACCTGCGCATCTTCGTCTGCAGCGCATGGACGGACCTGAACCGCGTGCTGGAAAAGGTCGGCGACCGCTACGTCATCATGTGGCGGCAAAAGGCCAGCGATGTGGTCTTTCCCGATAACGAGGCCGACCTGAAGCGCGCCTTGGACGACGGCGCCCGCCGGCTGCAAGGCAGCTACTACCAGATCGTGCTGCGCGAGCTGCAAACCCTGGCCGGCCATCCCGACCGCCTGCACGTGTGGACACAGCTGGCGAAGCAAGCAGCGGAGGCTTATTCGTAGGAACCGTAGATATCTTCATCCGCAGATTGAAATGATTAAAAAGATTAATAATTTTCATTTCAATCATTTCAATCTGCGGAGAAAAGAAGAACCGGCGGTTTCTCCCGTCACGCTTGCCAAAGAGGCCGCTTCTCGTTATGCTTAGCCCTCGGAGAGAACGGGTGCCCCCAGCCTGCGCAATCGAACATCAGCGGTGAAGGCCGCCGGTTCCGCGCGCCCGGCACGCCTGCCCCGCTCTCCGGGAGAAGAGTCCATGCAACCCATTCGTATTATGGTCGTCGGCTGCGGCTACCGCAGCACCTGGTCAATCCCCGCCCTCAACGATCACTCCGGTTATGAGCTGGTCGCGCTGGTGGATGCCTTGCCGGAAGCTGCGCACGTAATGGCCAACTCCATCGACCGTTCCGACCTGCCGGTCTTTACCGACGTAGAGGAAGCTCTCGACACCGTAGATGTCGATGCCGTAGTGGTATCCACCCTGGATAGCGAGCATACCCGGCCGGTGCTGGCGTCGCTGGCGCGCGGCAAGTATGTCTACGTGGAAAAGCCGTTGGCGCTGTCGCTTGACGATTGCAAGGCGATGATCGAGGCCGACGAAGCAGCAGGCCACCGCACCATGGTGGGCTTCAACCTGCGCTTCGCCCCGCTGTACTGGCATATGCGCCGGCTGATCGACGAAGGCGCGGTGGGCAAGGTGCTCACCGTGCAGGCGGACGAGTTCTACTACGGCGGCCGCACCTACTTCCGCCGCTGGAACCGCCTGCGCCAATTCGGTGGCGGGTTGTGGATCACCAAAGCCAGTCACGATTTCGACCTGCTCTACTGGTTGGCCGGCGGTTTACCCACCCGCGTCAGCGCCTGCGCCCGGCTGACCCACTACGTGCCGAAGCCGGAGGCCGGCATGCGCTGCAGCGAGTGCCCCATTGAGGGGAAATGCCCGGATTCCGACCTGCGCATGGAATGCCCGGAGATTTGCCGGAAGCTGCAGGAAGTGCGCGAGGCTGCCGGTTGGCCGCCCGCCGATCTCTGCGTGTTCAACGCGGAGAAAGATACCTTCGACCACGGCATCGCCCAGGTCGAGTTCGACAACGACGCGCTGGGCACGTATACCGTGAATGTGGTCTCCTCCTTCAACGACCGCCGCATCCGCGTGGCTGGCGAGGACGGCATCCTGGAAGGCCGCTTGAGCAAGGAGCACTGCTTCTACTGGAAGCGGCATGAATCGAACAGCTTCACGGAGTACGAGGAGATCCCGTTGGCCGATCCCAATACCATCGGTGACATGCACGGTGGCGGCGACCAGCGCATCCTCGCCAGCTTCGCCGACTTCGTGCACGGCAACGCCGCCTCCGCCGTCGCCCCCGCCGAAGCCGCCGTCGCCATCGCCCTCGGCCTGGCCGCCACCCATTCCTCGGACACCGGCGCCGCCATCGAGCTGACCAACCTGTCGTCGTGGAACGCGATTCGCGACCGGCTGATGAGTAAAACTGGGTAAAAGCCTGGGACCGCAGGCGTCCCGCGCCTGCCCTGATAGGAGGGCTTACCAATCAGGGCAGGCGCGGGACGCCTGCGGTCCCAGGGGTTTCTACAGCAGTGACGTGCTGAAATACCGCTCTGCCCGGTCGGGCAGCACGGTGGCGATGTTGCCGGGAAGGCGGGAGGCGAGCTGGCGGGCGGCCCAGATGTTGGCGCCGGAGGAGATGCCGACCAGCAGGCCGCAGTCGCGCCCGAGCTGGCGGGTGGTCTCGATGGCATCTTCGTCGCTCACCTCGATCACTTCGTCGATCAGCTTCACATCAAGGACGGCGGGGATGAAGCCGTCGCCGATGCCCTGAATCTGGTGCAGGCCGGGCTCGTGGCCGAGGAGGGCGGAGACGTTTTTCGGCTCCACCGCGACGATGCGCACGCCGGGCTTGTGCTCCTTGAGGAACCTGCCCACGCCCTGGATGGTGCCGCCGCTGCCGATGCCGGCCACGAAGCAGTCGACGTCGCCGGACATCTGCCGCCAGAGCTCGGTGGCCGTCTGCTCGTAGTGGATGCGCGGGTTGTCGGGATTCTCGAACTGCTGCGGCACGAACACGCAGGGGTCCTCCGCCGCCAGTTGCCGCGCCTTGTCCACCGCGCCGCCGATGCTCTCACGGTCGGGGGTCAGTATCAACTCGGCGCCCAGCGCGCGGATGATCTTCTTCCGCTCTTCGCTCATGCCTTCCGGCATCACGATGCGCACGCGGTAGCCCTTCATCCGCCCGACCAGCGCGATGCCGATGCCGGTGTTGCCGGAGGTGGGCTCGACGATGATAGAATCCGCGCACAGGCGGCCGTCCCGCTCCGCGCCTTCCAGCATGGCCAGCGCCACGCGGTCCTTGATGCTGCCGCCGGGGTTGAGGAACTCGGCTTTGGCGAAGACGCGCTCTTCGCCCAGGCGGATCAGCGGGGTGTTCCCGATCAGGTTGAGGATGTTCTCAGTCAGCATAGCGTTTCTCCGGTGGTGTCATTTGCCGTTGTCTTCCAGGGTATCATACCAGTGCCACGTCTCGACCGGTTGTGCTTCTTCAGACGAAGCCAGGGCGGGCTGCGGCGGCGGTGCTTCTTCTTCCGGTGGCGGCGCCACCTCGGTCATGGCTCTCCGCGGCACCGTCAGGCTGTCCGCCAGCGTTTCCACCGGGGCCAGCGGCACGCGCCGTCTTCCCCGCCGGTCCCGCAACTCCTGCGTGTGCTTCAGCAAGTACTGCTCACGCCGCGTGTGATCCGGCGAGATCTCGATCGCCTGCTGGTAGGCGGCAATCGCCTCGTTGAGCTGCCCACGCTCCAGGTAGATGTCCGCGATGGCGGATTGCGCAGCGGCGTTGCGCGGGTCGGCCACCAGCATGCTCTGGTAGCGCCGCATGTCATCGTCGCGCATCTTCCGCATGCTGGTCGCATCTCCGATATGCGTGAGCAACGGCGACAGCAAAAAGAGCAGCGACGTCACGGACAGGTACACCAGCAGGTAGGTTAATTGACCGGCGCCCCACAGCCCAAGGATGGCGCTCGCATGCACAGCCAGCGAAAAGAAGGCCAGGCGCCCGCTGACGGTCTTATCGACCAACCACGCATTGAGCATGCGCAGGACGGGATATATCTGGAAGAGCGCCAGAAATCCTATGATGATCGGGATGAGATCCTTCACGTGCCTTCTACCGCCTGATCCGTTCGCCACACTATACGAGGGGGCGCGGGAGGTTGTCAATGTTAAGTGATTAGTAAGAAGTGAGTAGTAAGTAGTGAGTAGTGATTAGTGCCCGGTCTGGTGGTCGAGTAGGCAAGTGAGCTTACCAAGTCTTTTCACAGCCTCCGCGCCGTATCGAGACCACCTCTGCGGCGGTATTCCGCCGTATACTGATAGTACTCGTTCACGAAATCACCTATTAACGAGGTGGTCTCGATACGGCATGGAAGCTGCGGAAAGGCTTGGTAAGCTCACTTGCCTACTCGACCACCGAACGACTCACAGCTCACTACTGACAACTCACTACTCACTACTCACTACTTACTTATAATTCCGGAATCACCGGCCCATCATCCTTATCGGCATATTCCATCGTCACCTTTTCATCCAGATCGAGAAGCTTGCTGTTCTGCGAGGTGACGGTCATGCCGGCTTTGCCGATGTTGCGGACGACGCGGCTGTCGACAAGGCCTTGCAGCTTGCTGCTTGCCACACTGGTGTGCATCGGGTCGATGGCTTTGGCTTTCTCAAACGCGGCGATGGCCTCTTCGCGCATGCCGCGGTTCAGGTAGGCGTTGGCCAGCCCGATCAGCGCGTTGGCGTCATTGGGGTCGAGGGTGAGCATGTAGCGGTAGCGGGCGATGTCCCGGTCATTCAAATGCTTGAGGGTGAACCAGTCCTGCACCGTGCCGATCACCGGCGTCAGCATCCAGATGACCGCCAGCAGCACCAGGTAGACCAGCAGTCCGCCATACCACTTCGTGCTCCACAGCGAGACCACGATAATGATGTGGGCGGCCATCGCGGCCAGGCCCAGCCGGAAGTCCAGGTTTTTTTCGACAAACGTGACATTGCTCAACCGGATCAAGGGGGTAATGGCCAGCAATGCGACAAACCCCAGATACGGCAGCAGGTAGGCTATCGAGCTGGTGACGAAATCTCCTCGCAAAAATTCGACCATTTGTCCCTCCTGTCAATCGGATAATGGCTGTCCTGTCACCGGTCCGCTGCCAACTATTTTTATGAAGACAATAACAGTATACCCTTGATTGCCTGATTCTCATACCTGCCGCCATTTTTTTCTCCGGCCGCATTTCTTCCGATAAATCCGCTTGACAGTGTGGGAAGGTTGCGTTAATCTCGGATTGAAAACGGGAATACTAGCCTTACATTCTCTACCAGGACGCCGTTTTCGGGTATCGCCTGATCGCTCCAGGATCGGAAAGGACATCGCGATGAGCCGCACCGTGGAAATGCTGATCGCCGCCGGGTCGTTGCCGGCAGCCGCCGGTGGTCTGGGTGCGCTCGCGCTCGGCGTGGGCGGTGTGGCCTACGGCGTGTATGCCATCCTCAAGCAATTGCAGAACGATTACCAGGATGGGCTGCAGGAATTCCACCAGAAAGCCACCGTCGACGCGCAGACCCGCCAAAACCTTTCGGATCAGGAGCGCGACAAGACGGAAGAAGGCCTCGATCTCGTCGCCCGCACCCGTGTCACCTCCACCACTGATGCCAACGCCCAGTTCCTGCTGCATCGCGTCGAGCAACTACAGGAGCGGCATTCCGAAAATACCGAAATTATTGAGCAATGCACGAAACTCCTCAAAAAAATCGCGCAATCGCCCGACCAGTTCAACTCCCACCTGGAAGCCTACCGCCGCTTGGCTGATGCCGCCGGGAAGCGCAGGACCGGGGACACGCTGCAGGAAGAGATCGCCGCGCTGCGCGAAGAGATTGAGTCCTCACTGCTGGATGATGTTGCGGAAACGCGCGCGCAGCTCCTCGCCCAACTGGACAACCTGCAGGCGGTGGCCGTTCGCCAGCGTACCGTCGCGGGCCAGGGCTTGAGCGTGCTGCGCCAGCGCGTGTACCGGGAGATCCGGGCGCAAGCCGAACGCCGGCAGATCCAGACCAGGATCGCCGAGGAGCGCCGTTACCTGGTCAGCGAAATATTCGCAAAGACGCAGGCGATCTTGCGCGTGCCGGATGCCCCGGAATTTGCCGCACAGGCACAGGCATTGACCACACGCCTGAACCAGGCGCTGGCGGGGGATGCGGAGCTGACGGAAATCCAGGCGCTGGCGCGGCAGACCGGCGAGCTCTTTGCCGCCTGCGAAAACGCCTTGAGCCTGCACGTGATGTCCGCCTTCATGCACGAGGAGATGACCGACGTCCTGCAGACAATGGGGTACGCGGTCACGGATATCGCCGGCGAGGCGGATGACTACCGTTTCGTGACCGCGGTGGATGACGTGCATGGCATCGAGTTTCACGTCGACGGCCTGGGCTTGAAAAGCGAGATGGTGGCGCTGACGCCTGACGCGATCAACGCCACGGATGAAGACCAGGAAAAGGTCTGCCATGTGATGGACCAGGTCGTCCTGCAAATGCGCAAGCGCTACGGAAATATCCGCGAGCGCCATCGTACTTCACTGAAGAGCGGCGAGCTGTTGCGTGTCGTGGAGATCTCGGCTGAAGAAGCTGCGCCACACGCCGCCGCACCGCGCGAAATGACACTGGATGAATCCGAACGCCGTTGACCTGACCAATCAGGTGAAAGGAGCAACAGGATGAGTGCAGCCGCAGGAGCTGTCGTACCGCTTTCATCTGTTCTGCCCACCCTTCTCCCCGTGCTGGGTGTTGGGGCAGCCGCGGCTGGAGCCGTCGCCGGAGCGTATGTCGCCTACCGGATGATCGACCAGCTGAACAAGGACTTTCAAGCCGGCCTTGAGGAGTTCAAGGTGCGCGAGGCGGCCGAGATCAGCCATCTGACAAGCCAGCAGCAGCAGCAACAGGAAACGTCGACGAAAACCGCGGCGCTGGTGGAGCGCATGGAAGTCGTCGGCGTCCTCGATGCCAACCAGACCTTCCTGCTGCACCGGCTGTCGCAACTGGCGGAGTCGGTCGCCCCACTGGAGAATGCCGCGCTGCAAGAACAGTGCGCAAGTTTACGCGACGAGATCGCGAGCGGAGAGCAACCGCTGGAGACCCAGATGGAAGCGCTCCGCCGCCTGGCGGATGATGTCAGCGCCGTCGTGCTGCCCACGACCTCGGCCTACGAAGCCCAGTTTGACGCCATCCGCGACGAGATCCGTTCGCCGTTGCTGGCGGTCCCGGAGCTGGCCGACCTGCGCAAGGAGCTGCAGGACCAGCTCGTGTCGCTGAAGAAAGTGGGCGTCCGCCAGCGCGCCATGGCGAAGCAGGGACTGTCCCTGCTCCGACAACGCGTCTATCGCGAGATGGAGAAACAGGCGGAAGTGCAGCAAGCGCGCCTGAAGCAAGCGGAGGCGCGGCGGCTGCTGGTGGGCGTCATCTCCGCCAAGCTGCACGCCTTGTTCCGGCTGACCGATCTTCCCACCTTCTCCTCCTCCGCCTACCGGCTGCAGCACCGGCTCAATTACATCCTTTCCACCGGCGGCGAGAGTGAGATGGACGACCTGGCGGAACTCGGCCGCGAGACCGACTACCTGTTCGAAACCTGCGAGAAAACGCTGCAGCAGCACCTGGTCACCGCCTATATCAGCGACCAGATCTCCGACGTGCTGGTGTCGCTGGGCTACCAGGTGCAGTCCGTCGAGGAAGAAGGCGGAGAGCGGCTGATCGCGAATATTGATAATGCCGTCGGCATTCAATTCAATGTGGGCGAAGAAGGCAAGCTGGCCGCCGAGATGGTGGCGCTGAACCCGGATGCGGCCGCTCACGGCATGGAATCGCAGGAAAAGGTCTGCGGCATCATCGACCAGGTCTTCGCCGGGCTGAAAGGCAAGCAGCCTGCGATGCGCGAGCGCTTCCGCTCGAAGCTGAAGCCGGGCGAGCAGTTAAAGGTGGTGGAGACCACCGCCGAAGAATCGATCAATGGCGACGCCGCCACCGCACCGAAGGAAATGAAGGTCGGGGAGTCTCAATAGCGCTGACAACCGGTCGCCTCGCACGGGGACACCTATCCCCCCAACCCCCTTCCCTCCAGGGAAGGGGGAGCACCGGGTGCATATTTCGTTACCGAATTGCGCTAGTACGAAAGCCTGCTCCCCCTTCCCTGGAGGGAAGGGGGCTGGGGGGATAGGTGCCCTCGTGCGAGGCAACCGTTTTTCAAAGGAACAGACCACCGTATAACCGGTGGAGAAAAAGGATGCATCATGACCGACACCACAGCAGAACAGACCGTGGCCCAGCCGGTGGCAACCGCCGCGCCGGAGTCCGCGCAGGTGGCGCCGCATACCGAAGCGGAAGTGCTCGAGGCGAAAAAGAAGAATGAGTTAAAGCCGCGCTGGATGCGCGATCTCGAGCGGCTGACGAATTATAAGACGCAGATCTACCTCTACGGCAACATCAAGGACACCGTGCTCTACCCGCTGGGGAAAGAGCAGAGCGAGTGGACGCTGGGCCCGCTGCGCGAGTCGCTGTTCGAGCTGCTGCGGCGCCAGATCGGCCCGTATGAGATCATCGCGGCGTACAATTCGGTGGACGGCATTCAGTTCGCCGACGCGCGCGACGACAACAACATGGTGAAATATTTCGACGAAGCGGTGGCCGAGGTGGAGAAGAGCCAGGGCCCGCCGCCGAAGAGCCGCGTGCCGCAGCCGACCAAGCCGTGCGACCCGGTGGAGCATGCCATGCAGCTCATCCGGCTGGCGCTGCTGAACCGGCAGAAACCGGCGGCGTTCATCATCGAGCACGCGTCGCAGCTCATCACCTCGCCGGTCGCGCTGCAGTCCGCCGAACGATTGAACTTCCTGCGCATGCTTCGCTCGTCGCAGGAGAGCCAGATCGTGGCGGTTGGCGAAGCCAGCCAGCGGCGCGCGGTACAGAACCTGCTGATCCTGCTCTGCGACAAGCTGGCCGACCTGCCACCGTGGCTCTACCTGGACAACCCCTTCTCCGGCGGCATCCAGATCGAAGCGCCCGCGTCGACGGAGCGGCGGCATTTCTTCGACCTGTTCCTGCGCAGCAAGGCGGAGATCCCCGAGCTGGTGGACCTGACGGAGGGCATGACCATCCGCGACCTGTGCGGCATCCGCTCGCTGGCCCGGCGGCCGGAAAGCGCGAACCTGTCGGAGAAGGCGCTGGTCGACTACTTCAAATACGGCGTGAAGGAAAGCGAGTGGGACCACCTGGACTGGAAGCGGTTGGAAGGCGCGGAAGAAGAGCTGTCACGGCGCGTCATCGGGCAGTCGGCGGCGGTCTCCGCGGCGGCGGACGTGCTGCGGCGTTCCCGCCTGCACCTCTCCGGCGCGCAGTCCAGCAAGCGCACCAAGCCGCGTGGCGTGCTCTTCTTCGCCGGCCCCACCGGCGTGGGAAAAACGGAGCTGGCCAAAGCCATCGCCGAGCTGGTGTTCGGCACCGACGATGCCTGCGTGCAGTTCGACATGAGCGAATACAACCTGCAGCATGCCGACCAGCGCCTGCTGGGCGCGCCTCCCGGCTATGTCGGGTATGAAGAAGGCGGTCAGCTCACCAACCGCATGAAGACCAATCCCTTCGCCGTGCTGCTCTTCGACGAGATCGAGAAGGCGCACCCCTCCATCCTGGACAAGTTCCTGCAGATCCTGGAGGACGGCCGCATGACCGACGGCCGCGGCGATACCGTTTACTTCGGCGAAAGCGTCATCGTCTTCACCAGCAACATCGGCATCTACCGCCTCGACCCCACCACCTGGAGCCCGATGGTCGACCCGGCCACCGGCCAGCCCATCCTGCACGTGGACCCGAACATCGACGTGCAGTATGACGCGGTCCGCGGGAAGGTGCTGGAGGGCGTGCAGGCGTATTTCAAGCACATCCTCGGCCGTCCGGAGCTGCTCAACCGCATCGGGCAGAACATCATCGTCTTCGACTTCATCCGCCCGCCGGTCATGCGCCTGATTCTCGAACGCAAGGTACTGCGCTCGATTCAGCAGCAGGTCAAAGAGCGCTGGAAGCTGGACGTGCAGTTCTCCGATACAGTCCTCGACCAGATGATGGAGATCGGCGGCAACGATGTCTCCGTCGGCGGCCGCGGGATGGGCAACCTGGCGGAAGCCGCCATCCTCAACCCGCTCGCGCGCGTGATGTTCAGCCTGCTGGATGACACCGGCACACTGGAAGGCAAAACGCTGACCATCACCGGCATCATTCCACCGTGCGCCGAGAATAATCACCGGTATGAGATTACGTGGGAATAGTCGGGGAGTAGTTAGTAGTTAGTAGTCATAGCGGAGCGTCATAGTGTAGCTTGGATTTCTGTGTGTCCATCCGGTTCGGTGGTCGAGTAGGCAAGTAAGCCTCCCCGGTTCTTTCCGCAGCTTACGAGCCGTATCGAGACCACCGCGTGTATAGGCAGACCTTTCGTGAACAGGCGTTATAGATGAGGTGGTCTCGATACGGCTCGAGAACAGTGGAAAGATGCGAGAAGGCTTACTTGCCTACTCGACCACCGAAACGGCGCTATGAATTTCATTAATGATGTGAGAGTAAGGATTTGAGTATACAGAATCAGTCTGAAGCACTGGACTACGCCGGCCACGCCTTCCCCGTCGAAGGCCTGGGGCCGGGCAAGCGCGTCACTATCTGGCTGCGCGGGTGCGACCGGCGCTGCCCGGGGTGCATCTCGCCGGAGCTGTGGGCGCCGGGGGAAGCCACCCCCATCGAGGAGGTGGCGGCGACGCTGGCGCCGTTCCTGCCGCAGGCGGACGGGCTGAGCATCTCCGGCGGCGAGCCGTTTTACCAGGCGGAAGCGCTGGCCGCGCTGATCCGCCTGCTGCGGCAACAGGTCGACATTGAAGTGATGATCTACACCGGATTTCTGCTGGAGGAGCTGCGCGAGCGAAGAGGAGCCGCCGCCGAGTTGCTGGAATTGATTGATATCCTGATTGACGGCCCTTTCGTGGAAGGCGCGCCGAACACGCTGCGCTGGCGCGGGTCGGACAATCAGCGCGCGCACCTGCTGACCGCGCGCGCCCAACGGCATGCGGAAGAGGCGGTTGCGCCCATGCCCGAGCCGCGGCCGCTGCAGGTGCAGATGACCGGATTGACCCGTTATCGCATCATCGGCATCCCGCGCCGCGGCGACCTGGCCGCCTACCGGGCCGCGATGGCCGCGCGCGGGTTGGAGGTTGGACCGGACAATGGCTGAAGTGGTCTTCGTTAAATATTGCCCGCTCTGCGGCGCGGAGAACTCCCGCCAGCAGGCCTTCTGCCTGAAGTGCCTGGACGGCGACCTTTCCAGCGTGCCCGTCGAGCCCCGGCGCGATACGGCTCCCGCAGCCGCGCCGACGGAACCGACTGCCGCGGCGTCGGCACCCGCTACCCCGGTCGACACCCTCATATTGGAATCGGTCGACAATCCCGCCGTCCACTTCGCCATCCACGAAAACCAGTCGGTGGGCCGCACGGACAAGGCCGACATCATCCTGCAGAACGTGCCCAAGCTGGAGTGGATCTCCGGTGCCCACGCCCGCTTCCTGCGGCGCGGCGACCAGTGGTACATCCAGCACATCGCCCATACCAATTTCGTGAAAGTCGATGGCGAGACGTTCAGCGGCGAGGAAGAGGTGGCGGTCTACCACGGTTCGATCGTGGTGCTGTCATTGACGTCGTTTCGCGTGAATCTCGAAGGAGAGCAAAATTAGTAATGTTACCGACAGTGGACTGTGGTACTGTTAAAAAAGCCCTGCGCTGAGTTTTCACCGAGGGTGAAGGGAGGATACTGGTGACAATAAGGCCGCTGTCATTCTCCAAACGCTGGATCTGGATTGCGTTATCCGTTGCGGTGATGGTCCTGCTCGGTGCCAACTTTTGCCAGCGCTTGTTAACCGCACATAACTCCAAGATGGCTTTGCTTGCGTCATTCCCCGTGTTGGCTGAATTCCCGCCAGAGGGTGCCTCTTTGGGGAAAGGGAACTCTCTTATCAGCGCTGGCACAGCGGGCCTTTTATCGCGGGATACATTGAGATCATACACGCTGTATGATTGGCATGGGAAGCGCCGTTGGACCGCAAAATTACCCACCACTCCTTTCAATGGTGGATGGCCATCGTCTACGCTCCTGCCGACGAATGCCGCCGGTCTATCTCCGGACGGTAAGAGTCTGGCTGTTGCCACCCCATCTTCCACAGGAGTTTATGTGCATAGCTGGCATGATGGCGTTGTCCAAGGTGGCGTTAATATACCATTGGCACCGACCGATGTGCAAAAGGTGCAACCGGGTTCCATCAATATCAGCCTTGCAGTCATCGATGATGGTCAGGTATTCGTATCCACACGGGGCATCGCCATGAGCATGTTAACCGTGGTAGAGGGAAGTCGGATTTTGGCACAGGGTAAATATCCTTCCACTACAGCGAATGCTCCTGTAATGCGAGTACTCGATGGGGAAATTTCTCCTCAACAAGTTCAGGTCGTCATGAGTGATTCAAGCTCATTCGCGGAAAGATATGCATTCACTAGAAAAAAAGGTAAGCTTGAATTGATCAATCGATTGGAGATGACAACTCCTGGTTACAATACCTCACGGACGATCACCGGATTTTCCTTTGGTCCTGCAATGCCCGGAACAGTAATTGATCAGTCTACGGGAAAGACTTGGAAAATACTAACAACGACGGGATGGGAAACCGCGGCTCCTACCGAAAACGGCAAATATTTGTTAGCTTTGGCTCGTAATACAACAAGAAGCCCACTGAGCTCTAAGCCTGTTTTGTCATGGATATATCCCCCAATAAAGACCAACCAATTGCAAGTCTATAAGAAGCCTGGTCGCTTACAAAAAACGATAACATATAGCCGCGAACGGAATAGGTTGTCATACGGCCAGGGGTGGAGTGAATGGTCGGATCAAGGGAAAAAATATTTACTCATGACTGCGTTCCTCTCTCCTGACGGGCAAGAGCTTGCGGTGGTCGTTGTCTCTAAACAACGTAGAAACGAATTTCGTTGCATGATTTATGGATTATAGCACTGTTGGCCCTCTAGCAACACCAGTTCTGGTTCCGTCAAATTGGGAGAGTCCCAGACAGTGTTTTCATGAATTTTGCATGCAATAATCAGGAGGAACCCATGCGCATCACCGCGGCCGGCTTGAGCGATCGCGGGACGGTTCGCCCGGCCAATGAAGACCATTACTGCATCGGCGCCTTCATCGAGCAGGAGGCGTTCACCGCGCTCACGCTCGACACCTCCTCGTCATGTTTTCAGCAATACGGCCTGCTGGCGGCGGTGGCCGACGGCATGGGCGGGTATACCGGCGGGGCGCTGGCCAGCCGCGTGGCGCTGGAGACGTTGAGCGCGAGTTACTACGGCGAAAAGCGCGCCGGCTGCAGCGCGGAAGAGCTGGCCGGGTGCCTGGAGCGTTACCTGGCGCAGGCGCAGCAGGTGCTGGCCCACGTGCTGGAGCACTCGCCGGAGAACGCGCGGGCCGGCACCACCATTGCCGGCGTGGCGCTGATGCCGCCCGACCTGCTGGCGGTGTTCCACGCCGGCGACAGCCGCGTGCTGCGCGCCGCCGCCGGCTACGTCCGCCCGCTCACCATCGATCACACCCTCTTCGGCGCCGACCTGGCCAGCGGGCGCATGACGGAAGATGATGTGCGCGGCCTGCCGCAAGCGTCGCAGCTCACCCGCGCGCTGGGCGCCGGCGGCGACACCCGCGCCGACATCACCACCGAGCACTCCTGGGCGCCGGAGGTCAGCCTGCTCATCGGCACCGACGGCTGGCACGGCATCGCCGGCGGGCTGAACCGGCAGGCAGTACAGGAAATTATGCGCCACGGTGAGCCGCTGGAAGCGCAATTGCGCGCGCTGCTGGCCGCCGCCGTCGCGACGGACGGGCGTGATAACGCCACCTTGATCATTGTGAAGATTGCTGAATAAGCGGTTGTGTTGCCGGGTAAAATATGGAGACGCCAGCAAACGCTCCAGCAAGGAGTCAATCATTTCCTTAGGAGGGACAACCCCATGTCAACACGTTTGCGCATTCCCTGGTTCATGCTCTGCGCGCTGTTGTGCCTGCCCACCTTATGCGCGGTGCAGGTGACGGAGGCCTGGCGCCTCCCGTCACCCGTCAGGGCCAAAATCTTCGCCTTCTCTCCGGACGAACGTTTCCTCGCCCGTGACGGCGCGTTCGGCACCATCAACCTGAACCGGCTGGATGATTTCACCTTCCTGCGCCAGCTTCCGGGGCACAACGGCGGGGTCTTTGCGCTGTCATTCTCGGCCGACGGCACGCTGCTCGCCTCGCTGGGCACTGATCTGGTCGATCCGCTTGCAGGTAAAATCGAAACGACGGTCAAGCTCTGGCGCATTGCAGACGGGACGCTGCTCGCTTCGTATCCGGCCGACGGCCGACACCTGGCGCTCTCCCCCGATGGGCGCACCATCGCCGTCGCCAATAATTATCCATACACATTGAGCATGCTGGACGCCGAAAGCGGCAGGATGCTCTATCAACAGCGCTGTTCGGATACGCCGCGCATGCTGGCCTTCTCCCGCTCGGGGAAATATCTGGCGATCGGATGTATCAAGACCATCAACATAGTGAACAGCGCCGACGGGAAGCTCGTGCGTGCGCTGACCGGCCATACGGAGATGATCACCGGCATCGCCTTTTCGCCCGACGAGACGCAGATTGCCTCGACGGCGAGCGACGATACCGCAAAACTGTGGCAAGTGCATGAAGACCGGATGGTCAACTTCGTGCTCAACCGGTTCGAGCCGAAAACGGTGGCGTTTACGCCGGACGGCACCCAGGTTGCCTTCGGCGGGCTCAACTACATCGTCTACGCGCTCGACTCCGAAGCCCCGCCCCAGCGCTTCAAAGCCGGCACGGTGATCAACTCCCTGATGTATTCACGCGACAGCAAATTGCTGTATACGGTCGATTATCATGGCCTGCAGGTACGGGACGCCGAGACGGGAGAAAGTCTGCGGGCACTGCAAGAACCGGATATCCACACCGGTTACGGCGCGCAGGTCTTTGCGCCCGATGGCCAAACCTTCGCCACCCTGGGACGCAACGGCAAGTATTACATACAGCGCTCGAGTGACGGCGCCGTCCTGCGCGAATGGGACCTGCATGCGAAAGAACCGTTCCGGCCGGCGAATTATAACAGCTTGATGGCGATTTCCCCTGACGGAACGCGGTTGGCCGTTATGCATGGGAAAGATGGGATCGAGATTCGCGACCCGAATAATGACGAACTGCAACCACTCGTCAAACTGCAGCCCGATCTCAAGCACAAGGATCTGCTGGTCTACGCGATGGCCTTCACCCCGGACGGCAAAAAGCTGCTGACCGGCGGCATCTCCATCGTCACTGGCAATACCGGCGCCGGCATGATCAAAACCTGGCAAGTGAAGGATGGCGCACTGCTCGACACCTTCATCCTGGACAACAAGGGCGTCAACGGGCTGGAGATTTCGCCCGACGGCCGCTGGCTGGCCGCGTGCAACACCAATACCAGCGCACTGACGTTGCTGCAGGCGGACGGCACGGTGAAACAGCGATTCGAACTGCGTGACGCCGCCGGGCAGACCTTTGCCTTCACCCCGGACAGCCGGCGTCTGATCCGCATCGCGAGAAGCATGGCGCCCGTGGTCTTTTATGATCTGCAGACCGGCAAGGCAGGCAACTACCCGGGAGTCATGGGATACCGCCTGTTTCTTTCGCCGGATGGCCGCTGGCTGCTGATGAACGATGGCAACATCGCCTCGCTTTGGCGCTTACCGGAGATAGAGAAGGTTGCCGCCATTCAAGGCTGCGAAAGCTTTGTCTTTTCGCCCGATGGCAAGCGATTGATCGGCACCGGCTTCGACGGCTTGCGAGCATGGGATATCACGCAAAAGTAAAGTCGCCTGCGTAATAGCGAAAACTGGTACAATAAGGGCTCATCAGGCGCGGACTTAGGATTATGACCGAAGATATTCTCCGAGTCGACAATAACGATAACGGCCACGCCACCCGCCGGGTGGCGGATATCGACGCGTCCGCGACCCGGCGGGTCAGCGATGCCGATCTGCCTACCAGCCGCGTCGATACAGGCGCGACGGCGCAACTGCCCATCGGCGTGCTGCAGCCGGGCGCGGTATTGTGCGGCGACTGCGTGGTGGAGAAGACGCTGTACGCGCACGAATCGCAACGGCCCGGCCTCTATCTCTGCCAGGGACCGGAAGGCCGGGTGATCGTGAAGGTGGCGGCGCTCAATTTCCCGCCCCGTCCCGAGCTCTGGCACCGACTGCCGCTGCTTGTGCACCCCAACATTCTGCGCACCTTCCGCGTCCAGGAGGAGAACGGCTACTTCTTCGAGGTGCAGGAATACTGCCCGTGCGGCACGCTGGGCGACCTGGTGCCCGTGCCCGGCACCGCGGCAAAGGCCGTCTCCGGCGAGTGGGTCGAGAAGGAGCTGGTGAGGCAAATCCACGCGGCGCTGAAGTACCTGCATAGCCAGGAGATCATTCACCGCGACGTGAAGCCGGCCAATGTCTACATCAAGCAGGTCGACGGCAATGACGTGCTGGTGCTGGCGGACTTCGACATCTCCGCCGTGCTGGAGCAGACCCGCACCTCGCGCGACACCAACCGCGCCGCCGGCACCTGGCTGTATACCGCGCCGGAAGCCTTCCCGCGCTTCGTGGACGACCACGCCAGCAGCCGCCGCGGGCGCGTCACCCGCAGCAGCGATTACTATTCAATGGGCATCACCATCATCGAGATGATGCTTGGTACCACCAGCCTGCACCAGACGCAATTGCCGGACCTGTTCGACTTCTACCTGCAGGGCGGGCGGGTGGAGGTTCCCGCCGGCTTCCCGGGAAGAATTGCCACGCTGCTGCGCGGGTTGCTCATCCGCAACCGCCACACGCGCTGGGGACCGGATGAGGTGGACCGCTGGCTGCGCGGGCAGACGTCCGACGATGACATGAAGCGCATCCAGGACGACGAATATTTCGAACTGGCGCGCGCCAGCCGTCCTTACCGCCTGGGTGATCGTTACGCCGTCGACCTGCCCGGCCTGGCGGAGGCGATGTTCCGCGAGCCCGAGGTGGCCACCGAGGACCTGATCACCGGCGACATTCTGCTCAACTGGATCGGCGGCCTCGATCCCAGCGTGGCGCGAGAGATTCGCCGCGATCGGGACAAGCTCTTCCTCTTCCCGGAGCTGGTGCTGTTTTGCGCCATCATGCACTGCGACCCGACGCGCCCCTTCGTCTTCGAAGACGACACCGAGGTGCAGAGCGAAGAGGAATGGCTGGCGCATATGCTGCAGCTCATCCAGCAGAAGAAATCCGCGCCGGAGATGGTGGCGACCCCCAGCGTGCTGATGCAGTTGGAGGCCTGGCTGCGCTTGAAAATCGAGCCGCGGCCGGAGCTGGCGGACGCCATCATGCAAATTCGCGAAACACCGCCGCGCATCCAGTTGGAAGAGATCGCCTACCTGCTGCAGCCGGAGCGACCATTCTTCGTGACGCGCGGGGTGACGGTTGCCACGCCGAAGGAGCTGGCGCGCATCGCCTTCGGCAAGGCGGAGGAGTGGAAGCACAAGCGGCCGTCCTGCTACGACGCGGTCTACCAGCGCTGGCACGACGGCGCGCTGTGCGCCTGGCTGCGCCAGCGCGGGCTGGCGGAGGTGGCGGCGAAGATCGACGAGGTGCGCGAGAAACTGGCGGAGGAGACGTATGCCGCCTTTGAAACGGCGCTGCGCTTCCTCGATCCCGATTTACCCCGCGTGCGGCTGGAGCTTGACCTGCTGGAGATCACCCACAACTGCAACGTCATCTACGGCCGCCCGCGCACCTTTACCGTCCGCTACACCGCGAAGAGCCCGGGCATGCCGTTCGGCGCCTTCATCCTGCACGGCACGCAGCCGGGGGTGCAGTTGAACGGCCACATCGTCCGCGCGCGCGAAGGGACGCTGGAGATCGCCATCGACCCGCGGCATATCCCGTCCGGCAAGTCCTTCACCGCGCGGCTGGATTTCGAAAGCACCATCGCGCAGGCGGTCGGCGCGCCCGTGCGCTTCACCTTCAGCATCGTCTTCCCGCTCGCCATCACCGCGCGGCTGATGCTGATCGGTGCGGGCATCGGCGCCGTGCTGCTCGCCATCCCGCGACTGTTCCTGTCGTTCATCGGCAAGCCCGATCCGGTATCACTGCACGAGATGGATATCAGCGCCCTGTGGAAACAGATCCAGAACTGGGAGTATCCGTACCATCTCTATATTTACGCCTTCCTGATCATGTGCGCGTGCATGTATGTCGGCCTGCGCATCTGGCTGTGGGCGTTGCGGCGAAGTAAAGTCTGATCTGGGAGCGCGAACCTCTGAGTCCGCGCGAGTTGACTATATGTGCGTCCCGATCTGATCGGGACGCGCTCCCAAAGGAGTTCCGTGGAAGAAGCCATTGCCTGGATTCTGGTGGCCATTGCCTTTCTGGTGGCGTTGCCGTTCATTCTGAGGTATCTGCTGATCGGCGGCTACTGGCTCATTGTCGCCATCTCCCACCAGTTCTTCGGCATCATGGATGAATTGAGCAACGCCCCGCTCCTCCCCGGCGCCCCCTGGGTGATGTGGCTCATCTGGGGCGCGATCATCGGCGCCGCCCTCGCCTTTTGGACCGTCGCCCCCATCTACGGCCTGCGCAAGCAGCGCCTGTGGATCGTGCTGCTGCCGTTCGTGCTGATGGTGGTGATGGCCGCTGCCCGCCACATCGTGCAGTAACTTCGCTTTGCCCCCGCACGCCAATTTCAGGTATAATCCCCACAGTACCCCCTGCATTGAAGGATGTTTTGATGGCTGAGTACGAACCCGTTATCGGTTTTGAAATCCACGCCGAGCTGGCGACGAAGTCGAAGATCTTCTGCGGCTGCAGCACCGAGCCCGGCGCGCCGGCGAACACGCACACCTGCCCGATCTGCCTGGGCCTGCCGGGCGTATTGCCGGTGCTGAACGGAGTCGCGCTGGAATACGCGCTGAAGGTGGCGCTGGCGTGCCACTGCACGATCTCCTCGCCGTCGATCTTCGAGCGGAAAAATTATTATTATCCCGACCTGCCGAAGAACTACCAGGTCTCGCAGAAGCGCGCGCCATTCGGCGTGGACGGGTGGGTCGAGTTCGAGGTGGAAGGCCGGGCCATGCGCATCGGCATCGTCGACATCCACCTGGAGGAGGACGCCGGCAAACTGATTCACCCGGAAGATCGCAGCGCCGCGAATTACAGCCTGGTCGATTACAACCGCGCCGGGGTACCGTTGCTGGAGATCGTCTCCGGACCGGAGATTCACACCATCGCCGAAGCGGAAGCCTACATGACCCACATGCGCCAACTGCTGCAGTTCCTGGAAGTCTCCGAAGCCCGCATGGAGCTGGGGCAGATTCGCTTCGAGGCCAACATCTCCGTCCGCCCGAAAGGCTCACAAACGCTGGGCAAGCGCGTGGAGATTAAAAACCTGAATTCCTTCCGCTCCGTGGTGCGCTCCGCCGAATACGAGATCGAGCGCCAGACCGAAGTCTACGAGAACGGCGGCCAGATCGTGCAGGAGACACGGCTGTGGGATGAGGCGAACGAAGAGACGGTGGCGATGCGCAGCAAAGAAGAGTCGCACGACTACCGCTACTTCCCGGAGCCGGACCTGGTGCCGATGGTCTTCACGCGGGAATACCTCGACGGCCTGCAAAATGGCTTGCCGGAGCTGCCCGCTGACCGCCGCGCGCGCTTCATGGCGGAGTTCGGGCTGCCGGAATACGACGCGAAGATCCTCACCTCGGAAAAACCCTTCGCCGACTTCGTCGACGCCGCGGTGAAGCTGGGTGCGCCGCCCAAGGCCGTCTCCAACTGGATTATGGGCGAGTTGCTGCGCTTGCTGAACGATCGCGGCATCGAGCTGGCGGAAGCGAAGGTTACCCCGGAGCACCTCGCCGCGCTCATCAAGCTGGTGGAAGGCGGCAAAATCAGCAACAACCAGGGCAAGCAGGTCTTCGCCGAGATGTTCGAGACCGGCAAGGCGCCGGAAACCATCGTCAAGGAGCGCGGCTTCGAGCAGATCTCCGACACCGGCGCCATCGAGTCTATCGTGGACGCCGTCATCGCCGCCAACCCGGACCCGGCGAAGCGATTCACCGACGGCGAAGATAAACCCCTCGGCTTCCTGGTCGGCGCGGTGATGAAAGAATCGAAGGGTAAAGCCAACGCGCAGATGGTGAACGAGCTGATCCGCAAAAAGCTGCGCGGCTAACCTGCATATCAAATTTGCGCAAGGTCGGAATCGAGATTCACCGTCTGGAAGGGTGCGAGAGCCCCGCCCGAATTTAGGTAAGCTAACCTAGACTCGGGCGGGGCTCTCGCACCCTTCCAGACGGTGAATGTGCCTTCCACCCATGACGCATGAGTGTATTAGGCACAGTTACAGCTTGGCCTGGTACTCCGCCGCGGTCAGCAGACCGTCGAGATCGGTGGCGCTGACCATCTCGATCTTGACCATCCATGCCGCGTAGGTGTCTTCGTTGATCTTCGCGGGCTCGTCCAGCAGCGGATCGTTCACCTCGATGACCTTGCCGCTCACCGGCGCATACAGGTCGGAGATGCTCTTCACCGACTCCACGCTGCCCATCACTTCACCGGCAGTCAGTTCGTCGCCGACCTGCGGCAGGTCCAGATAGACGACCTCGCCCAACTGTTCCTGCGCATAATCGGTAATGCCAACGACCGCAATATCGTCTTCCACGCGCACCCACTGGTGGGACGCAGAATACTTCAGGTTGTCTGGATACATGCAGATGCTCCTTCAAATTTCGCTGGATAGTTTCTACTACGCAGGGAAGAAATAACCTTCTTTGGTTTGGAAGATTGGAAAACTGGAAGGGTGGAAGAATGAATGATGAATGCGATTTGATAGCGCCCCTTCCGGTGGACGAGACGCATTCTTCCATCCTTCCACCCTCTCATCGTCAAAGCTGCCCGGCGTCCTTGCGGAAGGCCTGGTTTTCCACCAGCGTATACGCCTGCTCCATCACGCGCTGGCCGTTGCCGATGGCGTAGTCCTGCGGGGGGATGGCGGCGACCGGGACGCCGTACTTCTCGCCTTCCTTCGCCAGCGGTTCCAGCAGGTGCCGCATCTGCGGGCCCACTAGCACCACGTCCGCGCTCCGCCATTGCGCTTCGTCGATCGAGCTGGTGCTCATCGCATCGATGGTCACGTCCAGGTTGCGATCGTTCGCAACGCGCTGCATATTGTTGGCCAGCAGGCTGGTGGACATGCCGGCGGCACACGCCAGGATAATTCGCATGATGTTCTCCCTTGGCAATATCGTACCCGACAATGAAATCGGTGGCAAGGCGGAAAGGGCGACACATTGGGAGCGCGGACCTCTGAGTCCGCGCGTGTTGTTTTAAACTACTCGTGCGGACTCAGAGGTCCGCGCTCCCAGCGTCTCTTGACAACCCCTCCCCGACCCGCGACACTAAGGGCGTGTTTACCGGTATTATTGAAGAGCTCGGGACGATCAAGGCATTGCGCCGTGAAGGCAATGTGGCGCGGTTGGCGGTGCAGGCGGACGTGGTGCGCGGGGATCTGCGCATCGGCGACAGCCTCGCGGTCAACGGCGTATGCCTGACGGTCGAGCGCATCGAGCCGGCGCAGCTCTGGACATCGATGATGCCGGAGACGCTGGAACGCTCAACCCTCGGCTCACTGTCGCACGGGGAAAAGGTCAACCTGGAGCGGGCGCTGCGGCTGGACGGGCGGCTGGGCGGCCACCTGGTGCTCGGCCACGTGGACGGCATCGGCCAGGTGCTGAAGATCGAAGGCGCCTGCGAGGAGCGCGTGCTCACCATCAGCCTCCCCGCCGGATTGACCCGCTTCGTGGCTTCCAAAGGTTCCATCGCGGTGGACGGCGTCAGCCTGACGGTGGTGGATGCGGAGAGCGACCGCTTCTCCGTCTCCCTCATCCGCCACACCCTCGGCCTCACCACCTTCTCCCTGCGCAAGCCCGGCGACCGCGTCAACCTGGAAGTCGACCCCATCGCCCGCTACGTGGCACGGCTGCTCGAATACAAAGAAGCCCCGCAAGGCCTGACCATCGACCGCTTGCGCGAGATGGGGTATTAAACCTCAAGGACTGCCGCTCAGGGACTGTCCCGACTCAGCGAAACCAGCGCTCGTTCTTCACTGACAACGCACGTGATAGGATCAGCGGGACTGTCCCCTTACATAGGAGGGCTTTCCTATCGAAGGGGACAGTCCCGCCGGTCTCATTTCTAGCATGAAATATGTGCAATTGGCGCTGGTCCCGCTGGATCGGGACAGTCCCTGAGCTTTTAATCCGCCCCTTCCAGCAACATCAAATCCGCCACCACCGAGTAGTGATCCGACGCCTTCAGTGTTGACGTCCGGCACTTCATCACGGCGAAGCCTTTATTCGCATAGACGTAGTCGATCCGCATCACCGGAAACTTGGCCGGGAAGGTGTAACCCGTCCCCCACCCCGCACGGGTGAAGGCATCGGTGAAGCGGCCGCGCAGCCGCCGGTAGAAGATGCCGCGCGGCGGGGTGTTGAAGTCGCCGGCGATAATCATCGGGTATGGCGACTGCTCCGCGATGGCCAGCATCTGCCGCACCTGTTGCCCGCGGATGGCCGCCGTCAGCCGCAGGTGAGCCCGCCGAGAGGTGCCACGGGTAAACATTGACTGCGGCGTCGAGGCGGTGCTCATGTGGATATTCAGCACGGCGAATTGCTTCCCGTGAATATCAAGGACCGTTTCCAGCATCGCGCGCCCGGTGTTCGGCACCGGATGCACGTGCCGTTCGCGGATCGGGAAGCGTGAGAAGATCGCCACTTCATGCGTCCGCGTCACCTGCCAGTCGGGCAGGCGCCGCGCAATCCGCGCCACCGGGTCTGTGTGCGACTGGTTGACCTCCTGCAGGCAGAGGACATCCGGCTGCTCCCGTTCGATCAACGCCATGGCGGCGTCGGTGCCGACGGAAAGGTGGTGCAGGTTCAGCGTCATCACCCGCACCGGATGGCCGCGGGCAAACAGGGTTGGTTTAGGGATACTGAATCCCAGCAGCACAAATAGGCTGCACGCCGCTGCCAGCCCGTTGACCAGGGCCAGCCGCCATCGTCGCTTAATCAGCGCGATGATCAGCAGCAGCAACGCCGGCAGGATAAACGGGTGCTGCGGCATGTAGGTCAACAGTGTGGTGAACCAGGTGTGCTCTGCAACCACCGTTTCACAAAAGATGAGAAGCAGCAATGCTGCCAGGTTGATGATGCTGATGATGTTGAGCCAGTCTTGGCGTTGTTTCGTCTGTTGCTTGGTAATGACTGCCACTTAATTGCCTTCCGAATGAAATAACATTGCCGTGGTGATCGGCCCTTCTCGCAGGATCTTCGGGGGATCGAAGGTGCAATCGACGACGGTGGAGGCCTGCCCGCCTGGGCAGGGGCCGGCGTCGAGGATGAGATCAACGGCGTCGCCAAGTTGCACTAACACTTCCTGCGCGGTACAGGCGGCGGGATGCCCGCTCAAATTGGCGCTGGTGGTGGCCAGCGGGCGGCCGGCCAGGCGCAGCAGTTGCCGCGCGATATCGTGATCGGGGATACGCATGCCGATGGTCCCCCCGCCGCCGAGGACGATGGCCGGAATATCACTGCGCGCGGGGACAATGATGGTCAACGGACCGGGCCAGTAGCTTGCCATGAACCGCCGGGCGGACTCCGGCAGCGATGACGCCACCTGCGGCCACGCCTCCGCCTCCGCCAGCATGGCGATCAGCGGCAGGTAGGCCGGCCGCGCCTTGATGCGGTAGATGCGGTCCACCGCCTCCTCGTTGAACAGGTCGCACGCCAGGCCGTACACGGTATCCGTCGGGAAGGCGATCACGCCGCCTTCCCCGAGAATCCGCGCCGTATCGGCCAGGGCCTCGTTATCCGCTGTTCGGATCACGCATTATCCTCCATACATGCCACCGCGAAAACGATGCAGTAATTCTTGCTTATTCTTCGGTTGAACCTGCTTTGAGAGATCGACACAAAAGTGCTTATCACTCACGATGAAGCGTTGTTCATCCGGCAGGTAAAAGATATTGGTATCGGGGATGGCATCCGTCCCGTGCGAATCATGAAGATCGTAAAAGAACACGTAACCATCACCCGCCACACCGACACGCCCATCGGTCCACCAATTACCTTGCCGTTTTTTTATGGCTGCCAGATGCTGCTGGATGGCGACCTGATTGCCGGCCAATACAAGTATCTCTCGTTTCACCTTACGTATCTGCGGAGCCTGGGCGCGCTCGTGAGATACCCACATATACCCGATTATCAGGCTAATTATAAGCACCACCAGAATAAGGGGATTGTTCAGCAGCTTCACCATCACAGCGTCCTCCTGCACTTCATAATTCAACTATACTGTCCACCTTACCAACCGTCAACCTGGGGGAAAACCAGCCCTAAAACGTCAAAACAGGTTTAAAATCGCTGAAATTTGGGTATAGAGTAAGCATTCCATTCTACCCATGATCGTCCCGTGAACCGTTATTCCAGAACCCGAATTTATCGAGAAATGAGCGTAAAATTTCTCCTGGGCCGGGGATCTGCGGGGATCTGCATGTCCGCCTGATGTTCCACCAGTGCGCAGGAACTCACCGAATCCGTCTGGTATACTACAACAGGCGCTTAATTCAGCACCGGACATTAGCGGGTAAGGAGCGAATCGATGGATATTATCGTGCAGCAGGGCGATCTGACGCAGACCCCCTGCGACGTGTTGATTGTCAACCTGTTCGAAGGCGTGACGCAGCCCGGCGGGGCGACCGGGGCGGTCGACCGCGCGTTGGGCGGGTGGATCAGCGACCTGATCGCCTCGGAGAAATTCAAAGGCAAGCTAAACGATATATTGGAAGTGCCGGCCTTCGGCAAAATCCCGGCACGGCGCGTGATCGTGGTGGGGCTGGGCAAGCCGGAGGATTTCTGCCTGGAGCAGGTGCGTCAAGCAGCGGGCACGGCCATCAAGCGGGCGAAGGCATTGAAGGCGGCGACGGTGGCCACGCTGTTGCACGGCGCCGGCATCGGCGGGCTGACCGTGGACGGCGCCGCGCATGCGGTGGCGGAAGGCACGCTGCTGGGCGCGTATGAGTTCACCCGGTATAAGAGCGAGTCGAAGGACGAGCCAAAAACGCAGATCGAAAAGGTCATCATCGTCGAGCAGGACGCCGGCAAACTGGACGATGCCAACGCCGGCGTGGCCAAAGGCCGCATCATCGCGGAGGCCGTGAACATGGTGCGTGACCTGGCCAACGAGCCGCCGGACGTGGTGACCCCGTGTTACCTGGCGGAGACGGCGACGAAGCTGGCGAACGAATACGGCTTCACGTCCGAGGTGTGGAACCTCGACCGCATCAAGGCGGAGCGCATGAACTGCCTCTTCATGGTGAGCCGCGGCAGCAAGCACGAGCCGGTGTTCATCCGGATGGATTATACGCCCACGGGCCATCCGGTAAAGAAAATCTGCATCATCGGCAAGGGCATCACCTACGACAGCGGCGGCCTGTCGCTGAAGCCGTCCGAGCATATCAAGCACATGAAGACGGACATGTCCGGCGCGGCCACGGTGATGGGCGTGATGCGGGTCATCGCACAACTGCAGCCGAATGTCGCCGTCACCGCGCTCATTCCGGCGTGCGAGAACATGATCGACGGCTACGCCTACAAGGTGGACGATGTGCTCCGCGCGCGCAACGGCAAGACCATCGAGATCGACAACACCGACGCGGAAGGCCGCCTGGTGCTGGCCGACGCCCTGTCCTACGCGGCCGAGCAGAGCTTTGACGAGACCATCGACATCGCCACGCTGACGGGCGGCGTCATCGTCGCACTGGCGCGCGTGTGGACCGGCGTGATGGGCAACGACCAGGGGCTGATCGACGCGATCATCGCCGCCGGCAAGATCGTGGGCGAGAAGATGTGGATGCTGCCCTTCGACAAAGAAGTGCGCGACTTTCTGGACAGCGACCTGGCCGACATCAAAGACGCCGGTGGGCGCGACGGCCATGCCATACAAGGCGGCATGTTCCTGCAGGAATTCGCCGGCGACCGCCCATGGGTGCACATCGACATCGCCGGCACCTCCTACCTGGACAAGGCCCGCGCCTACGAGCCGAAAGGCGCCACCGGCGTGCCGGTGCGGACGCTGGTGGAGCACATCGTGGGATGAATGGAAGAATGGACGGTTGGAAGATTAGTTGGGTAGTGTCCGGCTCGGTGGTTGAGTAGGCAGGGAAGCCTCTCGGTACTTTCCACAGCCCCCGCGCCGTATCGAAACCACCGCACGGATAGCGCCCGTTCCCGACAGGCTTTCCTATACATGCGGTGGTTTCGATACGGCGCGGGGACTGTGGAAAGAACCGAAAGGCTTCCCTGCCTACTCAACCACCGGACGGGCACTGTGATAGGATTGAGGAATACATCAAGTCTTCCAACCTTCCAATTTTCCATCCTTCCAACAAAAAACACTGCCCGCCGCCTTCCCTCTTGGAAAAGGCATCCATCCCTGGATCGCGGCGAGCAGTGCAAAGGAAACTCCGTTCCCGCACATCTCTTTCCCCCGCGCCGCTTTACCCCAAAACGCGGAAGGTGCAATAATACGCACATGCCGTTGAGCTTTGACGAAGAATATCGCTATAGCCGCCACCTGGTGCTGCCCGGTGTGGGCATGGCCGGACAAGAACGTTTACAACGCGCACGGGTGCTGATTGTCGGCGCGGGCGGACTGGGGTCGCCGGTGGCGCTGTACCTGGCGGCGGCGGGCGTGGGGACGATCGCCATCGCCGACGCGGACACCGTCGATGTCAGCAATCTGCAGCGGCAGATCATCCACCGCACCCCGCAGGCCGGCCGCCCGAAGGTGGAGTCCGCCGCCGAATCCCTCCGCGCGTTGAACCCACTGGTGACGGTGCAGCCCATCCCGGAGCGCATCACCGCCGCCAACGCGCTGCAGCACATTGCGGAATACGACGTGGTGGTGGACGGCACGGACAATTTCCCCGCGCGGTATCTGCTCAACGACGCCTGCGCGCTGCGGGGCAAGCCGCTGGTCTTCGGCAGCATCTTCCGCTTCGAGGGGCAGGCTGCCGTGTTCGATGCACAACGCGGTCCCTGTTACCGCTGCCTGTTCCCGGACCCGCCGCCGCCGGAGAGCGTGCCCACCTGCGCGGAGGGCGGCGTGCTGGGCGCGCTGCCGGGCATGATCGGCACGGTGCAGGCCAACGAGACGCTGAAGCTGCTGCTGGGCATCGGCGAGCCGCTGATCGGCCGGCTGCTCATGGTGGACGCGCTGGCCATGCAGTTCCGCACGCTGAAGATCGAGAAAAATCCCGCCTGCCCGCTCTGCGGCGAGTCGCCGACCATCACCGGCGTCACCGACCTGGAGGAATACTGCGGCATCACGCCCGGCGCGTGGGAGATCACCGCGGAGGAGTTGCAGGCGCGGCTGCCGGCGGTGACGCTGGTGGACGTGCGGGAGGAGTGGGAGCGCGAAGAGGACCCGGGCTTCCCGGAGGCGGTCAGCCTCCCCTACCCCGTCTTTTCGCGCCGCATGCACGAGCTGGATTCCGCGGAGGAACTGGTGCTGTTCTGCTCAGCCGGGGCGCGAAGCTGGCAAGCGGCCGGCCTGCTCCGCCGCGCCGGTTTCACCCGCGCCTGGAGCCTGCACGGCGGGCTGGCGGGGTACCGGATGATCCGCAGATGATCACCCTCTTTGCTGCATGATGTAAATAAGCTTCCCCAGGATCGCGACGTCATCGGCGTGATGGATGGAAGGCGCGAAGGCCGGGTTGTCGGGCAGCAGGTCAACGTATTCGCCGTGGAAATGCACGCGGCGCAGGACGGCTTCCTCATCGTCGACCTGCACGGCGTAAATTTCGCGGTCCGTGATTTCGTCGCCCTTCCGGAGAATCGCCAGGCTTCCGTTGCAGATCGGGTTATCTCCGCCGCACATGCTCTCCTCGTGCACCTGCAGGATCAGCAGTTCTCCCGGCGGCAGCAGGCGCTGCGGCAGCCAGAGATACTCGCGCTCGCTCTCACGCACGCCCAACGGAGTGCCGGGATCGAGTTGCCCGATGACGGGGATGGGCATCAATTCTTCTTTGCTGACCGTATACAGCGTTTGTGGGGGTTGCGGCTCACTGGTGCGACCGAGCAGGTAATCCGCGCTGACGTTGAAGAGCTCGGCGAGTTGCTTGATGGTCGCGGCGTCCGGCATGCTCTCGTCAATCTCCCACAGCGAGATGAGTTGACGAGAATAGTTCAAGCGGCGAGCCAGCTCGGCTTGTGTCAGCCCCTTCTTCCTGCGCAACTCCTTGATTCGTTTGCCAATATTAAGCGTCATTACGCAAATCATATTGGCATCTGTACTATTCTACAACACTTGCTCATATTTCTAGCACACTGTTGACAGCCAGCGTAACTAGCATTATACTGATATAAACTATTGTTTGCTACAGCGTATTCAGCCATCGAAAACGCAAGTTATCACCATGATAAAGGAGCCGTAAATGAGCGATGAGTGTACGAGATATGCTCCCTGCCCGACCTGCCAGGCCATATTGGAGGCGATTCACCGGTATGCCATCTTCGGCCGCTTCGGCGTGACGCTTGAGGAGGCCGTCGCCACCGCGCTCAGCCTGAATCCCGGCGCCGATGCCTGGACCGTGCGCTGGGCGGTGACGGCGGGTTTTGAAAATACTCGTCAGATCGACGTTTTCAGCCGGCTCTCGCGCTCGAACCGTTCGATGGCCAGCTCGATCAACCGCTCGACCAGCTTCCCGTAGGGCAGGCCGCTGGCTTCCCAGAGCTTGGGGAACATGCTGATGTTGGTGAAGCCGGGGATGGTATTGATCTCGTTCACCAGCACCTGACCGTCAGGGCGCAGGAAGCAGTCGACGCGCGCCATGCCCTCGCAACAGAGGGTCTGGAAGGTGCTGACGGCTAATGTGCGCACGCGCTCCGCGGTGTCGACGTCGATCTCCGCCGGGATGCGCAGCAATGCGCCGTTTTCGTCCAGGTACTTCGCTTCGTAGCTGTAAAACTCGTGCGTCGGGATGATCTCGCCCACGCACGAGGCCTGCGGGTCGTCGTTGCCCAGCACGGCGCATTCCAGCTCGCGGCCTTCCACGAACTCTTCGACCAGCACTTTGGTGTCGAAGGCGAAGGCGTCGCGCAGGGCAGCGGCGAACTCCGCTTCCCGCGTAATCTTATGCACGCCGACCGAGGAGCCCATGTTGGCCGGCTTGAGGAAAAAGGGCACGCCCAGATGATCGGCAACCTGCGCAAAGCTGACACGCTCCGCCTGCCGCGGCGTCAGGGCAATGAACTTCGCGGACGGCACCCCGGCGTCGCGCAGCAGGCGCTTGGTCACGTCCTTGTCCATGCCGATGGCCGACCCGAGCACGCCGGCGCCGACGAACGGGAGATTCGCCAACTTCAGCAGCCCCTGCACGGTGCCGTCCTCGCCGAACGGGCCATGCAGCACGGGGAACACCACGTCGAGCGCCCCCACCTCATGCCGGCCGCGGCTGGTGACCTGCCACCCCTGCCCCGCCGACACCAGCGCCACCGGGTTGGTCGAGGATTGCAGCGCAATCTGTGCGGGATCGTCGGCATGGGTCAGGTAATGCGTCTCGTCGCACAGCGACCATTCCCCCTGCTTGTCGATGGCGATGAGCGTCACCTCGAAACGACCGGGATCGAGCGCGCGGAGAATGCTTTGCGCGGATTGGAGCGAGACTTCATGCTCGGCGGACTTGCCGCCGAAGATGACGCCGACGCGGATTTTCCGGTCCATGGGTGGTGCTCCTTTTACGACTTATATTCTGGTGCCGGTGTGGAGAGACGGGCCCTCTCCCCCCAGCCCCCTCCCCCAATGCTGGGGGAGGGGGAGCAGGCTTTCTTATAAAAGAAAACGGTATCGTATTTCTTCTTGGGCTCTCCCCCTCGCCCAGTATTGGGAGAGGGGGCTGGGGGGAGAGGGCCCGTCTCTCCACACCGGCACCACTAAACCAGCAGTGCTGTTATGCCGAATATACCCCTTCCGCTTTGCATGTATCATACATCGCCTGCAGGTTCGCCATCGGCGTGCGCGGGGCGAGGTTGTTGGCTTCTTTCAGGATGAACTTGCCGCCTTCCATCACGCCGGAGTGCAGGATGCGGCGGGTTTCGGCGGCCACTTCGCCGGGCGTGCCGTGCAGCAGCAGCTCGACGTGCGGACCGCCGTAGATGAGGATATCCGGACCCAGCTCGCGGCGGATTTTGCCGTGGTCGATGGGAAAGCCGGTGTCGAAGGAGACGACGTTCAGTTCGTCGCGGATGGTGACGAAGTGCCGGCTGGAGTCGCCGCACAGGTGGATGTGCACCGGCGCGCCGGGGGCCGTATCGGTGGCGGCATAGCGCTGATGATGCGGCAGGATCAGCTCGCGGTAGGTGTCGCAGGAGAGGAGCGCGATGCTGTCGTCCGCGAACCACAGCGCTTCTTTCTGCTCCGGCAGGCCCAGGTATTGCCGCCAGGCGCGCTGGCGTGCCACCGTCGCTTCCTCGAGGAAGGCCATCAGTTCCTGCGCGTAATCGGGGTCTTCATACAGGTCCAGGCAGAACTCCGTCGCCCCGCGCAGGTTGCACGCGACCGTCATGTGGCCGTCAAAGCTCAACGCCGGCGAGCTGTTCGCCACCGTCACCGGGCGGTCGTGGAAGGTCATCCCGTCCGCCATCTCGCGGAAGGCTTCGTAAAAATCGCGCACCCGCGCCATGAAGCCGCCGAAGGGATCGGGGAAGCCGCGGTCAAAGAGCAGGTTTTTATTATCGTCGGTCAGGATCGGCCGCGTGTCCGGCACTTCATTGTCGAAATAGGTCAGCGGCGCGCCGAACCACGCGGCATCGTAGCTGTTCTGAAAGGCCGGGCTCACCGTCCACTGCTCGGGCAATCCGCGTTCGATGTCCGCCGGCACCGCGTGACGAAACCAGTACTGATGCTGCAGGTCCGTCTCCAACTGCATGGCGGGATTCTCGAAATAATCCTTGAAGGAATACCCCTTCTCGTTCAACGCCGGATCGAGCAGCAGCATGCGCGGATTCGCCGCGATGATCATCGGCACGCGCGTGGGCTTACCGGCGTGAAACGCCGCCCAAACGGCGGCCTGCCCTTCGTTATGAAGCGTGAAATCCATGTAAATCCTCCACCAGCATTGTCCTGATTATCTTCGTCATACTGTATCTGAAGCCCTGCCGAGCCAAGGTAATTATGACAGCGGTTGCGGGAAATTACTCCGACCAAATCCTTTTTTTCGCACGCACAGCAAATCAAGCCGTGACCTTAGCAGGATTTTTATGTCTAAAACGGGTATTGGAGATATAGCTCCCGGATAACCATGGCGTATGCGCGTGTATGTCACCATGAGATTTCAGCAGTCAGGCAGGATACCACCGTTGCGAGTATTACCGTTTGTGTGCATTTGGCTGATCGGCATGCTGCCCCTGGTTGCCGCTCAGTCGCTACCGGATTTTCAAAAATATCTTCCGACGCTCGATCCGAACCTGACCACGTTTCCGGAGAGCTCGCTGTATGACGCCTCCGGCACCCTGGACGCCCCCGCGGGGAAAAACGGCTTCGTCACCGTGCAGGACGGGCATTTCATCTTCAGCAACACCGGGAAGCGCGTGCGCTTTTTCGGCGTCAACCTGGCCAAGGAAAGCGTCTTCGTCGACAAGGACGAGATCGACCGCGTGGTCGACCTGTTCGCCCGCGCCGGCATCAACCTGGTGCGCATTCATCACATCGACGACGCAACGGGCATCCTCTCGCAGAATAATGGGCAGTATTTCCTGCCCGAGCGCATCGACAAGGTCGATTACTGGATCGCCAAGCTGAAAGCGCGCGGCATCTACGTCAACCTCGACTTGAACGACTACCGCACCTTCCGCGCCGCGGACGGCGTGGTGGACGGGGAAGCGCTGGGCCGCGGCGCGAAGCCATACGCGGTCTTTAATCCACGGCTGATCGAGCTGCAGCAGGAATACGCCCGCAAGTTCCTCGTCGAGCATGTCAACCCGTATACCGGGCTGAGCTATGCGAAGGACCCGGCGGTCGGCATGCTGGAGCTGTATGACGAGAACGGCCTGTTCATCCGCCGCGGCGACTGGCAGAACCTGCGCCAGCCGTACCGGGATGAGCTGACGCGCGCGTGGAATGCCTGGCTGCGCAAAAAATACGCCTCGACGGATACACTGCGCGCCGCGTGGACGAACGCCTCCGCCAAGTGCGCGCTGGGGAGCAAGGAATCGCTGGAGGACGGCACCGTGCAGTTGCCGCGCATGGACGTCGACGCCGTGCTCAATTACAACTTCTCCCACCCGCTGCTGGCGCCGGTGCGGCAGAGCGACGGCGCGCTGTTCGCCCGCGACATACAGATGGCCTACATGACCGCCATGATGTCCAACCTGCGCAATATGGGGGTGAAGATCCCCATCACCGCCGTCGGCGCGCAGGACATCTTGCCGGATCTGATCGCCACCTCCACCATCACCGATTACATCGGCATCAATTACTACTGGGATCACCCGTTGTTCGACGATGGCAAGGATTGGCAACTGCCGTATTATTTTGCGTTGAACAATCCGCTGGTCGACAACCCGAACTACACCTTCCCGGTGACGGTCGGCCTGGCGCACATGCAGGGCAAGCCGCTGGTGGTCCGCGAGCTGGGCTACTGCTACCCCAATCCCTACCGCGGAGTCGGCATGATCGAGGCGGCCGCCTACGGATCGCTGCAGGACATCGATGCCATCATCCTCTTCACCTATGGCGCGGACAGCAAGGCGCGCACCATCGGCTACTTCGACCTGCATCTCGACCCGCTGCGCTGGGGCCTGGTGGGCCAGGCATCGCGGTTGTTCCTGTCCGGCGCCGTGCGCCCCGCGGAAAAGACGGTGGCGATCGGCTATTCCACCGTCGACGCCTTCACCTGGTTCCAGTACCTGGACACGCTGTACAGCCTGGCCTTCACCACGAAGGTGGTGAATTACGTGCCGATGACGGATATCCCCAACCCCTTCGATATGCTGATCGCCTCCGGCCGATCGTGCGGCAGCGACTGGTCGGGCAACAACCTGCTGTTGTTCGCCAATAATCATCATACCGACCTGCGCTTCAAAAACCAGGTGACCGGCGTGCTGGAGCGCAACGGGTATCAATTGCAGACCGGACGCAGCGGCGATTTCGCCTTCACCTTCAACGGGCTGGGTTACGACCGCAACATCACCCGCACGCTGCAGGTCTGGCCCGCCTTTGCCACCGAGGATATTATGGCCAACGGCCTGATGCCGGTGGCCACCGCCGACACAGCCGCGCTGGGCTTCTTCGATGCGAAGCGGAAACTGCTCGGTTTTCACAACCTGCGCGAAGACCTGGTGCTGCGCTTTGCGCTGGATGCCATGCATACCTGGTGCAACACCCCGATGACGCATGCGACGATGGACCAGGGGCGCTGGGTGGCGGATACCAAACAGATCACCCGCAACCTGAAGACAGAGCTGCTCTCCGTCGATACGCCCACGTTCCAATCGATGGCCGGCGAACTGACCTCGGCAGCCGCCGTCAGCACCAGCCTGGTGCGCCTGGCCACCACCACCCGGCTGGGCACGCTGACGGTGGAAAGCCTGGAAGGGAAACCGCTGAACGAGAGCGCATCGCTGCTGGTGAAGATGACCTCCATCGCGCGCAACGATCAATTGAAGATCGCCCCGGCGCTCTCCGGGCCGAAACCGCAGCGGCTCACCTCGCTGGGCGTGGCCCCCGTGCGCACCGACGGCCGCGCCACCACCGCCCCGTCGCGGGTCGAGGTGGGCGGGAAAATGCTGATCGAGGTGGGCCTGCAGAACGGGACGTGGGAATATCTGACCACACCGGACCGCTCCTTCCTGTATCTCGACACCGGCACCATCAGCGTGACACTGCCGGAGAAGCCGAAGCAGGTGCGCTGGTATACCGGCCAGGAGGTGGTTACCTCAACACCGGACTCCCCCCGGCTGATCATCCCCAACGGCGTGCGGGTGACGGAGATTGTGTGGGAACGGTAAGCGTCCATACGTGCGCCGCTCCCTCACCCCCGCCCCCTCTCCCACTGAGAGGGGAGTCTGTTGTCTGTTAACCAATTCAATACCAATTACCAAACGATAATCTCCCCTCTCAGTGGGAGAGGGGTCGGGGGTGAGGGAGCGGCGCGCGCAAGCCGGCTTACGCGTTATTCGGCGGCGAGACATCCAGTGACCGCGCCTGGGCGATGTCCTGGCGCATCTGCGCGATCAGGGCGTCGGCGTCGGGGAAGTTGCGGATTTCGCGCAGGCGGGCGAGGAAGACCACCGTCAGCGGCTGCAGGTAGATGTCGCCGTTGAAGTCGAGCAGGTGCACCTCCAGCGCGCGCGGGCGGTTGAAGACCGGGCGCGGGCCGATGTGCATTACGCCCCGGCGGTGTCCGGCGCCGGGCAGGCAGGCTTCCACCGCGTAAATGCCGTCGCCGGGAACCAGCTTGTCCGGATGGACGTCCAGGTTGGCGGTAGGCACGCCGAGCTTGCGCCCGCGGCCATCCCCCACCATCACCGTGCCCGTCATCCGGTAGCGGTATCCCAGCAGCTCCGCCGCGGTCTGCACGTCGCCGCGGTCCAGGCACTCGCGGACCCGCGTGCTGCTGACCGGCGCGCCCGCTACCTCGATCGGCTCGACGATGTCAACGCCGAAACCGAGCTGTTCTCCGAACTCCCGCAATACCGTTGCCGTACCCGCGCGCGCATGGCCGAAGGTGGTGCGGTAGCCCGCCACCACCACGCGCGGGTGGAAGGAGGCGTCCAGCTCGTCGCGCAGGAACTGCTCCGGCGTCAGTTGGGAAAAGGCGTGGGTGAATTCGCCGACGGCCACCAGGTCCATCCCGTACAGCCCCAGGCGCTCGATCTTCTCCGGGAGCGGGGTGAGCAGCCGCACGCTGGCGTCCGGCCGCAGCACGCGCGACGGATGCGGCTCATACGTCAATGCCACCGCCGGCACCCCCAGCCGGCCGGCATGCCGCCGGCAGGCGTGCAGTAATGCCTGGTGCCCACGGTGCACGCCGTCGAACATGCCGAGCGTGACCACCGAGGAGGGAACGATATCCTGGTGCAGACCGTAAATAACTCTCATAAAAAAAGCCGGCGCAGTAATACTGACCGCTGTGAGCCGGTGCGTGCATTGTATCACCCCAGCGAAGGCTCATCAAGCAGACGATGCGACTTGTGCTCCTTACGCGGTCCGTCATGCACTCTTCCACCTTATTGTGTGATAAAGCAGACAAATACTGGGAAGGTTTCGGCAGGGAATCTCGGAAAAGTGATAACACATATTGGTTAACCCTCTGCGACTGTGTCCACAGGCGCTCCGTCAGGGCTTGCATGGTTTCGCCGCGCTGCGAGGGGCAGCCATCAAGCACGGGTGCCGGCTACGACTTTCACCGACAACGAGTGGTATAATTGTCGTATGTATATGACATAGATATCCAATAAAACCCTCCAACATGTTCTATAATTAGTCCAGTCGTTATGAATGACAGACAATGCTGTTGCGCTTAATGCCGTTGCCTCGTAACGGGATGAAACGCACCGTGAAAGGAGAGCGTTCAGCCATGGCCAGTCATGACAAGAAAAAGGCCGGATTGCGTCCCATTGATATTCGTGAGCTGATGGAACGATTACGCCTGGGTATCGGGCAGGCGGCCGCCCTGTGCGACGTTTCGATCAGACAGCTCTCATACTGGACGGACAAGGGCATCATCACCCCCGTCGATGAAGAAAAAAACCGCTGTTACGATTTTATCGCACTGGAAAAGGTCGCGCTGATCAAGCAGGCGCTGGACCAGGGGTACAGCCTGGAAGGCGCGGTGGCGGAGGCGGATTCCTTCCTCAAGCGGCGGGATCAGGAGCGCCAGCACATCGAAGAGATGACCGACTTCGAGATCGAGCAATTCGTATTGAACCAGGTCGGGCAGTTGCAGGGCGTGGCGGAGAAGATCCGCCGCGAGATCCGCACCTACCGCGTGAGCGGCCAACTGCAGGGCGTGGCCACTTCGCTGGGCGGCGTCGATCGCCTGATCTCCTTCTTCGAGGCCAACCCCTATACCGTCAACACCGCCCGCCAGATCGCCATCCGCCTGGGTCGCGAAATGAGCGAAGTGGAGCGCGAGCTGCAACTGCTCGAGCAGAAGCATTTCATTCAAAAGATCAGCTATCCGGGATCGGATGTGTATCGCTATATCCCGCAACGGCGATAACTTGCCGTGTCCCGGCACGGGGATTCGTGCCGTTTCGGGGGGGTGGAAGTCGCGGAGCAGGGAGGCGGAGCGGATTCCAGCAAAACGGTTGCTACGAGATATCGGAGGAGAGCCCATGCCCACGCAACGTGTACTCACCGGGGTTCCCGGTCTGGACGATTTACTCTACGGAGGTTTTCTGGAAGGTGACGCCGTGCTGGTCGCCGGCGCGCCCGGTACCGGCAAATCCACCCTCGGCATGCAATACATCTATGAAGGCATCATGCAGTATGACGAGCCGGGGTTTTTCATCACCTTCGAGGAGTTCCCCCAGCAGATTTATCGCGACGCGATGAACTTCGGGTGGGACTTCCGCGGCCTGGAGGAAGAGGACAAACTGAAGGTGCTCTTCACCTCGCCTGACCTGATGTACCAGGACATCAAGCGGCACGAAGGGATCTTCCCGGAGATGATCCGCGAGATCGGCGCCAAGCGGGTGGTGGTGGACAGCATCACGCATTTCCAACGGCTGGCGAGCAACGCGGGCGAGCTGCGCGAGATCATCTACAGCCTGATCAACGCGCTGAAGCGCGAGGGGCTGACCCCGCTGCTGCTGCGCGAGCTGGTCGAAGGCGAAGTGCTGGGCACGGTGGCCGAGGAATACACCGCCGACGCGGTGGTGCACCTGACGATGGACCGCGTGGGCGCGCAGCGCATGCGGTTCCTCGAAGTGCTGAAGAGCCGCGGCACCCGCCACGTGGCGGCCAAGTCGTTCTTCACCATTCACGATCACGGGCTGACCGTGGTGCCGCCCTATCAGGAGGCGTTCTTCCGCTACCAGGAAGCCATCTCCACCGGCATTCCCGATTTAGATAGCATGTTGGGCGGCGGCATTCCGTACGGCGCCTTCTACCTGTTCGAGGTGGCGCCGGAATTCCACCAGGAGATATTGGAGCTGAACCTGATCCGCGAGACCAATCGCGCGCAAGATCATCTCTTCGAGCTGGCGACCTCCACCGTCTACCTGGATAAACTGAAGGGCACGGCACACAGCTACGGGATGGAGAACGACCTGCAGGAAGCCCTGAGCAGCAACGCGCTGCAGGTATTCCCGCTGTTCGAAGCCGAAGAGGGCGGGCCGCAGCTCTCGCTCACCGAGGAGATGGAGGAAGAAGAGGAGCTGGACGAAGCGATCGGGCGCTCTATCGGCATGCTGGACGAGGCGTTTCAGCAGACACACCGCACGCATCGCGGCCGCGTGCTGCTGGATTGCTCGCGGCTGTCCACCGCGCTCAATGACGGCTTCATCTACGGCGTGCTCAACCCGGTGCTGGAGATGGTGCAGAAATACGGCGGGGTTTGCGTCGGCCTGGTGAATCCGGAGGCCATGCCGCCGGATACCCGCGCGCGCCTGCTGATGGAGGCCGACGGCATCGTGCGCCTGTGGCGGGAAGGCAACTACACCTACGTGCAGGTGATCAAAACGGTGAATTCCGTGCTGACGCCGGTGCATTGCCTGGTGGAGACGAACACGCCGCCGTACCTGCTCGTGCAGGATTAAGAGCCACGGCCGGACCAAAAAAACCGGGACCGCCGCAGATTACTGCGGCGGTCCCGTTCACAGGAGGTACCCAGTGCCCAGTCGAAACCGAAGTCCCGGCTGGCCCCCTTTGCACTGGGCCACTCAGTGTTTACCCACGACATACGGACTCTACACTTTTCTACAAATATTTTTTAGATTATTTACGTTATCACACAATTTTAGCTTCATATCTGGTATTATTATCGTTTTCTTTTCTTAGCATTCCAAGCCACCATTCATCCATGTTCCCTATCACAAACTCCCCACTTTCGCGCCGCCGGCATGCCGGAACTGTCTCCGTCAGCACCGGCTCCGGAACGACTTCGGTGTTCGCGAACGCTATGTTATTCCATGCTCGGTCGTTATTTGTCATCTCGCTGAATAATTATTCGTCACGCCCCATGGCGAGCAGGATGCCGTGGATGATGCTCCAGGGATGCGGAGGATCGCCGGGAATATACGCGGCGACGGGCAGGTCGGTAATACCGTTCGCTTCGGCGTAGCCACCCCGGTGCACCCCGCCGCTGATGGCGCCGGCGCCGGCGGCGATCACCAGGCGCGGCTCGGTCATGGCATCGTAGCAGCGATGCAGCGCCTCGCGCATCCCCCGTCCCACCGGCCCGGTAACCAGCAGCGCATCGGCAAAACGCGGGGAGGCGACGAAGTGGATGCCGAAGCGCGCGATGTCGAACATGGCATTGGTCGAGGCGATGATCTCCAGGTCGGCGGCGTTATCTCCGGTCGATACCTCGCGGATATGCAGCGAGCGGCGGAAGATGGGCTGCGGCGCGGCAGCCGGCGTGGGAGACGTGGGCCGGTTGCTGATGATGCACTCCGCGCGGGTGCGGACGGCGGTTCTCGTCGAGCGATCCTCCACCAGCGTCCGCGTGGGGCAGCAGTCAAGGCATTCACGGCAGCCCAGGCAGCGCCCACGGTCAAGTTGCACCACCGTGCCCCGGGCATCATGCTCCAGCGTGATCGCCCGGGTCGGGCAAGCCTGCGCGCACTGCCCGCAGCCGGAACACGGGGTGTCCGTGACGGTCGGCAAGCCGTTCGCCTCCGGCGGCAGCTCCGGGAAGAGCTGGCGCTGGGTCTGAATGCCGGTCTTCAATATCGCGAGTAATGGATTCCGCATGGTTCGTGTCCTAATTCGTAGGGGCGAGTGGCACTCGCCCCCAGGGTACAATCTCACGGTCACCAGGGGCGAGTGCCACTCGCCCCTACGAACCGGAAAAGATGGTATTACAAATCGTTGCCGCTATAAGAAAGGTTGAAGCTCTTGTTGCAGAGCGGGAAATCGGCGACCAGGTTGCCGCGCACGGCGATGGCCAGGCCGGTCCAGTTGTTGAAGCTGGGGTCTTTGATCGCATAGCGCGTAATGTTGCCGGCGTCGTCGGTGGTGATCCAGTGGATCAGCTCGCCGCGCCAGGCCTCCACGATGCCGACGCCGGCGGACGCTGCAGGCAGGATAGGCGGCAGCGATACATTCACCGGCGTTACCGGCAGCGCCTCCAATAACTGGGTGATGATCTCCAGGCTGGAGGCAATCTCCAGCGCTTTGATCTGCGTACGGGCCAGCACATCGCCGGTCTCACAGCCGGCCGGCGGCGGCGCCAGCGCGGGGAACAGGCCATGCTCGAAATGCCGGCGCGCATCGTAGCCGCTGCCGCTGGCGCGCCCGGCGGGACCGACGATGCCGAAGTCGCGTGCGAGTGATGGCGCCAGCCGGCCGGTGCCCTCCATGCGTTCGATGACGCCGGGATTCTCCAGCACCAGCGGGATGTGATCTATCGCACGCTCGGCCAAGTCAGCGATCCCCTGCCGCAGCGCATGCAGGCGAGACGTATCCAGGTCGCGGGTGACGCCGCCGGGCCGGATGAACCAGCGCTGCCGCCGGGTGCCGGTCAGTAATTGTGTCAACGCCAGTGTGGCGCCGCGCAACGGCGGGAAAAGTGCGGCGCCGGCGCTGTAACCGATGTCACCGGACAGCGCGCCCAGGTCGCCGAGGTGATTCCCCAGTCGTTCCAACTCCAGTGCGATCGTGCGCAGGGCGGCGGCCCGCTCCGGCACGGTGATACCCAGCATACTCTCGATGGCGACCGCGTGGGCCAGCGCGTTGCCCGCCGCGGTGTCGCTGCTGGCGGATTCGGCGACGAAGCGCGCCTGCTGCCACGGCACTTCCGTCAGGCGTTTCTCGATGCCGCGATGCTGGTAACCGAGTCGAATCTCCAGATTGGTGACGATTTCCCCCACGCAACTGAAGCGAAAGTGGCCGGGCTCGATGATGCCGGCGTGGATTGGTCCGACGGGAATCTCGTGAATGCCCTGGCCCTGCACTTCCAGAAACCGGTAGGGCTCACGGTTGCGCGTGGTCTGCTCCGCGCCGGCCAGTGGGAACAGATCATGCGGCCACATCGGGTCGTGCAGCAGCAGACTCTTCCAGCGCGGGTGGCCGGCGGCGTGGATGCCGAAGAAATCCCCCAGCGCCCGCTCCGCCCAGTGCGCCGCCGGCAGGTACGGCGTCAGCGCGGGATATTCGCACACGCCGTTCGGCAGCGGGGCGGAGAGGATTGTCCCCCCACCCTGCCGCGTATCCAGCAGCAGGACTTCGACGGCGACATGCAGTGGATCGAGGCTGCGCGCGGTCAAGTGCCCGTAGCGCCAGCCCGGCTGCCGCGCCAGCGCCTGCGCGCGGTGGGCCAGGGCTTCCGGCGTGGTTTCCAATATAGTGAACGTTGGAGTGGAGGTGATCATCATCGTCATCGCGGGCCTCCGATCGCCGCCAGGTGGGTCAGCATGGTCATCACCGGCGGCGCCAGCGCCAACCCGGTGACGAGCGCCAGCAGCAGCAGCATGGCCGGCACGATGGACCACGCCGGTGCGGGCTGCGTGCGGTGTTGCTGTGGCGCGCGGCCGAAGAGGATGCGCCCGACGTGCACGGCAATGGCGACAAAGGTGATCGTCAGCCCGGTCATGACCAGTACGGCGGCCAGCGGGTGGCCGGCGGCGAAGGTGTCGCGCAGCAGCAGCCACTCGCTGAGGAAGGTGCCGAAGGGCGGGCTGCCTGCAATGGCAAAGCTGGCCGCCGCCAGCAGCACACCCCACGCGGGCGCTGAGCGCAGCAGACCGCTGATCTGCTTCAAGGCTTTGCTGCCGTACCGGTGGATGATGCCGCCCGCCAGCAGGAAGAGCGCGACTTTCACCAAGCTGTGATTCAGCGCGTGCAGCATGAAGAGCGGCGTGGCGCCGATGCCGATGGCCAGGATCAGCAACCCGACGTGCTCCACGCTGGAATACGCCCACATGCGCTTCAGGTCATGCTGGCGTACCAGCATGAGTCCCGCGGCCAGCACGGTGATCGCCCCGGCGGGCACCAGCGTCTCGCGCACCAGTCCGTCCTGGCCGGCGGCGTGCATGATCTGCGCCAGCCGCCAGATCGCCACCAGCGCGCAGTTCAGCAGCGCGCCGGAGAGCATGGCGGAGGCCGGCGCGGGCGCCTCGCTGTGGGCATCCGGCAGCCAGTTGTGCAGCGGGAACAACCCGGCTTTCGTGCCGTACCCGAGCAGGCAGAAGATGAAGGCCAGCCGCAGCAGGCGCGGGTCAAAAGACGCGGCGCGCTCGAGCAGTTGCCCGAAGTGCAGGGTGCTGCCGCCGCCGGTGTGCTGCGCCGCCACCAGCAGCACGGTGCCGAACAGCGCAAAGGCGATGCCGACACTGCAGAGCAGCAGGTATTTCCAGGTGGCTTCCAGCGCATGGCGCGTGCGGTGGTAAAAGACCAGCGGCGCGGAGATCAGCGTGGTCGCCTCCATGGCGATCCACAGGTAGCCCAGATTGTGCGCCAGCAGCACGGCATACATCGCCGCCAGGAAGAGGCCGGCCAGCAGGTAAAAGCGACACAGGTGTCGTTCGGTGATCTCCGCGTCCTCTTCACGCTCCGCCGGCAGCAACAACGCCGCCTGGATCAGTGACGCGGCGGCGACCAGCGTGGTGATGAGGAGAAATGCGGCGCCCACGCCGTCCAGTCCGAAATCCGTGGTGACTGGCGCCGAGTGGGTCAATACCGGCCAGCACAGCCAGCCCACCAGCGGAAGCTGCACGATCATGAGGCCGGCGGCAATTCCGGGCAGCACGCGCGCGGTGCGCGGCCACAGGCTCAACACGGCGATCAGCAGCGGGGCAGCAAAAAACAGACACAGCGTATTCAATGGCGTAACCCCCGCAATTGCGTGACGTCGATATGCTCAAAGCTGCGATTCAGCCGGAAGATCACCAGCCCGGCCACCATCACGCCCACCAGCACGTCGAACACGACCCCCATCTCCACCATCAGCGGCATGCCGTGCGTTTGCGTCAGGCCGTACAGGAAGATGCCGTTTTCCAGCACCAGGAAGCCGGCGATCTGGCTCAACGCCAGCCGCCGGGTCAGCATGAGCAGCATGCCGATGAAGAGCAGCGCCACCGCCATCCCTGCCGCCCCCACGTTGCCCAGCGCCGGCACAGCGACGCGCGGTGCGAGGAAGTAGCCGGCCGTCAGCAGGCCACCGCCGATCAACAGCGCCAGCATGGGGTTCAACACAATGCCGGCATCGCGCCGAATATGCATACGACCGGCCGCCCACGACAGGTAGGCGGGGATAGCGGCGGCCTTTACCATGAGCACCACCGCCGCCAACCAGAAATAGTGCGGCTCGTGCAGGCGCGCGCCCAGCAGCGCGGTGATGGCGGCGATCACCGCCGTCTGCAGCGCGAGCAGGCGCAGCAGCGGGGTGATGCCGGTAAGGCCGCACATGCACACCGCGCAGCAGGCGACGGCGGCGGAGAGTATTTCAACGAACGAAATGGTCATGGGACGATCCTAACGTTTCCAGCCGCGGCAATAATGGCGGCGAACAGACTGATGACGATGCCGGCGGCGAGGAAGGCCGGCACCTGCCGCCACTTGAGTTTGACCAGGACACCTTCCATGACGGCCACCGCGATGCCCAGCAGGAAGAGCAGGCCGATGCTAAGGCCATAACGGGCGAGGAGCGGCAGCGCGGTAAAAGCCGGCCACGCGCACAGCAGCGTCTGCCCCGCCAGCCCGAAGAACAGGCAGCAGCGCAGCGCCACCGCGTATTCGGTCAACGCCAGGTTGCGGCCGCTGTTCTCCAGGATCATCGCCTCGTGCACCATGGTCAGCTCCAGGTGGGTGGTCGGGTCGTCCACCGGCATGCGGGAGAGTTCGGCCAGCGCGGCGATGATCAGCACGGCGCCGACCAGCAGCGCGACGATAGGGTTGGCGGAGTGCGCGTAGATAGAGCTGAGATCCGTGCTGCCGGCGCCCAGCGCCAGCGCGCCCAGCCCGATCATCATCGCCGGCTCGACCAGTAATGAAATGGTCGCCTCCCGGCTGGCGCCCAGGCCGCCGAAGGCGGAGCCGGTATCCATTGCCGCCAGCATGGCGAAGAATTTGCCGAGGGCCAGCAGGTAAATGACCAGCAGGAAGTTGGTGGCCGGCGCCCATGCAGCGGGCAGCAACGGCCCGGCCCACGGCACCAGCACGGCGGTGATAACCGCCACCGCCAGTCCGACACGCGGCGTCCAGATGAAGACCCAGCCGGCGGTTTCGCTGATCGTTTCCCCTTTCCGCAACAGCTTGGCGATGTCGAAAAACGGCTGCAGGATCGGCGCGCCGACGCGGGTCTGCATCAGCGCCTTCACCTTGCGGATCACGCCGGTCAGCAGCAGGGGCAGCAGCAACAGGTTGAGAGCGATAAGCAGCAGTGAGATCATTGGTGATACCCCACCCAGAGCAACAGCGCCAGCACCAGCGCCATGAAGAAGAGATATTGATGGATGCTGCCGGCCTGCAGGCGCAGCAGCAGCAGTCCGGCCAACCGTTGAATGTTCTTCAACAGCGGCGCATACACGCGCGTCTCCAGGTACGGCTCGTGCGTGGCGCCGGCGTCGATGGTTTCCGGGAAGTGCCGGCGGTTCCGTCCGCGCAGGCGGATCGCCACACTGTAGTGATAAATGGCGCCGAACATCCGTGAGATGGGCTGCGCAAAGCTGGTAGCGGTGTATTGCGTGCGCGACCCGAGTGCGCCGAAGCCGCATTCCCAGGTGATGTAACGGCGGACTGGCTGCTTTCGCGATGCCAGTGCCAGCAATGCGGCGAGTCCGAAGGCCAGACCGAGCAGCAGTATAGCAACAAGTGGCGTGGGCACCGTCCAGGCGGGCGCCAGGGACGGGCCGCCGATGATGCTTGACAGCGGTATCAGTACCGCCGGCACGGCCACCCCCAGCCCGACGCAGCAGACGGCAAGCAGCACCTGCGCCGCCACCATGCCGCGCCCGGTCTCCGTGGCCTGTGCCGCCGCCTTACTGCGGGGATTGCCGAGGAATACTACGCCCACCGCTTTCACGAAGCAGGCCAGCGCCAGCGCGCCGATCAGCGCCAGCCAGCCCATCAATGCCAATGCGCCCAACCTCGCGCCCATGGTGGCGCCGTCTGTTGCCAGCCGGAAGAACCCCTGGTAGAGCAGCCATTCGCTGGCAAAGCCGTTCAACGGCGGCAGGGCACAGATGGCCGCGCTGCCGATGATGAACGCCGCCGCCGTCCACGGCATGCGGTGGAGCAGGCCGCCGAGATGCTCGACGTCACGCTGGTGGGTTTGCGCGTCGATGGCGCCGGTGCCAAAGAACAACAGGCTCTTAAAGACCGCATGATTGAGCGTGTGGAACAGCGCGGCCGCCAACCCGAGCCGGGCGAGCAGCGGCAGGTGCTGCTGCTGCCCAATCAGCGCCATGCCGATGCCCATGAGGATGATGCCGATATTCTCCACGCTGTGATACGCCAGCAGCCGCTTCAGATCGTGCTGCAGCAATGCGAAGAGCACGCCCCAGAAGGCGGAGATGGCGCCCAGCAGCAGGATGAGCGGCCCGAGCGCCGGCGTGGTGAGGTGGCTGTTGAGCACGAAGAGGCGGATCATCATGTAAATCGCGGTTTTGATCATCACGCCGCTCATGATGGCGGAGACGGGCGCGGGGGCGGCGGGATGGGCGATGGGCAGCCACAGGTGGAACGGCCAGCACCCCGCCTTTGTCGCCAGCCCGATGAAGATCAGCAGCGCCGGAAGCAATGCGACGGCGCCGGCCAGGTGCCAGTCGGCGAAATTCCAACTGCCCGTCAGGTGATGCGCCCACAGGAACCCCGCCATCAGGAAGGCGGTGCCGATGCGGGTGGCGCCCAGGTAGACCAGCGCGGCCTGGCGAATGGCCTGCCGTTCATGATCGGCCGCCACCAGCGCGAAGGAGGACAGCGCCATCAGCTCCCAGGCCAGCAGGAAGGTCAGCACGTTGGCGGCCAGCACCACGCCGGCCATGCTGATCAGCAGCAGCGCCAGCGCCGCCCACAGGTACCCCAGCGAGATGCGTCCCCGCAGGTGGGCCAGGTAGCCGGGCGCAAACAATGCCGTCGCCACTCCGATCAGGCCGATCAGCAGCAGAAACCAGCGGCTCAACGGATCGACGGTAAAGGCGATGGCGGCGTCACCGAGGAACAGCGGGAGCGGGATGGTCAGCGTCGCGCTGCCTCCGAAGATGGCTGTCAACAGCAGTACCAGGCTTCCGGTTCCGGTGAGCAGGGGATGCAGTACGCCCGTGAATCGTTTGGCAGACAGTCCGACAATGACGACAACGAGCCACACGGCAAGGGCGGCCCCGCACCAGGATGCGAGGCCGCCCGATAAATCTGGAAGAGACATTTCGAGCACCAATCTAACCGAATTGAGGGATGGCGTCTCAAGCGAGAGGCGTTATCCACAGCTTACCGTGCGGTAAGCTATTTACTTTTTATACAACCTTCACGTCAGTTCCTGCTAAACGGTTTAGAGATTCCTATTAATTTATAAAATAGTTTACGGTAATAGCAACAGGTTTGCGGCCTGGAGCAGGCGATGGCGTCGCACCCTTCAACCCTGCGTTTTCAGGCAGTGCAGGCAGGCTTTGCACTCGGGCGTTCCTTGACAAGCGAGGGAACGTCACCTACAATGGAGATGCGAACATCCTCCACGGCAAGGACGTATTTGAAGATGAGATACGTATGGCTACTGATCCTCATCTCGGTGATTGCCTTGCTCCCCCTGCAAGAAGCCCGGGCACAGGATATTGTATTTAGCGGAACCGAGGTGATCAACCTCGCGAAGGCGATTGTCGCCGAGACGTCGACCAGCTACCAGTTGCCCTCCTCTTTTCAGATGACGATGCTGAACGGGCACACCATGGTCATCACCGCTCCCAACGCCTTCGAATTGCTCTGTCGGGCCATTATCGCCTGGCGGGAGACGACGAATTTCCCGGGCGAAGTGGCGATCCAAATGGATAATCTGAAGGGGCCGCAGTATAACGCGGCAGATGAGCCGCGCACCCCCGGCCTGCTGATCGCCGTGCCATCGGTCGACGTGGGCACCTACGCCGATCCCTGGCTGAAAGTCGCCGCCGCGCGCGAGAACACCATCCCGTCGATGTTCACCTTCGAATCGAAGCAGAAGCTGACGCCCGCACAATTCATCGTGGCGATCGCCACGCTGATCGATGAAACGATGAAAAACAAGGCCATGCCGCCGGCCATCGCCATGCCGATGGTGCGCTCCCCGCAGAACTGGCTCGATACCAACAAGCCGCTGGCGATCGCCGAGCGCGTTGAAGCGCCGTCGCCGGCGGTTATTGAGATCGACCTGAGTATTTCGTTGAACGGCATGGAGCTCACCGAGGCGGGCCCGGTGCTGCAGAACTGGAAAGGGCCGGTGCCGCCGTTCTGCGGCCCCATTCACATCGAAATGCAAGGATCCGGACCGGTAGCAGACATCCACCTGCTGCTGGACAACACGCTGCTCAATAATTATAAAGGCACCGGACCGCACCATTTCGAGTTGAACACCGTCCCGCTCTCCGACGGTCTGCATACCATCGCGGCCACCGCCACCAATAGCTCGGGCAAAACCTACGCCTACGTCTTCTCGTTCATGGTGCAAAACGGGAGGCGCACCGGCTTCACGCCGGCGCAGATTTCGGACTTGCAGTTGGAGGCGATGTTGCCAGCGATGATGTAGCTGGATGCATGGATGATTACCGCTCAGGGACTGTCCCGAGCCCGCAGGACCAGAGCTGGTTTTCGAATTGAACGCACGGAATTAAGACCACGGGACTGTCCCCCCTCGTGAATAGATTAGCCTATTCACGAGGGGGGACAGTCCCGTGGTTACGTTTCTATGCGTCAGATGCGAAAACAGGCACCGGTCACGCGGGCACGGGACAGTCCCTGAGCATGATTACATCGAGAACCGATCCCCCAGGTAATGCCGCTGCGCCATCGGATCGTTGGCGATCTCTTCCGAGCTGCCGGAGGTAAGGATCTTGCCTTCGAAGATAATGTAGCTGCGTTGGGTGATGGCCAGTGTCTCGCGCACGTTGTGGTCGGTGATCAGCACGCCGATGCCGCTGTCGCGCAGTGACAGCACGATCTGCTGGATGTCGTCGACGGCGATGGGGTCGACGCCGGTAAACGGCTCGTCCAGCAAGATGTAGGCCGGGTCGCAGGCCAGCGTGCGGGCGATCTCCACCCGCCGCCGTTCGCCGCCGGAGAGCACGCCGCCCTCCGTCGTGCGCCGGTCCCCGAGGCCGAACTCCTCGATGAGCTGGGTCACGCGCTCCGCCCGCTCGCGCTTCGGCATGCCGCGCATCTCCAGCACGGAGTGCAGGTTTTCCTCCACCGTCAGCTTGCGGAAGACGGAAGCCTCCTGCGGCAGGTACCCCAGCCCGAGCCGCGCGCGCCGGAACATGGGGAAGCGCGTGATGTCCTGCTCGCCGAGCATGACCCGCCCTTCATTCGGCCGCACCAGCCCGACCAGCATATAAAAGGTGGTGGTCTTCCCCGCGCCGTTGGGACCGAGTAGGCCCACGATCTCGCCGGGGTGCACCTCCACCGACACCTGGTTCACCACGGTGCGCTGGCCATAACGTTTCACCAGTTGCTCGCAGTGCAGCACGCCCGTTTCAGGTGGACGCACGATGTGATTGATTCCGTTGACCGCGGGCTGACCGTTCACTGGCCGTTCCCTTCATTGCCCATATCCACCTGGTGGACGGTGAGTTTATTTTTGGCCATGTCATACAGGATCTCGTCGCCGGTGATCTCGGTGACTTCCTTGGTGGTCAAGTCGGTGATGGTCAGCCTGGGCAGCACATTGCCGACTTTCACCATGCGCACCACCGGGTTGGTATCTACGAGCGAATAGGTGATGGATTCACCGGTGCCATCAACGCGCGACTTGGTTTTTGCGTTCGCGTCCTGGGTACTTTTTGTCTCGATCGTCATCGTCATCACCACCTTTTTCGTCGCTTCGACGGAGGAGACTTTCTCCAGCGACTTCGCGTTGGCCTCCAGGTGTCCGCAGGTGATCGTCGTGTCGTAGAGCGTCGAGGTGAATTTCACGTTTTTGTCAAACACCAGTTGCTGCGGGGTTGAGTTCAGGTCCAACGCCATGATATCCGATTGGATACGGAAGGGCGGCAGCTTCTTCGCTCCCGCCTGGGCGAAAAGCAACGTCGGCACCGAAGCGATGACGAGCAGCGTGATGAGCGCCCAGAGTATGCGCTTGGTGATCATGGTTTCCTCCTCATATTCAAGGCTGGCCGGCCGTTTTCGTCTCCACGTGGCCGTTGAAAGTCGCACGCGTCAGATCGGTGGTAAAGGTACCGCGGTCCGCCCGATGCACGTACCCCATGCCCAGCCACTGCACATTGGTCGCACTCACCCGGTCATACTGTGACGACCACTCGAATTTCTCGGCCTTCAACCGCAGGCCCCGCTTCGGCTCCGTTGCAAGGACATTGCCGGTCAGCCGGACAAAGATGGTCTTCTCCTGCTGCACGGCGTCGCCGCCGTCCGCCTGCACGCTCATGACTTCCTGCCCCTGCCGGTAAAGCTTGCACTTCACATCCGTCAGCTTCATCTTGCCGGGATCGCCGGTCGCCGTAATCTTTCCGACCTCGGCTTCCCAGACGTGCGGGCCGGTCATCGGGAATGCGATGCGGGCATCCGTGATGTCGACACCGCTCTTCGTCTTCGGCGGCGTGGGTGGCGGCACAATGGCAGGCCGCGGCCGCTTACCGCATCCTGCCAGCAGCAGTATACTCGCGAGCGCGGCCAGTGCCAATATCGTCCGGCAGATTGGCAGGGGGACGGCCAGATATCTCCTCCGTTGACCGGTCATGATCAGCATTATACTACCCGACAGGCAATGGGACAAACGATAGACGGGATAGAATGAGAAAATATCGGATACTGTGCGCGGTGAGAGAACATCGGGGTGCACGCAAAATTCGCGAGCGCCGAGCGTCACGAATTTTGCGTGCACCCAGAACATCGGGTACGGCAGGAGATACAACCCGGTTGGTGAATCCTTATATTATTCTTCGGGAAAAGGACTGACGCCGATGACGGATGAGACCACCACCGCCGAGGTTCCGGAAGCCTCTCCCGCCCCGCCTGCTCCCTGGTACTCGCTCAACCCGAAGCACCTTCGTTTCAGTAAATTCACCTGGTGGTTTCTCGGCATCGCCGGTGCGATCATCCTCTTCTCCACCGTCACCGTCAAACCGCTGTGGACCTGGGGGTGGCGGCAGCATCTCTACTGTCTCTCCGAGCTCGGGCCGGTCAAATCCCACGCCGGGAAGACCTTTAAAGCCGGCGCGTGGGCAACATCGAAGCGCATTGTCGTCTACGGCGCACCGGACATGGATGCGGGACGGGTGGAGAGCGCGTATATCGGCATGCGCGATATCGTCAACGAGCTGGGGCTGGATTTTACCGTCGAGATGATCGCCACACCGAAAGACGCGGAGAAGAGCATCAAGGCGTCGGTGGTACGGGATGTCCACGGGATGGAATCTTTCGACTTCGACCGCTTCGTGTCACGCCGGCTCGACGACCGCGGCGACCGGTTCGGCGAAATGGTGGTGGTCGATTGCGAATTCGCCGATCCGAGCTGGGCCTTCGGCCTGACCTCCTTCGCCGATGGAGTCGCCGTGCTGCAGCAGCCGATGATCAGCGACGACTCGTTGGGACGGCATGAAGGCACGCACCTGGTCGGCTACGATAAGCACGATGACATGCCATTCTACGTTCTCGGGTATCGCGAGAACATCAACCCGCAAAACCGCGACACGCTGATGATGCTGCTGCCGAAACCCTCCAACGCGCTCTCCCCGCGCGCCCGCGACGCCACCATCAACTTCTGGAAGGGCATGGAGAAGATGAGCGGGCGGCGGTATTTGAAGTAAGAGCACATCATGCTCTTGCTCTTCCATCTTGCTCTTGCTCTAAAGCCTCACGAGAGCTAGTTTCGTGAGGCTTTAGAGCAAGAGCAAGATGGAAGAGCAAGAGCATGAACAGGAAGTGTCACCAGACCGTCAATCCCTCCTGCAAGCCTTCCCGCACCTTCTCCGCGGTTTCGTGCGAGCCGGCGAAGAAGAAGCGCGTTTCGTAGCGCTGCATCTCGACCGCCCACCCCTGCACGTTGCCGGCGATCTGTTCACCGGTAAACAGGTCGATGACCACGTCGACCGGCCGGGTCCAGCGGATCTCTTTCGTTCCGGCGCGGTTGGCGTGGACGAGGATCAGGTCGGCGGCGACGTGGATCAGGTCGTCGGTGTCCAGGTAGCAATGGGCGCCGGCATCTTTCCCCATCTGCCGCAGCAGCGCATTCGGCAGATACGGGGCGGCGCAGTAGACGCTGGTGTAGCCATCCATCGGCCGCACGGCGAACCCCGGTTCGCGGAGCGCGTCCAGCATGCCGAGTACGGTGACATTGGCATCGCCGCTGGCGTCCGCATAAAAGAGCGGGCCGACGCCGCGGGCGCCGGAATCGTCGTAATCGTGCGGGCCGGTGCCGAAGTAGACCAGCGAGCCGCCCGTGGGCAGCGGCGGCTGGCTCCACGGGTGCGCGCCGGGAAGCAGTGACACGCGGGGCAGCGCCTCCACATCGGCACAGCGAATGGTGAAGCCGGTGATCCGCGACGTTTTCTCCAGGTCGAATTGCCCCGGTCCCTGCGCACCGGGCGCCATCATCCAGACAAGGGTGGCGCCATTCTTCCGCGCCAGTGCCTTGATCGCCTCCGCTTGCGCCTCCGTCATCCAGAACGCGTTGGTCACCAACATCAACCTGTGCGGCGGAATATCCGGGTGCGACGCGTCGTTCAGGTGAAAGATATCATACGCCATGCCGGCATGCGGCCAGTGCAGTTGCCGGGGCTCGTAATTCATGGCGTAGATCAGCCGGTTCGCATTGGCCTGGTGGAGATTCGATTCGTTGTCCACGAAGACGCCCAGGCCGGGCATCAGCGAGCGGTCGGCATGCACCGCGCCGCGGCCGACGGCCTGCATGCGCTTCGCGGCGCGGATATGGGCGGGCAGCCGGAACATGCGGTCGTGAATCTCATGCCACCAGACCGCGCCGCCCTTGAGGATCGAGTAGCCGGCGTCGCGGATGATGATCTGGATATCCTCCCAGGTGGTGCGCGGTGTGCGCCAGAGGCTGCCGACGGGGTCCGCGTCGCATTCGCCGGCGGCCAGGTGGGTGCGCGTGTCGAAGTCGCGCAGCCACATCTTCCCCGCCAGCCGCGCCATGCCCAGCGGGATCATCGCGGAGGCGTCACCGTCGCCGGGATTGCGCAGGGCGTAGGTGGCGGGCGATTGCAGCATATCCAGGTGCGGGCTGGCGGCGGCGTCGTGAAAGGTCATCTTCGCCATCTGATGAATCATGAAGCCGCAAAGGCCGCAGTCGAGCATGGCGCCCATCGGCGTGGCGGTGAGCGCTTCACCGCCGGTGCCGCGCTTGACCGCCTCCACCCAGGCGAGCGCCGTCCCTTCCACCGCCGCTGACCAGGTCCGATAATAATCGGCCGTCTGGCAGCGTTGCGGCGAGCGCAGCGCGAACTGTTCCACGCTGATGCGCTCGATCCGGCCGGGAACTTGTGCGTTCTCAAAAGTGACCGCTGCCTCACCCCAGGCGTTGCGAAGCCGATCCACGTCATCCCCGTAATACGCCCGCAGCCGAGCGCGGAAGAAGCGGACCATCGGCTCGCTGAAATCGGCGGCGTACCAGCTTCCGCCGTAATAGGGGTCGAACAGCGGGCCGTTCTCGCCGCAGCTCCCTCCGCCAACCTGGTAGAGGATTACGCGGCCGTTGAAGGTCGAGTGAAAGTGGCGGGCGAGGCGTTCCACAAAGAGGGCGGAATCTCGCCGCCACGCTTCCGACGCCCAGGAGGCATCGGCTTGCGCGATTTTCGCGGTGTAATCGATCTCCTCATCGTAGCGGGTCAGCTCATCCGGGTGGGCGTCGAGCCAGTCCTTGCCCGGGATCAGGTTGAGGATGTAGCCGCCCAGCGCCTTCGGATGATCGGCGAACATGGCGTCCAGCGGGGCGGTGATGCGGTCATAATCCGGCACGGCCCCCACGCCGACGGAGTGAAAGACATACGGAAGAATCAATTCGGGGTCGATTTTACGGAACGAGGGGGCGCCGTATCCGGACAGATGCCTGAACAGCACGCCGCCGCCGTGGATCGGCTTGCCATTGACGAAAATGGTGGGTGCGCCCTGGTACCACACACGCTGGGCCGTGACATGGCGGCCGGCCCAGGTTGCCGCTGACTTGCTTGCCAGTACCATTGCTATCCTCCCCGGAAGATACAGGGATTCTAAAGGTATGGTAGCGCAGTAATCGGTTCTCTGCAAGTAGCGCTTTGCGGTGTAAGCGGGAAGGGTGCGCGACCCCGCTCGAGCTCCGGTTATACCGAGACTCGAGCGGGGTCGCGCACCCTTATTGAGAGCGGGAATTACGCCGCTTATTTTTCGGACACCACGCACCGGAAGCCGCAATGCGGTCGACGGTAGGCGTGGTAGCCGCGCTGCTGGTCACATTCGAAGCAGCGGTAGGAGCAGCGATGATAGGCGCCGAACGCGCTGAGCCAGGAGCCACCGCGCAGGACGTGGCCGCTGGGGGTGACCGGACGGCGTTGCGGTGTGCGCGACGGCTGCAGGTCGTAATGGCCGGGTGGCGTGGCGATGCACCATTCCCAGACATTGCCGGACATATCCATCACGCCGTAGGGACTGGCGCCTTCCGGCAGGCTTCCCACCGGACAGGTCGAGCTGGCGTTGCTTGGATTCACGCAGCGCTCCGGCTCCCAGGTGTTGCCCCACGGCCACCAACGGCCGTCGGTGCCGCGGGCGGCTTTTTCCCACTGGGCTTCAGTGGGCAATGCCGCACTCGCCCATTCCGCGTAACGCGTCACGTCATCCCAGCTTACGTTCACCATCGGGTGGTCGTCATTCCAGCCCCAGGCCGGCTCCGCGGGCATTGGGGCGCCGGCCGCTTCGCAGTAAGCGCGATATTGGGCGACAGTGACAGGGTAGCGATAGATCCAGAATCCCGGGACATCGAGCTGGCGCTGCGGCCGTTCTTGCGCAAACCAGCGCGCATCCCAATCGGGATGAGCCCGCATCACGGCCGTGATATCATCGTCGCTGGAGCCCAAGCAAAAGGCTCCGGCGGAGATCCATACCATTTCGGCCCCATCTATCGGATTGATCCTCACATCTTCAGGCATAGAGTTTCCTTGCGTGGATTTCACAGGCAGGCGGAAAAATGCGCCCCCCGTTCACAATGGACGGAAGGGCGCCGTGGATATCACCGTGGACTACCAACCGCGCGAGCGTCCGCGTCCGCCGCCGCCGCCGCTGCCACTGCTGAAGGTGCTTCCGCCGCCACCGCCGGCCATTTTTTCCGCCTTACGGCGCCGCCGGCAATCCGGACAACGCGTGGGCGGAGTGAAGCCCTTGGTTTGGAAGAATTCTTGCTCGCCTTCGGTAAAAGTGAACTGACAACTGCAATCACTGCAAGTCAATGTCGTATCGGGCATATGACTACCCTCCTTCGAATGTTCATCCTCGGTCGGGCAGTCGTCAGTGGTGGCTTTATGTTCAATACTTCTCGTCACCCGTTCCAAAAATGATAGCTAAGAATATCAACTTTTTGTGTCCGCGTCAATGTAGAATGCCGTTTGAGCGTGAACAGCAGCAGACAACCTTCGTTGAAATCTCGGTAGAGCGCGAGACGCGGTCTCATTATCGATCCGGCATACGGACGGTCGGTTTGTCGCAGATATAATACTATTCGTATGGGTAACGAAGAAATTGTATGGATTTCTCAGCAGGTATTGCCAGATCCGGTAATCATCTGCTAAACTGAATTGCAAGAAGCGCCATAGCGTCTTCCCCCGGACCGACATTGTGCTGATTGGTTTGGCCGCACGCCTGGTGCTGCACCCTGTGATTGCCGTCCAAACTACCGCTCCATGACGGTTACGCAATTTTCAAGGAGTGCATGCATCATGAGCTACACCGACAAGTCATTGAACTGCCGCGAATGCGGCGCCAGCTTCACCTTCACCGCCGGCGAACAGGAATTCCACGCACAGAAGGGTTTCACCAACCTGCCCGGGCGCTGCCCGGATTGCCGCGCCCAGCGCCGCGCGCAGGGTGGACGCCGCGGCAGCAGCGGTCCCCGCGAAATGTTCGATGCGGTCTGCGCCTCCTGCGGCAAGACCTGCCAGGTGCCCTTCCAGCCGACCGGCGAGAAGCCGGTATATTGCTCGGATTGTTTCCAGAGCCAGCGCCCGCCCCGCCAGGAACGCTGGTAGTCGGCCATCACGCCGGGGGCGAGCCGCGGTTTGCCCCCGGGATTTTACACCCAAGCGCTTCCCCGGCGTTGTGATTACAGCACGTCCGACCTTCCACGCTCCACACTGGTCATTTTTCAGACAGAGTGTCCCGCTGTCACCATTTCCCGCTACCCTCCACTGGTAATGCGTATTATCCTCCGGAGAGAAAGGGGGAACGCATGCCGAAATTTACGCTTTGGACCAATGCCACCCAGGAGAAGACCGTGCGAGCGCATGGTTTTCAGGAGGCGATTACCAAGTATCATGAAGAAGTGGGCGAGATGCCGCAAACCTGGAACGGCGAGTTGCACGTGAAAAGCGAGGACGGGGAGGAGCGCACCTTCCGTCGTCGCGAGGCGGCGTAAGCGAAGGTCGGGAGTGTGGGGTATGGGAGGAAAACTCTTTCTCGCACTCCCGTCCGTTAACCGCACTCTAATGCTAACACTACCGCAAGCTCACCCAACGTTGCGATCGCATAATCTGCGCCATAAGTCTCCGTCGATCCGGTGCGGTTGAGATATATCGCGAGCATGCCCACCGCTTGCGCGCCGATAATGTCTTTGTCCTCATCACCGATATACACCATGGCGGCAGGATCGACGCCCAGTTGTTTGGCCAGTTGGAGAAAGCCGATGGGTGATGGCTTGCGGTGTCCGACATCGACCGAGGTCAACACCACATCGATCTGGCCGTCCAGCAAGGCAAGGTCCGGCGCGTATAACCTGGTCGGCATGCCGTAGGCGGTGTCCGAGAGGATGCCTATCGGAAGGTGGCGCTCGCGGAAGTGTTGCAGCGCCGGCAGCGCATCGTCATAAAGGATGCTGGTGTTACCGGTGTAAAACCTGAAGAAGGCATCAACCAACGGCGTCAGGTCGCTGGCGTTGACGCCCCACGCACGTAAGATTTCGGTGATGATCGTATCGGCCGTGACTTCCACTGTGCGCGGATGCAGGCGGGTGTTGTATTGGCACAGAATCGCTTCAGCGTCCGCCATCTGTGCGGCATCAGGCTCGAAGTGACATGCTCCGGCTACGCCCGCATGCGCCGCCGGGTAAAATTCCCGCCAACTTTTCGGTATTCCGGAACGGTACGTTAACGTATGCCCAAGGTCGAATCCGATGGCCTGCAACTTCACGTTCTTATCTCACAAATCCATAAATCCACTTTCCTTGCGCATGATCAGGCACCTGGAAAACCAGCCGATCGCCCTCTTGCCGGCAGGGAATTTCCTCGCCGCGACTACCGGGAGTCGGGCCTTCGGCGACCAGACGGGTGATGCCGGCGACGGGCAGCGAGATGACGACGTCGCCTTCCACGCGGATTTGTAATAACACGTTAGCGTCGATGCGTCGCTCGGACGGGACAGGGGCAAAGGCCAGGGCGTTGACCGGCTTGTCGGCGAGGGTGAAGGTACGGCCGTCAACGGTGATGCCGGTGCAGTCCCGGCCGGCGAAGGCGAGCAGATTGCCCTGGTCATCCACGCGGAAGGTGACGGCGCCGGCGCCTTCGTACGTCACTTCGTGCCCCTGCACCCGGCAGTTGTTAAGGCGGATGATCTCGTCCGGCGGCGGGAAGCGGCGGAGCAATTCGGCATCCTGTTCGTCGTCGCGGTGGAAGCCGCCGGGCCAGGTTTCCGCCAGCCGGCACAGGTGCGGCGCCGCCGCCAGCGCGCCGTTGGGAAAGCGGCAGAACAGGTAATTGCCGGTGCGTGACAAGCGCTCGGTGTTGTCGTCGCCGGGATAAGCTCCCAGTGCGGAGAGCACCTCGAACCAGGTGCGCGTTTCGTAGCCCAGGCTGGCGGATTGATCGTCACGCGGACGGAAACCGAGAAAGACCGCCTGCCCGCCGGACGGCAATGGCCGGCAGGTGCCGACCACGTCCTTGCCGACTTGCGCCACCATCTCCGTGCCCTGTCCCGGTTCGACGGGGTAGATGTAGTCCACCAGGAAGTCGGTGAGGATGATTTGCGGCGGGACGGCAGCCAGCGTGCCGATGAACTGCACCTGCCTGCCTGGCATCGGGAAGCCGGGCTGTCCCTCCGGCGTATACGTAACGCCAAACAGCGCCTCCCAAGCCTGGCGGCCAGTAGCCGGCGGCGGGCCGGACCAGATCACCCGGCCGCCGGATTGGACCAATTCGCGCATCATCGCCAGTAGTTCCGGCGAGGCAAAGGGCTCGAAGGTCGCCACCAGCGTGGTAAAGCGCCGGCCGGCGAGCTCGACAGCGCCGTTTACCACCTTGCCGCGCTCAAGCAGCTTGGCGGTGGTGATCTGGTTGGCGTAGCCGTACTGCGTCATCCACGAGCCGAAGCGCTCGTTCACCGCCACCAGGTCGAGCGGGTAGAGCATCAGCACGTCCACGTCGCGGTGCTGCACGCCCTGCACCATGGCGTAGTGCGGCGAGGCGAAGGCGCCGCAGGTGTCGACCAATGCCTGCCGGCGGCGATTGATCGCTTTCGGCATGCCCCAGTGCGCGCCGTAGGAATACGGCACCTCGTTGAGAATGCCGGTAGAGCAGGCCAGCGCCAGCCCGACGTAGTTGCGATCCAGCCAGCCGCACTCCGCGTGGTCGTTGCCGTTGCCGGTGAGGAAATCGCCCCACTTGAAGTAATCATCGCAGGCCGACGCCGCCTGGTGCACGGTGTTGGACCAGAGGAAATCGGAGGTGTATTCATACTGGCGAGCGGAGTTGGTCTCCGGATGCCGGGGTGAGATGACGCCGCCGCGCCAGAGGTCGATGGTGGGGCTTTCTGCCCAGGTGGCGTGCGCGCGGGACTCCAGCGCGTGCCCCATGCGCGCCTCCGCGTGGCGCTTGGCCCCCACGAACAGGTCGGTCACGCCGTCCTGCAGCAGGCGATAATAACGGGAGCGGAACTGCACCGTCTCCGCAATGGCTTCCGGCGTGTCGCCCCACACGTGCTGAATTTCCTCACGCGGCGCCGCGGCTTCGCAGGAGAAATCCTCCTGCCCCTGGCAGAAGTAGATCAGATACTTGGCGAAGTCGGCGAACTGCTCCCCGTAGCGCTCGGCGTAGGTGCGTGCCAGCCCCAGGCTGACGTAACGCAGCGCGAACTCGCCATGGTCGTGATGCATGAAGTAGTGCCAGTCCTGCTGGATGTGCGTCTCATCCGCATACAGGGCATTGAGCTTCACGCCGGCTTCAGCATAACGATCAACTAGTTCCTCCAGGAAGGGCTCGGCGCGCTCGCTGAAGTAATCCATCTCCGGCGTCTGATACTGCTGCACCACCAGCACGCGGTCCGGGCCGGCCGCCCCACCCCGCCCATGCACACGCACCCGCTGCAGGCGCAGTCCGCCTTCTCCGGTATCGACGGCGGTGTCGTCGAAGGTCTCCACCGCAATGTCGCCGGTGATCTCGACGATCCGCGCCGGATCGACCACGCGGTAAGGCATGCCGGGGATCGCTCGCTCGTTAAAGGCGAAGACGCGCACGCCGGCATCCTCGATGACGAACGCCCCCTTGTTGTTCGCCCAGCGCTGGTGGCGCCAGAGCTGCACGCTGAAGGCGCCGGTTTTCGGATCGCGCAGGCCTTTGCGGTAATGCATCCACACGCCGGATTCGCCGGTCACACGGTGAAACGCTCGCCCGATCTCCAGCGGTGACAGCAGGCTCAATTCCAGCCCCAGTCCGTATCCCTCGATGAAGCGGCTGATTTGGGCCATGCGCTCGATATATTCCGGCATATCCGGCATCAGATGCCGCGGTCCCGCCTGCCCCGGCCGGTATTGCGCCCAGAAGTGATCGAAGGCGAGGATCAGCGTGCGCGCCCCCTGTCCCTGCGCCTGCTCGCACACTTCACGCAGGCTCATAAACTGCGGCTCCGCGCTGATAGAGAGATCGATCTTTTGATCAGGATCCTCCAGCGCGATCAACTGCGCGTCGCTGACCAGGATGATGGCGGATTTCGGCAGGTAAAAGGCCCACGGGCCGGGATATGAGACGAGTTCGCCACGGTAGAGAAGCTCTGGCGCTGACATAAAGGCTCCTTGATTGAGAAGCCGGCTGAAGCCGGCTTGCTCTATAGTCAAAGCTCACCTGTCCCACCAGCTGAAGCTGGTGGCAAGGATAAGCTGATCGATATATATAACCCGGTTAATGAATGGCACTGTTAGCTTTGCCACCAGCTTCAGCTGGTGGGACAGGCAGGCTGAATAAGGATAAAGAGCCGGCTTTAGCCGGCTTCTCCATCATATTCGTTCGATCAGAAAGAACACCGGCCGGTACCCGTCCGTGCAACAACTGATGAAAGTGCCGGGGCGCACCCCGCGGAAGTTGCCGCCGCGGGCGAGGGTGAGGACGTATTTCTGGATATCGCACCACGCCCAGGAGCAGAAGCCGTCCGGCATATTCGCGCCGGTGGAGATGAACTGCTGCCCCTCCGCCAGCCGCTCGCACGGCTCCCAGATCTCGTCGGCATATTCGCGCAGGAACTCCGCATTCTGCGAGCGACGCAGGACGGTGATTTTGACATCGGCGTTAATAGGTTCGTTCATCATTACCTCCGTTCTTGATGTAGGCCTTTAAGAAGATCTTATATACTACTAATTTATGGTATAGAACTAGCGTAGCTACCCCAATTGCGCCGAATACCAGATCGGCCAAGGGAGACCTTAATGATGGGTTGTCTGTGAAATGTTCCAATAATATTAATTTAAAATACAATGCACCAGTAACGCTGAAAAGCATATTTAGCAGAAAGACCGTACCAGCAATCAGTAAAATAACGGTGTGGATCGTGAAACGCATGTTATCCTCCTTCAATGCAGGCGGTTACTTCTTCAAGCGTCCAAGCGTCGAGTGAATGCACTCGTATCGACGCATCACCGGCTACAACGCGCACGCCCAGGCTGTCGGCGCGGGTTGGATATAGCCGCTGGGTCAGGCACAGGCGGTCGTTGGCGAAGACTTCCAGCATGGAATGATCGAGGAAGATGCGCAGTTGCAGCCGCTCACCGGGGGCGAGTACAAAGGGCGCTTGCTGCACCGGCATATCTTCCGATGGCGAGCCGTGCGGGTCCCAGATCGGGTATGGGCGCCAGAGATTATCAGCCAGGCTGGAGCGTCGAGTGTCGATCGAGAGCATGCCGGCCGCCGGATCGAAGAGGATGGCGGTTTGCTCCTCGCCGTCCGGAGAGACGCGCAGCTTGATGCCGAATTGCCCCTGCGTTTCCACCTCCAGTGCCAGTTCCAGTGAATCGCCTTCGATGCCGGGCAATGTGATTTCTTCGCCAGCCGGCACGGTCATTTCTTCGAGTCGCCGGTGCTCGCTACGCAGCGTCTCCAACTCCTCCGGCGGGGTAATGCGCAGGCTGCCGTCATCCACGAGTGAGAGCACGCGCGGCATGGTCATAAGGCCGTGGGTGCCGTTAGGGGTAGTTTGGCGCTGGTCGATGGTCCACGCCCAGAAGAGGCGGCGTCCCTTCCCGTCCAGCAGCGTCTCCGGCGCATGGCAGGCGCCGCCGGGCCAGTTCAGCCGGATGTGTTGTTCGGGATAAAAGATCTCATCTCGCCACTCGCCCAGGTAGCAGCGCGAGCCTTGCACGTGGCTGATGCAGACCAGCGCATGCCGGTTCCCGAGCGGGAAGAAATCTGGGCAGGCGCAATCCTCATTCACGCGGGTCCACTCGGGATTGGGCGTATACAGCGGATGCCGGTACTCCCAGTGCACCAGGTCGGTCGAACGGAACAGGTAGGCGGTGTCGCGCACTTCATCTGGCTTCACCTGGCCGCCGAGGATGGCATAATAACCATCGCCTTCCCGCCAGATGTGCGGGTCGAAGACGTTGTAAATCCCCCACCCCGGCTCGCCGGGCTTCGGCTCGATGATGACTGGGTTGTGCGGGCTCTTGCGCCAGCGAATGAGGTCGTCATCCTCCGGAAACGCCAGGCAGGTGCCGGCGCCGTAGCCATGGTAGGCGATGGCCGGCGTGCCCTCCGCGGTCAGGAAGGCGCAGCCGCTGTAAATTGCCGCTTCCGGATCATCCGGTTCCGCGGCAAGGGCGGTAGGATGATAGGTCCAGTGCACCAGATCGGCGCTGGAGGCATGCCCCCAGCAGTGCCCAAGTTGCCAGAACTCAGTGCCGATCTGTCGCGCCGGATCCTGGAAAATGTAGAAGAGATGGTACCGCCCCTGCCAGAAGATGGCGCCGTTGGGGTCGAAGCACTGGCAGCTAACCGGTGAGGTGAAGTGCCAGCGCGGGGCATGCGGGTCGGTGTGCTTGATCTCATTAACTCGTGTGTTCAAATGAGGCTCCTGCTTGCCGGGATACAGCATTCAAAACGACTGCTCGAGGCACAGACCTGATTCCACAGTGCAATCTCATCTTCTCCAATCGTGAGTTCCAACGGCTGTTCGGCCGGCACACGCTCAAGCACGTAACGGAAGAATTCTTCGAGGGAATCGAACAGGTAGCGCTCCGGTAGGTTGGCGCTGGCCTGTACGGAGAAGGTCATGCCACCGGCGGCTTCCGCGCAGAGGACGGCAAGATCGTTCTCCTTCACCTGGCCGTTCATCGCCCGCAGGTTGGGATCACCGAGCGCGCTGGGAATGGTGCGCTCCCAGGCGCCGCAGGAATGGATGGCATACGGTCCCAGCCGTTCGCCCAATTGCCGCAGGTACGGCGCGTCGAAGGTTTCATACATTTCACGTGAAACGATAGAACGGCATTCGGAGGCGAAGTCATGCCCGCCGCGTGTGCAGGTCAGGTGATGCGCATTCAGGCTGCCGCCGGCTGCCTCGCGCAGCGCCAGTACCATGTCGCCGAGCACGGTGGTAATGCGACCGAGCAGGATATGCAGCGCTTCCGGCTCGGTATAGACCCATTCCAGCAGCACGGTGGAACCGAGCAAGTAATTGGCAGTGTCGAAAGGCCCGGTCATGATCGGCCCGCGGAAGGGGAGCTGACCGCCGGTGGCTTCACGGGCGCAACGAAGGTATTTCACCGCATTCCAGTACAGGCTGCTCTCCAGCGATTGCGGTTCCAGCGAGGCAATCCGGTCGGGATCCGGCGAGAGAGGGTGCACAAAAAAATTGCCGTCCGGCTGCTCTTCTACGTTCGCGCCAAAGACGTCACAGAGTCCCTGTGAATGCCCATGCAGGAAACGCGGAATCGTCAGCGCCGGAAACCCATCACCCGGCGTCTGCCGCCAGGCATGCCAGTTCGCCAGGTCGCCCAGCAATGCCTCGCGCCAGGATGGCGGCATGCCAGGGTCGGGCGGTGCTACCATATCCACCACTGCCCGGGAGGCATCAACCCGCTCTTTCGACGGCCGGACATTGACGGCGATGCGGCCGGGGGAGTGGTGGTTCCACAGACCGTCCCAAATCGCCTCGCGAGATGAAATATCAGGCTGTAATACTATATCAATGGTCAATTATTACTCCTCTTCACCTAAGACAAGCGGTGGAAGGACGACTCTCAGTCTGGAAGGGTGCGAGAGCCCCGCTCGAATGCGGGAAGGCCTACCTATGACCGGCGGGGCTCTCGCACCCTTCCAGACTGAGAGTGTGTCATCCAAACCTTTCTTGTATCATGACTCATTACTTGCCAAGGTTCGTCAACTCCGCCAGCAGTTCATCCGTCATCGGGAACTCCAGCGCGGTGATGGCCTGGTCGATGTGCGCGGGAGTGCGGGCGCCGATGAGAGTGGCGGTGACGCCGGATTGGTGCAACACCCAGGAGATGGCCAGCGTGGGCACGGTGACGCCTTCGCGGGCGGCAATGCGCTGCATGCCCTCGACGATGTCGTAATTCTTCTCGGAAAAATACAACGGCTGGTGGCCGGGGATGACGTCGAAGCGCGCACCGGTCGGGATGGTATCGCCGCGGCCATATTTGCCGGTGAGGAATCCGGCGCCGAGCGGGCTGTAGGTCATGGCGCCCACGCCCTGATCCTGGCACAGCGGCCGCAGTTCGGTCTCAAACTCATGCCGGCCCAGCGCCAGGCTCAACGGCGGCTGGATGACTTCCATGCGCGCGAGGCCGTGCACCTCGGCCAGCCACAGCATCCGGCACAACTGCCACCCCGCGTAATTGCTGCAGCCGATGGCGCGCGCCTTCCCCTGTCCCACGGCTTCGCTCATCGCCTGCAGTGTTTCCAGCGGCGGCGCCATCGCGTCCCAGCAATGCACCAGGTACAGGTCAACGGTATCCATCTGCAACCGTTGCAGGCTGGCGTCCAGGTTCCGGCGGATGCGCGCGCCGGCGCAGCCGCGGTCGGCAGGATCCGCGCTGGTCGGCCCGCCCACTTTAGTGCAGACCGTCACCCGGTCACGGATGCCCCGCGAGGCGATCCACTGGCCGAGCACCGCCTCCGAGGCGCCGCCGCCGTACGCATCCGCCGTGTCGAACAGCGTGATCCCCGCCTCCAGCGCGCGGTCCGCCACCGCGAACGCCGCCGCCTGATCGATCTCTCTGCCGAAGGTGACGCAGCCCAGCCCAAGCTGGCTGACGGAGACCTGGCTGTGCCCAAGTTGCCGGTATTCCATGCCGCCCCCTGTCCGTAAAGCGCTGAACGGATGATAGAACGTGCGGATAGGTACGTCAACGATTCCAGAGGAAAAATGCAAAATGTTTTCCTGCTTACGTGAAGGGTGCTGCAGGGAATGTCCAATCAGTCATCTTCATGCGCTACGGTGCGGGTATGAGGGAGATGATTGCCGGAAGGGATGGGCGCATGCGTAGATGGAATGATGCAATCCGAGTGTGCTGGCTGCTGTTGTTGATCTGCGCGCCGGTGTGGGCGGAAGTGGCGCCGGGCACGCTGCTCTTCGATCACGTCACAAAACGGCTCAGCCGGTGGGAGGCCTACAATGCCGTGGTGCTGGAGGGCCTCAACCGAGATGTGCGGCCGCGCTACGGCCTGGAATACCATGCCATTCTCTATCAGACGACCGACGCGCTGGGTTTGCCGGCAACGGGATCTGGCATCGTTGTCATCCCCGTCGGTGCGGCCAGCCTGCCGGTGGTCAGCTACCAGCATGGCACGACCTTCGAACGATCGGAGGCGCCATCGAATGCCGAGTCTCCGGAGCTATTCGCCGTTTCGTTGATTTACGCATCGGACGGATACCTGGTGGTGGCATCGGATTACCTGGGATTAGGCATCTCACCCGTGCCGCATCCGTATCTGCACGCCGCCACCGAGGCCAGCGCGTGCCGGGACATGCTGCGCGCCTCGCGGATGCTCTGCAAGCAGTTGAATCTGCCGTGGGGCCCGCAACTTTTTCTGTCCGGCTATTCAGAGGGTGGGCACGCCACCATGGCATTGCAACGCGCCTTGGAGGCTGACCCCAGGCATGAATTCACGGTGACGGCGTCGGCGCCACAGTTCGGGCCCTACGATCTGTCCGGTGTCGAGTTCAACTTCGCGCTGCAGCACCGGCATTCCCCCGCCCTTACCCTCGCGGTCAGCAATGTGTTGTATGCCTACAGCCTGATCTACCACCCGTTTCCGACATTGCAGGAGATGTTCACACCGTCGTATGCCGCGAAACTGCCGCACCTGCTCAACGGCCGGCACAGCACCTGGTCGCTCTACCTGCAGGTGCCGGCTACACCACGAGACGTATTGAATCCGGCATTTATCACCGCAATATGCGCAGATCCCCAGCATCCCGTGCGGCGCGCATTACGAGAAAACGATGTGTATAACTGGCGCCCATTGGCCCCGGTGCGCTTGTATTACATCAGTGACGATGATGTAGTCTCGCCGGAAAATACCCGGATCGCCTACACTACCATGCATGCGCTCGGCGCCGACGTGCAGACCGTCGATCTGGGTTACCCGTATAACCATCTCTCCGCGTTCCGACCGGCGCAGGTGGCGGCGAAGAAGTGGTTTGAGACGTTTAACGGTTCGTAGGGCACGGAGGCCTCTCCGTGCCGCTGTTTTCGTATTTCCTGACGGCACTATACATGATACCGGGCGGCACGGAGAGGCCTCCGTGCCCTATGAATTTGTAAAATGACTTATCACTTCAGCACTGGTCACCAGCACTGCTCCCGCTTCGCGCATCTGTCGGTAAGCGCGCTCGATGTTGCCGGCGGGGAAGTCCAGGCCGCGGCAGCCGTCGGTGATGACGAAAGTGCTGTAGCCGAGCATACGGGCGTCCAGCGCCGTGTAGAGCACGCAGTAATCGGTAGCCAGCCCCACCAGGTACAGGTCGGTCACCTCGCGCGTCTGCAGGTATTCATGCAGGCCGGTGGATTTGCGGTGCCCGTTGTCGAAGAAGCCGCTGTAACTGTCGATCTCCGGGTCGGTGCCTTTGTACAGGACGCACTCGACGCGCGAGGTATCCAACCCATCGGCATACTCCGCGCCGGGCGAGTGTTGCACGCAGTGCGCCGGCCACAGTACCTGCGGCACGCCGCCCAGCTCCACCATGTCGCCTGCCTTCTTCCCCGGGTGGTTGACCGCGAAGCTGCCGTGGTTTACCGGATGCCAATCCTTCGTCGCCACCACCAGCGGAAAATGCGGCATCAACGCGTTCACAATTGGAATGATCTCGTCGCCTCTCGGCACCGCCAGCGAGCCGCCGGGCAGAAAATCGCGCTGGATATCCGTGATATTCAATGCCTTCATCGATCACCTCGGTCAATCATTATAACGCCTGTCATCGATGAGCAGGCGCAACCTTTGTTCCCGGATATCGTCTAATACATTGATACCTGACCCACGCACTTGAGTGCGTGAGAAACCGCACCCGAAGCATTGCCGAACCACCGCAGGATCTCTAGGATAGGTCTATCAGTCAGAAGGAGAAGGTCGGATGAATCTTATCGGCATGATCGACGAACTGCTGCGCAATCGCAGCGCCCTCTACCAGCAAGCACAACAGCAGGATCAACTCCGCCCGTTATGCCTGCGGCTGCTGGTGTTTTTTCTGCTCTCCTCGGCGATTTACGGTGCGGTGATGGGCGCGTATCGCAGCATCCACCCGGCATACTTTTTCAGCGATTTCGAGCTGATTACGGCAGACCAGCCGCCCATCAAAGGCGACGTGGCGGGGATGATGGTGGAACGCAACACCGTGTATACGCACGCCAAGTTGCCGCCGGAGATTACCGACGCGACGATCCGTTTCAACCGGACCAATCCCTCCGATCCCTACATCGTGAATTCGATCGGCGAGGAGAAAGGGTATACGAAGATCGTGCTGGCGCCGGAGACGGTGTTGACGGAAAATAACCGCTGGATGCAGCCGGCCATGGTGGCGGTGAAGATACCGCTGTTGTTCCTCCTCACGCTGCTGGTCTGCTCGCTGGCGCTGTATATCCTCAACCTGGCTTTCGGCATGAAGCTGCATTTCGCGCCGTCGATGACGCTGATGCTCTTTGCGCTGGCCGGCACCGGGGTGATGCTGGTGGTGTTCGCCCCCATCTCGCTGCTCTTCTCGGTGGTAACCACCAGCTATCACTTCATGAAGATTCTGCACGTGGTGGTCTTCGTTATCGCCGGGCTGTTCGGGGTGAAGATCCTGGGCGAAGGCCTGGCCAACATGCAGGAGCCGGAAGACGATGTCGTACAGGCGTATCGCAGCAAAGGCCGCGCGCAGCTGGTGCTGTTCTCCTGGCTGCTGCTCTACTGCCTGGTCGGCGCGCAACTGGCATGGACGCTGAAGCCCTTCCTGGGCACGCCGTACCTTCCCGCCACCCCGCCCTTCCGGCTCGACAAAGGCAACATCTTCGTAAGCACCATCGAGTCGTTCCGAGGGATCAAGCCGGCGGAGTAAACGCGTGTGGGAGTATTGAGTCAATACTCCCACACTCATTACCTTACGGGCAGCAGGCGGATGCCGCGATACATGCCGGTGATATCGGAGAGGGCGCGCTCGGCCTGTGCATCGGCGTCGCCGGCGCCGTCGTAGACAAGCACCAGTTTCCCATCCTCGTCCGGCTCCTGGATTTTGAACCCCTTGGCGGTGGCACTGAAGCTGATGTGCAGATATACGTTGCCTTTCCGCAGTAAGCCCTCGCCGGTAATTTCGCGAACATGAGCAGCATATTGACGACCGACTTTATCGGTTATGCTGACAGTGCCGGTGAAGCCGGATACCGACACCGGCTCCCCTTTTCCCGCAAGGCGCGCGCTGATAGTTTTCACTGATTCCTGGTCATTCAACAGGATGACATTCACGCCGGCCTCGAGGGTCCAGTGTAATTTATTTCCATCCTTCTGCTCGACCTGGCGCGTAGCGCCGCGCATGTTATTCATTTTCTGGTTGCCGATGTCGCCGGCTTTCCAATCGGCAGCGGTGTCAAAGCGCAGATCGGCGGGCGCCAGGTCGATGGTGGTGCCGACGTGGAAGGGCACGGTAGATTTCGCGCTCAACGCCTCCACCTTTTGATTAATTTCGGTGAGTTTCGTCAGGTCCACCCCCATCTTCTTCATCTCGTCGAACGCCCGTTGCGTCATCAACGGCTGGATATCCTCCTCCTTGACCCCTTTAGCCGTCAACTCCGCTTCGTATTGCTGCATGATTGCCCCCAGCTTCTCTTCCTGCTCGTCGGTCAGCAAATTATCCATGATCTCGGAGGCTTCTTCCATCAATTTTGTGGCTTCCTCCAATTCCTTGTTCAGGTCATCGAGGCTGCCGGCAATATCCGTATCCGCCTTGCCGTCGGTGAACCAGATCATCACCAGGCGGCAGCGCCCGGCAATCTTCTGCGTATAAGGATTGGTATCGGTCACCTGCAGGAGAGCGGTCAACTCCTTCCCGTCGATCTTCTCCTCCAGCGCTTCTACGTCGTAACGGTAGCGGTCGTCGGCAAGACGGCTTTTAATGAGGGGAAGATCCTCCTCTTTGATGTCCTGGCCTTCCGGCATAAGCACCCAGCGACGGGCGCCCGGCTTGCCGGCCATGCTGTCCGGAATGGGCATGCGTACGGTGAAGGTATCGGTCACCATCACCCCGCCGGCGCCGCTCATCCAGGTGCCGGGGTAGGCGCCTTCGGCCTGGGTCCAATCCACGTTTTTGTAGGCGGGCACTTTCAGCGCTTCCAGTCCGCTGAGGGCCAGTTGCAGCGTGAAGCGATATGGCGCGGCATTGGCCGGCAGCGGAATGTCGAAGGTGACTTCACCCGCTTGCGCTTCCGCGAATCCCGTCTCTTTCAGCGTAACGGGCATGGATATGCCTTTGAGGGTTTCCGCTTTCGGCAGCGGCTTACCGTCCTCCGCCTTTTTGTAGAGGGTCACCTGGTAGCTGATGCGGTTGATCGAGACGTTGCCCGGTTTGGCGGTGGCAAAGTCGAAGGTCGCGTGCGGCTGATCCAGATTCACGTTAGGCACCACATCCAACAGCTCTCGGCGGAAAGCCGCTTTCTTCACCGGGTCCTTCTCCGCCAGGTATACCGAGGCGAAACTGAACACCTGGTTCATATACTGCACGGCCGTTTCGATCTCGGTATCCCAATCCACCAGGAAGCGGCCGTAAAGCTTGTTGTCGTTCACGCGCACTCTCACGCGGATATATTGCGCTTGCGTCTGCATGTCTTTTATTTCGATAGCCTGCTGCATGCCGTTGTAGGCCGCCGTGCTGGGCATCGCGGGGAACGGCAAGCCGGCCAGCGCCCAGCCATGCTCGCCGGTGCCGCTGGTGTGCGATTGGTAGAAACGCTCTGAAGCGGCCCGGCACCAGGACGCCGCCTCCAGGTAGCGCTTGCAGAAATACGGCCGGTTGGTCACCAGCCACTCGTTGCCGCTCTGGTAAATCGGGTTTGCCGGGAAGGTTTTGTGATAAGCATCGAAGATGAAGCCGCCGAAGGTCGGCCCGGCGGCCGACGGGATGCTGACCGACAGCGTGGGATTCACCTGATTGCCAAGCTTGCTGAAGACGTGCTTGGTCTCCAACTGCTCCAGCACCTTGTGATGCTTGTCATCCTTTTCATAATATCCGCCGTAATCGTTCACCACCGAATGGACGAAGATGTCGTTGGCGTAGTGGGTCATCCAGCCGAGGGCATAAGCGCGCTCCTCGTCGGTGGTCGCGCAATCGAGAAGGTTTACCGCCAGTTCCGCTTTCCGGTCGCTGTAATGCGTTTCCTTGCCCACCGAGGTGAAGGCGGAAGCGGTATCCAGCTTCGTCATCACCACCCCGAGGACATCCGGCCCTTGCGCGCCGCTCAGATACGCGTTCAGATTGGCATCGACCGCCGCCCGCGCCGGACCGGACAGGAATCGCTTGGCCTGCAGCGCCACGTAGGTGTGGCCGGCCATCTGCCCCGCTACTCCCGGCATGGCGCTCGCCAGCAGCAGGCAGGCTAGTATTCCAAACCAGCCGGTCAGAACCGTCAACATCATATTCCGCATGGTATTCCTCCGGGGAAGTGCTTGGAAGTTATGCTTATTACCTTGGTATTATTCCTGCTTATCCGCATTTTTTTCCTCGATAGATATTTGGCGTAAGTATGGAAATATGGTAAGTTATCCCTCGTCCTATGCTGATCAATTATCACAACCACACAAATTGGAGCGACGGCCGGGCGACGCTGGCGGAGATGATTGCCGGGGCGCGGGCGGCGGGGCTGGCGGAGTTCGGGATTTCCGATCACTATGCGCCGTTTCCGGACGGTCGCACGGTGGACTGGGCGCTGCCGCCGGATTTCCTACCCGAGTATACCGAACGCATCCTGGCGTCGAAGGCGGCGGAGACCACCGGGCTGATTATTCGCCTGGGCGTCGAAATCGACTTCTTCCCGGAAACCATCGAGGGGGTGAAGGTCGAGCTGGCGCAGTATCCCTTCGACTACCTGATCGGCTCCGTGCACTTCGTGAAGCCCGGCCCGCACTTCTTTCCCATCGACTTCGATGCGAGTTACTGGGAAGCGCTGTCACCGGAAGAGGTCAATACCATCTGGCGGCTGTACTGGCGGCAGATCCGCGCGCTGGCGGAGAGTCAGTGCTGCGACTTCATCGGCCACCTGGACCTGCCGAAGAAATACGGCTTCCTGCCGACCGCCGATCTGACCACCGAGGTGAATGACGCGCTGGATGCCGTCGCCGCCGCTGATCTCGCCATCGAGATCAACACCGCCGGCTGGCAGAAGCCGATCAACGAGGCGTATCCCTCGCTGATCCTGCTCCGTGCCGCGCGCGAGCGGGACATTCCGCTGCTCATCAACGCCGACGCCCATACTCCCGCCGATGCCGCCGCCGATTACGACCGCGCCCGTGCACTTGCCCGAGAGGCGGGATATGCGGAGTTGGTGCGGTTTGAGCGACGGCAGCGTTTTACCTATCCGCTATAAAGCGTGACATCATGGCCTACTCTTGCGAACAATTCACTAACGATTTACGGGCGCTGGGCGTGCAGCCGGGCGATCTGCTCTTCGTGCACTCATCCCTGAAAAGCCTCGGGCCGGTGGAGGGCGGCGCGGCGACGGTGATTACCGCATTGGAGCGTGCCATCGCGCCGGACGGGTTGGTGCTGATGCCATCGTTCAACCTGGTGGCGCGCGATCAGCGTGCGGCAACCTGGGACCTGGATACCACACCTTCCACCGTGGGCTATCTGACCGAGTTCTTCCGGAAACTGCCGGGCACCTGCCGCTCGGACCACTACTCGCATTCGGTGGCGGCGCGCGGGCAGGGGGCGGAGGCATTTGTGGCCGACCACCGCTCACCGGAGGGCGACGATTCTCCCTGGGATCTGGCGCCCTGGGGGAAAACCTACGGCACGCATTCACCGATGATCAAGGCGTATGCTGCCGGCGGGAAGGTGCTGATGCTGGGGGTCGATTACCACTCCTCGACGTATATTCATGTCGTGGAAACCCGGCACTGGCAACGGCGTCGCATCGCCAATACCGAGGCGCAATATACCTTCCTCAACCGTGACACGCTGGGTGCATTCTGGGATGCCCACGGCACGCTTAACCGCGGGAAGGTAGGCGACGCCGACTGCCGGCTCTTCGCCATCCGCGATTTCGTCGATACCTTGCTCGAAGAAGTGACGCGACACTCCGCGAAGTGGCTCAACGGCTAAGAAACCAGCGCAGATCCCCGCAGATCCCCGGCTCCAGCGATATTTCGTGCGTAAAATTGGCTAAGTTCGGGATCTGGAAAAGGGGATGTTTTTCCAACAGGCACTTGCTCTATACCCAAAAATCAGCGGTTTTAAACCTGTTTTAGGCATTTTTACCCCGTTTTCCCGCAAAGTGCTCGATCCCGAACCAGCCAAAGCGCAGCGACGGTTGCGTTAGTAGATGCCGTCCTGCGTTGGGTCGCGCTGCTGATCCTTCTCCGCCTCGTAGACATACCATTTTGCCACTTTGATGAAGGCGAATACATCCAGGTCGGGGTGAATGAGCGCTTCCTTTTTGCGAAGGTACTCGAATAAGGTCTCATATCGAGGCCGGCAATCCGGGTCACGCTTGAGAAACGCTTCAACGCCAGGAATCCACAGCTCCATTATGTCCAGGTAGATCCCCAGGTAGCGCCAGGACCACTTCACGGCGGCGCAAGTGTCCGCACGGTGACTGCGCACGACCTTGCGGAACCGGCGCACCAGGGCACGCATCTTCGGCAGGTTGTCCAGACCTTCGGCGATCCAGGCGGTTTCTGGGTTGCCGGAATGCACCCGCTCAAAGAAGGGCTCCGCCAGATCGGATATGCGCTGGAAGAAACGCGCGACAGCAGGGCCGTCGGGCCCGTAGGCATCAGTGAAGGTCTCTGCCACAATGCGGCTGAACGGCACGCGCTTATTCCACAGGGTGCGAGCCATCACATCCATGCCCAGGTTGTGCGGGAAGGACTGGCGCATGTTCTGGCAACTATTGAACCCATGCAGGCCGAATGTGTCCAGCCCGCGGATGTCTTTGTGCAGCACGCGCGCCAATGTGAACTGGGCCAGGTCGCGGTACGGCGCCCAGATGAGGTGGTAGTCGAAATCGAAGCCTTCGCCGTGGAAGAGCCCCTGCCAGGCCTTCAGGTAGGCCAGGTTTCCGCCGGCGGTCAGCGGGAAGTCCAGCTTGTTGCGCTTATACGGCGTCATCGGCTCATCGTCGCGCGCATCCACGAGAGACTCGCGATAATTGCGCGTGATGGGCGCGAACATCAGCACAAAGCGCTCGGGATTATGCAGGCGCTGCTCGACCGGCGGCCAGAGCAGGTCCACGTAAATCAGGAATACGAGCTTTGTCGCCAGGCCGGCCGCCGTCAGTGCGGCATCTACCTCATTGAGCAACAGCACGTACCAATCGGAAGGCTGCGTATCCCGGCAGCCTTCACACTCACAGTTATTATTCGAGCCGTCGGCCAGCCAGATGTGCAGTTCGGTGACATTCGGATGCGTGCGGGCGTAACCCACGATCTTATCGACCATCGCCTGCCGCACGGCCGTAGTGGAGTAGCAGAGATGGCCATTCGGCTCGTATTGACCATCGACGACTGCGCGCTGTTTGGCGTCCGGGCCCAGGTCGTCATCCGCCAGGACGGCATCGATCCAGCCGTGGCCCATGCTCTCAAAGCGCATGCCGCGCTTCTCCATGGCCGCGACGACGGCTTGCTCGATCTTTATCAAGTCGATGGGTTCCTTCGGCAGGAGCGGATTGTCATGGTGATCGTACCAGCGCTCCCAGAATGCCGATCCGCGCGCCAGATCGACCTGGACGAAGAAGCCGTTCATGCCCTGCTTGGCCATCCAGTCGATTAAATCAACGACGTGCTGTTGCGAGGGGGCGCCTTCAATGCAGATCGTGCGGTACTTATATGATGGCGTTTCATCGACGCGGATGCCGGGTTTGATTGGGCTGTCGAGCTGCGGGATGATCTCACCACGCGCGCCGGGCCGAATCCAGCGGAAACCGAGCTCCTGCAGATAACGATACACGGCAAAAAGCACGCTACGCGGATTGGCGCCGCTCAACCGGTACCCCTGACCCTCCGGCTCGATCACAATGCGGTCGTCATCCGACGCCGTGCCGCACAGGCCCAACTGCAATACGGCGGAGCCTGTCTCCGGCTTCTTCACGATCGGAACGGCTTCACCCGTTGCCTTCCGCAGATAGCGCGCCAACTCATGCGCGGCAAAGCGGATGACCGGATGGGCATCAGTGATGCAGATGATGGTTTTCATGAGTGCCTTTCTATTTATCGACGGACTGGCGCCTGCAGCACCACGTCGCGGACATCGGCGACCGTCTGGCCGAGGGCATGCCGCTCCGGCATACCGAGACGATGATAGACCCGGTGGCCCCAGCGCAGCACGTACCATTCGCCTCCCCGGCTGCTGGGGACGATGCCGACGGGGCGCGGCGCCATTAAGCCGACGGCGGCGGTAATGTCAATTTCACGCAGGATGGCGGGCAAATACCCGCCGGTGACATGTGATTCAGGCGGATCGACCATGAAGACGCCGGCGATGTCTTCATGGAGAATCGCATGATACAGACAAGCCACGCCGGCGTCCCCCTGTCCATACAGATACAGCGGCAGATCCGTATATTCAGGCAGTTCTCGCAGATGAGCAATCGTATACCGAAGGTCGTTAAGCCAGAGCAGCGGCAACGTGAGCCCCAGCAGCGCGCCGACCCGCTGCACGTCTTTACTGCCATGATTCAAGGCCGGGGCATTCACGCCCGTTCCTCGCGGCTCCAGCAGCGCCACCGCGTCGCCGGGGAAGGCGGAGGCTACCTCGAGGGATAGACGAAATATGTCCTGCTCGACACCGCAGACAGCGAGGATGAGACGAGGTGTTTCCGGGCTCACCGCGGGCACCTCCAGCCACGTTTCCATGCCGCCAATTTCACCGCGATACCGGTTATGGCAGCGATGCTCGAAGGTTGCGGTTTCCGTCGTACGATCGAGCCAACTGAAGACATTGTTGCGCAGCCGGGTCACCGCCTCCGCGCGCATCGCCGGCCATTCCTCCGCGCTGCGCGGCAGCGGATGGCTCGCGGTAAGCGTCATCAGCTCCGGCAGCAGGTCCAGTCGATCCGGCACCGGTCGATCGCCGTTGAAGACGCTTCCGTGCGGCTCGTCAATCTCCCGCGGGCCGTGGGGCAGCACGGGCCTTGTCTCACCAAGCATGTGCATGTCGAACCAGCGCTGCGTCTCGGATGCCGCCGGCTCGACCTGCCCGTGCCCGCCAGGGTATTCCAGTAACCGGCAGTTCTCCTCGCAGCCGTAGAGGCGGTAGATTTTTCGGGTCGAGTCGACCAGCGTGCGAAATTCTTCCGGGCAGTACAGGCCGTCCGCCGCCCCGAAGCCGAACATCACCGGCCGCGGCGCGATCAAGGCGGCGAAATCGATATTATCTTGCTGGAACAGGCCCATGGCATACATACAGTCGCACTGGTCCCGGTATCCGCGGTTGGCGATGGTCAGCTTCAGCGACGCCACGCCGACGATGGGCACGGCGGCGGCGAGGCGTTCCTCGGCGACGGCGAGAAAGAAGCTTTGCGCCCCTCCGCCAGAGCGGCCGATGACGCCGATGCGCTGCGAGTCAACCTCCGGCCGGCTATTCAACAGTTCAAAGGCGCGCAAGCCGTTCAACAACTCGCCGCCGGCGCCGGTGTAGCCCCGCGAAATCCAGTCCAGCCGCGTGCCGGTATACATGCCGCGATGGAAGCCAGTGTTGTCGGTCTGCTGGATGGTGTCGAAGACGAAACAGGCATAGCCGCGGCGCGGCCAGACCAGGGTAGAACCGGAAGTATCGCCTACCGCGCTGGAGCAATGGCCGCAGGGGTGGAGCACCGCGGGCACGGGGTGCGCCGGCAGGGGATCAGGCAGCAGCAGGTTGCCGGTGCCCCAGACATCCGGCAACAGTTGATATGCCAGTCGGAAGGCGCGGTATCCGGGACCGCTTAATTCCCCATGGCAGGTCACCGCCAGGTCGCAGGACGGCACATCATGCACCCCCATCGAGCGCAGGAACTGCTCCCGCCGGCGCGTGCGCTCATGCTGCCATTGGTCGAGGGTAGTGATGCCATCCAACGCGCGATCGGTAATATCTGCTGCCGTATCGACATAATACTGCCAGAGGGTTTTATTCATTGCATAATTCCTTTGCGGCGAAATTCACAGCCAACTGCCGCCAGCGGGCGTGGTCGGCGCCCAGGTCGTCGATGCCGCGCGTGAGAAGGCGCCGGTTGCCGCCGTCGCGGCCCATGACCCACAACTCCGGTTGGCCGCCGACTTCCACGCGTCCGACGACCAGGCGAGCGCCGTCCGGCGACCAGACCGGGCGGAAATACCAGGCAGGCGGATCATCATGCGTTATCGGTGTGACGGCGCCGGTGTCCGGAGCAATCAGGCAAAGCTGAGTGCCGCCGCGCGCCAACTCGGGCCGGTAGTCGCGGTTGAAATGATCGAGATCCGGCTGACCGGCACGGTATGGCCAGGCGGTCTGCGATTCGGGCAGCAGCAGCGCGGCGGCGATGCGGCCGTCCGGCGACCAGGCCGGGCCGTTGGAGCCGCTGCTGTGCCGCTCCGGCGTGCCCATGGCGGCGGCAAACCAGTGCGACTGGCCGCTGGTCAGGGCGCGGTGCTCCGAGCCATCCGGCCGGCTGAGCCACAGGTCGGAGTGGTCATGCCCGGGATCATCCCGGTGGGCGCAGCGCTGGTACAGCAGCCACTGCCCGTCCGGCGACCAGGCCGGCGCGAAGTTGAGCCACGCGGGATCGCCGGCAATCAGCTTCCGGTCACCACTTCCGAGATCGATGACGAATATTTCATATCCACCGCCGCCGGGCGCGCCGGTGATGTGAAACGCCACCTGGCGGCCATCCGGGTTTAACGCTGACCCGTACGCATAACCAGGGCTGGCAAAGCAGACTTGATGACCGCTGCCATCCAAGCCGGCAGCATAAATACTTGCCACGCCTTCATTATTTTCGATGACCAGCAGCCGGTCGTCAGGCAACAGGCCGATAATGCTCGCGTAAGGCGGCAAATCCATCTCAAGCATGCTCTGCGCGGCGAAGTCATACCGCCAAAGATGCGTTTTCGCGAAGGCCAGGCCATCCGGATCACCGAAGGCGGCGTGCGGATTCCCTGGCGGCTCGCGGCTCCACAGTACCGCCTGCCGCCCGTCGGGAAACAGGTAGGCCAGTTGCCAGCAGACCTGATTCGGCGCGCGGAACTCCGGGTAGCACTCACCGCTTCCATCCGGCAATATCATCCCTATGCGGCTATCGGAGATGTAGAAAATGACATCTGTCAGCATCGTACACCTTTTCAGCTTTGTTGCAGGTAACGCGCCATGCGCGCGGCGACCAGTTGGCCCGGCAGGCAATACGGCGCCAGCTCGTGCGTGGGCGGGAGTGACACCTGCTCGTAGGCGGTCAGGTGGCCATCCGCCTGGTGATAGGCCACGTGACCATACAGGCTGAGCAGGAAATCGTCCTTCCGCCCGAGTTGCCAGAGCCCGAGCAGGTAGTCCGCGAGCGGCCAGTCGTCCAGGTGGTCTTCAAAGCGGGTCATGCCGCAGAACTGCCCGCCGGCGGAGAGCCGGGCATCGACCAGGCGGTGGGCGAGCTGTGCGGGTAAAATGCCGCTGGACAGTAGTTCCGGCCAATACCGGTAATTGGTATAGGAGGCATATGTCGAGGCGGTCAACGCGGCGGGCACCGGGGCAGATTCCACTTGCGGCGACAGCCACCACCCGTCCGCCGGCCAGGCGCTGCCGATTGCCGCCAGCGTATGCCGTGCCAGGCAATGCGCGGTGCGGCGAATTTGTTCAATCGGTTGCCGCGTCGCGAATCCGGTTTGGTCGGCGAGATCAGCCCAGCGCAATAGACCGCGGGCGACCCACGCATTGTTATGAAAGTAGCGGTTGCGCTCGCTGTGCGCGGCATCGCTGACGTTATTCGGGTCGGCGGTAGAGATGTCTGCTTCGGGGATGCCCGGCAACAGGCCGCATGTTTCCGCAGTCTGCGTGCAGAGATTCAGCAGATAACCTGCCAGCCGGTCCAGCGCATCTCGCCCTTGCGGCCACCATCCCTCGCCGCCAGCGCGCTCGTGCAGCAAGGCGGCGGTGTGCAGCAACTGCCCGTATTCGCTCAACGATGGGCCGTAATAGTTGATGCTGCCGTCCGCCTTGACGAAATTCGCCAACCAGTAGCGGAACAATTGCGCGGCGCGTTCGTGCAGCCCCCAGGCGGAAAGGGCATCGACTGCCGCGATAATGATGGGCGGGAAGCCGTCATGGCGCTCGTCGGCGTAGTGCTTGACCCCATATTTCGGATGGTCGCCCTGGAAGGTCAAATCGATGAAGGCCAGGCCGGTTTTTACCGAAAGGTCCAGATACGGATGGCCGGTATCCACTTCCGGCGCGGTCACCAGCCGCTTTACCCGGTCTGCGACTTCGGCGGGGTCGAAAGCCGGATCGCCGGTTGTCGGCGGCGGGTAGAGCTGTCGGATCCGGTCGAGATCGGGTGAGCCACCCCGCTGAAGCAGCGCATCTTTGACCGGGTCCGTTAAGCCGATATTGTGAGTCATGCCATTCATGGGGTCGGCACCCTTTCGCCGGCCAGCAGCGCCATCGCTTCCGGACAGCCGTACATGGTGCTGCTGTATTCCTTGCCCTGGCCGGGACCCGGTTGGATCGGTTGCGCCAGTAACCGCTTGAACTTGGCTTCCCAGGCCAGGCGCAGGATGCGCAGGTGCTCGGGACTGCGGGTGATGGCGACGGAGTTCACCAGGGCCATGATGATTACACCCATCTGTTCTATCGGCGGGGTCGCCGGGCAAGAGGAGATGCGCCAGTCGCGCCACTCCTCTCGCCATGTGTCATTGTTCACGAACGTCACCGCGTGCTCAATCGCCGCCGGCAGTCGCTGATCGCCCGATAACTGATAATACCGGCTCATGCCGTTGATCAGCACGGCAGTGACGAAACCGGCCATGCCCACATGTTGGGCTTTTACGCAATAACAATCGGCGGGATAAAGCGAAGTGAGCCAGCCACCACAATTCGGGTCCTGCCATTCCAGGGCATCGTCCACCAGCGTTTTCATCGCCCGAAGGTAGCGCGGGTCACCATTGAGTTCATACGCGGCCGCCAGCGCCAGCAACGGCCAACCTGTGATCCGTCCGCTATGCGGGTCATCAAGCATAAACGGGAACTGCCGGTCCTCGACGAGCTGCGCCAGATTGTCGCAGATGCGCAGCGCCGTCTCCTTCAGGAAGGGATCGCCGGTCAGGCCGTATTGCCGCACGGTGCCCTGCACGAAGATGTGGCAGACGTGGAACGGCTCCAGACAGAGGTGCGGGCGCGGATTGTCTCCCTCGACCCGGTTCTCGACGAACAGTGCTCTAATGCGGTCAAGGGGATAAAAGCTGCCCACGTGTCCCAGCGAGTGGGCGTGCACCATGCCGGGCCGCGGGGGAAAGCCGGGGTACTTGATCGGCGTGCAGGCCAGGAAATACTCCGCCAGTTCTTCATTGACGCTGTGCACGGTATCTACTTCGGTGGAGTGGCGCGCGGCGGCATCGGCGGCGTAAAAGTAGCGCGGGTCGCCGGTGCGTGCAAACTGCATGAGCATTTGATTGGAGGTGTCATATTCGTGGTTGCCCCAGTTCACCTTGCGCTCGCCGAACCAGTCGCCCCAGTTCATTGCGCCATAATCGCGGTCCACCGCAATGGCATGCTGGTAGGCGCTGAACAGGTTTTCCGCCCAGGCGTCGTATTCGCGCATCTCCGGCGCGCCGGCGGGCGCAATGTCGCCCCACACGCCGGTGGCAAGGGCTTGCGTGGGATCGGCGGACGGGATGAGCGGCGCATTGGCCATTTCCGCCAGCGCCTGCCCATGATGCTCCAGGGCCAACCATATGTCCCAGCGCCTGGCCTGCCCGGTGCGGAGGCGGTAACACTCCCCTTCGAACAGGTACTGGTGCTTATACCAGGGTTGCATGTCCGCGTAATCGCCTTCGGCGAAGCGCGGGAAGAGTCCGACCGTCCATCCTCCCGGTGAGAACTCCAGACTTTTGGGCCATTGCTGCCAGAAGTCGCGCACGGCGATGCATAACCTTCCCTGTTGATTCTGGATGGCCGCCCAGCCAGGCGCATGTCCTTCTTGGGCAACGCCATTATACCGGAAGCTCCGGTCATCGCATTGGAACCAGCCGGTGCCGGAGGCTGCTGACCTATCATACTTCGTGCGCTTATCATCCCGTGCTACGACTGACAGATTCAGACTGCGGATCGGCTGCAGGATGCCGCTGTCGGCGTCCACCAGGATCATGGGCTCCAGGCGGATCAGCGAGAGGCCGGCATATACCGAGGCGCGCAGGCGGAACTGGAAGAGGCGCCGGCCATCCGGCGTAAAAAAGTTGCCGCGCAAGGCCAGCGTGCCGCGGAGCGGTCCGGCAGTTTCAATCGCACAGGACTCGGGGATCGCCCGGCAAACTGCCCCCTCGCCGTCGGTCAACTTAAAGTCAATATTCCAGCGGCCGATGATGTCGAGCAAGGCATCTTGCGCCTGTGTGATATCAACCTGCCCGGCATGCAGGCCGGTCGGGCCTTCGGCGCAGCGGATGGGGGTGGCAGGCAGCGCGGGAGATTCCGCTTCGCCCCAGGACAGCACATAATCGAGGGTATCGCAGGAGGTGACATCCGCCTGGAAATCAAGCAGCACCCAGCGGGCGCTCCCGTCCGGCCAGTGCGCCAGCACGGCGGTCTGGAGCGGCACGGGAGCGCCCGAGGCATCATACAGGGAGAACAGGCTCCCGGGGGGAGCCTGTCCCTGCGCGATGGGCACGCCGCCTGATACCGGCCAGACGCCGAAGAGACCGGCGCTGTTCCGCACGCTGAGTCGTAGAGAATGCTCACCGATCTCTTTCATGTCTCTGCCCTTTCGTCTTTACACGATTGGCGCCACCGGAACCGCTGCCGGCCGGTAGGTATCCACCAGACTGTAGACCCGCAGCGCCTGCCACTGCGCGGCAGTGACCGGTCCCTCAGTCTCCACCTCGACCGTTACCGGCGCGCCGGGCAGCAGGTGCAGATAGTTGGCGGAGCCGCGGAGCCCCACCCCATCCAGCGACAACCAGGCCCACATGGCCGGCTTTTCCGTGGTCAGCGTGACGACGGCATGCCGGTCGTCGCGCGGCTCGATTTTGAGCGCAATCCCGGGCTCCTGCAGGTTGACGTGCTTCGGCCGTACGAAGTGGGTCAGGTTGCTCGTCACCGACTTGCCGTCGACCAGGTAATCGATGGCCAGCAGCAGATTGCGCGGAGCGTGCTTCGCTAACTGCGCCTTCAAGTCGAGGGTCTCAACCTTCGCGCTGGACAGGGAAGCGATGTTCGCATCGAAGCGCCCGGAATCCACCTTCTCACCGGCGACGGTGATCAACTGCCAGCGCACCTCGCCGGCGCTGGCCGTGCGCAGGTCATTGGTCAGGTGAATCTCCACCGTGCCGGCTTCCAGATCCTCGACGGCGGAAACGAGCAGCGGTGCGTAGAAGGCCTTCGCCATGTAATGCAGCGCCTTCCAGCGGCCGAAGAAGTCCAGCGAGGCCCAACTGGCTACCTGCCAATTGTCATTGATCTGCCAGTATAGCGTGCCCATGCCGCGCGGCATGGAACGGCGCCAATGCTCGATGGCATACTTCATCGCCATACCCTGCAGGATCTGGCTCAGCCACAGCGACATCTCGAAGGAGGTGGGCAGGCGGAACCAGTCGAGCATATACTGCATGATGATGGTGTTGCCCGGCCCGCAGCGCTGATGATGCTCCATTACGTAGGCGGTGACGTTGCGGTCCTCCGGCTCGGTATAGGTGTAGGCGGTGAGGGGCTCGGGGAAGGACTGGAAGCCGAACTCACTGTTGAAGCGGTGCGGGCAGGTGCGATAATACTCGAAGGGCTGGCGGCCGTGCCAGACCGCCCAGATGTGAGTGTCGCCGCGGGTCGGGTCGTTGGCATCGTTCCGGTTGTCGCCCGGCGTATGCGGGCTGCTCGGCCAGTAATCGGTGTCGGGATCCAGCTTCGCGACGACGCCGGGCAGCAACTCATCGAACAGGCGCTTATAATCGACCCAGCGCATCTTCAACGGCAACGTGGGATCATCGCTGGCCATCTGGCCGGATTCCAGCTCGTTGTTGCCGCACCAGAGGCAGAGGCTGGCATGGTTGCGCAGCCGGCGCACGTTGTCTTCCGCCTCCGCGCGCACATTTTCCATGAAGACGGCATCATCGGCGGGATACAGCGCGCAGGAGAAGATAAAGTCCTGCCACAGGCACAGGCCCAGCTCATCGCAGATATCGTAGAGCGTGTCGGCTTCATACAGCCCGCCGCCCCAGACGCGCAGCATGTTCATATGGGCGTCGGCGCAGCTTTGCAACAGGCCGCGCAGCCGCTCCGGCGTAGTGCGGGTGTAGAGGGCGTCGTCCGGGATCCAGTTGCCGCCCTTGGCGAAGAAGGGCACGCCGTTGGCGGTGAACTGGAAGCTCTCGCCCCACTGGTCCGGGTGGCGGTCCAGCTTGAGCGTGCGCAGACCGATGCGGCGCTGCCAGGTATCGAGAATGGCGCCGTCGCCTTCCAGGGTGACGGAGACCTGGTACAGCGGCTGCTCGCCCAGGCCGTTCGGCCACCAGAGCTGCGGATCGGCAATCGCCAATACCGCGACGCCAGCGCCATCCGTTAATTTGAGCGTGGCGCTGGCCACTTCCTTTCCTTCGAACGTCACGGTCACCTTTGCCGTGAGCGCCGTCTCGGGGATGGTCTCGGCGCCGATGGCGACGTTCAGCGTTACCTTGCCGGCCTGCGAGTGGTCCTGCCGCACGAGCACATCGTTCAGGCGCGCGGTGCTGAAGCCGACCAGGCTGATCGGGCGCCAGATGCCGCAGGCGACCAGCGCCGGTCCCCAGTCCCAGCCGTAGTTGCTGGGCATCTTGCGGATGTAGCTGCGCCCGGTTTTTTCATGCGGAGCGCACGTCCACGGACACAGCGAGCGCGCGGCCTCCCGTTCCGCAATATACGGCAATGTGGAGGTGAAATAGATTTCGATGCGGTTCTCGCCTGCGACCAGCACGTTTTTTACATCGAATTCCCAGGTGCGGTACTGGTTGTCGGTCTTCGCGATCTCCATGCCGTTGAGCGTGATGGTGGCAAGGGTGTCTAAGCCTTCGCAACGCAATAAAACACGGTCCTGCGCCAGCAGGTCTGCCGGCACCGTGAAGGTGCGCGAGTAGATCCAATCTTTCTCGGCGATCCACTGCTGCGCCATCTCATTGTCGCGGTAGTATGGATCGTCGACGCGCCCGGCGGCGAGCAGGTCGGTATGAATGGTGCCGGGCACTTGCCCGGTAAAGACATCGGCGGCGTCCTGTTGTTTCACTTGCCAGGCGCCGTTTAATGATAGAATTTGCATTGAAATGCCCCTTTACAGGTTTATCACTTACATGCCGTGATACAGCGTGTTGTTGTACAATGTCGGAACCGCCAGCGGACGGCGGTTGGCGTGAATCCGCATGCCTTTCCCGGCAAAAACCAGCACTTCCTCGCGGCTGTCCCCCCAGAGATCCGCGCGGCAGCAATAGTAGGTACCGGGGTACAGGCCTTCCGTCTCCAGGATATCGTCCGGGACGTCGATTTCGTCCACGACGTCGCCCTGGCCGTTATAGATGGCGATGGGCGATTGGTAGCCGCGCTTGTAGACCAGGATGTCCTGCCGGTCGCCGCTCCAGCGGATATCCATGCAGGCGGCGCACCAGCCGCCCGGGTTTTGCGTCCGCTTCCAGATTTCGCGGCCGTCGATGTCGTACAGCAGCAGGTCGGCGGGCTTGCCTTCCGGCGTGCGCGGGAACCCGCGGTCGATGACCGCCACCTGGAACTCCGAGTCGTCGCGGTATTTGCCGGCGACCACGTGCTGGGCTTCCTGCAGCTCGTGAAACCAGAGCTCGGTGCCGTCCACCGCCATGCAGTGCACGCCGCCGTTGCCGAAGAGCAGCCGCCAGGAGCCGTCGGCCAGCCGTATGACATACGTGGCGTCCTGGTGATGCGGTACGCCCCACGGGTCCTCGATGCTGTCGCCCCAGCCTTCCCAGTGCTTGTTAAAAAGCTCGGTGCCGTCGTGATCGATCAGCGCGTAACCGACGAACACCTCTTCACAACCGTCGTCATCCACGTCCGCCACTGCCGGGCAGTGGCCGGTCGAGCCTTGCCAGTGCCAGAGCACCCGGCCTTCGTGGGAGACGCCCCACATGTTCCAGTATTCGTCTTTCACCACCAGGTCTTCACGGCGACCGCGGCCGGTGAGATCGGCGAAGAGGAAGCCGGAGTCGGCGGGCGCGGGAATGGGGAAGGAATATTTTTCTACGCCGGTCATGCCGTCGAGCACGACCATGGTGGCGTCGCCTTCGTAGCGCAGCGCGCGTTCGCAGATTTTATAATCACGGTAGGCCGGAGGCTCGTCATACAACACGGGCTCGGCGTAATGGGCCTGGCGGACATAGAGCACTTCGTTCCACCCATCGTTGTCCCAGTCGTAAATCGCCACCGGCAGGTCGCCGTAGACAGCAGTGTTCTTTGCAGACGGTGTGCCCACCTGCCACAGGATTTCGCCGGACAGCGTGGTGGCAGTCAGGCAGGAGATACTGCGCTGCCCATAAATGCACTGCGTAAAGAGCAGGTCAGGTGCACCGTCGCCGTTCAGATCGCCGATACGAACGGTCTCGGCGCCGAAGTCAGGCGTGGTAAACGCGCTGACCAGGTGCGTCGACAATGTAGATTCACGGGACATTCGTCACCTCCATTTTTAAGCCGATATATTATTCAGCGCCTCATCAAGATACGCCTGCAAGGTTTCGATCCGGCACCGGCAATTCATGGGCATATAGCGGAAAGAACCGGTTTGCCGGTAATACTCGGCGTTCTTCTGGTGAAAGCGGCCCCGTCGGTCGTAAAATTGCCCCCACAACCCCGTGCCAGGAAATTGCGCCGTCGAGGGAGTGGCGCTTGCCGCCCACTCCGGCGGGAAGAACGCCAGAAAGGGTGGAAAGGCATTCAACCAGGTGCCGGTAGCCGCGTGGATCACCTTCGGATGCTCGCGGCGCACGTCGATCACCAGTCGCTGCAGTTCTCGAAGGCGCGCCGGCGGATCCGCGAACGGCGATTCCGGGGCGGACGGATTGAAGAAATGCAGCTCGATCGCATGGTCCGGCAACTCCTCCCGTTCAGCTAGATTATACTCGAAGAAACCGTAGGGACGGTCCTCGAGCCGCCACTGCTCGACCCCGCGCGCGAGCGCCGGTTCCAGCACTGGCCATAACAACCGGTATCCTTCGCGCTCGAACGCCTCGGAGGTCGGTTCCGCGGCATGACGGTCGAAGAGCAGGCGCAGTTCGAGCAGGATGCCGTCCCATTGCGCATCCTGCCAACCGGACGGGGCGTTATACGGCATGACCTTGCCGTCAAACAGGGAGGTAAAGCGATAAATGTCTACACCAAACGAGAAGACGTCCGCGAAGGGTGTTCCCTGCTGCAGAAGCCGCCAGGCGACATGCAGGAAGAGCGGTACCAGGCCTTCCACTAAATCGCGTCGATCTTCAAGCGTGATGGGCATCAGCAGTCTCCGTTTTCTGTAAACACCGAGTTCAATCGATGGTCCTCGCGCCGAATCTCAATGCAAACAGGTCGGCGTCCTTCATGACAATACGCAGGCGCACCGGCTGACCGGCAAGGCGTGAGACGTTCGTTCCCTGCCGCCAGGCGACGACGCGCTTGATGTCATCGCCGATCATCTCCGGGCAATCGTCGAGCGTAAAGCCGGGAATCGGCGTGCCATCGGCTGCCTGGATTTCGACCCGCACGAAACCCGGTGCGCCGGTGCGGTAGTTGATCTCCAGCGCCTGCCCGGTGAAGGTCAGCGGCTTGGTGATCATCTCGCCGCCGGCCCACGGCGCGGTGAGCGAGGCAAAGCCGTCGGTGCGCAACAGCAACCGCTCGATGTGCCAGGTCTGCTGCGTATAATGGCGGCAGACGAAGAACATGATCCGGTCAGGCCCACACGGATGAAGGCCCGTCAAGGGGTAGTTTGCGCGGGTGACCCAGTTCTGTGCGCCCGGGCCGGGACGGACAAAGGATTCCATGAATGTCCGGTCATAACGGGTCGACCCCGCGCGACTGGTCAACAACACGGCATCCGCGCAATCGTTGCAGCCATCAGGATGCGCCGTTTCAATCCCCGCGGCCTGCGCCTCCGTCAATGCGCGCCGGCCTTCCATGAAACGGGCTGTCAGCGCCAGGTAGATGTGCGAAGCGCGGAAATACGGCTGGGTGTTGTTGACGTAGAACTGTTCGCGCGGCGTACCGCCGTAATCCATCGGCACGGATTTCGACCAGTTCACCAGGTCCTTCGAGATCGTGCGCGCCATGGTGCGGCGCCGGATGCCATCGACGGTGTCGCAGATGCGGAAGTAGAGCACATACTGCCGCTCGACTTCGCTCCAGAACAGTGTGTTGCCGCCGTCAAAGGCGTTATCCAGCGTGGTGACCATCTGCGAGCGGGCCACATCCCGGCGGAAGCGGAAGCCGTCCGCGGAGAGCCATAGCACCATGCGCTTGGCGCCGCCGGGATCGCGCATGGCCGTATGCTTCTCTCCGCTGACCGGTTCGCTGGTAATCGCCTTGATGCACTCATCCGCCGGCACGCCCGGCCGCGTGTCGACCCAGGGGGTACAGGGGAAGGACAGCTCGGGAAGTCCTGCCTCCGAAACGATAATGTTATTGTTCTCCCAGCCGGGCTGCGCAAACAGGTTCAACACCGGCTTGGTCCACGAGATGCCATCTTCACTGATGGCGACACAGCCCACGCCGTTCTGATCGCTTTCGATATCGGACCACCCCCGGTAATACAGGCGGTAGCAATTTCCGTGGTGAATCACCGACAGGCCGAAATTGCATGACCCTTCCCAGGGGCGGTCGATGCGCAGCGCTACTCCGGCGGAAACCGGCTCATGCAGCCGCAGATGCGTGCCTTCCATGCGGTCGATGAGATATCGATCGACAAACAATTCCCGGCGATCATTGAGGGTGATCACTTCATGTAATATCGTCGAGTCACTCATTGTAAGCCGCCTTCCGCCGGGTCAGAGCCAACTAATCCAGCACGCCAGCCGGCAGGTCCTGCGGGAACGCCTCGGGCTGCGCGCAGGTGCTCTCCAGCTCGACCGTGCGGCCTTCGAGCGATGATTTCTCGAACGACAGCATGATCTCCAGCACATGATATGCCTGCTCCGCCGAGCAGCGGTGCGGCCGGTTATCCCGGATGGCGTGCGCCATGTCGGCGACGCCGATGCCGCGCGAGTTCTCGGCATAGCGGTGCGTGAGCGGCATCTCCTGCCAATCTTCTTCGCCGTTCCGATATAACTTCACGGGACCGCCGAATGTATTCGGATCGGGGATGATCAGGCTGCCCTCCGCGCCGTAGAGTTCGAGCGGCGTATGGGTATGGCGGCGCACGTCGAAGCTGATGCCCGCGGTCACCACGGTGCCGTTGTGGAACAGCAGCGAGCCGCTGTTGTGCGTGGGCACTTCCACCGGCAAGTGCTCGCCGAAGTGCTCTTTGCAGCCGGCAATGCGCTCATCGAAGCTCTTTACCGCCATGGCGGAGACGGCCTTCACCGGACCGAGCAGGTGCACCAGCGCCGTCATGTAATACGGGCCCATGTCCAGCATCGGGCCGCCGCCGCGTTGGTAGAAGAACGCCGGGTTCGGATGCCAGCCCTCCGGCCCCCACCCCATCATGAAGGCGGTGCCGCTGAGCACGCGACCGAGACCGCCGTCGTCCAATATTTTCCGGCAGGTCTGCAGCCCCGCGCCGAGGAAGGTATCGGGTGCGCAGCCGGCGCGCAAGCCCTTCGTTTTCGCCAACTCCACCACGCGCTTGCCGTCTTCCAGGGTGGTCGCCAGCGGTTTCTCGCAATGTACGTGCTTGCCCGCCTCCAGCGCGCGCAGGCTCACCTCGGCGTGCACCTTCGGCACGGTCAGGTTGATCACGATATCGATATTCGGGTCAGCAAGCAGATCATCCACGGTGCATGCCGTAACGCCATTCTTCTCAGCGGCCTCCAGCGCCGCTTCCATGCGGATGTCCGCACAGGAGACCATGCGCAGGATGGGGAACATTGCGCACCCGTTGAAATAGGCCTGGGCGATGTTGCCGCAGCCGATAATCCCGACACCAAATGTCTTTGCCATGAATGTGTTCCTCTCTATCAGCGATTGCCTGCTGCCAGGCCGTTTTCCGTCAGATAACGATAACTGGATTCCACGCACGTGAACATGTCGGTCTCGCTGTCGTCCTGTTCGACGACCAGCCACTTTGTCACCGGACCGGCAGCGTTGATGACCGCCGGGATGTCCATCTTGCCGCTGCCTACCGGCAGCAGCGGGCGATTGCGCTCCAGCGTGCCGTCCTTGATATGCAGCAACGGGCAGCGATGGCCGTATTGCTTGACCAGCGCCACGGGGTCATTGGCGCCGAAGTTCGACGCCCAGTAAGTATCCATCTCGAAGCGGACGTTGGGCGCCAGTCTGGTGAAGACATCGAACTTGAGCTGACCGTCCTCCAGCCGCTCGAACTCCATCCAGTGGTTGTGCAGGGTCAGCGTGATGCCGGCGGCGCGCAGCGTGTGGTCCATCTTCTCCACCATCTCCGCGGTGGCGGTGATCGACGCCAGATCCTTGAACTCGTTCTCGCCGTAACCGCCGATCACGGTGGTGACGCCCAACTCGCCCAGGGTGTCGATGGTCTCCGGCAGGTTATCCGCGGTCGCCCACGGCGAATGCGTGGAGGAGATGACCATGCCCAGGTCCTCGACGATGCGCCGGAATTCCTGTGGGGCGATGCCATGCAGTCCGGCCGGCTCGACGCCTTTATACCCGATGGCGGCGACGCGTTTCAACACGCCGACAAAATCGTCTTGTGCAGCTTCGCGCAACGTGTAGAGTTGCAGCGCGATGGGTCTCATAATATTCTCCTTCATCTTCTTTCAAGCGCATTTGCGCCGGACCAGACCGATAGTACGGCCTCTATTCGGGAAAAACCTTGATTTTTCCGCCAATTAATCGCATTATTCAGCCATGAGCATGGACATTCTCTCCTATGAGGCATTCTGCAGGTTGTCGGGTTTCAGCGTGGATCCCTGCGGCGTCAATATGCAAAATTTGACGAGGGGGTATAAGCTCCACGCGCATGACTACCTGGAGATCGTCATCATCTACGGCGGCAGCGCCGACCACCATATCAACGACCAGACGTACCGCGTGAGCACCGGCGATGTCTTCGTGATCCACGGGGAGACACAGCACGGTTTTTCCGGGACGACGGCCGATTTCCACGTCTGCAACGTCTTTTACCCGCACGACTCCGCCTGGGTGCCGCACGACCGCCTGTCCACGCTGCCCGGGTACCAGGCGTTGTTCGTCCTGGAACCTATTCGCCGCCGGGGGCAGGATTTCCCTTCTCGCCTGCGTCTCGATCCGCTGGCGATGCATGATCTGATGGCGCTGGCGCAGCGGTTGCGCGACGAGTTGGACCGCCAGGTGCAGGGCTACCTGTATATGGCGCAAGGCTACCTGCTGCAGTTGATCATCACGATCAGCCGGCTGTATGCCGGCCTGCATGATGAGCAGGCGATCGGCTTGCTGCGCTTGAGCGATGCCGTCATCCACATGGAGGAGCACTTCCGCGAGCCGTTAAAAATTGGAGAGTTGGCGATGCGTGCGGTGATGTCCGAACGGCATTTCAACCGGCTGTTTCGGCAAACCTTCCAGATGGCTCCCTCCGAGCGATTGCTGGAGCTGCGCATCCGCCACGCCTGCCGCCTGTTGCCCGAGCGACAGATGAACATCACCGAAATCGCCTATGCCTGCGGCTTCCGCGACAGCAACTACTTCACCCGCCAATTCCAACGGCTGGTCGGCTGCACACCGCGCGCCTACCGGAAGTCACAGGCAGGCGACGTGGTGGAAGAGTAAACCACAATACTGTTCACATAGGCGGTTGCGGTGTGCCTACACGGGCCCTCTCCCCCCGGCCCCCTCTCCCAATTCTGGGAGAGGGGGAGCTGTTTGGTGAAGGGGAGGATGAAATGCAAGAGGTATTAAGAATAAACGAGCCGTTCCCCTACCCGTTTCCCTTCTCCAGCAACACCTTCTGACGATAGGCTATCGGCGTGGCGCCGAAGTGACGGCGGAAGCGGCGGCAGAAGTAGGAGACATCGGGAATGCCGGTTCGCCGGGCGATGATGGGGAGCGGAGCGTCGGTCTCGGTGAGCAGCACGGCGGCACGGTCCATGCGCAGGTTGATGAGGCGCTCGATCACCGATTCGCCGGTGGCCTGCTTGAAGATACGCGTCAGGTGTGGGACGCTGACCCCGGCATGGGCGGCGATGTCCTCCAGGGTGAGTGGCCGGTCCAGGTTGTCTTCGATAAACTGCAGGGCGGAATCGACGGGGGCGATCAGATTGGGCTCGTGTGGGCGCACCGAAGGACTGGCGCCCAGCGTGAGCAAGCGGCTGATCAATACACCTAGCCAGGCCGCTGCTTGATCAGGCCAGCCTGGCGCTCCGTCCTGCGCCACCGCGAGCAAGCGCGCAATATCTTCGAGCTGTTCCGGCCAGCATGGCCATGCCGTCGGCATCGGCACGTTGATGGCCGGCTCCACCTGGATCCACAGCACCAGGCGCAGGCACTCGCTGTCCGGTGCGCCCCAGGCATGCGGAGTGCCGGGGCTGTAAAAGACCAGGTGGCCGGGCCCCAGGCGTTGCGGCGGCTCGGAGGCATACATCGCCTCTCCTGCCAGCAGGATGCTGGCTTCGTAAAAGGAGTGGGCGTGTACCCCCATCTTCCATCCCGGCAGCATTTTATACGGCTTGCATTCCAGTAGGCGGATTTGGTGATCGGCCAGTCCAATCGAGGGCACCGCCTGCAGGATATGCCGGCAGACCCGGCGTAAGGTGATCCAGTTGTCCGGAATTTTCTGTGCTGTCATTTTCAGCCCTGTTGCAGTTCATCAAAGAGTACCATGACATGATCAGATCGTCCAATGACATGCCCGGCGAATTACCGTACAATCACGAAGACTTCACCAGCGGAGGGAGTGAACCCATGCTCGGAAAAACGCTCTGGTCTTTCTACGCCGAAGAGGCACAACGGCAACTCGAGGCGGCAACGGCAGGACTCACCACGGCACAGGCCTGGGAAGCACAACGACCCGAGCTATACCGGCAGTTCATGCGCTCAATGGGCCTGGACCCGCTGCCGGACCGCGGCGACCTGGCGGTGCAGACACGCGGTGAGTTCAGCGGCCAGGGATACCGCGCCACCAGCCTGGCCTGGCAAATCATGCCGGACTGCTGGGCGAGTGGGCAATTGTATTTGCCCGACCCGCTGCCCGCCAGCAAGCTGCCAGGCGTGCTCTACGTCTGCGGTCACCACCTTATCGGTATTCACGGCTACCAGGACCACGCCATGTCCTGGGCACGGCGGGGATACGCCTGCCTGGTCGTCGATACGGTCGAGCAGCATGACAACCGCGGCGACCATCACGGCTTGTGGACCGGCCAGCGCCCGGACTGGATCAGCCTGGGATATACTGCCGCCGGCGGCGAGCTGTGGAACTCCATGCGCGCGCTGGACGTGCTGGCCGCGCGCCCGGAAGTCGACGCCGACCGCCTGGGCACGACGGGCATCTCCGGCGGCGGGGCGGCCAGCTTCTTCCTGGCCATGGCCGATCCGCGCATCAAAGTGCTGGCCTCGGTGGCGGGCATCTCCACCCCGGCCTACGCCATCCGCGACCGTTTTCTGCAGGGGCATTGCGACTGCATTTATACCTATAATTATTATGGGCACGATATCAGTAAATTCGCCGGACTGCTGGCGCCGCGGGCGGCGCTGTACGCCTTCGCCCGGCACGATCCGCTGTATATTATCGAGGAGTTCCGTGGGCTGACCGAGCGCACCCGCCGCGTGTATCAGCTCCTCGACCGGGAGGAGCAATTCTCCCTGTTCGAATACGATGGCCCGCATGCTTACCAGCCGGAAACCATCGAGACGGTCCAGCGCTGGTTCGACCGACACCTGGCCGGCGACGAGCATCCCATCATCACCGAGCTGAAATATGAGCATGATGAGACGGCGCTGACGGTATTCAACGGCGCACCGCCTTCCCCCCAGCGCATGGACTTGCTGCCCGAGCTGCTGATGCCGGAAGGCCGCGTGCCGCTGCCGCGCACGGCGGAGGAGTGGCCGGCCATCCGACAGCAGGCACTAAATCGACTGCAGCAGGACGTCTTTCTGCGCGTGCACGAAGACCCGCCACAGGACTGCCGCTTCGAGCCGGTGGGCAACTGGATCCTCGATGTGGGGCTCAAGCGCAAGTATCGCGCCGAGTCCGACGGCATGGATCTGATGATGATGATCACCGCCGGCCCGACGGATTATGACCGGGTGGTCGTCAGCGTCGCCGGCCCCGGTGATGAGATCCGCGGCACGGTGGACCGTGGCTTTTCGCAGCTTGGCCGGCAACTTGCGATGCTGGCGGTCGAGCCGCGCGGCTCGGGCTTCACCTCCCTTCACCCCGACCATGAGCGGCAGGTGCTCCGCGCCGGTGCGCTGGTGGGGCTGACGCCGAACATGCTGGTCATTCAGGACCTGTGGCGGTTGATGCCGCACTTGCACGCCTTGCCGGAAGTGGCCGGGCGGCAGGTGTTCCTGCATGGTCGGGGCGACATGGCGGTGGCGTGCCTGTACCATGCCCTGTTTGACCCGCGGATCGCCGGCGTGCTGCTGGAAGATTTGCCGCTCACACACCGCGACGGCGGCTACATCCTGGGGATAATGCGCTGTCTCGACATCCCGGAGGCGGTCGGCTTGATGGCGCCACGGCCGGTGGGGGTGACGCACACGAAACAAGGCTTTTTCCGCTGGCTCTGGCCGCAGCGGGCTTACGAGCGGTTGGGCAAACCGGATGCGCTGGTGATCGGGCAGTCCATCTCGCGCGTGGCCGAGCAGGTTTTCGCCGTGGCGGGAGGCGTGCATGCCTGAACAGATCACGACTGATGTGCTGGTTGTCGGCGCGGGGGCCAGCGGCATCCCGGCGGCTATTGCCGCGGCGCGGGCGGGCGCGAAGGTTATGCTGCTTGACGAAGACCCCTACCCCGGTGGCGCGGCGGTAGACATGGGCGTGTCGGCATACTGCGGTCTTCCCCGCACCGGCATCGTCAAGGAAGTGGAGGATGCACTGATCGCACTGGAGCGCTCGTCCGGCAACCGGCGCTGGTTCATGCCGTCCTCCTGGCTGACGGTCTACCGGACGCTGCTCGCCAACGCCGGGGTCAGGCTGCTGCTGAACGCCCGGGCGGAGGAAGCGATCACCAATGGGACGCGAGTCATCGGCGTGCGCGTCGCGACCGCCAACGGCCCGCTGACGGTCCAGGCCTCCATCATCATCGATGCCTCGGGAAACGGCACGGTGGCGATGACGGCGGGAGGCCAGGGGTTATACGGGGAGGATGCGCGCGGCGACTTTGGTGAAAACGCAGCGCCCGAGCAGCGCACCCAAGAGGTGCAGCAGGTGACCTGGATGTATGTCAGCCAGCGTCCCCCGGGCGTGAGCACCTTCGACATGGCCAGCCTGGAGAATTACCGGCGCGGCGTGCTGGTGGAGGGGTTGGGCTGGTGGCACAACGATCCCGAGAAAGCGATGTCCCTTCCCACGAACCGCTACCTGCACTGGGGCTGCGCGGTGGAATGCCGCGACACCCGCGACCCGCTTACACTGGGCGAGGCCGGCCAAGACGCGCTGGCGGCCATGGAACGGGACCACGCTTTGTTGCGGGAGCATGGCTACACGATCCAGTTGGCGCCAAAGATCGGCGTGCGCGAATCCTGGCGCGTGGTTGGGGAGCACGTGGTGTCGTTAGGCGACCTGAAGTCCGGCGAGTATCCCGCGGATAAGATCGCCGAGGGTTGGTACGGCGTCGACATTTGGGGCGGGCAAGATAACCCCGAATTCGGCAAACCGCTTCCCCCATACGGCATCCCTTATCGGGCGGCTTTGCCAAAAGGACTGGACGGCCTGTTTGTCGTTGGTCGCGCAATGAGCGGCACTCACATCGCCATGAGCGCATTCCGTGTGATGCCGATCGTAGGAGCCATCGGCCAGTCTATCGGGGTGGCGGCGGCGTTGTGTGTCCAGCACGGCATCTTGCCGCGCGAGTTGGACCCGGCGCTGGTACAACAGGCGGTCGTTATACCGCCACAGAATTTACGGCTCGATTGGAGCGAGAGTTAGAGGGAGAATTATTATGCAAGGGTGCACCAATGCGCTGCGGCGCAAGGTCGACAACGGCGATTTTCTGTTCACCGGGATGATCCACGATTCGCGATCCGGGTCGGCGGTTGAAGCGTTTCACGAGGCGGGGTACGATGTGCTGCTCATCGATCGTGAGCATACCTACTTCGACAACTCCACCGTGCTGGAGCAGATCCGGCTGGCGCGGGCGTTAGGCATGCCGGTGATGGTGCGCCCGCCCGACGACACCTACGCTTCCGTCTGCCCGGTGCTCGACCAGGCGCCGGACGGCATCTTCATCCCGCGCATCCGCACACGCGCCGATGCCGAGCGTGTGGTGGAACTGGTGAAGTATCCGCCGCTGGGCAAGCGCGGGCTGGGCGGTTCCACCTGTCCGGTGGGGAAATATACCGGCTGGGGTTCGGTGACCGAGCAGATCGACTACGTCAACCGCGACGTGGTGATCGGCATCCAGATCGAGACGGCGGAGGCGCTGGAGAACCTGGAGGAGATCCTCTCCGTGCCGGGTCTGGATCTCGCGGTGATCGGCAACGACGACCTGTCTATCGGCATGGGCATCCCCGGCCAGTGGCAGCATCCCGATTACACCGCTGCCGTGCAGCGCATGATCGATACCTGCCGCAAATACAACGTATTGCCCGGTATTGCCGGCGGCGACCCGGCCTGGGTGCGCTTCTGGGCGGAGCGCGGCATGCGCATGTTCTGGTGCGGAAGCGACGTGATTGCCATGTGGCAGGGGGTCGCCCGACAGTTGCAACAGGCGCGCGGGGCGGTCAAGGAGATCGGCGAATGACGACGCTGGCCCAATCGATTGAACAGACCACGGTGCGTCCGGGTGAGTTGGCTTTGTTCTCACTCGCCCAAGCCGGTTTCGTGGTGAAAACGAGCGCCGGCACGACGTTGGCCATCGATCCCTACCTGACCGACAGCGTCGAGCGGTTGGCCGGCTTCCCGCGGCTCATCCCTACACTGATGACGCCGGATGCACTGGCCGTCGACTGCATCGCCATCACGCACAACCACCCCGACCACCTGGACCCCGACGCGCTGCCGGCGTGGGCGAAGATGGACATGCGGTTTATCGTGGCGCCGGATTGCGTGGCGCCATTGCGAGAAGCCGGCATAGTCGATGAACGCGTGACGGTCCTTCGGGAAGGTGAGCGCTGCAGCTTCCGAGAGCTGTCCATCCGTGCCACTTACGCTGACCACGGTGAGTTGGCGCCCGATGCGGTGGGGTTCCTGATCGAAGCGGGCGGTATGACCATATATAACGTGGGCGACAGCGGTTTCGCGCCGGAGCGCATGCTGGCAGGTTTGCCGGCCGTTGACGTGATGATTGCGCCTATCAACGGCGCATATGGCAACCTGAACGAGGAAGAGGCCTGCCGGTTGGCAGCGCTGGTAAAGCCACACTGGTTGATCGGCAGCCATACCGGCATGTTCGAGGTGCACGGCGGCGATCCGGCGCGCTTCCTGCAACTGGCGCAGGGATTGAATGGCACCGAGGCGTTGGTGATGCAGCCGGGCGAATGCCGAATCTTCACCCATGCGGAGGTCGGCCAATGAGACCACTGGTCGTGCGCTTGAACGCCGGTACTTTCCCGATGGACGCTGTCGAGCGCGGCATCCTTGCGGAGATTGACGCGGAAGTGGTGGAGATCGAAGGGGCGACGGATGAGCAGATCCTCGCCGCCGCACGGGATGCCGACGCCGTCATGATCGTCTCCGCCTATCTGCATGGTTCGGTGATCGAGGCGCTGACACGCTGCCGGGTCATCTCGCGCCTGGGTACCGGGGTGGATAAGATCGACATTCCGGCGGCAACGCGGAAGGGCATTTACGTCGTCAACCTGCCGAATTTCTGTACCGAGGAGGTGGCGGACCACACACTGGCGTTGCTGCTTTCCGCCGCCCGGCGCCTGCCGTTTTTCGCCGCTGCCATGCGAAGGGGCGAGCAACCGCACGATCTGCAGGGCATGCACCGACTGTCCACGCGGACGCTGGGACTGATCGGCTTCGGGCGCATCGGACGGGCGGTGGCGCGGCGGGCAACGGCCTTCGGCATGCGCGTGCTGGCCTATGATCCCATGCTGACCGCCGACGATGCCGCACACGAAGGCATCACCGCGGTGGATTTCGACACCGTGCTGGCGGAAGCCGATTACCTGTCGCCGCTCTGCCCGCTGACGCCGGCTACGCACGGCATGCTGGGGATACGCGAATTCCGGAAGATGAAGCCGACCGCCGTGCTGGTGAATACCGGTCGCGGGGAGTTGATCGTCGAGGATGACCTGGTCACCGCCTTGCGTGAAGGAGTCATCCGCTTCGCCGCGCTGGACGTATATGCCGGCATCAACGTCTTTGCTGAAGGCGGCTTCCCCACCGACCACCCGTTCTTCAGCCTGGAGAACATACTGCTGACGCCACATGTCGCCGCCTACTCGCAGGAGTCCTTCGCCGAATCGCACCACGACGGCGCGCGGGCCGTGGTCGAGGTGTTGAGCGGGCAGCCGCCGTCGCATCCGGTGAATCCGGAAGTCGTGCCGTGGTTTCTGGCGGAAGGGCGGGCGTAATGCAGCGTGTGCTTCGCGGCATCGGCTGGCTGCTGCTCTTCCTGGTGGTACAGGTCGGCATCTCGGTGGTGCTGAAGATCGCCGCCGCCTACCCGCACTGGCGCACCAGCGGCACCGTGCTGGCATCGCTGATGCCCATCGCGAGCACCTTCCTGCTGATGCGCGTCTTCGCCTACCTGCCGTCATACCTGGCGCAGGGGCTGGGCATGGGGATCGGCTTCGTGGGCAGTCAGTTCGCCATCGCGGCGGTCGCTCACGTGTGGCTCACACCGCTGCAGCTTGCCGGGTCACTGCTGGCGACGCTCGGTATGTTCCTGCTCTCGATGCCGTCGCGGCCGGCGGCCGTGAAGGAGGCCACCGATGTGGTTGGCGTGTAGCCTGCTGGCGGTCTTCTGGATCATGCAGGTGGCGGTGATGGTGCTGCTGCATTACGGCAACACCGCACCGCGCCGCTGGTTGCCGTGTTACCTGGCCGCCACGGTGCTGGGCATGCTCTGCACGGCGGTGATTATGGTGACCTTCCTGCTGATGAACGCCAACCTGGCGCTCGGACTGGCGGGGGGCATTGCGTATATTCTGTCACAAGTCGCCCTCATTGTCGTCACGAAGGCACGGCCATCCATCGCACAATTGATCGGCGCCTCACTGACTGCGCTTGGGCTGTTCCTGCTGGCATTGGGCACGCCGGCAGCACGGTGAAAGGATGAAGGTATGTACCAGACCACGGCTTTACCGACGGGGAAATTCATTAAAGCCTACGATTGCACGCTGGATTATCCGCCGGAGGAGTATCTCGAATATCAGCCGACCCGCGTAGTGGAGAGTCCGGCCGGACGCTACCGTGAAGCCGGTGACAGGATGCGCTGCCGTTTCGCCTATCGGTTCCGCATCGAGCAGATCGGCCATCCGCATATGGTCATCCTGCGCTACCCCGACGACAAGCGCCGGCATTTCGGGGTGTCCGACGGGATGACCTACGATATGACCATGGGCATCTACACGGGATTCGAATACCCGCTCAGCAATACCATGCACGAGGCGCGGCTCTTCTTTTATCCGCGTTGGAACGACTGCGCCATTCAGATTACCACCTGGGGCGACGGCGAACCGGCGGCGGCTGCCTCGATTGAAATATGGGAATTGGCCGATGCCGCGCCTTTACAGGTGCCGGGCGATCCGGGTGACGGCAGCCGGCGCGAACTGGGCTCGCAGTGGGAAGACCCGTGCGGTTATGCCATCGCCGAGGGGGCAATGGATCACACCCAGTGGGTCGACCACGTGCTGGCTTACGCCCGGCATTCCGGGCAAAACCTGATCCAGCCGATCATGTGCTGGTACTACGGCCCGCAATTCCCCTCGGAAACCAACTACTCCGACAATACCAATATCATGGCATCGCCCGACCACATCCTGTGGGCGCGCGCAACGCAGCAGCCGGCCGATTGGTGGGCCTATCTGCTGACACAGGCCGGTGAGGCGGGCATCGGTATTGTGGGGGCGCTCAGCCTGTTCCGGTTGAGCTCGCTGCTGCAGGGCATGAACATCGACCTGCCGTCCATCCAGGCCGGCGCCGACACCTACAACAACATGCTCGCCAACAACCAGGTGCAGTCGACCATCGGTGATTGGACCGGCGACTTCAACGCCCTGATGATGGGTGAACGCGTCAAGCGGGTCAATGCCGAGGGCAGCGGCGCCATCTTTGCGCCTGTCCCGCGACCCTGGGGCGAGCGCGAGAACCCGCTCAACCATTCCGGCCCGATGTTCAATCCACTGCACCCGGTGACGCAGGAAAAGGTGCTGACCTTCGTGCAGGAGTTACTGGATCGGTATGCGTCATACCCGGCATTCCAGGGATTGTCCTTCAATATCTTCGCTGGTTCGCTGCTCTGGTTCGGCAGCCTTCACGCCGGTTACGATGACTATACGGTGGGGCTCTTTGAGAAAGAAACCGGCATCAAGGTGCGTCCCCTCGTCGGAGAGACGCCGATCGACCCGCAGGACCCGGCACGGTTCTCCAAGCGCTATGAGTTCCTCACGTATACGGCGCGTCCGGCCTGGATCGCCTGGCGCTGCCGGAAAGTGGCGGAGTGGATTTGCGCCATTCGCGACCGGTTGCTGGCCGCCCGTCCCGACCTGCGGCTGACGGTGTCGGCATGGCAGGAGACGCTGATCACGCAACTACTGGGGCAGCTTTCGCCGGAATTGCAGGTCGGCGCCCGTCCCAGCCTGCGGCAGTTGCTGCTGGAAGGCGGCATCGATCTGTCGTTGCTGGGCGAAGAGCCTGGAATTGAAGTGGATCTGCAGATCGGCGACGCCCGCGACCGAGCAACCTGGGGCCACATGGGACTGGACGCGCCGCTGGAGTTCAATTGCATGTTCCGCGATGCCAATTACCTCGAAAAGGATACGCTGGACGCGGTGGCAGACACGGCGCAGCCCGGCGCCTTCATTTTCAATTGCTATGCGGAGGACTGGCCGGAGACGGTCTGTTACCCGGCCGACCGGAATAACTCCTATTATGCCACTGCCGGCGACATGGACGGCAAACCGGTGGACAGCCTGGCCAACATGAACTGCCTCTACCCCGAGGACGGCTGGTGGTATGCCTCGCAGTTCCGCATCTACACCCCGTTCCCGACGGGCGTGCACTTCCTTGAGCCGCTGGCGCACGCGGTGGCGGAGCTGGATGCCCAGCGTATCACGCAAGGTGGGTTGTTCATGGATCGCTGCCACACCGAGGAATTGCGCCAATTTGCGCTCGCCTATCGCGCATTGCCGCGGAAAAAGTTCGACACCGTTGGAGAATCCACTGATCCGGTTGTCATACGCACGCTGGTCGATGATGGCAAGCGTTATCTCTACCTGGTGAATAGAGAATATTACCCTATCACGGTGCGGCTCGATTTCAACGGGCACGGCACGATCCGGCACGCGGCGACCGGCCAGGAGGAGACGATCGGCAAGTCATGGACCCTTGCGCTCGGTGCATATGCGTTACATGTCATCACTATGCCACCCGAGATGGAGGCGACCGGATTTACCTGCGTGCTGCCGCCGGAGGTGGTCGACCAGGTGCGTGCGGAGAGCGAGCGGGCGCTGTGCGCCATCGACGCCATGCGGAAGGCCGGTCAATTTGTCCCCGGCATGGAGGAGATGGCGACCGGCATCCCGGCGGCGCTGGCGGCAGGACGCATTGCCTGGCTCCGCCGCACGTTGACCGGGTATGTCGTCAGGCGATGCCTGCGAGACAGCGGTGTTCAGTAAGGAGCGATTACCATGATCATCACCACCGATTGGCGCATCACCATCGACCCGGAGAATCATGGCCGGGAGGAGCAGTGGTATACGGCCATCCGACCGGACGCGCAGCCAGCGCCGGTGCCGGGCATCATCCAGCAGGTCTTCCCGGGGTATCATGGCGTGGCGTGGTACTGGACATCATTCACGCTGGCGGCGCCTCCCGAGCCGAATGAGCGCGTGCTGCTGCGCTTCGGCGCGGTGGATTACCTGGCGGAGGCGTGGGTGAACGGCATGCCGGTCGGAGGGCACGAGGGTGGCGAGACGCCCTTCGAGCTGGACGCCACTGCCGCCACGCAGGCGGGCGAGAACCTGCTGGCTGTGCGCGTGCTGAATCCGGGGAACGAGCGGATTGACGGGTTCACGCTGGTTGAAATCCCGCACCGCAATAAATTCTCGGAACCGAATTTTCAACCCGGCATGTCATACAATTACGGCGGCATATTGCTGCCAGTGGAACTGGCGGTGGTGCCGGCGATACGCGTGACGGACATTTTTGCGCGCCCCTGCCTGGAATCGGGTGTTATCGACGTTACGGTAACATTGCACAACGATCTCCAGGAGACAGATGGGGCGCTGGATATGTCAGCCGGCCCGGCGATGACCGGCGAAGCGGAAGCAAGGGAGATGCGCGGCATCGCGTGCCCGCCCGGCGATTCCACGCATCACTACCAGCTGGCAATCGCTCAGCCACAGCGCTGGGAACTGGATCACCCATTCCTGTATAACGTGCAGGCCGCACTGCTGACCGATGCGGGATGGCATCAACGGACGGTCCGTTGCGGCTTTCGTGACTTCCGCGTGACGAACGGCTGGTTCACTCTCAACGGCAAGCGCCTTTTCGTCAAATCGACGCACACCGGCAACCACATCCCCATCGGGCAGGTCGCGCCCATCACCGCGGACTTCGCCACCCGCGACCTGCTCTACGCGAAGGCGCTGGGGTTCAACATGGTGCGCTTCATCGCCGGGGTGGCGTGGCCGGAGCAGCTCGATTATTGTGACGAAATCGGCCTACTGGTCTACGAGGAGCACCTGGCCGGGTGGTTACTTGCCGATTCGCCGCACATGGCGGAGCGCTTCGATTTCTCGACGCGTGAGATGATCCTGCGCGACCGCAATCATCCCTGTATCGCCACCTGGGGGTTGCTCAACGAAACGCATGACGGACCGGTCTTCCGCCATGCGGTCGAGGCATTGCAACTGGTGCGCGAGCTGGATGAGACGCGGCTGGTGCTGCTGGGCAGCGGACGCTGGGATTGCCAGCCCGGCATTGGTACGATCAGCAACCCCGGCAGCCGTGTATGGGAGCACGTGTGGGGTGACGAAGCGCCGGGACATCCGCAAGGCGATACCACCTGGAATAGTATACTGGGTGGATATTTCGACAAAGCGGGCGATGCCCATGTCTACCCGTCGGGACCGGTCCCACGGGAAGCACAGGCGTCTATTCGCACACTGGGGCATGACACGAAACCGGTCTTTCTTTCTGAAGGCGGCATGGGCAGCCTGTTCAACGTGGTGGACGAGGGGCGGCGGTATACGCAACACGGCGCAAGCGCCGATGTGCCCGATTACGCCTACATCGCGGGCATGCGCGCGCGGCTGGAGGCGGACTGGCGACGCTGGAAGATGACCGAGGCTTACCCCTTCCTGGAGGACATGCTGCGCGACAGCTACCGGATGAGCGCGAAGCAGCGGCGGAAGTTCTTTGACCTGGTTCGGTCAAACCCGAGATTCTGCGGCTACAACCTGACCGGTATGCTCGACCACGGGCTGACCGGCGAAGGCGTGTGGACTTACTGGCGGGAGTTCAAGCCGGGCATCGCCGACACCATGCGCGACGGCTGGGCGCCGCTGCGCTGGTGCCTGTTCGCGACCCCGGAGCACGGATATGCCGGGCAGCCGCTCCACCTGGAGGCAGTGCTGGCGAATGAGGACGTGCTGCCGCCGGGCGAATATCCGGTCACCTTCCGGCTGTTTGGACCGAACGGCCTGGCGTGGGAGAAGCAAACCACCGCCGTCGTCAACGAGGACCGGCCATTTGCCACGCCAGTGCTCTCCGAGACGGTGCGGGTGAAAGGGCCGGCTGGTGAGTATACCTTCGCCGCCTCGATGGAGGCAGGGGCGCCGATGGGCGATCGGTTGACCCTGCGCCTGTCACGTGCCGACGAACTGCCCCAACTCAACACAGCGGTGATGACCTGGGGTATCGACACAAAGACGCAGCGCTGGTTGGCGGCGCATGGCGTGACATGCAAGCCGTTCTCTCCGGAATCGAACGAGGTGTTGCTGGTCGGGCAACCGCGCGAAAAACAGCCGGCGAAAATCTGGAAGGCAGTCACCGACTTCACGAAGCGCGGCGGCACGGTTGTCTGCCTGTCGCACCAGGCTTTCGCCGAGGGAGACGACCGGGCGCGCTGGCTGCCGTTGCGCGGCAAGCTCACCTGCGTCTCCTTCTGGGACTGGCTCTACCACCGCGAGCATGTGGCGCGACCACACCCGGTGATGGCCGGCCTGCAGGCGCCAGGTATACTCGACTGGGAATACTACGGCGAGTTGATTCCCCATGAGATGTTCCAGGGAGCGGCACAACCGGTCGAACCGATTATCGCCGCTTTCACGGCCGGCTACTGCAAGCCCACCGGGTATGACGCCGGCATCGCGCTGGGCGCTTATCGCCTGGGCAAGGGGCGGTTGGTCCTGAATGCATTGCATATCCTTGAGCAGGTGGGTCGCCACCCGGCCGCCGACCGTTTGCTGTTGAATCTGATCGATTGGACTACTGGAGCGTAAAAATGATGAATGTCAATTACGATTATACCGGCGCCCGCGTGCTGGTCACCGGCGCGGGCACGGGTATTGGGCGTGGCATTGGGCTGGCCTTCGGGCGCGCGGGAGCCAGGGTGGCGCTGCATTACTCGCATAGCAGCAAAGGCGCAGAGACGGCGGCAGCAGATATCTACAATGCCGGCGGCATGGCGCAGGCCTTCAAAGCCGACTTTGATGACGTGGAGGCGGTGCAGCGGCTGGGCCGGGAGGCGACCGAGTTTCTGGGCGGCATCGACGTGCTGGTGAACAACGCGGGCATCACCTATTTCTGTCCCATCGCGGAAACCACGCCCGCGCAGTTCGACCGGCTCTACCACGTCAATGTGCGCGCACCCTATTTCCTGGTGCAGTCCGTGTTGCCGGCCATGCGCGCACAGGGGAAGGGCGCCATCATCAATATCAGCTCGATCCACGCCTTCGCCGGTTTCCAGGAGCATACCGTTTACGCCGGTACGCGCGGAGCGATCGTCGCCTTCACGCGCACGCTGGCTGTCGAGTTGGCACACGAGGGCATCCGCGTCGCCGGAGTGGCGCCGGGAGGTGTAGTGGTCGAAAATTACGCGGCGCTGTATAAGGATTACAGCCGCGAAGCCCAGGGCCGCTCCATCCCCGTGGGCTTCGTAGGCGAGCCGGATGATATTGCCCGCGCCGTGCTGTTCCTCGCCTCGGACGAAGCGCGCTATGTGGTGGGGCAAACGCTGATCGTGGACGGCGGCACTACTTCGTGGATGGCCTTCGGCGAGGGGCACAAGGAGCGATTGAATGCCGCAGGTGACATCGGATATGTGCCACAGACTGAAGCGAAACAAGAAAAGGGGAGATGACATGCCACTCTCATACAATCGCACTCTTTCGGCGGATATGCGCCGTATCGAATCCGTGCTGGCAGACTGTTTCGGCTCACCTGCCCGCCTGCCCTTTTCATTCCGACTGGGCGAAGAAAAGGTCTGCGGCATTCCGGAACGTTTTTTGCCGACAGTCTCGAAGCGGCGCATCGATGCCAACCTGACGGAGATGCGCTTCACCGGGACGGATCCCGCGACAGGATTGCGCGTCGAGCTGGAAGCACTGGCCTACAACGATTTCCCTGTCTACGAGTGGACGCTCTGGCTGGAGAACACCGGCAACACCGACACGCCGATCATCTCCGAAGTCAGGGGTGGCGAGTTTACGGTGAGCGGCTCCTCTCCGGTGCTGCACCACGGCACCGGCGATCACTGCACCCAGGAGAACTTCGAAACCATCATGACGCCGCTGACGCCGGATCAAACGGTACATCTCGAACCGATCGGCGGGAGACCATGCGACGGCTGCTTCCCCTACCTGCGCGTGCTGTTCGAAGGTTGGGGCTTGAACTTGGCCATCGGTTGGCCCGGGCAGTGGGCGGCGGACATCCGCGGCACCGATGACGGCTGCACTGTGCAGGCGGGACAGCAATACTTCCATGCCTATCTGAAGCCGGGCGAGCGGGTGCGCGGCCCGCGGATGTGCGCCATGGCCTTCGAAGGCGATGTGGTGCGGGCGGCCAACCTGTGGCGGCGGTGGTATTTCGCCCACGTCATGCCGCGCCAGCACGGCGCAATGATTCAGCCAAAATTCGTACTCACCCATAACGGCGGCGGTCTGGAATATGTTAAGGCGACGGAGGAGAATCAACTCGCGGCCATGACGGCATTCAAGCAACTCGGTTACTCGCCGGACATCTGGTGGATCGACGCCGGCTGGTACCCCTGTCCGAATGAGCAGGGAGAGAACAGCTGGTGGCTGACCGGCACCTGGGAGCCGGACCCCGCGCGCTTCCCGCATGGCCTGCGCCCGGTGGGCGAGATGGCGGCGGAATGGGGCGCGGATTTCTTGCTCTGGCACGAACCGGAGCGCGTGACGCCGGGCTCACGGCTAGATCGCGAGCACCCGGAGTGGCTGTTAACCACGAAAGACAATACCAACCGCTTACTCAATCTCGCCATCCCCGCATGCGCCGATTGGCTGATCGAGCATGTGGATGCAGAGATCAACGAGTTCAGATTGAATATCTACCGGCAGGATTTCAACTTCGATCCCCTCCCCTACTGGCTGGAGGACCCGGCCGACCGTTTGGGCGTCACGGAGAACCTGCACCAGCAAAATTACCTGCGTTTCTGGGACGAGTTGCTGCTGCGCCATCCCGACCTGGTCATCGACTCCTGCGCCTCCGGTGGGCGCCGAAACGACCTGGAATCCATGCGCCGGGGCGTGCCGTTGCACTTCACCGACTACGGCTACGGCAACTTCGCCGTCAACCAGGCGATGTATTACACCATGTTCAGCTGGATTCCGTATTTCCGCGGTTTTGGGGTGAACACCGAGCAGCCGGATAGCACCTTCACGCACGGCTTGCCATTTCATACAGACCTGTTTTCCATCATCAACGCCATGACGCCGGCACATGCCGGCAGCGTCGATATCGATACCGATCCGGCGCTGCATGCCCTCCTGCAGCGGGTGCTGCCGGTGTGGCGGCGGGCAGCGGAAATGACGTTGAGCGGCGATTTTTATCCGGTCACGCCGTATACCAAGGCCAACGATGCGTTCTGCTGCACGCAATTCGATGTACCGGAGGAGGACCGGGGATTCGTGCTCATGCTGGCTATGCCGCAGTGTGAACAGCGCGATTTCACCCCCCGATTATACGTCCACTCGCCGGACCGCATATATCATTTCGACAACCCGCTGACCGGCGAGACGCGACGTTGTTCGGGCAATGAATTGGCAGAGAAGAGCTTTGCTATCACGCTGGAGAAACGTTCCGGCGCGGTGTGGTTTTATACAGTCGAGAATCGCTGAGACGCATTCGAGGGTACGAGCGGAGGTGAACGGATGGAAGGGACAACACGCCCAACGACGATCACGGTGACCAAAGAGCTCTACGCGCCGGCGCCTGACGAGCGGACCAGCGAAGGCCGCAGCCAGTGTTATGTCAACGGCGCCGACATGCGGCGGGTGGAGCACCGCAGCCTGCAGCGGGAATCCGACTGGAGCAACGCCGACTTCGAGCGCTACTCCGACGACAACGGCCGCACCTGGGGCGCATGGCAGGATATCCACCAGCAAACCTGCGAAGTCAAAGGTGACGATGAGGTTAACACCTACTACGGCGTCGAGACGTACAATCCGCGCTACGGGCATTTCGTGTCGGTCGGGATGCGCCGGGTCTTCTTCGGCGGACACACGAAAGCCTACGAGGCGATGTGGGGACGCGGGGAAGCGCAATATGTCGATCACAGCCTGATGGTGGTCCGCGTAGATGGGACCGATGAGCGAGCCGTCGAGCTGATCAAATACGAGGATGGCGCCGACTATGATCCGGAAGATTGGCGCAATTCCGCCTATACCGATCACAATCGCGCCTATTTCGGCTGCGGGGTGGACGTGCTGGAGAATGGCGAAATCCTGTGTACTATTGCCGCCGCCATGCCCGCCTGCTGCCGCATCCTCGGCTTGGAAATTCAGGAGGTGTTTCCCTCCTGTCCCGACATCATGTGCGGCATGATCGTCGTGCGCGGTATCTACAATCCGTCCCGCGGCAATTACGACCTGACCTTCTCCCGCCCCGTCGTCATCAGCGACCTGAAGTCCTCACGCGGCGTATGCGAGCCGGCGGCGGTCCAACTGCCTTCCGGCCGCATGCTGGCCGTGTTCCGCGGCTCCAATGTGATCAGCGAAAACTGGCACACCCGCATCGAGCCGGGGACGCCGGCTCACAAGTGGTTCTGCGATTCCGACGACGGCGGGAAGACCTTCACCGAGCCGGTGCCCTGGCACTTCGACAATGGGGAAGTCTTTTACTCGCCCGCCACCATCTCGACGCTCCTCCGGAGCGAGAAAAACGGGAAGGTCTACTGGATCGGCAACATCACCGGCCATGCCGCCTACGGCAACAGCCCCCGCTACCCGCTGGTGATCGCGGAGGTGAATGACCGCGGTCTGCTCATCAAGGATTCGCTGACCACAATTGATACGCGCGAGGAAGGAGATGGCCCGGAGCTCCAACTATCCAATTTCGCCATCCTCCAGGATCGCGAGACCGGACTGATCGAGCTCTATCTCTCAAAACTCGGACAACGGGAGCACTGTATCTGGCATGCCGACTGCTACCGGTACTTCATCGACCCGGCGTAGCAGCATGAAAGGTGCCAATATGCTCATTACACAACTCGTCCTCTTCGAATCCGGCACTGACGGTTATCATACTTATCGCATCCCCGCCTTGCTGGCCACCCGCGCCGGCACGCTGCTGGCCTTCTGCGAGGGACGCGTGCGAGACGGCGGTGACCATGGAGAGATCCACCTGCTGCTGAAGCGCTCGGAGGACGGCGGGCGCACCTGGTCACCACAGCAGGTGGTGTGGGCGGATGGGCCGAATACCTGCGGCAATCCGTGCCCGGTGCAGGACAGCGCAACCGGTGCCATCTGGCTGCCAGCGAACTGGAACCAGCCGGGCCGGCGCTCTGAGGATTATTTCAACGCCTACAACACGCGCTACGTATTCATGCTTTCTTCGGAGGATGACGGGCATTCCTGGTCGCAGCCGCGTGACATTACGCAAGCGGTCAAGCCGAATCACTGGGGCTGGTACGCCACCGGTCCTTGTACGGGGATCGAATTGCAACAGGGAACGCACGCCGGCCGCCTGGTGATCCCCTGCAATCATTCCGACTTCAGCGACGGCTCTGTTCGCCTGTATTCCCATGTGATTTATTCCGACGACCATGGCCGCACCTGGCAGATCGGCGGAAGAACGCCTAGCGACGACTTTGACGAATGCCAGGCCGCAGCATTACCTGATGGCCGTCTGCTCCTCAACATGCGGCATTACCTGTCAACACGGCATTATCGCGGCGTCACCCGCAGCGCGGATGGCGGCCTGACCTGGGAACCCGTGCGTTATGATGAAACGCTGATCGAACCGGCCGGCGGTTGCCAGGGGAGCCTGGTGTGTCATCCGGACGGGCGGCTGCTCTTTTCCAATCCGGCGTCATTGCAGCGCGAGCGGATGACTGTTCGCGTCAGCGCCGATGCCGGCGACAGTTGGACAAGCCTTTATGAGCTACATGCCGGTCCGGCCGCCTACTCGAGCCTGGCCATAATGCCGGACGGACGGGCCGTGTGTCTCTATGAGCGCGGAACGGCCCATCCTTACGAAACGATTACCTTTGCGACATTTTCGCTCGATCAATAATGGGAGATCAGGTGGAAGCTTATACCATCGATCATCGGGGCGTGCGCCTTTCGATACGCATCGGCGACGCCTTCACCGCCTGCCAGGTGGATGAAGCAACGGATCCGCGGCATTGCCGCATCCATCCGCACCTGGAGCGCCTGCCCGGCGGACGGCTGATCCTGAGCGCCAACATCGACGGCGACATCGGCGGCGCCGAGTTCGTCACTTATGCCAGTGATGATGACGGCGTGACCTGGCGGGACTACCCCGAGTGGCCGAAGATCGGCGGCGCCTTCGCCGTGCTGGAGACCGGGGAAGCACTGCTGGCGGCCGGCAACCGCTTTTACGCGACGAACGAGCCGGGCGTCTACTGCCTTCCCATCCGGCGCTCGCAAAACGGTGGCCTGAGCTGGAGCCCGCCGGAAGCGACGCGCGTGGAGCTGCCGCTGCCAATGGAGGAGCCCCTTGACTGGTACGATCCGCCGGCGTGGTTCCTCGACCGGGTGGTTGGCGGCGAAAGCGGCCGCGCCTGGCGGGCGAAGTGGCAAAAACCCGCGCCTGCCCCGGCAGAGGAGGCGTTGCACGCGCAATTCGGACGCCGGACACTCACTGCCTACCTGATGCAGATCGTTCCATTGGCAGGCGAGAAGGCGCTGGCCTTCCTCTACCTTTCCCAGCAGTGGAGCGAACCGGCCATCACCGTATGCCTGGTCACCGAAGACGCCGGGCGCACCTGGACATACCGTTCAACACCCGGCCCATACGACCCGCGCTTCGCCACCCATGGCTACCTGCGGCATGCGCTAGATGGCCTGTGCGAACCCTCCTGCACCCGGCTGGCGACCGGCGAGTTGTTGCTGATCATGCGGCTGGGCAGCTTCCACCCGCTCTACTCCACCTGTTCGAAGGATGATGGCCTTACCTGGAAACCGCAGGCCGATCTGCGTCACGGTTGTTATTTCGAAACCTGGCCGGCGCGGCCGTTGTCGGTCTTCGGCATCCTGCCCACCGTGCTCACGCTGCCGGACGGCACGCTGGCCTTGTGCACCGGGCGTCCGGACGCGACGCTCTCCTTCAGCTTTGATAACGGTTATCATTGGCCGTGGACCTACCGGTTCATCGAGGACAACAAGCCGGAGGAGCAGAGCACGTACAATAACACGATGATTCAACTCGCGCCCAACCGGTTGCTGTTGATGTATGACCACGGTGGGAACAGCGGGAAGATCCCCGAGTATACCGGCCCACGGCACATTTTGGGTCACATCATCGATGTGGAAGTCTCGCGATAAATGATCGCAAGGAGATCGTATGAAACACCTGCGCGCAGAACATGGCGCCATCTGCCGCCTGCTCGGAGAGCGGTTCGGCTACTTCGCCTGGCCGTCGGTGGCGCGACTGGAGGATGGAACGCTGGCCGTCATCAGCTCCGGGTTGCGCACCGCCCACATTTGCCCGTGGGGCAAAACCGTGCTGCACATCAGCCATGACGACGGCCGGACCTGGTCGCCGTCGCGGGTGATCCAGGATTCGCCCATCGACGACCGTGACGTCGGTATCGTCAGCCTGGGCGGCAATCGCTTGCTGGTCACCTGGTTCCGCTCGGACACCCGCCGATATGCCAACCGGGAGATGCCGGAAGAGGAAGCTCGCGCCTGGGCCGATGCCTTCTCGACCTGGACCGACGAGCAAGTCGACGCGCTGGTCGGCTCCTGGCTGATGTTGAGCGACGATGCCGGCACAACCTGGGGCAATCCGATTCGCGTGCCGGTTTCGACGCCGCACGGACCGATTCTGCTGCGCAACGGGGATTTATTGTATATGGGGCTGCCGTATGTGAAGCGCGCCGATTTGCATGACGACCGCTCGGAAATGGCTGTCGCCCGCAGCACGGATGGCGGCCGCACGTGGACCACAATCGGCCAGGTGCCGGTGTGTCCCAACACCCATCCCGGCAATTACGGCGAACCCCATATGGTGGAACTGCCCTCCGGCCGGTTGCTGGCCCTGATCCGCACGGTGAACCGGGATTATGCCGAACTGGCGCCTTCCGGCATTCTCAACTTCAGCCTGGTGCAGACGGAATCCGAGGACGGTGGTTGCACGTGGTCGGTGCCCCGCCCGCTCGGATTCCACGGCGCCCCGCCGCACCTGCTGCGCCACTCCTCCGGGGTGCTGGTGCTGACTTACGGCTACCGCCAGGAACCCTACGGCCAGCGCGTGGCGATCAGTTACGATAACGGCGGGAGTTGGGATCACGATTGGATCCTCCGCGATGACGGGCCGGACAGCGACCTGGGCTACCCCTGTACCGTGGAGATGGCTGACGGCAGTCTGTTCAGCGTGTATTATCAAAAGGCGGCGGCCGGCGAGAAATGTTCGTTGCTGTGGAGCCGCTGGACACTGCCCGAATAAGAAAGGACCACATGCGCGCCGAATCCTGCCCCAATCTGCGCCTGACACTGACGCCTCCCGGACCGGTGACCGATCAGGTCACCGTGGAAGTGCGCGGCGCCATACATAACACCACCGGCGAAGACCTTGCACTAACCATTACGCTGGTGCTGCCGGATGGCTCGACGGGGGCGCAGGCGACGGTCACTGTGCCCGTCGGTGGGGTGCACGGGCTGACCGCACGGTGGCCGACGGCCGGCAGCGCAGGACCGCAGACCTTCCGCCTGCAGGCCGGGGCGTGGTCCGTTGAGCACACTCTCGATGTGATCCCCGCCGCCACCCGTGGCAGCGGCCTCATCGGCGGCGCCTGGGTGGGCATCGTGCACTGGAGCGAGGGAGAGGCGGCGTATTGGAACGACTGCCTGCGCACCTTCACCGACGACAACTGGCGCGAAATGGTGCGCGGCATGCACCGTGTCGGTATGGATCTTATCATCATCCAGGAGACCTGGCGCAATCAGACCTACTACGGCGAGCATTACCATACCATGACCGTGGAGAACTACCGGGAGACCTTTGCCGGGAAGGCATTTTATCCCTCCGCGCTATGGCCGGCGCGCATGGACATCCCTGCCGAAGACCCACTGGAAGCCATCCTCGACGAAGCCGATCGTCACGGCATGCAGGTCATGCTGGGCCTGGGCAACTACGCGCATTTCGACTACACCGCCGGCTCGCTGGCCTGGCACCGGGATGTGATGACCGAGCTGTGGGAGCGCTACGGCGGGCATCCCTCGCTCTACGGCTGGTATATCTCCGAGGAGATGAACGGCCGGATCAAGCCGCACGAGATGCGCTATTGGGAGCAGACCGACGAGTTTCGCGCGGAGGTATTGGCCTTCTTCCGTGGATTGAGCGCTCTGCGGGACGAGCTGGCGCCGGAGACGCTGATCATGCTGGCGCCGGACAGCCACTACCATGAGGAAGCGGCGGAGACATGGCCACAACTGGCGCGCTGCTGTGATATCTTCTGCATTCAGGGCTATCAGCGCGACCCGGTCGACGGTGTGCCGGTGGAGGAGAACATCCGCCGCATGCAGGCGATCTGCGACGCGGCCGGCAACCACCTGTGGATGGACATGGAGGCCTTCGGCTTCGAACATCCGGATAAGACCGGCCCGCAGCGCGAATCATACATGCGCGAACTTCCCGACGGCACCGAGGAATTCGTCCATGTCCCACTGGTGCCGCAACCGATGGAAACGCTGGCCGGCGAACTGACCCGCTTCCCCCAGTTCGAGTTTATCTGCGCGTATCAATACCCCGGCCTGTTCTGCGCACCCGACGCTGCCAAATGCCCGGGCGGGGCTGCCGCCGTGCGGCTGTTTGCGGATTACGAACGGTATGCGAACCGCATACGGGGCGGCTGATCTCAATGGCAGGGCTGTCAGCCCATAACGTGAACATGGTTGGGATATGCCGGTTTCCCGTCGCATGTCCAGTAATCCACCACTTCGCCGGCCCGCGTGCGGCGGACGACGATGATTTCCGACGAGGCGCGCAGATCCGGCAAGCGGATGTAGATGTGGTCGCAAGCGTAAACCACCTGGTCGATGTGGTCGCCGTGCTCGACATACACATTGAAAGTGCGGGAGGCGGTGGCGTCGGTGACGGTCAGCGCTGGCTCGTGTAAACGCCGGGGGATGAGGACGGACATGAGCGTGCAGTTGGGTCCGGTCTGCTCGGCAACCAGGCGTGGGTTGGTCTCCGGGTCGCCGGTCTCGATGCAGCGGTGAGAATGATCGTCGGCGAAAACGCGTAATGCATGCGGACAGGTGGGGAAATCCTCCGGCAGCGGATTGAAGAAATGGCAGTCAAGACGCGCTCTCTCGCCAAACACGCGGGCTGTTGTCCCCTCTGTTTCAATCCGGCAGTGCATGTTCGCCTGCAGTTGCCACTTGAAATTGTGCACGCCGTTGTCGCAGTTGATGTTGTCCAGCGTGACGACGTAGGCAAGGTCGCCTTCGCCGCGCACGAAGAGGGTCGTGCGCTCCGCCCAGAGACAGCCCTTTGCGCCGGCGGCATCCACCGTTACGAAGTCAAGCAACGGGTGATGACCGTGGCACGTGAATGCCCCATGATGCATATTCCCCTGCGTGGAGGGGCAATGCGGTGTGTCGTCGATGAGCACCACGCTGTGGGTATTCTCGTCGAAGTTGAAGTAGGCGGTGTCGTAGGCCAGGTAGTCGCCGTGCGCGTAAATGGAAAAGTGACCGGCGTCGGCGTGAGTGTGGTCGGGCACGTTGTGCGAACGCCCCTGACCATGTGTGTAGAGGCAAACGGCGTCATCATCCCAAGAGGAGCGGAAGACGGCGACCGCCGCGCCTTCACCGACAAAGGCGGTAGGCAGGCCGCATGCCTGCACCGGGCATTCAGGCTCGATACCATCCCACCAGAGCAGTTCAAGCAGGCGCAGCCACCCGCCCGCGTGCGGTAGGTTCGGGTTCTCGTGCCCGCAAGTCTGCCGCCACAGCGCCAGGTCCTGCGGACGGCCGTATTCCCGCGCGGTCAACAGCAGCCACGGCATTTTTTGCTGGGTGATGAGCTGGCGGCAGTCCTCGAACCCGGCAAAGCCGACGATGCCGGGGAGTTGCATCTCCGACACGGCCCGTGCGATGACCTGCAACTTCGGCAGCGTGCGGAACAGGTCCTCGCCCCCGTGCCGGCGCAGCAGTTCGGCGTAGAGGAAGACCCACTCCAGCGTCACCAGCGCATACATCGGTCCCTCGAATGGCGCCCCTTGCGCATCGAAGCCCCAGTGTGCGTGCATCTCGCAGGCGTCGCGCCCCAGTGCGATGGCACGGTCGATTTCCGCATACCCGGCCTCGCGCCCCAGGGTGAGGGCGCAGATCGCCGCCGAGATGAGGTGTGTCACGACGGCGTTGTGTCCGGCGTTGAAATGGGTGAAGAAATACTCGCCCTGGTTATTGTCGTCGATGAGCCGTTCCCGCACCAGCGCAAGCAGCGTTTCCCACTGCGCCCCGAGCGCCGGCCCGCACATGCACGCCGCCAGGCACGTCATCGCGTTGGAAAAATAGGCGGTCGGTTTGCCGTTGAACCCCGGGATCTCGCGCGCAAATGAACCAGGCGGGTCGGCGTAGACGCGGGCCAGCTTGTCGATCTGCCGCACCACGTGCGCCAGCGCCGTCTCATCCCCCGTCAGGCGATACACAAATCCCGCCTCCATCACCATGGGCGTGAAGAACAGGCTGTGACACCAGCCGCCGGGCTGGATGGCGTCACGCTCGCGGTCCGCCGCCGCCGTCTCGTGCACGCCGGCAACCAGGTTGTCGAAGACCGGTGCAAACAGTGGCTGCCGCATCTTCAGACGCAGTGCGTCAATATCGTAGCCCATCAACAGGCCGAGGGTGTCGGTAAGCATGATGGCGGCATTATACCATCGATCAGGCGCAATCACCTCAGTAACGTTTAAATTGCACAGGCACACGCGTCCTGTTACGGATTGTGGCAGCGCTCCCGCTCTGCTACAATGCAGCGTCTATCTGCATTTAGGGGGCAACGATGTCAACGGTTCTACTCGCTGGTGAACAGGTCACGGTCGCCGGATTCGAGATCAAGGGATTCGATTATTTCGGGTCGCACACCTACAAAGAGGACGGGCACACGCTGGTACAGGCGCTGACCGATGGAGGGCATACAGTCGAGTGGATGCGCACGTGCCATGTGCCGGAATGTTTTCCTGAAGAGCTGGCGGCGCTGCAGCGCTATGACGCCGTGATATTGAGCGATCTGGGATCGAATTCATTGCTCTTTCATCCGGAAATGCTGAACCAATCGATTCCGCATCCCAACCGGTTAGCCTTGCTGCGCGAGTATGTCCGCACCGGCGGCGGGTTGCTGATGGTGGGTGGCTGGATGTCCTTTGCCGGCGTTGACGGCCGGGCGCGGTATCACCAGACGCCGGTGGAGGAGGCGCTGCCGGTCGCCTGCCAGCCGTATGACGACCGCCAGGAAGTGCCGGAAAGCATTACCCCTGAAGTGGTGGATGCGAGTCACCCCGTCCTCGCCGGCATACCCGCGGATTGGCCGTTCTTCCTGGGGTACAACCGGGTGACCATGAAAGCCGGCGCTTCCCAGCTGATTCGTATCGGCCAGGACCCGCTGCTGGCTGTCTGGGATTACGGCCAGGGACGCGCCGCCGCCTTCACCTCCGACTGCGCCCCGCATTGGGGCCCGCCGGCGTTCCTGCAGTGGCCTGGTTATCCCATGCTCTGGAATAACCTGCTGCGCTGGTTGACGCGAGAATAACATGATCACCATCGACACCATCCGCACACCGTATAAGCGTAATCAGCTCATCCTTGAGCCGTCCTGCAAAGCGGGGACGTTCGACAGTCATGCGGTCGACTGCCCGTTCCCGTTTTATCATGACGGCGCCTTCTGGATGACCTACATCGGCTGGGATGGCGTTGGGTACCAGACAGGGTTGGCGCGCTCCAACGACCTGCGGACCTGGCGAAAGGAAGGCCTGCTGCTCGGCCGTGGTCCGCGCGGGACAGTCACGGAATTCAACGTTGCATTAACCTGTATCCTGCGCGACAATGCGTTGTTCGGCCCGGGGACGCTCAAGCAGGTCAATGGACGATTCATCGGCACCTATCATGCCTATCCGCAGCCCGGCTACGAAACCGGTCCGGCGGTAATCGGCCTGTGCAGCTCCGCGGACCTGCACACCTGGGAGGTGCACTCACCCGTGCTGGAGCCCGACCCCGCCTGTGCCTGGGAAGCCGGCGGGCTTTACAAGTCCTGGCTGCTGGAGGCAGATAACGTCTACTACCTGTTCTACAACGCGAAAAACCGGTCGGCATGGCCCTGGACCGAGCAAACGGGATTCGCTGTCTCGACCGATCTGGAACACTGGGAACGGTACCCCGGGAATCCCGTACTGCCGGCTGGCGCGCCCGGCGAGTTCGACGACCGCTTCGCCTCCGACCCCTGCGTTCTACAACACGATGGTATGTGGGTCATGTTCTACTTCGGCCTGTGTTCCGACGGCCATGCGCGTGACGGCGCCGCCTTCTCTACTGACCTGCGGGAATGGCGTAAGTCAGGCGAGGTGTTGATCGATGTCGGGTCGGACGGCTCGTTGGATTCACGCTACGCGCATAAACCCGGCATCATCAGTTGCGACGGACGGCTGTATCATTTTTACTGCGCCGTTTCGCCAGTCATATCGCGTCAAGCAGGCGACATTATCCGCGACGAAGTTCGTGGCATTGCGATGGCGACAAACTGAAGGAGAGATTGCATGTTGAAGAGACATCCCGTCATTCGCTGGCCGGGGGACAAACCGCGCAGCGCTCCCATCCCGCCTGCTCGCGACCCGTTCGTCAATACCCCGCTGCTGAAGCTCATGCCTGATCAAAATGGGCTGGACCGCTTCTGGATCTCCAGCTTCAACGGCGCGTTCGGCTGTCTCGGCGTCTGCATCAACGAGATGGGCGAGCACCGCGTATACCGTTTTGGCGACTTCCGCTACGCCGGCTTTTACAGTGCCGTGCAGGCAGATGAGGACACGCTATGGCTCTGCTCGAACCTGTCCTTTCTGCTGAGACTGACGTTATCGACAGGTGCCATCGAAGAATTCATTACCGGCGCACCGCGCGCCTTTGTCTTCGCGGGTATGGCCTACGACGCAGAGACCAGTAAGCTGTTTGCCGTCGGCGGCTCCACTCCCATCGGCCTGTCCTTCGACACGCGCACGTGCAGCACCGCGAAGATTCATGACGTCGACACCCTGGACCACTACATGCGCTTCAGCTTCCCGAATGCTGACGGGACACATACCATCGAGCTTCAGTGCCCCGGCTTGACCTTCGTCCGCTGGGACCCGCAAACCGAGTCCGTCGCGCCGCGGGCGATGAAACCAGTCGTTGATATGCACACCGAGGGAAACCTCGTGTATCGCATGATCTCCGACGCTGAAGGACGCCGGTATATGCCCGGCAATGGGTGGTATGCGCCGCAAACCGGCCAGATCGGCGACGGACCACGCCCGGAGAAGGACGATATCACCTGGTTTGCGCGTGATGCAGCGTTCGCCTACGGCATCCCGCTGGGCGAAGCCTCCGTCAATCGTTGGTGCTTTGCGACGGGACAGGTGCAGCCGGTCGCGTCGGAACCGGGCATGGGATACCTGAACACCAATCTCACGCGCTCCGGCAAGCTCGTGAGCGTTACCAAGGACGGCATCTTCTCGCGCTACGACGCCACGACCGGCGAGATGGAGATGTCACGTCGCCTGGAAACCGATAATGTACAGAGCGTGGATTGCGTCATCCGCATCGACCGCGACCGGGTGCTGGGCACGCCGTTCATCACGCAGCGATTCTGGGAGACAAACCTGCGCACGAAGAAGGGCTTTGACTGTGGCGCCGCGGCGCCGGGCGGCGGTGAGATCCTGCGTGTCTGGAAACTCGACGGGCGGATCTACATGGCGGCCTATACCGGCGGTGAACTGGTGGAATATAACCCGGCCATGCACCCGCACTTCCCGGAAAACCCGCGGGTTGTGGCCCGACCGCCGACGGGGATGCGCCCCGTCGCTGCAACAGACGACGGACGGCGGATCTTCTACGCGTGCAGCCACCACTATGGGCATTTGGGATCGATTGTGACCCGATACGACACGGCGAATGGCCTGGCGTACTACCGGGATAACCCGCTGCCCGACCAGCTGATCGCCAGCCTCTGCTACGAGCAGGCCTCGAACAGCTTGCTGTGCGGTACCTCCTACGAGGCTGACTGTGCAAGCGTGCCGCCGACCACGCATGACACAATGTTGGCACGGCTCGATGCGGAAACATGCGACGCGCTGCAGACATGCACGGGACCGGCGGGATCGATCGGCGTCCGCTTGATTGGCCCGTTGGACCGGGACCGCTGGCTGGGCACATGCTGGGGTGAATTCGCGGATGGCGCGGGAAGCCGCTGGTTCGTGTTTGACACGGCGGCATTCCGCACGCCTGAACCCAATGCGCTGCAAACGCTGGAGGAGTGGGAGACCAGCATGTGGGAGTGGCAAACGGCGCAATATGCCGGCGCGCCCGGGCATTTCGTGTTTAAAATTGGCTCGCGCATCGAATTGTGGGACATGCGCGAACCCCGCCGGATCAAAGTGCTGGGCGACTCGATCCATCTCGGCAACTTCTTCGTGCAGGGACGGGATGTCCTGATGTGGTCCGCATGGGATGTGTTCGTGCTCGACAACGTGCTGCCGCAATACGCAGTCATTAAGGGCAGGTGATAAATATGACGACCGGAATATTGCAATACCGGGGAGTGATCGAAGGTTTCTACGGTCCGATGTGGTCGCATGCGGACCGGCTGCATCTGCTCCGGCAGATGCCCGGCTGGCATATGAACCTGTATATCTACTCACCGCGCGACGATCCGTATCACCGCTTTCGCTGGGAGGCGCCCTACCCGCCGGAGGAGATGGCGCGCTTCACCGAGTTGGCGGCAGAGGCGCAAAAGCAGGGGGTGCAGTTCGCCTATGCCATCTCGCCGGGCAACACCTTCCAACCGCGCAATCCGGCGCACCGGCAGGCGCTGCTGGAGAAGCTGCAGGCCTTCATCGACCTGGGCTGCACCTTCTTCCCCATCTTTTACGATGACCTGGTGGAGGAATTCGATCCGGACGGCGATGCCGGCGTGCGCCATGCGGAGCTGCAAGCATCGGTTATGAACGAGCTGGCCGACGGAATCACTGTGCGCTGCCCGCAAGCGCGCTTCCTCTTCTGCCCGACGCAGTATATGACGGCGGAAAAGTCGCGCTACTTGTGCCGGTTGCACGAACTGCTGGACGCGCGCATCGAGACGGTGGTGACCGGGGTGGACCCAGACACCGATCCCATCTGCCCGCGCACCTTTTCCGACGAAGGCGCACAGCGGTATTACCAGCACTTCGGCCGCCGTCCCTTTCTCTGGGACAATTTCAACGTGCGCGACAATGCCCTCAACGTGCTGCACTGGAGCCCCTATGCCGGCCGGGGACGACACCTGGATCGGCTGTGCACGGGCATTGTGCTCAACCCGCAGAACGTCTACCTCCTCAACATACCGATCTTCGGCTGCTTGGGCGATTATTTCGCCGACCCGCGTGGTTACGAGCCGCAAGCCTCATTTCACCGGCACATCACCGCTTTCATGGGTGAAGACGGCGCACCCTTCGGAGAGGTGCTCTCCCGCTGGTTCACCTCCGAATGGTTTGCCCTGGAAGGCTCCGGCTTCCTATCCAGTGAACGCAACCTGCCCGTCTTGCCGGAAAGGATTGATTGCGCCATCTTTCAGGAAATACAGGAACTCCTCGCTCCGCTCTGTGACTTCAACAGCCGTTTCAGCCGCACGCTGATGCCCCCGCGTGTCGCCGCGGAACTCATCCCATATGCCAACCTGCTGACGGAATATGCCCGTGCGATGGTGGAATTTTGTACTGCAGAAGAGGGTATGGTACGAAGGAAAGCCGGCGCACGGCTGCTGACCCGTGTGGCCCGTCCCGAGACCGAATGCTTCCGCTTGCCGGCTTCGTTGATCGAATACGCGAAGAAGCTGATTGATATCGCTATAAGGTCGTAATGAAACTAAACACGCTCGCTCATTGTCTAAAAAGAATGGATTATCAGGCTTTCAGCTAGGCGTTTGCAGAAGGTAAAATAATGTTGGTGTATAAAATATGGTGTGGTCACATGTTTGGATAGTGCGATCACTTGACCGACAAATGTATTACCGGCCGGGCCAGGCCGATTCGATCTTTGTCACACTGACACACGGCAAGGTTGCCGTATTGACGAAAGGTGGTATTGAATGAAACGTTGCGTGCTCTCCGGTGCGTTGGCATTGGGGATGGTGCTCATGGCGTTCAGCGCGAACGCCCAGGTCGCCGGGATATCCGGCGCCAATAACCTGATCATTTCCAACGCCGGCAAAACGTCGGCGGTCATCGTAGTCTCGCCCCAGGCGGGACCTTCTGAAAAGTTGGCCGCGGATGATCTGGCAAAATACATCGGCCTGATGACCGGCACAACCCCCGCAATTGCGAACACGCGCGAGACGATTGACGCGGCGCTCAAAGGCACCGCGCCCGTCCTGCTGGTCGGCCAGGAAGCGCTGGCGGCCAAGCCGGCGCTGGCCGCAAAGATTAACGCGGCTGCCAAGCCGAATCCCAAGCTGGGCGCCGACGCGATCGGCCTGCTGCATGAAGGCAACCGTGTCTACCTTGCTGGCAATAACGACCAGGCGCATTACTTCGCCGCGGCGGAACTGCTCTGGCGCTGGGGGTGCCGCTGGTACCTGCCCACCGACTTCGGCGAGTGCATTCCCGAATACAAAACGCTGGCCGTCGGCGCGCTGGATTATGCCTACGGCTCGCCTTTTGAGATTCGCAGCTACTGGATTTCCTGGAACGGTGATGGCACCGGAAAACCCGAATTCCAGCGGCGGAACATGATGATCACCAATGACCGCGGCTTCCCGCCGAATGGTCACAACCTGGGCGCCTATACCGGCGATTTGCCGACGGCGAAAAGTACCTTCAACTTCCCCATTACCGCCCCGGAAACGGCCGCGCATTTCGCCCAGGAGCTCGATGCCTCTTTCGCGAAAGGGCAGAGTAGCTCAGTCAGTATTGAGGACGGCAGCTACGATTCGGATTATCCCAACGATCAGAAGTTGATGAAGCTCCAGTGGGATAAATATATGATGCGGTATTCAGTCACCGACCCCATGCTGGAGCTGTATAACAACGTCGCCAAAATCCTGCAGGCGAAATACCCGAACAGTCCAGCCAGGCTGGGCTTCCTGGCGTATGCGAATATGACCATCCCGCCGGTGCGCCCGATGACGGCCGAGAAATCGCTCTACTGCATGCTCGCACCCATTGATATCGACCCCATCCACGGCATGGACGACGTTGACTCGCCGCCCCGCCAGGAATACCGGGACATGCTGCACGCATGGGCGAAGATCATGCAGGGCCGGCTGGCAATCTACGATTATGACCAGGGCATGCTGGTCTGGCGCGATATGCCCAACCCGTCGCACCAGTCCTTCCGTGAAGACGTGAAGCACTACCGCGACGCCGGCATCCTGGGCATCAGCACCGAGAGCCGCAACGCCATCGGCACCACCTTCCTCAATCTCTTCTTCCGCGGGCGGCTGATGTGGAACCCGGATGAAGATGTCGATGGGCTCCTCAAAGAGTTCTATCCCAAGTTTTACGGTCCGGCGGCCAAACCGATGGAGACCTACTGGAGCGCCATCTATAAAGCCTGGGGCAGCACCATCGTCACCGAGCACGAATTCTTTGTCGCGCCGGCCATCTATACGCCGGACGTGATCGAGACCTGCCGCAAGAGCCTGGCAGAGGCCGAAGCGCTGGTGGCGCCGCTCCAGAACAAGCCGAACCGCACCCGCAACGAGCAACTGGTGCTGGAGCGCATGAAGTTCACCCGCATGAGCTTCGACATCATGAGCGGCTACATGAATATGACCTGGCAGGAGGCCTCGAACTGCAACTACGCGCAAGCCGCGGAGTATGGCAAAGCGGCGCTGGCCGTCCGCGAGAATATGACCGCGATGAACGGCACCTTCACCACGTATAAGAATATCGGCGAGGGTGGGACCGCATGGTTCCCGGGCGAAGTGGAGCAGTATGCGGCACTGGCCGGCTTGACCGACGGCACTAAAGGTCAATTGATTGCCAAACTCCCGCTGGAATGGGCCTTCCATCGCGATAAGCAGCGGGTGGGCGTGGCGCAGAAATATGCCACGCAAGCCATCGACCTGACCTACTGGAATGCCAATAAGGACAAGCTCACACTCGAAACCCTGAAAGACTATCCGAATCAGTGGGAGATGCTGCGCACGGACCTGTATGCCCAGGCGCAGGGCGTCCGCGATCCGGACCGGCAGAGCTACACGGGTGATCTGTGGTACCGCACGGATGTGAAGCTGACCCCCGATCAGGTGACAGGCAAAGTGCACCTGATGTTCCCCGGCCTCTTTAACGAGTGCTGGCTCTACGTGAACGGTCAACAAGTGGCCACGCGCCAGCAGTCGACATTGTGGTGGAACAACGACTACGCCTTCCAGTGGGACGTGGACCTGACCGGCAAGCTCAAGGCCGGGGCGAACACCATCACTCTGCGTACCAACTGTGAGCACCATGTCGGCGGCATGTTCCGCCGGCCGTTCCTGTACCAGGCCAAGTAACGGTTGACCCCTGGCAAACCGGGTGGGTGACGTCCGTCACCCACCCGGTTTTTTTTATCCGGCAACCACTGACCGGAGGAGTATCAGGCCGGGAAACAATGCGGGGCTTTGCGGTGTCGAAAGTAAGTGGCAAATCGTATCTGCAAACGGTGCGTGCAAACCATCTTTCCGATTCTGGGGGGAGCAATCATTCTTATGCATCATGGGATCTTCCGTAATACCATCTGCGGCATCTTGCTCTGCTGCTTTGCCGGCATCGCAGGCGCCTGGGTGCAAGAGCCCAGCCCCCTTAACGACGGTCACCTGATTATCCTGAAGCCGGCCGGCTTCACCGATGCCGCGGGGAAAGCGGTCACGCCAGTGAATGCTCCCGGCGCCTTGTTCGGCAACGCCATCAAGGTTGACGGTCCGGTGCAGAGCCCGGCGCGGGTGAAATTCACCGGCGCGTATACCCTGTGGGTCCGCGTAGCCGAGGGCAAGCCGCAGCGACCGATGACGGTAGAGTTACTCCAGGGGACGAAAACGCTGCTGAACGCCGTGGTGAACGACGGTCCCGGCGTGCCGGGCAAGGGCGGTCCTGCCGCCTACGAAGCCTATCGCACGGAAGCCGCCATGCAAAATGCTGAAGGCGGCGCCGACCCGGGCGACGACCTGCTGGATGGCGGCGGTGGTGTCGGAGATATCCTGACCGAGATCAATCAGGAAGCGAATCCGGAGCAGCGCTGGGTGAACTCCTCCCGCATCGAAGATCAGCAAGGCGCATTTTACTGGTGGAAGGTCGGCACGATCGACCTGGCGCCCGGTAAATATACCTTGCGCATTAGCGGGGGGCCGGGGCAGTTCAACACCGCCTTCCTGACCACCGCGCCGCACCTCACCTATCCCTTCGGCGGCGACCTGGCTATCCAACCGGCGAGCTTCATCCGCTTCCGCATCGATAAGCTGCCCAGGGGCGGCGCCAAGCTCTCCGCCAGCCTGCGCATTCACGCCAACCCTTATTTCAATACCAGCACCGGCTATTTTACCGAAACGGCGATGAGCGATCAGCCAGGCGCCCCCATCAAGCAAACCGGTTATACCGCCTGGTATCGCCTGCAGGACCTGGAGCACGCCCCCGGCTTCGGCGGCGCGGGATGCCACCTGCTGCTGGACGTCCCATCGAACGCGCAGGGCGCCACCCAATTCGCCGTCTTCCCCCACCCCGACATGGTACTGCGCGAGATCGCCTGGGATGAACCCGAGGGAACGACCATCTCCATGCGAACCGACTTCGCCACCTACCTGTCCTCGCTGCGCACCTTCCTCGACAATGCGCGCGAGAATTACGACTACGCGCTGCAGGCCAGCGGCGGGCGTATGTATCCGCTCATGCGTGCCGGTCGCTACTTCGGCACCAATGTAGGCGGCAGCGGCGACTCCGGTGACTATATCTCGAAGACCCTGCGCCTGCTCGGTACCAACAGTAATGCTGATCGCAAGGGTGCTGCCAATCGCCGGCGTTATGGGTGGTTTGGCGAAACCGGCGGGGGCTGGGTGCGTGGGCCGGTGCCTTTTAACGAAGAGAATACGCAAAAATGGTATGCCAACAATTTCAAGCATGATTATGCGCCGGGTGATGATTATCAGTCCCTCGTCTCCTGGTATCTGGCGGATGAGCCGGGCGAAGCAATGACCACCGCCATCACCGCCCCGTTCTGGCGCTATTACGGCAAGGACCGGGGCGGCCCCAAGTGGGTGGATTACGCCGGGAGCAGCGATCTTCTCACCAAACGTACGGACTTGTCGAACTGCGTGCTGGAAGGCAAGGTGCTGAAACTGGGCGGCGCCGTCAGTTTCCACATTGGATTCAGCGACGTCGAGCACCCCACCGACGGCATGGTCTGGACCGTGGGAAGCGTTTCTGAAAACCGTGCCGACACCCTGATGGTTGCCAAACCGGATGGTTCGGCAGGGCATCTGTATAAAAAGCCGGAAGCCGCCATCAGCGACAGCATCCCCACGCCATTCAAACTGTTATATGAAAACGGGTCGGCCGCGCTCTTCCTCAACGGGAAACTGGTCGAATATGAGACCGGCTTGCCGCAGCAAGGCGGCTTCCGCCTGTGTGGCGGCCCGAAGGCCTTCACCGAGTTGGCGCTGCGCCCGCTTCGCAAGGACGAGCGCGGTGTGGCGGGTGGCCCGGAGATGGCCGAGCCGGACATCGAAGGGACAGGCATCGGTGACGTCTTTGATGATGACCAGGAGCATCCGGACTGGGCGACCCCCAAACCACTGGAGCAGTTCGTCAAGGAAGACTGGGTGGTGGGTGGCGGCATCCCGGAGGCGCACGCTGGTTTCCGCAAGTGGATGGCGGCGCAGGGGGTGAAACCTGATCTGTTCGGCAAAAAAACCTGGGATGAAGTCTCGCCGTTAACCGTGAAGGAGCTGGCGGAGACGGCGACCGACCGCCGCCTGTATTATTGGGGCCGCCGTTATGCTGGCTACCTGACGCCAAAGATGTTTGACATGGCCGCCGAAGCCATGCGCGCTGCCTTCCCGAACAAGAACATTGAGGCCATCGTCGCGTTGAGCGGCCACTCGCTGTATTTCCCCAGCGCGATGCCGCTTGACATGTTCGCCCTCGCCTCGTATGGCGGCGCGCTGACTCCCGGCATCAGTGACTTCATGAGCAACGGGCTGCGCTGGGACAGCCAGCAGGCGATCGCCTTCTCCATCGCCCCCTACCACTCCGGCGCGCGCGTATATCCGGAAGAGGCGCCGGCGGGTTGGCCGTCCGATGCGATGGGCCCGCTCCCCCGCTCCTCCATCATGATGCACTGCGGTTGGTCGGCGCCCACCTTCAACGCCTATGTGCAGTTGGCCAACGATGTGCGCTTCATGTCCTTCTACCACTTCGGGCCGGAATACCTGGCCACCGAATGGTACTGGTCGGAAGACCCGAACGCCTATATCGGACCGCACAAGCTTGATAACCGTGCGACGCAGGTCGACGATATCCTCGGCAGTGCGCGCATGCGCCCGAGCCGGGTAGCCATGCTCTACGCCCGTTCGACCGAATACTGGAACGCGCAGGCCAGCTTCGCCGACAAGCGCGCCAGCTTCCTCGGCCTGTCCCACGAATATTACCAGCCCGAGTTGGTCACCGAGGAGCAGGTGAACTCCGGCGCGCTGGACCATTACGACGCGCTCTACATACTGGAGCCGTGGGTCACCGATGCCGCACAGGCGAAGATCAAGGCCTTCGTCGAACGCGGAGGCCTGTTGTGGACCTGCGCGGATGCCCTGCGTTGGAACGAATATCAGGACCCGTCTGACTTCCTGCAGCGCACTTACGGACTGAAGCGAATGTATACCGAGAAGGCGCTCGCCACCATGATGATTCCCGCCACCGGTGAGAAAGAGATCCGTAAGCAGGATACGCCGAAAACGCCGGTCGACACCGTCGACTGGGAAGGCGCCACTGTGCGCGCGCGCTTCGCCGACGGCCGGCCGGCCTGGCTGGAGAAACAGGTTGGCAAGGGCCGCGTGGTCTACCTCGCCTTCCGCGCCGGCATCAATTACACGAACAAGGCGGTGCGCGTGCCTGGCGCCGAGGTAGTCTGGGGCGACAGCGGGCGTGCACCACTCACTCTGCCGCTGAACGAGGCGAGGGTCGGGCGGGAGTTGATCCTGTCGCAGCCCAATATCATGGCGCAACCGCTTACCAGCAACACCGGCACGGTAATCGTGCTGTATAATATGCAGGGCGATACCGCGCGCAACGTGACAATTCGCCTGAAGGCGCGGAAAGCCCCGGTGCGCGTGCAGACCTTCGACGACATGACGCTGCTGGACCTGCCGTTCACCTTCAAGGACGGCTGGGTGGAAATGACAGTGCCTGCCCTCGTGCGCGAGCAGATGATCGCGGTGCACGACGTCCCCGCCCCCGCCGACGACCGGCTGCAAAAACTGCAGGCCCATACAAAAGAACTGCTGGCCTCGCAGGATTGGGAAGACCTGACCGCCGGCGCCTGGTTCGCCGGCTTCTACCCCGAGTGGAAGTTGACTGACCGCCTGCTGCCGCTGCTGGATCATGAAAACGGCATGGTCCGCCGCGCGGTCGCCGAAGCGCTGGGCCGGCTCAAATATACTCCCGCTGTCGACACTCTGGCCGCGCGCATACCGCAGGAGAAGCATCCGCACGTCTGCGCGGAAATGCTGATGTCGCTGGCCGTGCTTGACGACGCCCGCTTCCCCGCACTGGCGCAGACAGCCTTCGACCGCCCGCAAGCCTATATTCAAATGCAGATCCTGCGCGCGGCGCGCGGCTACCTGACGCGCAAACGCGCGGCGGGCAAGTTAACCCCGGAACTGCGCGCCTTCGGGCAGCGGCTGTTCGATCGCGCCGTCGATGATCTCGACCAGCGGATTTCCGGCGAAGCGGTCCCGCTGCTGGCGGCGTTCGACTCGCCGCGCTGCCTTGCGCTGTGTCGCGATCCCGCGAGCGATGAACGTTTCCGCGACGCGTTATACGATGTCGTTGCCGGCGATGACGCGTTGGTGGCTGAATATTTGAAGACGCCTCCGGATGACCAGGCGCTCATCGAGCTGGCGTCCCGTCGTGCCGATGATCGGCTGGTCTCCCTGCTCCTCGCACGCCTGGATGCGTTGACGACGCAAAATCCTGACGGCCTCTACCAGGCAGCCGAGCGCCAGCGCAACCCGAAGCTGACCCGCGCCCTGTTCGCGAACTATGCCACCCTGCCCGAGCCGTTGAAGGGCCATGCAACGCTGTTACTGGAGCACACCTTCAACGCGCGCATCGGCAACGATCCGGAGGCCTGGACGGAATGGTTGGCAGCGAATAAGTAGCGAACAGGTGGAGGGTTAACCCACCCTCGTGGCCGAATAATGCGGTTATTTGGCGAATAAATCAAGGTATTTCGTCATGGGTGATTGTATTATCGTATAGTCACTAACGTGCGTAGATTGAATCAGATGAAAGATGAGGATATCATGAGCATTCGTCCAATTCGTGGTCTTTTTATACTGGTACTATTGACCCTGATTGCGGCCGCGTCCTGGGCCGTAACCGCGGGCACGCCGGGAAAAGGTGAGCTCGTGGTAGCGGCGGGCGGCAAGACCCAGGCGATTGTCGTCGTCTCGCCGGATGCCAAAAAGCCGGCCGGACCGCTGAGATTCGATACGTTGCCTAATGCGCAACTGGTCGCACAGTATGAGCGCGCGGCTGCCGAAGAACTGGTGCGCTGCATCGAGTTGATGACCGGCGCGAAACCCACCATCGCCGACACGCCGGACGCCATTGCGGCGGCGCTGAAAGAGAAAACGCGTCCGGTCCTCATCGTGGGCTCGGAAGCGCTGAAGGCAGATAAGAGCCTGGCCGCCGCCTTGAAAAAGGTGGCCAAGCCGCAGCCGAAACTGCACGCCGACGCCATTGTCGTGCGGCGGGCCGGCAACCGCGTCTATCTCGTCGGGTTGACCGGTGATGGGCACTATCATGCCGTCGTCGAACTGCTCGAGCGCTGGGGCTGCCACTGGTATGTGCCCACAGAGTTCGGCGAGTGCATTCCGGACTGTGATCGCCTGGCCGTCGGCAAACTCGATTATGCCTATGCCTCTCCCTTCGAGCTGCGGATGTTCTGGATCGCCTGGAACGGCGATGGCACCGGCTATACCGAGTTCCTGTTGCACAACCGCATGACGCGCGGGGTCAACCCGCCTCCCGCCAGCCACGCGCTGGGCAGCTATATTCAGGAGTTGGTGCCGAAAGGTAAAAGCATCTTCCAGATTCCGATCTCAGAGGATAAAACCGCTGACCAGGTGGCCGCCAAGCTTGATACGGTCTTTCGCGACAACGGCATGGCCACAGTGGCTATCGAGGACGGCCTGTATACCTCGGAGTCAGCGCAGGATAAAAAGCTGCAGGCAGGGATTACCGATAAATATTTCTATGCCATGCCGGTGATGAGCGATGCCTTCCTGACGCTCTACAACAAGGTCTGCGAGCGCCTGCTGGTAAAATACCCGCAGAGCACAGCGAAACTCGGTTTCCTCGCCTACACCAACATGACCATCCCGCCGCAGCAGGTCGAGAAAGCCGCCACTCCCCTCTTCTGCTCAATGGCGCCCATCGACATCGACCCGAACCACGGCATGGATGACGTCCGCGCCCCATCGCGGCAGGAATACCGTGATATCATGTATCGCTGGGCGAAAGTGGTGGATGGCCGCATGTATATCCGCGACTACGACCAGGGGCAACTGGTGTGGCGCGACATCCCCAACCCGAGCCAGCAGGCCTTCCGGCAGGACGTGCAGCACTATGCCAAAGCCGGCGTGACGGGCTTCTTCGTGGAAAGCCGCGGCGCAACAGCCACCACCTTCCTCAATCATTACCTGCGCGGGCAGCTCATGTGGAACCCAAAAACGAACGTGGATGCCCAACTGGCGCAGTTTTACCCCGCCTTCTACGGCCCGGCGGCCGAGCCGATGTCGAAATACTGGGGCGCCATCTACCAGGCGTGGGAGAAGACCACCGTCAGCGAGCACGAGTTTTTCATCATCCCCGCCATCTACACGCCGGCATTGGTCGAAGAGCTGCGCGCTGACGTGGTTGCCGGTGAAAAAGCCGTCGAACCGCTCAAAAACAAAGCCACCCTGACACGCAACGAAAAGCTCTACCTGGACCGCATGCGCTTCACCCGCCTGGCGTTTGACATACTGGATGGTTACACGGGAATGCTCACGGCCGGCGCCGGGGAGTGCGATTATGCCAAAGCCGCCGCCTGCGGGCAAAAGGCACTGGCCGCGCGAGCGGAACTACAGAAGATGAACGGCACCTTCGTCAACACGACGATGGGCGAAAGCGGGCCGGCCTGGTTCCCCGGTGAAGTGCAATTGTATGCCGACCTGGGCAAGCTGACCGCCGGACCGGACGGCAAGCTGGTGACGCTGCTGCCGCTGGAATGGGCCTTCCGCCGCGACCCGAATGACACCGGGCTGGCCAGCGGTTATGCTTACCGCACACCGGATCTGACGTATTGGAATGCCAACAAAGGGCGCTTCACCACCCCGGAAACCCGCAAGGATTACCCCACCACGCAGTGGGAGACGCTGCGCACCGACCTGTATATGCAGGCCCAAGGCGTGCTCCATCCGGATTGGCAAAGCTTCACCGGCTTTGGCTGGTATCAGACGACGACGACGATCAATGCCGCCGATGCCGCCGCCAACGTGCATATCCGCTTCCCCGGCCTGTTCAATGAGTGCTGGTTGTATGTGAACGGCTTCCTCATCGCCCATCGCGAGCAGTCGCCCATGTGGTGGAACAACGATTACGCCTTCAACTGGGATGTTCCGCTGGCCGGTAAGTTGAAAGCCGGCGACAACACCATCGTCCTGCGCTGTAATGTTCAGCACCATCTCGGCGGTATGTTCCGGCGACCGTTCCTGTATCAAGCAAAGTAGCGAAATTTTCGTTCGTTTCGGTTAAGAGACGCGGGCCCTCTCCCCTCTGCTGGCCAGGAAGGACAGCACCGGCCCCCTCCCTCAATGCTGGGTTAGGGGGAGTGACAGAGATTGAGGAAGATACCGTTATCATATTTATAAGAAAGCCTGCTCCCCCTCGCCCAGGATTGGGAGAGGGGGCTGGGGGGAGAGGGCCCGCATCTCTGAACCGAAACGAACGAGAGCAAAGGAATCACGCTTGAAAGACATTATCGAGCATTTCACCGGCAATATCGACGAATATATTCCGCTGCTGATCGGTAATGGCGACCTGGGCGGTACCTTCGATCCCTTCTGCGGGACGCTGTATGATGAGCTGAAAGCCGGCGGTGGTAAAACCCGTGATATTCGCACGCTGCTCATTGCCGGCGTCAAGGCGCAGGATTACTGGGAGCTGCTGTATTTCGATCCGAATCAGCATACCTTCAGTGAGGGGGCGGCGCAGGGTCTGCGTGAACGAGCCCAGACCGGTCTGGGGTACGCGCATGCGATGACGCGCGGTGTCCCTTACCAGTTCGATGTCCGTCCGGCGACGCCGGATTTCCTCGGCAAGGTGCGTAATCATGAACAGCGCCTGGAGCTTGAGACGGGGTTGCTCACCTCCCGATATGACTGCGGTGTGGAACATTACGAGACGGAACTCTTCGTCCACCCCACCATGAGCCTGTTCGTCTACCGATTCGGTGGCACGGGCACCCAGCAGGTAACCGTCATTCCCGACTGGCCCGAGCCGGACGTGCTCTTCGTGCCCAGTGCCTATACCCCGGCGCCGGCGGCATCGAGCATGCACCTTGAAGGCGATGTGATGTTCGTCAAGGCGCGGTCGAATATCTACTGCCCGGCCATCATCGCCATGGCGTGCGAAGGTGGGACGATTGACGGCACAACCGCCACCTGCCCGCCCGGCAGTACCCTCTATATCGCCTACGGGCATCAATCCATCGGCAAGCCCGAAACGCTGGCAGAAGAAACACTGCACAATGCGCGCACTCGTGGAGCAGAGCAACTGCGGGCTGACCAGATCGAATGGTGGCGCCGGCGCTGGAACCGCAGCTTTGTACGCATCCCGGACCCCTGGCTGCAAACGCTTTACGACCGCAGCATGTATTACATCATCTCGTCACAGCCGCGCACGACGTCCGAAGGGGTGATGTCCGAATCCGGTCTCTCCGCCTCCTACGAAGCCTTCAACTGCAGCATGTTCCCCGGCTGGGGCGGCTTCGGGCACACCGGCCCGCTCTACGCCGGAGGGCACTGGGACCTGACCGAGAACCAGATGAACTGGTTCTGCCGGACGCTGCCCGTGATGAAAGAAGGCGCGCGCACTCGCTTCCTGCGCGGCGCGCATATGCCCATGATGTGCGGACCCGGTGGATTTGCCTTTCATCCCGGCCATTCCTTCTGCATTCTGCCGGCGTTTGAATATCAGGCCAACGGCTATGCCTCCCTGTCCATTATCTCGCATCTGCACGCCATGGGCTGGCCGCGGGAAGCGACGGAGCAGTTGTATGAGCCGTTGTCGGAATACGCCGAATTCTTCCGCAGCCTGCTCACCGAGGTTGGCGGCCGGCTGGAGCAGCATCATGCCCCGGTGCATACCATGGCGGAGTCGGCCATCTTCCCGGAAGAGCACAACCTGGTGGATATCCTGGCGCCCGCAAAAGGCACCTTCGTCTTTGCCGAACGCGCCGCGCGACAGCTGGGCATGAGCGAGGCCGCTGGGCAGTGGTCGGCATTAGCCGAAAAAGTGGACCTGTCGATTCTGCGTGATCCGGAGTTGGGTTACCTCTACGCGGAGGGGCAGCGAGCTTTCACCTCCAAGCTCGGCGCGGGACTCATCGTCACCCATTTCCCCACTGGCGCGGAGAACGATGCCGATGGCGTGCTGAAAACCTACCTGCGCACGAAGCAGGACGAGGTATTCGGCGGTTGCGGCTTCGATCGGCTCTTCCAGGCCATCGGCCTGGCGCATGTCGGCGCCGCGGCGGAAGCCCTCGACGCCATTGTCGGCCAGTGTGATCCCAGAGGTGAACTGATCGATGACCAATGCATCGCCTACCGTGAATCCGGCATCGCATGGATTGGCAACAACCTGCGCGGGCGCATGCCCTATTTCCACACCAGCCATGGCTTTTATGCCTATGCCATTCAACAAATGCTGATGCAGGACTACACCGGCGAGTTGAAAATGTTCCCCGCCTGCCCCTGGCCGGAGGCGGAATTCGCTCTGTGGAGCGGCGGGCAATTGATCGAAGGCCACTTACAAAAGTAAACCACTGATACCGTGGAGGTTGATATGCGAAAGCACTCTCTCGTGTTCCTGGCGCTGCTGCTGGGCCTCGGTCTCTCACTCGCTGCCTGTGCGCAACTCGCCGGCGCCGCTACCGGCGATCCCCTGGTCATTGCGGCGGACGGCGTGACGAAAGCCGTCATCGTGGTGGCGCCCGGCCTGCCGGCCGCAAGTTGGGAAGCCCGCGCCGCTGCCGACCTGGCGCATTATATTGAGCTGATGACCGGCGCCAAGCCGGCCATTGCCAATACTGCCGAGAGTGCGGCGGCCGCATTGCAGAGCCGGGAACCGGTCCTGTTGGTCGGATCGGCAGCGTTGAAAGCCGAACCGAGCCTGGCCGCTGCACTGGTCGCGGTAGCGAAGAAGAATCCCACCCTCCGCGCGGATGCCATTGTGCTTCGCCGCGACGGCAACCGCGTCTACCTGGCCGGGATGAACGACGACTGCCACTATTATGCCGTCGCCGCGTTGCTCCGACTGTGGGGGTGCCGCTGGTTCATGGCCAATGACTTCGGCGAATGCATTCCGACTTACCCCCGCCTGGAGATCGGCAACCTGGAGTATGCCTACGCGCCGCCGTTCGAAGTGCGATACGAAGCGGGGTATGCCTGGCTTGGCGATAATACCGGCAAGGAAGAGTTCGAACACCGGAACATGCTGAATACATTGAGTGTGCCCTGCGGCCACAGCCTGGGTGAATACATCAAAGACCTGGTGCCGCAAGGCGGCTCGATCTTCAACGTCCCGATCGCCGAAGACAAAACGATTCAAACGGTCGCGGCAAATGCCGAGAAAGCATTCGCCGCCGGCAAGGATATCTCGCTGGGGATGAATGACGGCTCGTATAACTCCGACTCGAAGCTGGATAAAACGCTGAGTGCCAACCTTTGGGATAAATACTTCCGCGGGCAGATGCTCACCGACAACTTCGTGACGCTGTATAACGGCGTGGCGCGCACCTTGCTGGCGAAATACCCGAACAGCCCATCGCGCATCGGCTTCTTCGCCTACTGCAACATTACCATGCCGCCCCAGCAGGACGTGAAGATGGAAAAGCCGTTTGTCGCCTACCTGGCCCCCATCGACATCGACCCGAACCACGGCATGGATGACATCGTCTCGCCGCCGAAGCAGGAATACAAAGAGATCATGAACCGCTGGGCGAAGGTGATGGATGGCCGTGTGGTCATCTACGACTATGACCAGGGCATGTTGGTCTGGCGCGACTTGCCCAATCCCTCACACCAGGCCTTCCGCCAGGATGTGAAGCATTACCGCGACGCGGGCATCCTCGGCTTCCATACGGAAAGCCGCTGCGCCTACGCGACGATCTTTCTCAACCTGTATATGCGCGCCCAACTGATGTGGAATCCTGACGCCGATGTCGATGCCCAGCTTGCGGATTTCTACCCGAAGTTTTATGGTCCTGCGGCCACGCCGATGGCGAAATACTGGGGCGCCATCTACAAAGCTTGGGACGACACCATCGTCACCGAACACGAGTTCTACACCATCCCCGCCATCTACACCGAAGCACTGGTCAACGAGCTGCGCGGTAACCTGGCGGAAGCGCAAAAGGCAATCGCCCCGCTGCGCGCGCGAGATGCCGCCACCCTCACCCGCAATGAGCGGCAGTATCTCGAACGCATGACCTTCACGGAACAGAGCTTCGGGATTATCGACAACTACGTCGCCATGGTGCGCGCCGGGGCGACGAATGGCGAGTATGCGAAGGCGGCGCAGGGAGGCGATCGTGGCCTGGCGGCGCGTGCGGTGCTGACGAAGATGAACGGCACCTTCACCAGTACGAGGATGGAGGACGGCTACGCCTGGTTCCCGGGGGAAGTCAAACAATACCGCGAGTTGGCAGAGCTGACCGATGGCACGAAGGGCACACTGGTCGCAAAACTCCCGTTGGAGTGGGCATTCCGCCGCGACCCGCACGACACAGGGTTGGCGCGCGGCTTCGCCTATCAGCCGGTGGACTTAACCTACTGGAAAAAGAACAAGGCGAATTTCACCACGCCGGCCTCGCGCAAAGATTACCCCACCACCGAGTGGGAGATGCTGCGCACCGACCTCTATGCCCAGGCGCAGGGCGTGCTGCACCCGGACTGGCAGAGCTTCACCGGCTTCCTCTGGTACCGCACCGATGTAAAGCTGCCGAAAAGCGCGCAAGGTCAGCCGGTGCACATCCACTTCCCCGGCCTCTTCGGCGAAAGCTGGCTCTACGTGAACGGCAAGCTGGTGTCACACTGGGAGCAGAGCCCGATCTGGTGGTACAACGATTACCAGTTCCACTGGGACGTGGACGTCTCCGGCGCGCTGAAACCGGGCGCCAACACGATCACCCTGCGCGTCGCCAGCCTGCATCATAACGGCGGCATGTTCCGGCGGCCGTTCCTGTATACGCCGGTGATCCAGTGATGAACACAACTGGCTCAGCAAACCGGGTACCGGCGGCCTGATGGGGCCGGTGGTGATAAATAATCCGCGACGGACCAATGAAGGGAACACAAACAATGATTAAGAAGATATGGCTGCTTGCCATACTGGCCTCGCTGACGATGCTGGCGGGATCTGCCATGGCAAAGGATATTCTGCTGGCCGACAAGGGCAAGGCTCAAAGCGTGATTGTCCTGCCGGCAGGCTCAATGACATGGGCGGGTGACACCGCCCAAGTTTCGCTAACCAGCTGGAAGGACCGGGAAACCGAGCTACGCCGCCGCCTGCAGCGGGATTCCGTCGCCGACCTGGCGCTCTACCTGGGCAAAATGACCGGGACGACGATTGAAATCGTGGAGGGCCTGCCGGCGAAAGATACGCGTGTGCCTATCTATATTGCAGAAGCCGCCCAACAGGTCTTCGGCCCGGTGGGCATCTCAAAGGCCGGCCTGTATGGCTTCCGCGTGGTCGCGAGCTCAAAAGGCTTGGGCCTGTATGGCGAATCGGCTTATGGGACGAGTTATGCCATCTACGAGCTGCTGCACCGGCTGGGGTGCCGCTGGTTCATGCCCACCGCGTTGGGTGAATGCGTCCCCAACCTGCCGAGGTTGACGGTCCCGGAGACGGATGCCTCGCTGGCCCCGGCCACGGAAAGCCGCGGCATGACGCAGGGCGGCGCGGATTTCATGCGGCGCAACCGGATGAATGGTCTCGATGTGGCGAACGCGCAAGGCGGGTTGGAAATCTGCATCAGCAAAGAGCAACTGGATGCCCACCCCGATTGGCGCATGGTGGCCAACGGCAAACCCATGAATATGTTCCGCATGACTCGCGAAGATGTCGCCGATGCCATCGCGGACAACATCATTAAGCGCCTGGACAAAGATTACATGCCGTCGATCTCGCTGACCCCGGGCGATTACGTCATGTCCGCCGATGATCCGGAGGAGATGAAATACGACCCCGTGCCTCGAGTCTGGGAGCCCGCCGCGGGCCGCTGGTCGGTCACCGACCGCATGATCCTGCTGGCAAACCGCGTGGCCGAGCGGGTGAGCAAGAAATATCCCGACGTCAAATTCGGCGTACTGGCCTATGTCAACTACTCCATGCCACCGGTGAAACAGAACGTCCACCCCAACGTGGTGCCGGTCATCGCCCCCATCGACTTCAATCGCCACCACCCGATGACGTGGCCGAACCATCCGAATGAATACTGGCTGCGGGACATGGTGGAAGGCTGGGGCAAAAAGTCCTCCAGCATTCAGGCCTACTGGTATGGCATGAACCTGGCCGAGATTACCGCTCCCAATCCGTTTATCACCAAATGGGGCACGGACATCCCCATCCTGCTGAAGAACAAAATGGCCTACTGGCAGCCGGAAACGATGAACGGGTGGGACTCGATGATGCCGGGGTATTACCTCGCGGTTCGTATGACCTTCTACCCGCAGGAAACGCCCGATGCCATCCTGAATGACCTGTATACCCGCTTCTACGGCGCGGCATCCGAGCCGATGGGACGCTACTGGCGCACCATGGACCAGGCCTGGATCAACGGGGGCGAATATGCCGGCAGTCACTTCGGCTACCTGCGCATCTTCACGCCGGAAGTGATGAAAAATGGCCGCGCGGCGATCAACGAGGCATTGGCGAAGTGCCAGACCCCGCTGGAGTACCGGCGGGTGAAGCTGATCGACGAGTCGTTCTCGCTATTCGAGCTCTACATGAAGATGCGGCAGGATTGGGCGACGGCGAACCTGCGGACGCTGGACGACCAGTATGACATCTGGCGCTCGGGCGCGCGCGACATGGTGCGCCGGTACGAAGATCCAGCGGATTCCACCTATGTGCTGGGACGCTTTGGCACGCTGTTGTATCCCGACGCCTTCATCGCTGACGCCTACCGCGATGCCGCGCGCATGGAGCGGGAGAATGTCCGCCTCGGGGAGCCGATGCTGGAGTGGAAATGGAAGTATAATCCCGGACCGGAAGCCGATTCCCTTCCTTGGACCGACACAGCGTATGATGACAAGGACTGGCCGAAAACACAGGTGATACGCGACACCTGGTCGGACCTTGGACACCATAACACGCTGACCGAAGTCTCGGCGGGACGTTCCGGACGAATGGCCTACCGGACAACGGTCAGCCTGGCAGCCCTGCCCGCGGGTAAGAAGGCCTACCTGTGGATCGGCTCCACCGATGGCACCGCGAAGCCCTTCGTCAACGGACAGCCGATCAAATACGTCGTGCCGGTCACCGGCGAGGTGCGCGAGGCCTTTGCCGGGTATTGCCAGCCGGCGCAATTCGACATCACCGCCGCCGTGAAACCCGGAGTTAACCAGATCACCATTCTCTGCGAGCGCGCCTGGCTCAATGAACTCGGCAGCGGCGGCTTGATGGGACCGGTGGTGGTATACCGGGAGAAATAACCGTCAAAGGTAATGGAGGTGCATATGCCAGGTGATCTCGCACAAGTCGACGTCTTCATCGGTGGCGAGGATGAGGTGCATACCTACCGCATACCTTCGCTCATCATGGCGCCCGGCGGGACACTGCTGGCCTTCTGCGAAGCGCGCAAATGCAACAGTGGCGATGCCAGCCCGACCGATATGGTGTTGAAGCGAAGCACCGACGGCGGTCGGAGCTGGCTGCCGCTGCAGGTCCTGGTGCGCGGCAAAGGGCCCGAGGCGATTATGAACCCCTGCCCGGTGGTGGACGGGAACACCGTTTACCTGTGCTGCATAAACGCGCACAGCAAGGCGCACCGACGCCACCGGCACCTGTGGCTGCACAGCGACGATGACGGTCTCACCTGGTCCGCACCGGAGGTGCTGGACGAACGCATCACGTCATATGACGACACCTTCGTACCGGGTCCCGGCGTGGCGCTGCGAATGCGTAACGGGCGCCTGGTCGTCCCCGGCTACACGAATGTCATCGACGAAGATGATAATCGTCCTGCCTCCTACGCGTGCGTGCTCTACAGCGATAACCAAGGCCTGTCCTGGCGGCTTGGACAGCCTGTCGCTTCTGCGACATCCAATGAGTCACAAGTCGTGGAGTTGGAAGATGGCACGCTGCTGCTGAATTGGCGCGAGCAGAACCACCTTGATCGCACCGCACATCGGGGCTGCCGCGGCACGGCGATCAGCAGCGACGGAGGCGAGACATGGTCGGCTCCCCTCTTCAGGGAGGAACTGAATGAAGCGCCGTGTCAGGCCGGCTTCATACGTTACAGTTGGGCGGAAACCGGCGGCGAAAGCCGTTTGCTATTCTCCAACCCCGATGCCACCCCCAACGTTGGAGGGCGCACGAGGATGACAGTGCGCATGAGCAGCGATGATGGCCGGAGTTGGCCGCTCAAGCGACTGCTTCATGCCGGCCCGACCGCCTATTCATGCCCGGCGCGACTGCCGGACGGCAACATCGGCTTGCTGTATGAATGCGGCGAAGCACGGCCCTACGAACGCATTCGCATGGCGCGATTCAGTCTGGACTGGTTGATTGCGAGCAAAGATGGCATCGCACCGTAATATCGCATGGGAGAACGAGGGCAATGACACACCGCGCAAAGCATATCAACTGGTGGATCAAGAATGTCATCATATGCTGCAGCCTGATATCGTCGCTGTTCGCCGGAGCCCTGGATAGGCCTGCGGACCCGGTCTTCGACCTGGACGCGATCATCAACGATCCGGTCGACGCCGTCACCCTCGGCAAGGAGGTCGAGGGTGGCGTGGTATTCGAGACGATCGAGTTCACCAGCCGCGTGGCGGACGGCAAACCGGAGCGGATCCAGGGCATCTTCGCCTATCCGGAAGGCGGGAAGAAGCTGCCGGCCGTCTTTTGGAGCATGGGCGGCATGGCGGCCGCCAACCGCTCTTTCCCCGGCCTCTTCGCCAAAAAAGGCTATGCCTGCCTGGCCATCACGCTGCCGCACGCGTTGCGTAATTCGTACCGCATCCCCTTTGATGCCGCCCACCCGGAGACGGCCAACATGACGTTGCTGGCGCGCGATCAACTGCGCGGCATCACCGTATTGTCGCAGCGCCCGGAGGTTGATCCTGACCGCATCGCCGTCGCCGGCGCCTCGTATGGCGGCGTATTCTCAACACTGATCGCCGGCGTTGATCCGCGCGTCAAGGCCGGAATGAGTTTCTTCGGCGGCGGCGACCACGTCCTGGGCACCAACCTGCCGCAATTTCAGAGCATGAAAACACTCGATGATGTCGCCGTCTGGAACCGAACCTTCGACGGCGCCTTCCGGTTGAAGGAGCGGGCGATCCCCTTTATGTGGGGCGTGGCGTTCAATGATAACTGGTTCTCCTTCCCGGCCGTGGCGCAAACCTTCATGGACGCGGCGGGAACGGATAAACGCATCGCCATCATGCCGTACTGGCAGCACGGCTTTATGCCGAATATCGACCAGGCGCTCTTCGATTTTCTCGATACATCGCTGACGAAAACCCGCCCGGCCTACAATGCGCCCGGTCCGGTGAAAGTTTATCAGGAGCGCGGCCAGACTTTCGCCGAATTCACCTGGACCGGCGACAACCCCGTCACGAAGGCGGAGCTGGTGGTCAGTTACGGCGAAACCACCCCCTGGCTGGGCTGGACCCAGCGGGCGTGCTTTATCTTTCCCGCCGTGGTGGAAAATGGTCGCGCCATTGCGCGATTGCCGATCCCTTCGCATGCGCTGCCGCTCGTCGCCTGGGGCAACTTGACCGATAAAAATGCGGTAGTCACCTCGACGCCGCCGTTAACGCTGGGGACGGATGCGCTGGCCGCCCTGCCGGTGGACGCCGATCTCGAGCTGAATGCGTTTATCGATGGCGATCTGGGTGATGAGGTGTTAGATATATACCAACGGCACGGCCAGCCGGTGGGCGGCGTGCCGGACCATGAGGTGAAGCAAGCCGGGACACAGTCACTGCGCTTCAGCCCGCCGAAAGCCGGCGAAAAAGCGGTCAATGCGCTCAGCATCCCCCGATTTTTCAACGTCCCCGGCCTGGCGCACCACTTCAGCGTCTGGGTACGCGCGGAAGGACCGACCGAGATCACCGTCACCCTCACCCCGGTACGCCCACCCGCCTGGCGCTCTGCGTTGGTTCGCCAAATCATTGCCGGCGACCCCCGCCTGGCGCCGCTGGTTCCGAAGTGGGACGCGCCTATAGTACCGCTGACCGTCACCGCCACCGCCGGCCCCGACTGGCGCGAGATCACCCTCGACGTGCCCGTCCCTGATGCGCCGGTCGAGGGTTACCAGTTGAATATCCGCCCGGCCGATCCCGGCGCTACCTGGTGGGTCGACACCATCCGCATGCATCCGGTCTGGCCGAAGTAATGCTTAGCGATATAAGCGCTCCAGCGGGATTCTCCGGATGCACAGATCCTGCAAAACGCCGCTGTCGGGACCGCCGCAGCAATAGGCCAGCAGCATGGCATCGGCGGTGAAATGCACGGCTGGGTAGCAGAAGCCGCGGTACGGGTCGTCTTCGATCGCCTGCGCGTGCCGCCAGCTTCTGCCGTCGTCCTTGCTGATGGCCACCACCAGCGGCGTGCGGCCCCAACTGCTGTCTTGCGCCCAGCCGTGAACCATTTTCTTCTTCGGCACGCCCCAACGTGGGGTCAGATCGTTCCACACGGCCAGTAGGTCGCCGGTCGCCGGGATGCGCTTGATGTTCATCGGCGCCTGGGCGCAGCGGAACCGCGAGCGTTGCGGCGCCGCCCAACGCTCGCCTCCATCCGGCGACGTGCTTTCCCACTGCCGCCCGAGGCCGGTGCGAGCGTAGCAGTAGAGGGAGCCATCCCGGCGCTCCACAATCCCCGGCTCGGCCACCATCGACTCCCCGCGCACCTGCGGCACCCACGTGTCACGAGATTGCCGCCAGGATTGCCCGGCGTCATCCGACAGGAAGTTGACGATCGAGCTGCCGGCGTTCCTCTCCTTCGTGATCCGATGGCTGGAAACCGGCAGGATGATCCGTCCCGAACTCAACTGGACCGCCTGGTCGTTCAGCAGGCAGTAATACCCTTGAATCGGTGAGCACAGCGTAGGTTCGCTCCACGTCTCGCCTTCATCCGTTGACACGCGCAGGTAGGGCTGGCAGTCGTAGTCGCTGTTCTTGCGCAGGTAAAAGAGCGCAATGCGGCCGTCCTGCAAGCGCAGCAGCGACGTGCTCATCACGTTCTGGTCGCCTTCGTTCGCGATGATAATCCGGTCCTGCGCCGTCCACGTCATGCCGCCGTCGGAGGAATACCGTACCGCGATGTCGGCCCGCGCTTCATCCGCCCAGCTCTCGCCGCGGTATCGCGACCAGGCGAACAGAATCCGCCCATCCGCCAGCGTGACGAAAGATCCCTCCGAGTTGCGCGAATTCCCCTCGCCGTGCGGGAGGGACAGCGTGATCATCGTATCATTCACCGTCTGTAATGCGTTCATTTCATCTCCTCGGTCTGAACTGACCTGGTGTTTGACTGCTTCATTGCGCGGGTTAGATCAATTCATCATCAATGAGACCATCTGATTCGTCAACCATCAAGTGGGTCATCTCGCCCCCCGGATCGGCGAATTCCGTCATCACCATCATGCCCGTTTCCGGGCGCGTGACGCGAACACGGCATGCCTGGCCGCTGGGACGAATCGTATCGTCGTCAAACGGCCCTTCCACCAATGCAGTATCGATCGTGAGTTCCGCCAGGTTGCCACCGCAAAGCCCCTCACTCCGCGCCGGATTGAGACAATACAGCACCGGTCCCCGCAGCAAGGCCGCCCTGCCCTCCTGCAGCTTCCGTCCCTTGACCCAGCGATACACCATCGGCAGCCGCAGTTCCACGCGGTCGCCGGCTTGCCACGTCCGCTCGATCACCAGCAGCTTGCCTGCCTCAACGCCCTCAACCGGCTGGCCGTTCACGGCAACGCTTGCACCACTGCACCACCCCGGGATGCGCAGCGACAACGGGAAGGCCGACGGCTGCGATGGATCAATATGCAAAAGCACGTCCCCAGAATTCGGGTAATCCGTCTCCTGCCGCATGATCAGCGACAACCCATCCCCCAGCTCCATATTCGCCGTGGATGCCGTATACAGGTTGACCATCACCCCCGCGCCGTGCCGGTAATAGACCATCATCGGCAGTTCCGCCATGATGCGCCGGAAGTTGTTCGGGCAGCAGAAGGTGTCCGGCTCATAATACCCGCGCTTCCCCTCCAGCGGGGTGAAATAACGCAGCCGGCGGCCGTCCGGCGCCTGGGCGGCAAACAACGCATTGTAAATCGCGCGCTCCATCATGTCGCCGTAGCGCGGGTCACCTTCCCAGCGCAGCAGGCGGTCCAGCATGCGAATCAAATACGCGGTGGCGCAGCTTTCGCTCACATTGCCGCTCTCGCATTGATCGCTGTGCCAGCCTTCGTGCTGGCTGCACGATCCGGAGACCAGCAGCCCGTCCTCACGCGTGAGAAAGTCGATCGCTTTATGTGCCTGAATAAAGAGATCGGGGTCAGGCTGGATGCCATGCAGATCCATCTGTGCTACGCACAGCGCCATGAAAATGTAGCAATGCCGCTCATCATCCATATGGTCGTGCCCGATCTTCGGATCGGTGCGCCACTCCGGCAGCCGGTATTGCGGAAAATCGGTGAGGAAATTCAGGTAACGCGGCTCTCCGGTCTGCCCGTACAGCGTCAACAGCGCCTTGTCGAGCCCGGTGGTCACGCCATACATATTGCCGCGATTTCCCGTCGGCCCGGGAATACGCTCCGGCTGGGCCGACCAGCCGTCGAGGATGTAATCCGCCAGCTTCCGCGCCGCATCGAGTGATGCCTGCTCTCCGAAATAGCGGTAATCGTTCGCCAGCCCCAGCACGAGATGCGACGTCTCGTGGATATCATACACGCCCCAGATGCGGCTCTCCGGCAGCAGGATGCCGATGTAGCCGTCCGCCTCTTGCAGATTGATGGCCTCGGTAACCAGCCGCCGCTTCAACTCCACCACATGAGGATCGCTCGAATACGCGGCAAAGCGAACCGTCGCATCGATCAGCTTGCCCAGCCCAATATAGCCATCAGGCCGGTTCCTATCACGAAACGGCTGCAGAAAGGACTGTTCCACGTCAATGGCCAGCAGGTTGGCCTTGACCGTCAGATCGATGCGGCGGCCGATCTCCCCACCGACCTTCACCTGGCGAATATCCAGGGGCGAAAAGGTTTGTGCTTGTATGCTCTGCTTCATTGCAGCTCCTCTAATGCGGAATGCATCACTGCCTGGCATGATAACTGACCGATATTACGACTTTTTACTTGAAAATACCTTGATTTTATAATAGGAAATTTCATTTATTCAGTAATATAGATACCGGCAGGAAATCGACCCATCGTGAAGAAGGACAACCGAGGTAAAATATGCCGTGCTGCCATGCGAAAGGATCATATTGATATGCAGACCCCCATCAACATCGGAAACCGGCGCGAACTGTTTTGGGACGAGTATCTGATCGATTCCGCGCAGACCACCGCCCAGCTCAGCTTGCACCAGCCGCGGGAGCGTGAGGTGGTGATCGATCATGATCAGCCCTGGGAAGGCGACGGCTGCGATTTCCACAACATCGTGAAGGACGACGGCTTGTACCGTATGTATTACCTCGGCTGGTGGACGAAAGAGCCCGGCGGCACAACACATAGCCCGATCAAGGTCTGCTACGCCGAAAGCACGGACGGCCTGACCTGGACGAAGCCCGAGCTCGGTCTGCGGGAATTTGCAGGTTCAAAGGCCAACAATATCATCCTTGACAACGACGATGCCGTCTTCGACAACTTCTCCGTGTTCAAGGATCCCAACCCCGATTGCCCCGCCAACGAGCGCTACAAAGGCGTAGGCATGGACGGCGGAGATCAAGGCCTCTGGTGCTTCACCAGCGCCGACGGCATCCACTTCCGCAAATCCTGGCTGATGACGAAGGATGGTACCTTCGACACGCTCAATATCGCGCTCTGGGATCGCCACAGCGGGCAATACTTTTGCTACCTCCGCAACTTCCACGATGTGCCGGGCGACGATTGGAACGCCGGCGTCCGCGACGTCCGCTGGATGACCTCGAAGGATTTCAAGGAATGGACCGTTCCGGTGCTGCTCGACTTCGGCGGCGCGGAGGATTATCCGCTTTACACCAATGTGATACAACCGTATTACCGCGCGGATCACGTCTTCGTCGGCTTCCCCTCGCGCTACGTCGAGAAAAAGGCCTGGACGCCGAACTTCGATCAGCTCTCCGGGCCCGAACGGCGCAAGCAGCGCATGGAGATGTCGCCGCGCTACGGCCTCACGGTCACCGATTGCGTCTTCATGTCCTCGCGCGACGGGAAGACCTGGAAGCGCTGGGACGAAGCATTCATGACCCCCGGGCCGGAGCGTGAGCTCAACTGGGTCTATGGCGACTGTTATCCTGCCGTCGGCCTGATCGAGATCCCCAGCGACCGTTCCGGCGCTCCCAATGAGTTGTCGCTCTACGCCTTCGACAACCACTGGTCCGGCATCCCCGGGCAACTGCGACGTTACACGGTCAGGGTCGACGGCTTCGTGTCGTATCATGCCCCGTATCAAGCCGCCAGGATCGTGACGAAACCGTTCATCTTCGATGGGCAATCCCTGTCCATCAATTTCGCCACCTCCGCGCGCGGGTATCTCCTCATCAAGCTCATCGGCGATGGCGCCGTGCTGGAGTCCTGTGAGCTGTTCGGTGACAGCCTCGACCGCCGCGTGCCCTTTGAAAACGGCGCGGTGGCCAGCCTGGCGGGCAAACCGGTCACCATGGAAATCACGATGCGCGATGCGGATATTTACTCGTTTAAGTTCGAGTCATAATCGAAAGGCAGCAATGAATACGGAATCACATGACACCATTATCAACGTCGGCATCGCCGGCCAGGGACGCAGCGGTTATAACATTCACGCGGATTGGCTGAAACAGGCCGGGGACAAATACCGCATCGTTGCGGTCGCCGATCAGTTGCCGGAACGGCGCCGGGATGCCGAGCAGGAATTCGGCGCCCGCACCTACACGGACTACACCGAGATGCTCGCGGCCGGTGGCTTTGACCTGTTCGTCAACGCCCTCCCCACCCCGCTGCACGTGCCGGCCACCCTTCAGGCTTTTGAGCAGGGGTATCACGTGCTCTGCGAGAAGCCGATGGCGCCGGCGGTGGCCGATTTCGACCGCATGACGGCGGCCGCAACGAAGGCCGGGCGCATTCTCGCCCCGTTTCAGAACAACCGCCACCAGCCCTTCTTCGTGGCCATGCAGCAGATTGTCGCCTCCGGCGTGCTGGGACAAATCGTGCAGGTGCGCAGTGTGTGGTCCGGGTTCGGGCGGCGCTGGGACTGGCAAACATATCAGTGCAACCTGGGCGGCTGCCTGTATAACACCGGGCCGCACGCCGTCGATCAGGCGCTCTGCTTTTTCCCGGAAGATGTGACGCCGCAGGTCTTCTGCCGCATGGGCTGCTACAATGAGCTCGGTGGCGATGCCAACGATTTCTGCGTCCTCAACCTCTTCACGCCCGGCGGTCCCCACGTCGAAATCCTGCTCACCCATTACCTGGCCTACCCGCAGGGCGACATGTATACCGTCAACGGCACCCGCGGCGGGCTGACTGGCGACCACTCGAGACTGCGCTGGAGACATTTCGATTGGGACCAGGCGCCCCGACAGGAAACCTGGAAACCCTGGTCGCAGGACCGGCGCTACCCGCACGAAGAGCTGCCCTGGGTTGAGGAGGAATGGTCGTTGGATGCCGAGCACGCCGGTAAATCGGTCGGCTATACCCTGCGCTCGTACCAATCCGGCGTCCAGTATATCTACGACAACGTATACGGCGCCATCACGCGCGGCGAGCCGCTCCTCGTCACCCCGTCGCAGGTACGCCGCCAGATCGCCGTCCTGGAGGAAGCCCACCGCCAGAACCCGCTGCCGCGACACGTTTCGCAATGGCCCTGATCGAGCTTCCGATCTTACGGTAAAAAGCCGGCTTCAGCCGGCGTCTAATAAATAGCCCGGCCTTTGAAGGCCGGGTGGCGGGCCGACGTGCATCCTTGCCGGTCAGTATTCCCAGTTCCGCACCACCTCGGCCATCGCTAAAAAATTCTCCAGCGGCACATCGTCCCCCGTCTCACTGCTCGATCCCACCAGCAGCGCCGGCCCGGCATCTTCAATCAATTGTCGGGTCGCCTTGCGGACATCGTCTGGCGTGCCGAAGGGCAGCAACCGCGCGCAATCGATGCCGCCCACCAGCACCAGCTTCGGGTGCCGCTGCCGAATCTCCGCCGGTCTCATGCCCGAAGCGATGTCGATCGGATTGAGGCCGTCGATACCGCAGGCGACCAGGTCGTCCAGCACCGGTTGCAAGTCACCATCCGAGTGGAACAGCACCTTGATTCCCTTGCGATGATAGGCGTCCACCAGCCGCTCGATGCGCGGGAAGAATGCCTTCCGCAGGAAAGCCGGCGAGACCATCGTTCCGGTGCCGCTGGCGAAATCCTCGGCCAGGAACGCGGCCGGCATGCCCGCCGGCGGATGCATCGCGTCGATGGCCCGCAGACTTTCGCAAGTCGTCCGTTCCATGAAGGCATCGACCAGCTCGGGCTCGTCCGCCAGCAGCGCGGCGAAATTCTCCCAGCCATACCCGCCGTAGAGGGCCATCAGGCCGACTTTGCGGTAATAATTGCCCACCAGCGCACACGGCGCGATCTGTGCCGACAGCGCCAGGTAATCCGCTTCAAATCCCCGCGCGCCGGCAGCAATCTCCGCATCGCTCAACGGCGGCGCCTCCACCTCCGCGCGCATCTTCGCCGCCGCATCCTCCACCGACAATAGCGGCATCGGCTCTACCCAGGCTGTCCAGCGTTGCCAGTAGACTTTCTGCCCGTTCGGCCACACCTCTTCACCTTCATCATGCGGAATACCGATGGATCGCGTAGCATCCACCGCGCCGGCGGCATAAGCCTGGTAAACGATACTGGCGCGCTCAGGTCCGTCGGCCCGCCGCCCGGCAAAATGCGTAATCACCGCATCGTTGGGCAGCAGATCGAACAGCGGCGGCCGGTCCGGCACGCCGCCGTTGAACACGGTGCAGGTTCGTTCATGTGAATTCATCATTTCCAGTCATCCAATCATTCAGTGAGATTTCAAAACCGGTCGCTTCGTGCGGGAGCCACCTCTCCCCCAGCCCCCATTTGCGTCAGGTTACAGCTAGCGTTCGGATTTTCATGCTCTTGCTCTTCAATCTTGCTCTTGCTCTGGGAGGTCACGGAGTAGACAATTCGTGACCTTCCAGAGCAAGAGCAAGATTGAAGAGCAAGAGCATGAACCCGTTCGCTGACACCCTTCACGTTCCACAGAAGGACGTCTGGCCTGTGGCGGTACTCCGTCGCATAGACATTCCTATAAGGAATGCCCGCTCTGCAGCACCTATTTCAATCGGCGCAAACAGGACCGGTTACCGTAACCTGACGCATATGCCCCCAGCTCCTCCCTTACGAAGGGAGGGGAGCAGGCTTTCTTGATGCAGGAAACTGTGTGGTTGACACAAGCACCAGGTCAATATTTGCTATATCAGAGCTGTTTTCGAAAAACCACCAGTTACTCCCCTCCCTTCTTAGGGGAGGGGCTGGGGGAGAGGTGGCTCCCACACGAAGCGACCGGTTTTGAAATTACCTTTTCCACTCTTCCAACTACCCCACCGCCGTTGTGAACTGCGGCAGCAGATCCTTCGACGCCGCCAGCAGTGCGTCAAGCAGCGCCGCCGCTTTGTCCGGCCAGATGGCCTGTTCGTCGACCATCATCGCCTGTAGGGCGGCGGCACGGCTGCCGGTGGCGCCGGCGTCGGCCACCAGCTCCTGCCAGACGAAGCGCTTTTCGAGAATCCCTTTCAGCACCATCGGCGCCTCGCCCATCACCAGCGGGCGCACGCCCGTCGCATCGGTCACTCCCTCCACTTCGACCAGCGCGGTGGCCGGCAGGTTCGGGATGGAACCCTGGTTCGGCACGTTTACGATGCAGACATGGCGCTCGCCGGTGGCAAAGGCCCTCAGCATGCCGCCGATATCTTCGTTCAAGGTCGCGGTCGTCGCATCGGGCAGCATGGTTTGATCGAGGATCGCCTGATACTTCTCGAAGAAGGCGCTGCGGTCTTCGCTGGAGACATGACCGGGCGTAGCCGGCACGGCTTGCCCGGCATTACCATGCGTGTGCGCTGCGTCGCTCAGCTGATACGGCAGCACGTCGACGCTTGGCGCCTGCGTCAGAAACGGATAGAACTCGACGATGTGGTCATCCTGGGGGTAGACGAAGCAGTGATCGTAAATTTTTGAGAGCTGGTGCGTCATCTGCTGTGGCGTCGGCGAATCCCATAACTCGGCCATGCGCGCCTTCAACTGCGGGTAGACGTCCACGCCGCGATGCTTCACGCTGGTGAACCAGTAGTAGTGATTGGTCCCGATCCACGTGCACGACAATTCGTGCGCCGGGATGTCCAGCAACCTCCCCGCATGGGCGATGCCCCCCTGCACGCCATGGCAAATGCCGATCACGTTGATGCCGGAATATTTCCGCATCGCCCGGCAGAGCGGCGCCATCGGGTTGGAGTGGTTGAGCAGGATAGCCTGCGGACAATACTTCTCCATCGCGTGGCAGATCTGCAGATATGCGGGGATCGAGCGCAACCCCATCATCATCCCCGCCGGCCCGCAGGTATCGCCGACGACCTGCTGCACGCCGAATTCCGCACAGATGCGCACGTCCGCCGCGTGGTAATACGAAGAATAGACATCCGGCGTAATCTCCGCGCCGCTGCCGCCGATGGAGGATAGCGCATAATCGGTGCCGTCCAGCGCATCCGCCAGCGTGGCCGCCGCACGCACGGTCATCCCCGTCCCTGCATCCGCGGCCAGCCGGCGCCCCATCGCCGCCATGCGCTCCGCCTTCTCCAGCTCCAAATCATATAACACCACCTCGGAGCCGGACAGCGCCTGCTGCATCACGATATCAGGCAACGCAAACGGAAAATACAGGCTGCCCCCACCCAGGCAAGCAATCTTCTTCGCATAAGACATGTCACGTCCTCCGTTCCACCACAACAAGCCGGCTTCAGCCGGCGTCTAATAATAGCCCGGCCTTTGAAGGCCGGGGGCAAGCCTTGCATACCTGAGCATTTTTCACCGGAAAACCACCAAAACAGGTTTAAAACCGCTCATTTTTGGGTATAGATTGAGCAGTTGATTGAGGCCACCCACCCCATCTCCAGATCCCGAACTTTCCCGATTTCACGCACAAAATATCGCTGGAGCCCGGGATCTGCGGGGATCTGGCGGTGTCGTTACGGCAGCAACCCCCGTATCACCGGCGCCAGCACATCAGCCATTTTGAAAAAGCCCAGGTCATTCGGATGAACGCCGTCCACCGTGCACTCGTCGTAGTCCCTGCCCAGCAATCTGGCGCCATCGAAGAAGTGGATGTTCGTATCGCCCGCCGCCGTGAGCGCGTTCACATACTCGCGTTGATACGCCCGGCATCGATTGCCGGCTCGCCGCATGGCCGGCTCCGACATCAAGGCTTCCTTCCCGAAGCGGATCCTTGAAAGCACCAGAATCGGGGTCTCGGGATGCCTGGCGCGAAGCGCGGCGATGAAGCCCGGCAAAGTGCGGTCCATTCTGTTTCCGCTGTTGGCTTCGTAATCGAGGACGAAGAGCGCTGGATTGGAAATGGAGGCAATCGCTTCCGCCACTTCCGGTTCACCTTGCCCGCTGCCGGAGAAGCCCAGGTTGATCACCGGCACGTTCAGCCGCCGTGACAGGATATTCGTGTAGCAGGCGCCCGGCCGCGACGCGCAGCCGCCATGGGTGATGGAAGTGCCGTAAACCACTACGGGCGCCTCCAGTCTGCGTGGTATTGGCGCTTCCAATGATGCGCCGGCGCTGATGCCGATGCGTAATTCCTCTACGCCATTGAACAGCGGAAAGTTCAGGGTGAAGGAGAGCGGCTCCCGTCCCGAGCGTTGGAGCAGCCGGGCTTCATATTCGCCCGTTCCGAAGGCAAACCGGGTCACGCCGTAAAACCGCTCCTTGCCCGGCTCGCCCAGGTACAGGTCGAAACCGCTGACGCCGGTCTGCGCCATATGCTCGAAACCATAGGGGCTGGCCGGAGGCGCGCAGTCCATCCCGAACACGGTGCGCAGCTTTACCTGAATATCGAGCCTGTCGGTGTTCGAGATGAACCTGATCTGCCCGCCTGTCGTGCACCAGGCCAGCTCGTCGACTACCGGCGGCAACGGCTTCGGCGAATTCTGCGGAAGCCGCCGGAGCAACCGGTCCTGATCGAACCAGCCAAATCCCGATAATTCAAACGGCGCCTCGCGTGGATCGCGCCAGAGAAGATCCTTGGACACTTGACTTACGCTTGCCATGCTCATCTCCATTCGCCGGCTTGGCGAGTAAAATTGCCATTCTCCACAGCCCTAATGATAACCTGCTTCGACAGGCGTTAAAAGGTATTTTGAGGAAATTCCCTGCATACTCACCGGCCATTTACCCGTCTGCCGGAAAAGGGTATGATGCACGGGAAACAGCAGACTTGTGTTATGAGGTATCGTTCATGTCCGCAAGGTCCCAGACGCTCACGCTGACCAACCGCGTCCACCGTGACTTTCCCGCCCAGCCGATCTCCGTCGGCGTTCCCTGGCCGCAAGGCATGTTGGCGGACACCGCCACCGTTTCACTGCGCAGCACCGAGGAGCCGCTGCCGGTGGCCGCGACGGTGCTCAACCGCTGGCCGGACGGCTCCATACAGTGGACGCTGCTGGACATGAGCGTCGATCTGGCCGCGAGCGAAGTGCGACAGTTGACCGTGAGCGCTGATGGCGACACCTCTTCTGTACCGAACCATCCTGTCCGATGCACATTGGCGCAGGGGCAGGTAACGGTGTCGAATGGCCTGCTCCAACTGGCCTTGAGCGAGTCCGGCTCGCTGCTGCAGCAGTGGACTGTCGCCGGCCAGCCGGTCGTCGAGGCAGGCTCGCTCGACCTGGTCATCACCGGCAGCGACGACACCACTTACACCATCTCCAACGATGCGACGCGCCGCCTTTCCGTGGAGCATGACACGCCCTTGCGCGCCGTGATCCGTCTCGATGGCCGGCACGCCGCGGAGAACGGCGGAGCATTGCTGCACTACTGGGTCAAGTTCACTGTCACCGCCGGCAGTCCGGACGTGAAGCTGACCTATCACTTCCGCAATCGCGAGCTGCCGGTGCCCGGCGTCACCGTGAAGAGCATCTGCCTGGTCGCTACCCTGGGCGTGCCGGCGGAGGCCGAGCGCGCCATCACCCAGCAGAACCGCGGACGCCAGTACCTGACCGCGCCCGTGCGCCTGCCCGAGGATTTCGAGATCTTCAGCGCAGATACCCCGCTTATCGATGACTACCAGGCGATGCATGTTGACGGCGGGAGCGGTGGCGTTTATATCCGTCAGGGTGAATACCTGCGCCAGAACGTGGAAGACTACCCCTGGTTCCTGCGCAAGGACCTGAACTCATTCGACCCGAGCCTGCCGCTGAAATTCCGCGCCAGCGCCGCGGAGCGCGCCGTCTGGCCCTATATCGCCCTTGCCGGTCCGACGCAATCCGTCGTCATCGTGCCGCTCAATTTCACCGGCATGCATCCGAAAAGCCTGCGCGTCGACGGCAACCGCATCACCTACGCCATCTGGCCCGATTGGGCCGGCCCGCTGCCCATCACACAGGGCGCCGGTCGGACGCACGAGGTGGTGATCGCCGGCTTGCCGGCCAACGCCACCGACTTTGACTTCCAGTCGCGCTACCTTTGCCGGGAAGTCGGCATCTACTCCTTCGGCGGCGAAGCCTCCGATCCGGTCACCGTCACCCCGGACATCGACTGGATGCGTGACTGCGAGGTTTTCCACGTGCACCGGCTGACCGCCTACCAGCCGGATGAGCACTTCCGCTTCGAGCGAAAACTGGCGCGAGTCGGCTACGGCGGCATCACCGGCGCGGTGACCAACACCCGCGCCAATGGCATGTGGCATTTCGGAGATTATGCGCCCATCTGCAACAACGATAACAACGCCTCGCTCCGCTACCTGCAGGAATACCTGCGCTCGGGAAGCTGGGACCATGCCACCCGCGCCCTGCACGCTTGCCAGCATATCATCGACGTGGATTACGTCGACTTCTCGATCTACCCCTACCAGCACCAGGGCTTCGTCGCGCACTGCCCCGGCCACAATGCCGGCGCGGTGTATCCCAGCCACGAGTGGATCAGCGACCTGTTCATCGCCTACGCCATCAGCGGCAACCCGGAGTTCAAAACGTTGGCGCTGAACATGTGCGAGAACGTGCTCTACTGGGTGAACGATCCCGACAGCTTCCAGATCGTCGCCGCCGACCACCGCGAAGCCGGCCAACCGATGATCAACCTCACCTGGGCGTATGAGTTCAATCCCGACCCGCGCTATCTCGCCGCCTGCGAGAAGATCGTCCGCGAGGTGTATATGAAAGCAGCGCAGGACTACGGCCGCATGCTCGTGCCCAAGCCGACGGCGGAGAGCGTCACCTACCTCATGCTCTACGGCGACTGGGCATGCTGGAAGGGCATGTTCTACTACTGGCTGATCACCCGGGACGAAGAGCTGAAAGCCTTCTTCCTGAAGGAGTGCGACCAGCGTGTCAAGGAATCCAGCGCTCCCACCGGCGGCGACCCGCGCTCGGCCGACGTGGAGATGGCCGCCTTCGCGTATTACATGACCGGCGACCGCCGCTGGATCGACCGCTTCGCCCGCGTCTTCCGCATGATGTTCGACGCCTCCGCCTGGGAATGGTCGTGGGAGCACGGCATGTATTACGTGAAACTCGCCTTCGACCTCGGCATCATTAACGACGACATGGTCCGGCTGTAACACGGTACGGGTTAAGAGACCTGCACCTAAAAACGCAGGTCCCTCTCACCGGCTCGTATGCGGGCCAGGTAATCGACCGCTTCCTCCCTGCGCTTGTCATCAGGTACATTCTGGATCTCCCGGTCGATCATCTGCTGCCCCATCTCCTTCAGCTCCCCATCCGCGTAATCGGTCAGGTATTCCTCAAAGGTGAGCAGGGCATTCGGGTGACAGAAGTTGCAGATCTGCCCGCTCTTGGCCAGCGGCATGAACCGATCGCCGGTTCTTCCCTTCCGGTAACAGGCGGTGCAGTAACTGGGAATAAAGCCATCGGCCACCAGCCACTTGATAACATCCATCGGCTGGCGATGATCCGCCAGGTTGAACTGCGGCTTCTCCTCGATCCCGTTCTCATCGACGGTCACCCGATCGGCATAGCCACCGACGCCGACGCAAGATCCCGCGCTCATCTGCGAGATGCCGATGGAGAGCAGCTCCTTGCGAAATTCGACGGACTCTCGGGTGGACAGGATCATACCCGTATACGGGACCGCCAGGCGTATTACTGCCACCACCTTCTTAAAATCGCGGTCGTTGACCAGATGCGGGAAGCTGCCGTAATCCACGCCTTCCGCGGGCAGCAGCCTGGGGAACGAAATGGTGTGCGGACCGACCCCATGCACGGCCTCCAGGTGCTCGGCATGCATCAACAGCGCAATCGTCTCATAAAGGTAATCGTAGAGCCCATAAAGCGGTCCGATCCCCACATCATCGATTCCCCCTTCCATCGCGCGGTCCATCGCTTCCGTGTGCCATTCATAATTGCGCTTCGGCCCGCGATGCATTTCGAGATAAGTGGGCTTGTGATACGTCTCCTGAAACAGGAGATACGTACCGATCTTCGCCTCTTTCAACTTGCGGTAATTTTCCACGGTGGTGGCGGCGATGTCGACGTTGACGCGGCGGATCGCCCCATTTTCGAATTGCTCGGCGTAGATTGTGCTGATGCAGTCGAGAATGTAATCGATCGGGCATTTCTCGTCATCTTCGCCCGCTTCCAGCAGCAGCCGCTTGTGCCCCATCGCCTCCAGCGCCCGCACCTCCCGGCGCAGTTCCTCCTGCGACAGTTGATGCCGGCCGATCTTATTCGCGCAGCGGTACCCGCAGTATTGGCAGTTGTTCACGCAGTAGTTCGAGAGATAGAGCGGGGCGAACAGCACAATCCGCTTGCCATAAATGGTCTCTTTGACTTTCCTCGCCAGCGTATAGATCTGTTCCAGCGTCTCATCGTCATCGACCGCGAGGAGCACCGCGGCTTCCCGGTGGGTCAGGCCCTGATACGAGCCGGCCTTCGCGAGAATCCTCTCGATCTCGTCGCTATTTGCCGACAGGGCATTGCCATGCTCAATCGACGCCAGCACTTCGCCGTCGTCGATGAATTCATTGGCATCCAGGGATCGTGCATTATACATTTATCGCCTCCACTCTCAACTGCGCCAGTTAACTTGGCCCCAGGTTTATTCCGAAGTAAAGCTCTTTGAATATGCGGTCTTCGCCGTGACACTCGGCAGCATCCCGATTTTCCCGGAAAGCGCACTGATCACATCGCTCGGAGCGTCCAGCACCACATTGATAATGGCGATGTTCCGCTTATGGTAGGGAATGCCCATGCGCCCGATGATGTATTGCCGGTATTCATGGAGCAGGCTATTCAGCGGTTCAACCGAATCCGGGCACTCGATGATAATGCTGACGGCCGCGATTCTCGTTTCCATACCATCCTCCCAGCAATAAAAAAATCCCTGCACCGGACGGCGCAAGGATAATATGCACAGGACCAGGCCCAAAGCTGGCCTTGAATCTCTGCCATTATGCCATTGCCTTCACTGTCGGGACGAACCCTCCGGTATCAGTGCAACGAGTTTTCGTTACGGCGTTTTGTCGTAAGGAACAACCTCGCGACTCAACACAACGATACTATACCGTGTTTGACAGGCTGATGCAAGTCTGTGCATGCCGGTCGTGGAAATTCGAACGCAATATCACCCCTTAGCGTTAACGCAGGATTTCGGAACAGCAAGTATAGTTGCTACCCACATGGAGGCCAAGCTGAGTGGCGAAGGGATAACCCGCAGCGACTGTCGACCGATCACATCGCCCCGTACCACCATGCGACTGTTCCCGTTAACGGATTCCAGCTCATCCCGCTGGAATGAGCGCACGGGACGGGGTTTTCAGTCCCCATCCCTTCTCAGGGCTATCTTGTTCGTGAGTCAGTGTGCTCATGACTTGCTTATCTTTGAAACGCGACAAGTGGCAGCGTGACCGCGAATCCCGGACCGGCGGCGAGGATGCGCTGCCGCCGGGCGTCGAAGCGCACGCGCCCGCGGCCGCACGGGGTCAGCAGCGTCACCAGCACCGCCTCGGGCTGGCGGCCGGCTGTCATCCAGCGCAGCACGGTCTCCGCCTCCTGCGCGGGGCTGGTGGGCAGGCCCTTCGCCAGGCGCAGGCAGGCCGGCACGCTGGCGGCGAAGGCCAGATGCAGCGACGTCTGCGCGCCATTCAGGCGGGCGCCAACGCGGGTGGCGCGCACGCGGGCAACGGTGTGAAAACGTGCCTCCATCTGCCCGGCGTGCTCCAGTGCCACGCGGTCGATGATCAACAGCGCCGCATCCGCCAGCAACAGCACCGCGCGGCTGCAGTGCCGGACGGGAGAGCCGAAGCGGGCGGCCGCGGTACCGTCGAGAATGACGCCTTCCCAGCCATCGCCGCTGATCATTTCGACGCCGGCGGCGCCGGGATGGGGAAGGCCGACGCCGTTGACCAGCAGTGTGTTTTTCGACGCCGCGCTGTTTTCATACATCTCGTAACGGCGGTCGCTGAAGGTGGTATCGATATACTCCGCCTCGTTCTGGTTGCGCAGCAGCGGCTCGCCGTCCACCACCACATTCACGCTCAACAGGTCCTGGTGGGTGTGCGGTGCCTCGGTGGTGCCGCCGCGCACGGAGGCATACAGGCGCGGCGCCGGCCAGCAGTCCGCCAGCGTGCACCAGTCCAGCCCCTTCTGCACCGCCACGCGCGGCCAGTCGCATGGAACTTCTGCCGTGGTGCCCGGGTGGAAGAGCAGCATTTCCGCCAGTGCCGGCCACGCCCCGTCGCACAACTGGCGCGGGTCGGTGTCCAGCAGGTGCATCATGCGACGGTCCAGTTCGGCGTGAATGTCCGCCATGCCGAAGCGTTCCGCCGCCGCGTAGTGGAAGGGCAGTGGAAAGAAGTGGTTGGAATCCCCAAAGCCGGCGGCCACGCCGTGGGGCGAGAAGAGAAGCGGGAAGCGCAGCGTGTTGCGGCTGCCCGGCCGCGCCAGCAGCGGGTGCGGCCGCCCGGTGGCCCGCTCGTGGCTGAGCAGGTACAGGTAACCGTAACGGTGCCCGTAACCCCAGTAGCCGATACCCTCCGGCCACGCGCCGTCCTCCTGCAGGAACTCGAAGTAGTGCCTGACGCCCTCTTCTGCCCGCGCCAGCACCGCCGCGCTTTCCGGGCAGGCATCGCCCAGCGCCAGTGCCAGCATACCTATCCCGCCGTTGCACACGGTGTTCCAGTTGCAATTCGGGCTGCGGAAGTACCACATTTCCTGCCCCTCGACGCCGTTGCGCGCCAGGTAAGGCTGCAGGGCGCGCGCCCGCGCCGTCTCCACGATCGGCGCGCGCTCCTCCGGGGTCAGCTCCGCCGCCAGCGAGTCATAGGCCAGCGCCAGCGTGACGGCATTTTCGCCGTAGGAAAGGTCGAAAATCGCATCATATGCCGGGTCCTGCTCCCGCCATTTGATCCACGACCAGTATTCCCACCCGGCGATCAGGCGCAGGTATTCCAGCGCGGCCTGCCGGTACCGGCGGTCGCCGGTGCGGCCATATTGCACCAGCAGCGACACCACGCGAATCTGCGCCTTCCGCGCGCGGATCAGGTGGTAGTTGTGTCCGGTTTCGTCCACCGGGATGGTAAAATCCTCCGTGAACCGGTCCGCCTGCTCGTCCAGCAAGGCGGCACAGCGCGTAATGAGCGGGTGCGCCGGCAATGCCCGTAGCCGCGCCCAATGCTCAGGCGAGACCAACAGGCGATATGCCGATATCTTCTGGAGCAAATCGTGCGTCATTATCATCTCCCTTGCCGGTGCTTCGCAGGTTCCGATGCTGGATAGACAAGGTATTCCAGCCGTCATGTTGATTTCCTGTCGAGAGAACGAGGGTAGTTCATGCATGATGTTGCGCAGCGCGTCTCTTTGGAACCATGCCGGCGCATGCGGGCCAATGGCAAGCATAACGCCTTCACCGGACTCGTATACCTTGGCTGGGGTGAGCAACGCCACCAATGAGCATCGGGACAGAATTCAGTACGATACAGCCACCGCAGACAGTCGCTCTTACGATGACCGGACCGGCAATTGCTCCGGGCGTCGATATTGACATGGTGACACGTTGAACCGCTGACGGAAACGGCGTGTGAAGTAAGAGGCGCAGGTCAATCCCACCGTCAGGCCAATGTCGGCGATCGGCAAATTTGTGGTCAGCAGGAGGTGGGCGGCGTGCTCCAGGCGGAAGGTTTCCAATCGCTCATGGATGGTCATGCCGGTCAGCGCACGATATTGCCGGGTCAGATGGCGCACACTCACGGACAGTTGTACTGCGATATCCTCTAATGATGGAGGATGAGCCAGATCGGCGTACACCAGTTCATCGACGCGTATCGTCATTGGTGTTGTTGTTGCCTTCTCCGGTGCATGCGGTGTGGGTGGATTCACGATATCGAGCAGTGCCGAATACACGATCCCCAGATAACAATGGGCGCGCCAGGCCCAGTCAGGCAATCCGGAGCGAACCGCCTCGCCGAGCAACCAGATCGTCCACACCAACTCAGGACAGCGCGGCCAGCGCTGGCGCTGCAGGGTCGCACGGGGATATTCCAGGTCAAAGGTGAAGACGAGATAGAGACAGGAGTCTTCGTGCGTTTGCCATTGGTGCACCATCTGGGGCGAAAACAATACGGTATGCCCCGCTTTCAAACGCTGGGTTCCCGAGGAGGTGATCAGGTCGGCGCTGCCATCCAGGATCACAAAGCCTTCGTAATAGGGATGACTATGGCGGTCAACCATGCGGTGTTTAAGGTAATACGTCGGACCGATGCGATGGCTGTAGACCGTATTGGTTGGCAAATGCCAGGGGTGAAGCTCGCTGGAGACCCGTTGCCCGATGGCGCGTAATTCCGCAAACTCGATGGGAAACGGTAATGGAATCGGCAGCATGCACGGCCTCCAGGACATTGGACAGTCAATACGTCTGTATCGTATCAAAAAAAGTCCGTATTGTCATTGGTCTACCGCTATGAAAGCATTAGAGCATTCGTTAGAATGTCGCGGAACAAGGGGGAACGCGAACGATCGCTGTTCCCAACGGGTGATCGTATGCCGTCAACCAGTTATGACGCGTTAGAACAGACACGCGATGAACGAAGCATGGGCGCAACGCGCTGCTTTAGCTTCGGCACGGCCCTCTGCGCCGCGGTGACAACACTGCAAGATTAATCTCCACAAGACAGTCCCCATTTGGCCTAAGAGCGGAGGCCTATTATGAATACACTCGAACCACCTCCATCGCAGCACCACGATTCGTTTCGCCTGCAGGATAATGTCGTCACCGGACAATTGCCCGCGACGCTGCGCGGGACGGCGTTCGCGTCAGATCTGGCAGACGCCCCCATCCTGTTCGCGATTCGCAGCGATCTGCACCTTGATGGGACAGAAGGCGTCACCTGGCTGATCGTCACCTCGACGCAGGTGTCAGTGGTGCAAGCCGATGATGATGGCACGTGTCGCCCTGTGTCCGGACCGTTTGCCCTGGCAGCAACCGACAAAGTCCGGCGCTTCTCCTCGGTGGGCAGCGCCTTTCTGCAGATGCGCATCGGCGGGTTGTATGTCGATGTCATCCGCTACAGCAACGCCCGGCGCGAGCTGTTCGGGCGTGCGCTGCGCCAGCTTGAACGCCTGTTGTCCGGCCTGCCGTTCCAGGCGGATGCCCTGCAGCGACCGAGCGAGTTGGTCTGCGACACGTGCGGCTTGCCCTTGCCGGAACGAAAACGCCCCTGCCAGCACTGCCAGCAGAGCCACAGCATCTTCTTCCGCGCGCTGGAGTTGATGCGCAGGTATTACGGGCTGATCGCCGTCCTTCTGGTATTGATGCTGGCCGGCGTCGGGCTGGACCTGCTGCCGCCACAATTGTCGCGCATGCTGGTGGACGACGTGCTGGTCCCGCACAAGAACCTCGGCTGGCTGCCGTATATTCTGCTGGGTTTGATGCTGGCGGCGGCAGTGCGCAATGGCCTGAGCATTCTCATCGGGCGATTGACCGCGGTGATCAGCACACGCATCACCCGTGAGCTGCGCGAGAAACTGGTGGACAAGCTGCTGACCTTGAGCGTCGATTACTACGACCGCCAGTCGGTGGGCGGGCTGATGAGCCGTGTATTGAACGACGTCGAGTATTTCCAGAGCTTCGTCACCCAGGTATCGCAGGGGTTGCTGGTCAACGTCATGATGGTGATCGGCATCGGCGTCATGCTCTTTACCATGCACTGGTTCCTGGCGCTGCTGGTCATTATCCCAATCCCGCTGGCGGTATTCGGCACGGTCTACTTCTGGAAGCATATCTACCCGATTTACTACCGGGTATCGGATAGCCAGGCGAAGATGTCGCAACTCCTGTCCAGCCTGCTCTCCGGCGTGCGGCTGGTCAAAGCCTTCGGCCAGGAGGATCGCGAGCAACAGCGCTTTACGAAATCTGCCGACTACATGCGCGAGAACCGCATCCAGATGGACACCGCGGGGGCGACCTTCGGGCCGATTATGGGGTTCTTGTTCGGGGCGGGCGGCCTGCTCATCTGGTATGCCGGCGGCCACCTGGTGCTGCATAACACCATCACCCTGGGCACGCTGATGGCCTTTTTCGCCTATCTCGGCATGTTTTACGGACCGGTGCAGTCGCTGATGACCTTTTCCAACTGGGTGACCGGCTTCGTCGCCGCCGGGCAGCGCATTTACGATGTGCTGGACGCCAACGTGACGGTGGAAGAGCCGGAGGAACCCGTGACCCTCCCGCGCATCGACGGCGCCATCGAGTTCCGTAATGTCGTCTTCGGGTACGACCCCTTCCTGCCGGTGCTGAAGGGCGTCAGCTTCTGCATCAAGCCGGGGCAGTTTGTCGGCATCGTCGGAAAGAGCGGCTCGGGTAAAACCACGCTGGTCAACCTGATCTGCCGCTTCTACGATCCCCAGCAGGGCGAGGTGCTCATCGACGGCACCAATGTGCAGACGATCCCGCAGGACGACCTCCACCGCGATGTCGGCCTGGTGCTGCAGGAGCCCTTCCTGTTCCGCGCCAGCATTGAGGATAACATCGCCTACGGCCGGCCCAGCTCGACCATGCTGGAGATCATGGACGCCGCCAAGGCCGCCAACGCCCACGACTTCATCATTCACCGGCCCCTCGCCTACGACACCATGCTGGGCGAGCATGGGTCCGGTCTCTCCGGTGGAGAACGGCAGCGCGTCAGCATTGCGCGCGCCTTGCTGTGCGATCCACGCATCCTGATTCTCGACGAAGCGACGTCCTCCGTCGACACGGAGAGCGAGCTGGAGATTCAGAAAGCGTTGGCCCACGTATGCAAAGGCCGGACAACCATCGCCATCGCCCACCGGCTGTCCACGCTGAAGAACGCCGACTGGATCTTCGTGATGGACGATGGCCAGATCGCCGAATCCGGCACCCACGACCAGTTGATGGAGCAGCAGGGCATTTATTGTCGCCTGGTCCGCATCCAGACCGAACTGACCCGGCTTGAGGTGTAGTTATGAGCGCTCAATCTGTTCTCGCACCGCCAATGTCCTGGTCAGGCATCACACGCCTGACGCCGGTGAATACCCACATCTACGAGGGTGAATTTTCCCAGTTGCACTGCCGGGTGGACGACACGCTCTATCGCGGCGTCTTCGCGGTGCGGCTTTTTCCCATCCGCCATCCCGGCCGTTTCATCTCGCTCAACTACACCACGGCGGAAGATAAGGTGAAGGAGATTGGCGTGATCGACACCCTGGCCGACTTCCCGGAGGACGCCGTGCAATTGGTGCAGCACACGCTGGGAAAATACTATTACGAACAGCAGATTTCGCGCATCTTCCGCATCACGCTGAAGCACGACCTGCTCTTCTTCGACGTGCAGACACTTCGCGGGCGCGAAGAGTTCATCATGCCCTGGCGGCACGACCGCGCCGAGGAGTATGACGAGTATGGTAAAGTGCTGCTGGATGCCCTCGATAACCGGTACATCATTCCGAACGTCCTGGAGTTACCGGAGGGCGATCGCAAAGAACTGATCCGGTTCATCTACTGGTAACGGTACGCGCAGCACGAGGGGTGCTGATGCGCGATCACTATCCCGATCTTTCCGGAAAGCGCACTGATCACATCGCTCGGAGTACGCAATACGGGGACAGGTTATGTTATACAATTTTCATCTATTTAGTTATATATAACCTGTCCCCGTATTTTTACGTCGATGGTGGTGCGCGCGACCGACAGCAGGCTGGGGTCACTCTCCAACCCCACGCCCCCGGCGGGATAAATGTGCTGAATGGCCAGGGTGTTGCCGTCGCACCAATCCATGCCGCGTTCGGACAGGCGAAAAATGGTTTTCCCATCTTTCTCGAAGGTCGGATACGCGCTCATGTGCTCGTGAATGTGCTGCCAGCGCTCCCGCCGGTCGGCATCCACGCCGGTGGTTCGGCTGATGTCCAGCGCCAGTGCCATCACCATGCGCACCAGGCCCAGGGAGAGGATCGGGTTCATGTCTTTCCCGCTGCCCTCGTGAATGGCGTCGTCGTAAATCACATAGCGGCCGTCTTCAAAGCGCAG